>Ga0307408_100003689_pt1 | contig 10437 bp, 9 predicted proteins | sample 322Cmetagenome_FD_202116 | JGI IMG/M metagenome (GOLD analysis project Ga0307408, IMG submission 202116) | Maize rhizosphere microbial communities from greenhouse at UC Davis, California, United States - 322HYB-C-3 | ecosystem: Host-associated > Plants > Roots > Rhizosphere > Soil | place: USA... | reverse complement strand
TCCTGGCCGCCCGGACGCCCTGCCCGACCAGCGCCTGGCGCCACGCCTCGGCGTGTGGGCCGGCGATGCTGACCCGAAGGCCAGTGTCCAGGTTCAAGGCCCGGGACAGCAGGCGCGACCAGGCATCCTCCGGTTCTCCGGCAAGACGCGGCAAGTCCAGCACACCGGTGTCCTTGAGCTGGCGCAACAACGTGGCAGAGGTCGGCAGCACATCCCCCAACGGCGCGCTCGCTTCGAACTGCTCGACATGCAGGTAGGCCTTGCGGTTGCCACGGGTGATGGCATACAGCGCGATCAGCGTGTTGTCCGCCGGCGGCGCCAGGCGCAGCAACAGGTAGGCCTGGCCATTATCGGCGCCATAGAGCTTGGCATTGCCGAATACCTCGTTGGCCCACAGGCTGCTTTCGCCACAATCGCGGGCCTGGCACCAGAACAGTAGCCCGGCGCCCTGTTTCTGCAACGCTTCGCGGGCAGCGGTAAATGCCTGCGTGGCGGTATGTTCCGGCGGCAGTTCATAAGTCACCGAGGTGGCGTTGCCACGGGCGTCCACCTGCCCGTCGAAACGCAGCTGGCCGCTGATCTTGCGGATCGACCCCATGGGGTAGATACGCTCCAGGTCGCTGGTTTGCCGATAATCGACGATCTGCGCGTCGGGCATGCGCGGCACGCTTTCCAGATCCTGGCTGCCCGGCACATCGGCAGCCAGCGATAACGGGCCGAAACTGGCCAGCGCCAGCAGGACGAATGAATGAATGGACAATTTCATTGGATCGGCTTCGCCAGGGTCCGCGCGACGCAAAGGCGTTCGTCAATGCGCAGCAAGGCGAGTGGACAGGTATCAGTCATGGTTGGCTCCCTTTCAACCCGCCCAGCCTCGACACTTGTCCGGCGCAAGTCAAGAAACGCTGAAGAACCGATTGAAACAGTCTGCTACAAGCCCGGCACCGACCTCATCGTTCAGGTGCAGATGATGGCCGCCAGGTACCTGCTCATGACTGAAGGGTAGACGCTCCAGCAATTCCCGGTGTTGCCCCAGCATGCCCTCGGCCGCAACCACCAGATGGGCAGGACAGGCGACCCGCGCCACGAAAGCCATGGCCTGCTCGTCGGTCAGGCGCAGCGGGGACGGCAGGGTCAGGCGATTGTCGGTACGCCAGGTATAGCCTCCAGGCACCGGCATCAGGCCGCGCTGGGCCAGTAATTCGGCGGCTTCGCGACTGACCGCCACCAGCCCTTTCATTCGGGCCTCAATAGCGCGGTCGAGGGTCTTGTAGACCGGCTTGCTTTTTTGTTGCAGATCCAGCTGCGCCTGCAGGGCCATGCCCATGCGCTCCGCCGCATTGTCGCCTTTGCCTGTAGGAGGAATCAGCCCATCGATCAGGCCCAAGTGTGTGATCCGCTCCGGCAAGGCACCGGCCAGCACCAGCGAGACAATGGCGCCCATGGAATGCCCCAACAGGGCAAAACGCTGCAGACCCAACTGTTCGGCGACTTGCAGCACATCGTGGGCATAATCCCACAAGGCATAGCCGGCGCCAGGTGGACGGTGCCCGGAATGACCATGGCCGGCCATGTCCAGGGCGATCACCCGCACGCCGTGCAACCGGGGCGCCAGCCGGGCGAAACTGTTGGCGTTGTCCAGCCAGCCATGCAGGGCAATCACTGGCCGGCCATCTTCCGGCCCGAACAGATGGGCCGCCAGCTCGATATGAGGCAGGCTCAGGCGGACTTCTTCAACGACGCTCATGGGCGGCGCCCTTCCCAGCGCTGGAAAAGGTCCTTGAGCAGATTGGCAGTGTCTTGCGGACGCTCCAGAGGAAACATGTGGCCGCCAGGCATGCTCAGCGACTCGCCAAAGGGCATACGGCCCACCGACCGGGCGTGATGACGCATCACCACTCGGCTCTGCCGCCCCCGTACCACCGCCAGCGGTACTTCGAGTTTTCGAGCCTTTCCGGGGCTGGTATGCGGCACACCTCGGTAGATGCTGATTTCCGTCGCCGGGTCGAAGCGCAGCCGCAACCGATCACCCACCGGTTGCAAGCCATGTTGCAGGTACGCTTCGAAGCACTCCGGGTCGAAACCGCGAAAAAGCGTCTTGCCGGCGAAATAAGCCCGGGCCGACTCCAGGTCACTGAACTCCTCCCGCCGCCCCAGGGTCCGCCCCGCCGGCGTCAGGCGATCAATGAAGCCCAGGCGTTTGGCGGCCAGGATCAGCCAACGGTCCACCCGGGTCAGCACTGGAGAATCGAGCATGACCACGCCCCGATACAACTGAGGGCTGCGCAACGCCGCGTGCAGATGCAGCACACCCCCCAAGGAATGACCCACACCCCACACCGGTTCCGGTTGCTGCTCCAGATGATGAATCAGCTCGTCCACCAAGTTGTTCCAGTTGTCATCGACCGGGAATCGAGGGTCATGGCCATGCAACTCAAGGTGCGCAACCTCGTACTGCGGCGCCAGGGCGGCGAACAGCTTGCCGTACGTAGCCGAAGGGAAACCGTTGGCGTGAGCGAAAAACACCTGTTGCGACATAGTGACCGATCCATTGCGAGAACTGCGACCGATTGTCCGCAGAACCCGATGGCGCAGCAATGACCGTAACTGACAGGAATGATGACCGCCGGGGTTGGGATATGGAGTCCTGCCCTCGCCACAACGGACTGCTCCAGCCCGGCAGACATTAACGCACTGGCGGCTGTTCTCCCAACGGCACCACCGCCATGGTCAGCCGCGATACGCAGTTGACTTTGCCGTCGTCATTGACCAGGCGGATGTCCCAGACCTGGGTGGTGCGGCCCAGGTGAATCGAGCGGGCCGTGGCCGTGACCCGTCCGCTGCGCACGCCACGCAGGTGGTTGGCGTTGATCTCCAGGCCCACGCAATAGAATTTGCTGGTGTCCACGCACAGATAGGCAGCCATGGAACCCACTGTCTCGGCCAGCACCACCGAAGCGCCGCCGTGCAGCAGGCCGAACGGCTGGTGGGTGCGGTGATCAACGACCATGCTCGCGGTCAGGGATTCGTCGTCGAAGGCTTCGAAACGGATATCCAGCACTTCGCTGATGGTGTTTTTACCGGCGGCGTTCAGTTGTTCGATATTCGGGGTAGTGCGCCACAGACTCATCGTTGCCTTCCTATGTGATTTTCTTGTTTTGTTCAACCGGCCACCGGCTGCTCAGGGATGCCTGAGTTCCTTGAGCTTCATCGCACCGGCAAGCAGCAGGTCGCCTTCCAGCTCGGCCAAGCCCGCCGTCGACACTTGTTCAGGTTGCTGCAAATGACCGTGCTGCAAAAAACCCAGCAGGCTGCCCACCAATGGGTTATGGCTGACCAGCAGTACATTGTCCTGATGGTCCAGGTGCTTCAACACGTCAGCCGGTCGGGTTTCCGGCGTCAACCAGTCTACGGTGATCAATTCGGGCTCGAATCCGAGGGCCTCGCGCATCAACTGCGCGGTCTGCTGGGCGCGCACATAAGGGCTGGCATAAATGGCCTGCAATGGCTCGCCCATCAGCCGACCGGCGCTGAGCAACACTTCCTCACGACCACGGACCGTCAACACCCGCTCCGGATCGGGACGGGCCCCGTGCGGCTCGGCCTCGCCATGACGCAATACCCACAGTTTCATAGCTTCGGCTCCTCATCCCGGACCGGATGCGGAGCCGGCGCCACTGCGTGGGGCGCTTCGCCTTCCGGTGTACGTGGGGTCGGCCAGTCGGCGAATGGCCAAGGTTTCTGGTCGCTGTGGAAGGTGCCGAAACGGCCGATCTGCGCCAGGAACTGGCTCAGGCTGTCGCCGAAATTCATCAGGCTGGCGCTGGGTGCGCCGTAGATCAGCCGGTAAATCAGTTGCACCAGCACCACGGCGCCGAGAATGAATTGCGCCACCTGCCAGACCAACAGGTAAATCACCATCCATAGCACGCGCAGCAGGATGGATTCGTATTGGGGCTGCCCTTTCGGATCGTTCATGGTTCGCTCCTGCTTGCGGTAAAAAGAGGCTCAGTTGAAACCACTGGTGGAAATAAAGTCGACGTCAGTCTTGGGTTCGCCACGCATCAACAGTTCAATCACCTGTTCCAGCGTGCGCCCTTCGAACAGGATCGCATGCAGACCGGCGACCAGCGGCATGTACACGCCGGCCTCCTGGGATTTGGCCTTGAGTACCTTGAGCGTGTTGACCCCTTCGGCCACTTCCCCCAGGCGCGACACGGCCTCGTCCAGGCTCAGGCCCTGGCCGAGGGCAAACCCCACCTGGTAGTTGCGGCTCTTGGGCGAGGAACAGGTGACGATCAGGTCACCGACCCCGGCCAGCCCGAGAAAGGTCATCGGATTGGCGCCCTGGCTGACCGCGAAACGGGTCATTTCCGCCAGTGCCCGGGTGATCAGCATGCTCTTGGTGTTCTCGCCCATGCCCAGCGCGACCGCCATGCCGGCAATGATCGCGTAGACGTTCTTCAGCGCCCCGCCCAGTTCCACGCCGAAACGATCGGCGCTGGCATAGACGCGGAATGTGCGGCCATGCAGTGCAGCCTGGACGCACTGGCACAACGCTTCATCTTCGCTGGCCACCACGGTTGCCGTCAGGGCATGTTCGGCAATCTCGCGCGCCAGGTTCGGCCCGGAGATCACGCCGATTCGCGCCTTGGGGGCGATCTCTTCGAGGATCTCGCTCATCAGTTTGAAGGTCTGCGCCTCGATGCCCTTGGTCAGGCTCACCAGCATTTTGCCGCTCAAGCTTTCGGCATGGGGGGCCAGCACCGAACGCAGGGCGCTGGAGGGCAAGGCGACGAAAAACAGGTCGCTGCCTTGGAGCGTGGCCTGTAGATCGGTAACCGGTTCGACTTCTGGCCGGATCTTGATGCCTTTGAGGTAACGCGGATTCTCCCGGTTGACCCGGATGGCCTCGGCCTGCTCCGGGTCACGCATCCATTGGCGCACCGCGTGACCATTCTCCGCCAGCAGGTTAGCCACGGCGGTGCCGAAACTCCCGCCTCCCAGGACCGCAATCGGGCGCTGTTCAGTCATATGCAATCCGCTCTTCCATACCAAGTGGCAATGCCGGGCATTATACGGAGCAGCCGGAGCGCGACCAGCCCCGTCCGCAATTACCCATCGCTGTAGGAAGCTGACCACCAATCCCTAGGAAAATGCTGTCAACGTGAATGGAAAAGTCGTTCGGCTCGGTTAACATGCCCGCCATCCTTCTTCTTATCCAAAGGCTGTGCCGTGTCCGTTGGCCCCTCCCGTCCAGGTTCATCCCTGTTATTGGCGCTGATCATCAGCCCGCCAGCGGTGGCCGACGACCTGTTTGTGGATAACCAGCCCCTCCCCCAGGTTCTGACCGCCACGCGCCTGAAACAGTCGCCGGCGGCGGTACCGGGCAGCATGACCGTGCTCGACAGCGAATTAATCAAGGGCAGCGGTGCCCGGGACATCAGCGAACTGTTGCGCCTGGTGCCCGGCATGATGGTCGGCAACCTCAGCGGCAACCAGGCCACGGTCAACTACCACGGCACCAGCGCCAGCGAAGCGCGGCGCATGCAAGTGCTGATCGACGGCCGTTCGGTGTACCGCGCCGGCCTGGCGACGGTGGATTGGAGCGATATACCGGTCGCCATGGAAGACATCGAGCGGATCGAGGTCTTTCGCGGGCCCAACACCGTCAGCTACGGCGCCAACGCCCTGATGGCCGTCGTCAATATCATCACCCGCGCTCCCGCCGACAGCCACGGCACCCGCTTCAAGATGACCCGGGGCCAGAACGGCATCAACGACTGGTACGCCAGCCAAGGCAGTGGCTGGGAAAACGGTGACATGCGACTTTCGCTGTCCGGCCAGGAAGACGACGGCTTCGACAGCGATCGCAACGGCGCCGACTACCGCGACAGCCGGCGCCTGAACCGCTTCAACCTGTCAGTCAGCCAAACCCTGGACGAATACCAGAGCATCGATTGGCAATTGAACGCCAAGGAGGGAACCAATCAGCGGCCCTACACCTATCGCCCAGTATTCGCCGGGATTACCGCGGCTGGGGATAACTCCGACGTCACTGCCAAGGACTACGCCGGTTCGCTGCGCTGGAACCTCGACCTGTCCCCCAATCACAGCCTCTACGTACAGGGCTCGATGCAACACTGGGATCGCCAGCAGACCTGGCGCGCCTGCGATGCCGAGGTGTCGTTCAGCCCGCAGTTGACCGACCTATGGCAGCTCAACCCCAACTATGCCGAGAAACTGGCGCGCAACATTCCGAGTTTCCTGGGCACGGGGGCGCCCGCCGGCACCGCCGAGGAACAGGCGCTGGCCAATCAAGTGCTCGATCAATGGCGCAACGGCGCTTCCCGCACGCTGTGCGGCGACATCGACCAGAGCGCCCGGGAGTCGCGCTATGACCTGGAAATCCAGGACACCCTCAGCCTGTCCGACAGCCTGCGGCTGGTCACCGGGGCGAATTATCGCTACGACCGGGCCGACTCGGAGACCTACTTCAACGGCACGCTGGATGACACCACCTACCGATTGTTCGGCCAGCTCGAATGGCGAGCCAGCGAACATTGGTTGCTGCAGGGTGGCGCGATGTTCGAGGACACGCGCCTGACGGGCAGCTCGCTGACCCCAAGGATGGCGATCAACTACCTGATTACCCCGCGACACGGCCTAAGGGCCGTCTACTCCGAGGCGGTGCGCTCGCCGGACATGTTCGAGAACAACGTCAATTGGAGCTATCAGGTCACCAACCTGCGGCCCACCGCCTTCGGCCAGGACAGCGCCCGTTATTTCGTGCGCACGCGCGGCCCGGGGAACCTGGACCAAGAACACATGCGCTCGCGGGAACTGGGCTACAACGGTTACTTCCTGGATTGGGGCCTGGCGGTGGACGTGAAGCTGTTCCATGACGAAATCACCGGCATGATCAGCGAACCGTTGCGCAACAACCAGTACATCGCCAGCAACAGCAACGAATCGCAATTCAGCGGCGCCGAGACCCAACTCGACTGGCGGGTAACCCAAGCCGATCGGCTGCGCCTGACCTACGCCTATGTCGATGCGCAGGCCAGCAATCCCCTCGACGAACAATTGACCGCACGCAACAGCGGTTCGGCCGGCTGGCTGCGCGACTGGGGCCGGGGCTGGAACAGCGCGGTCTTCTATTACGCCGCCGACGCCCTCAATGGCTATCGCTACGAACGGGTCGATACCCGTCTCGCCCGGCGCATCCCCCTGGGCAAGGCCAGCCTGGAACTGGCCGGCACCCTGCAACAGCGCCTCGATGATCAGCCAACCACGTTCGCCGACAACCGCTACGACTCCCGCCATGTCGTGTATTTCAGCGCGGAGTTGTCCTTCTAGATGGCCCGGGGCCAACCTTGCACGACGCCCTTTCGTGGCGGCCTGTGGTGGTTGCCGTGCCTGGTATTTGCCAGCCTGCTGGTCACGCTCGAGGCCCGCGCCGCTGAGATCCTGTTGACTGGCGCCCAGGACGGCGCCGGCGTGCAGTCATTTACCCAGGCCTTGCAGGCCCGGCGTCCCCAGGATCGCGTGCGATTCGCTCCCTTGGCCAACCTGCCGGCGCCGGATCGGTTGCCTGAGGATGTGCGCCTGATCCTGCTCGACCCACCGAGCCTCGATTGGCGCCTGCAAACGCCTCGCGGACCGGCCACCCTGGTGCTGCGCATCAGTCGCCAGCAGGCCCGGGAACGCCTGGGCGATGGGGTACCCGGCCACCTGAGCCTGCTCTGGAGCGATCCGCCGATGGGCCGGCAATTGCGCCTTATTCGTCAAGTCCTGCCACAAGTGCGACGGGTCGGCGTGCTGTACGACAGGCACAGCGAGTTCCTGCTCAAGGACCTTCAGCAGGCCGCGCTGCCGCTGGGCCTGGAGATCGTCAGCGAACGCTGGGACGACACCAACGACAGCCGCCCGCTGCAGAACCTGCTGGGCCAGAGCGATGTCTTGCTGGGCCTGGACGACCCCGACCTTTATAACCCCAAGACCGTGAAGAACCTGCTGCTCAGCAGCTACGCCCGGCAACGCGCGCTGATAGGGCCGAGCGCCGCCTTCGTCAAGGCCGGCAGCCTGGCCAGTACCTACAGCGACCAGGAAGACTGGCTGGCGATACTCGACGAACTGCTGGACCGCCCCGCTTCCACCTGGCCGCGCAGCCTGTACCCGCCCCGCTTCAAAGTCTTGAGCAATCAACAGGTCGCCCGCTCGCTGGGGATCGAACCGATTGACGCCGAATCCGTCGCTGCGCAGTTGGCAGAAGGAGAACACCGCCCATGACCTTGCGTCGCCGTTGGGATATCAATACCCGCACCCAACTCGTAGCCCTTGGCCCGGCACTCCTGCTGACGGTGCTGTTGATCAGCTTTTTTACCTTCGTGCGAATCCAGGACCTGCGCCAGGAACTCAACCACACCGGGCAACTGATCGCCAATCAGCTGGCTCCGGCTGCGGAGTACGGTGTCATCTCGGGCAACAACGACGTACTGGAGAGCCTGCTGACGGCCACGCTCGCCACCCCTCACGTGCGTTTCCTGGAAGTCCAGGACCGCACTGAGCGGGTCCTGGTGTATGTCGAGCAACCGTCGCAAACCCGCAATCATTCCCAGCAGGTCGAAGTGTTCCAGGCCCCGGTTCGCCTGCAGCGCATTACCCTGAACAATGACTTCCTGCAGGGCAACACCCCGTCCACCGAGGCGCCAGGCGAGGATTACCTGGGCCGCGTCATTGTCGGCATGTCCAACGACGCCTTCAGCCAACGGCAGCAGGAGATCCTGCTCAAGGCCGCGGTCCTGGCCCTGTTTGCGCTGCTGTTCACGTTCCTGGTGGCGCGCCGCCTGGCAGCGAGCCTGTCGCAGCCGATTCGCGACATCGGTCATGCGGTCGAGGCTATCCAACAGGGCGACTACAGCATGCCCTTGCCCATTGTCGACGACGGTGAGTTGGGCGCCCTGTCGCGCCATATCAACAACTTGGCCGCGGGCCTCGAACAAGCAAGCCGCGAACAACACCAGGCCATGGCGCAATTGATCAAGACCCGGGAGGAAGCGGAAAAGGCCAACAGCGCCAAGTCGGAATTCCTGGCGATGATGAGCCACGAACTGCGCACGCCCATGAATGGCGTGCTGGGCATGCTGCAATTGCTGGAAACCACCCACATGACCGATGAGCAGCACGAATACACCGCGCTGGCATCGGAATCCACCGAGCACCTGTTGAAGGTCATCAACGACATTCTCGACTTCTCGCGCATCGAACGCTCTGCACTTGAGCTGGAACATATCCCGTTCAACCTGGCCGAGCTGGTGGGCAATTGCGCCCAGTCGTTCCAGCACAGCGCCGCGCAGCGCAAGCTGGGCCTGGACCTGCTGGTCCCCGCCGACATGAAGCCGCTGCAGGTACAAGGCGACCCGACGCGGATCCGGCAGATCCTCGTCAACCTGATCGGCAATGCGCTGAAATTCACCGACCAGGGTCGCGTTACCGTGCAGTGCCAATGGCAAGCCCTGGATCACGAACTGCTGTGGTTCACCTGCACGGTGCGCGACAGCGGCATCGGCATTCCGGCCGAAAGCCTGGAGCGCATGTTCGATGCCTTCCAGCAAGCCGACAGTTCGATTTCGAGGCGCTACGGCGGCACCGGCCTGGGCTTGCCCATTGCCCGCACCCTGGCCGAACGCATGGGTGGCACGCTCAGAGCGCAGAGCCAGGAGGGCCAGGGCTCCGTGTTTACCCTGGAAATTCCGTTGGCCCTGTCGCGCCAGGCCCCCGCGCCGCTGACCCCACGCCTGCCGGGAGGAACTGGCGATGGAGAAGGCCGTAACGTCTTGTTGGTGGAGGACAATCCGGTGAACCAGACGGTGATCGAAGCGATGCTGCGCAGCCTCGGCTTCAAGGTCAGCGTCGCCACCGATGGCGCCCAGGCCGTACGCAGCGCCGAGAGCCTGATTTTCGAAGCGATCCTGATGGATTGCCGGTTACCGGTGATCGATGGTTACGAAGCCACGCGGCAAATCCGTCAATTGCCCGGCTGCACCGAGGTGCCCATCATTGCCCTGACCGCCAACGCCCTGCAGGGTGACCGCGAAGCCTGCCTGGCAGCAGGCATGAACGATTACCTGGCCAAACCCTTCAAACGAATTGACTTGCAGCAGATTCTGCAGCGCTGGGTGGGGTAAATGCAGTCCCTTGGACCATCTGCGACTGGCGTGAAAGTCGAAAGTGCGGCAGTCTTAAGCACCCGGCCACGCCTCGATCGGGGAAGGAATAACTATTTCAGTGCACAGGTGTACATCGATTTTCCCGTGTGCTGTGACTTTCACTACAACGCAATAGTCTATGAGTAGGCTGCCGACTCGAGGCATGAACGCTTCGATCGGCCGGGAAGATTTGCCCCACCCTGCCGCATGGGACTATTGAGGAGCT
>Ga0307408_100003688_pt1 | contig 10438 bp, 10 predicted proteins | sample 322Cmetagenome_FD_202116 | JGI IMG/M metagenome (GOLD analysis project Ga0307408, IMG submission 202116) | Maize rhizosphere microbial communities from greenhouse at UC Davis, California, United States - 322HYB-C-3 | ecosystem: Host-associated > Plants > Roots > Rhizosphere > Soil | place... | reverse complement strand
GCTGCGCAGCTTCGATCCGAAAGTAGCCAGCAAAGACCTGCTAGACCAGGGCATCGAGGACCCCTGGTACGGCGGCCAGGCTGACTTCGACGTCGTGTGGCACCAGATCCAGACCGCCCTGCCGGGGATCATTGAGCACGTCCGGTCCGTCATCCGGAGCCGCGACCGGAGCAGGCAGCAGGAGCAGCAGGTACGCTCTATTTCATGACCCCCGCACCTGTGATCATCGCCGTCGACGGGCGATCCGGCGCAGGGAAAACCACACTAGCCATCGAACTGGCCGCGCGGCTCCGGAACCACCACAAGGTCTCGCTCTTCCACCTGGAGGACATCTACCCCGGCTGGAACGGCCTCGCAGCCGGTATCGAGCGCTATGTCTCCACGGTCCTCACCCCCCTGAGCCGCGGCGACCGCGCCACGTGGACAAGCTGGGACTGGGAAAAACATTACGACGGCGACATCCGGGTCACGCTGCCCGCCGAGATCGTCATCATCGAGGGAGTCGGCTCCGCGGCAGCCGAAGCCCGCCTCATGCTGGACGCCGTTGTCTGGGCTGATTCGCCGGACGATGTCCGCCGGACCCGGGCGCTGGACCGTGACGGAGGAACGTACGAGCCGTTCTGGGACCAGTGGGCGGCCCAGGAAGACGCCTGGCTTGCTGGCGACGACGTCCCGGCCCACGCAGACATCCGCGTCCTGAACGAGGCAGACGGCTCCGCGCCCACCGATGTCCTGCAGCTCCTGCCCTACCTCCCCTCGCTGGCAACCGTGCTGGTCCCCGAACTGTCCGCAAGGCGCGGCCTGAGGCTCCGTACGGAACGGCTCGACTGCCGGCCAGACGCGGCCACGCTGTTCGCGGACTTGTACGGCAGCTCGCGCAACGCCGTATGGCTGGACTCCTCGAACGCCCCGTCCGCCCCGCCGCTTGGGCCTTCCCCGGCAGCGGAGCGCAGCCGCTTCAGTATCCTGGCGGACGACGGCGGCGTGTTTGGCCAGGTGGTCACGCACCGGTCAGGCGAGAGCCTCATCGCCGCAGGCAGCGCCACCGCACGCGTGCCGGGCCCTTTCTTCCGCTGGCTGGACACGGTTTGGGGCCGCCGGGCGGTCCGCACCCCGGACGATTATCCCGGTGACTTTGCGCTCGGCTGGCTGGGATGCCTGGGCTACGAACTCAAGCGCGAGACGGGCGGCACGGATGTTGCCGCTCCAACCCCGGATGCCGCCCTGATCTTCGCCGGAAGGGCTGTTGTCCTGGACCACGCCGAGGGCACAGTTTGGCTGCTCGCCCTCGAATCATCGGATGCAGGCAGCTGGCTCGCATCGGCACGCGCCGCCGTGGCCACGGCGGCTCCGGCAGCAGCGCCGGAAGCAGCCCGCGACGACGCCGGGATGACGGACCGCGCAGGCGGCAGCAACGCCGTCGTCCGTCCACCGGTGTTCAGCAGCCGCGACATCGAACTCGACTACAAACACAAAATTGCGGCCGCCCAGCACGAGATCGGGGAAGGAAACTCCTACGAGGTCTGCCTCACCACCACGCTCACGGCACAGGTGCCTGCGGCTGAGGCTGCGCCCTGGGCCACCTACCTGGCCCTGCGCCGCAGGAACCCCGCCCCCTTCGCCAGCTACTTGCGGTTTGGCGGGTTGACCGTGGCCAGCACGTCGCCGGAACGGTTCCTGAAGATAGCTTCCGACGGCGGCATGCGGGCCGAGCCGATCAAGGGCACCCGCCGCCGGGCATCAGATCCCGCGCGGGACGCGCAGCTGCGCCGCGACCTGGAAACCTCACTCAAGGACCGGGCAGAGAACATCATGATCGTGGACCTGCTGCGGAACGACCTCAGCCACTTCGCCGAACCCGGGTCCGTCACGGTCAGCAGGCTGTGCGCGATCGAAAGCTACGCCACCGTGCACCAAATGGTCAGCACTATCGACGCCCAGCTGCTGCCTGGATCGCCGCGGGCCGAAGCGGTGGCGGCGTGCTTCCCGGCGGGGTCGATGACCGGCGCCCCGAAGATCAGCACCATGGCCATCCTGGACCGGTTGGAGCAGGGGCCGCGGGGCCTGTATTCCGGGGCCATCGGCTACTTTTCGCTGAACGGCGCCACGGACCTGGCCGTTGCCATCCGCACCTTGGTGATCAATTCCGCCGCCGGGGACGGCAGCGGTGATGCGGCAACGGCGGAACTGACTCTCGGCGTCGGCGGTGCCATCACCTCGGACTCCGTTCCGGACGAGGAGTACGACGAAATCCGGGTTAAGGCCTTCGGTGTGCTGTCCGCGCTGGGCGCCGACTTCCCCGACTCCTGAACCTGGGGTTACTGGACAGTTGCGGTCAGCCTGGCGACGTTATCGATGTAGCGGGCGGCGAGCGGCCGGTTCAGCCAGTCCTCGAGCCTGAGCTCATGGGAGATGTCGCGGTAGGTGTCCTCCACCGCGCGCATCTCATTGACGATTTCCGCGCCCAGGAGCATCACGGACACTTCCATGTTCAGCGAGAACGAACGCATGTCCATGTTGCTCGAGCCCAGGACCGCCACTTCGTCGTCGATCGTGAAGTGCTTGGCGTGGAGCACAAATGGAGCCCTGTAGAGGTAGATCTTCACTCCAGCTTCCAGCAACGCCTCATAGTAGGACTGCTGCGCGTGGTGCACCAGGAACTGGTCCCCCTTCTCGGAGACGAACAGTTCCACGTCCACGCCCCGCTGCGCCGCCGTCGTGATGGCGTAAAGCAGCGAATCGTCGGGCACGAAGTAGGGGCTGCAGATGGAGATCCGGTGCTGGGCGGAGTAGATCAGCGTGGTGAACAGCCGCAGGTTGTTTTCGGTGATGAACCCCGGCCCGCTGGGAACCACCTGTGCGGTGACGTTTCCGGGAGCCGGGTTGGCCGGAAGCTGCAGCTGGTGTTCCAGGGACTCGTCGGTCTCGCTGAGCCAGTCGGTGGCAAAGACCACGTTGAGCGTGGTGACGATGGGACCGCGCAGGCAGGCCATCAGCTCCACCCATTCGCGGCCCGCCTTGCGGTGCTTGGGGTTGTTGTAGGAGGGCTCGATCAGGTTCTGCGAGCCAGTGAAGGCGAGTTCGCCGTCGATCACCATGATCTTGCGGTGGTTGCGCAGGTCCGGCCGGCGCCACTGGCCGTGGATGGGCAACAGCGGGAGCATGCGCTTCCACTGGATTTTTCCTGCCCGAAGCCGTTTGAGCAGCTTGCGGTAGCCCTTGATCCGCAGGGTGCCGATGTGGTCGAAAAGCACCCGGACTTCAACGCCCCGCTCAGCAGCTTCTTCCATCGCGGTGAGCAGGTCATCGGTGATGTGGTCCGTGCTCATGATGTAGAACTCGGCGTTGATGAACTTTTTGGCTTTGCTCACCGCCTCGGTCATGGCCAGGATCGAGTCCGGATAGCCGGGAATGAGGTCCACCGAGTTGCCGTCCACCATGGGAAGGGAGCCCAGCCTGCGGTTCAGCTCTCCGGCGGAGGTGACCCATTCCGGTCCCGGGTATTCACTTTCGACGTCGGCGAGCGCGGAGATGCCCGAACGCACCCTGGCGTTGACGGTCTCCTGCTGTTCGCGGCGGCGGCTGGAGAGCTTGAAGTTGCCGAACAGCAGGAACAGGACCAGTCCCACGAAGGGGACAAAGAAGATGACAAGCAGCCAGGCCATGGCGGTGGTGGGACGCCGGTTGCCGGGGATGATGCCCAAGGCCGCCACCCGGATCACCAGGTCGGCGGCGGCCAGCAGCAGGGTCAGCCAACCCGGCACGGTGCCGGCAAGGGAAAACGGCCACAACACTTCAGAACCCCCGGACTGTGTGCGCCCTCCGGACGGGTTCCGGCCAGGGCGATGACCACAGCTTAGCCGCGGGCAGCCGGACTAAGCTGGAGCCATGACTTCTCCTGCTTCCGTGGTGCTCGTTTTCCTGGATTCCGAGTTCCCTGCCGGCCGGCTGGCCGACGCCTCACAGCCCCAACTGATGGCCACTGACCAGGGGGCAACGCGCGGTGACGGTGTTTTCGAGACCATGCTGGCCGTGGGCGGAGCAGTGCGGAAGCTCCAAGCGCATTTGAACCGGCTGGAAGGTTCGGCGGAGGCACTGGACCTGGTGATTCCAGGCCAGGACCAGTGGCGTGCGGCCATCCGAACTGGTGTGGAGGAACACCGGACCCAGCATCCCGCATCCTCACCGGCGGAGGATGAACTCGTGGTGAAGCTGGTGGTGACGCGCGGAGTGGAGGGGGCCGCCACTCCCACATGCTGGGTCCAGGTGTCCCCCGTAGGCGCCGCCAGCCGCCGCCAGCGCGAAACCGGGATCGACGTCATCCTGCTGGACCGCGGTTATGACAGCGGCGTTGCCGAACGCGCGCCCTGGCTGCTGATGGGCGCCAAAACCCTGTCCTACGCGGTGAACATGGCGGCGTTGCGGCATGCCCACAAACTGGGCGCCGACGACGTCATCTTCACGTCCTCCGACGGACGCGTCCTGGAGGGTCCCACTTCCACGGTGCTGCTCGCGCACGTGGAAACGTCCGACGACGGCGGTGCCGCAGGCAGCCGCACCGTCAAGAGGCTCATCACGCCGCAGCTGGACAGCGGCATTCTTGCCGGGACATCCCAGGGTGCGCTCTTCACCGCCGCCAAAGCCGCGGGGTGGGAACTTGGCTACGGACCCTTGGAGCCGCAGGACCTCCTGGATGCCGATGCCGTCTGGCTCATTTCCAGCATCCGGCTGCTTGCTCCCGTGAACCACATTGACGGCAAGGAAATTGGAACGCCAGCCGTCCAGAAGCAACTGACGGCCGAACTGAGCGAGCTGTTCGCCGGGATCCAATAGGCCTGCCTGCGTGCCTGTCTGCCTGCCTGTCTGCCTGCCGGGACGGCCGCGCACTCTTTCAGGCGAGGTCTGCCCCGTGTTCCCGTGGGAGGCTCTGCCAGTACCTGTACCAGCAGGGCCTTCCACCCAGCTGCGCCAGAGGGTTTGCTGACTAAGTAGCGATATCTTCCACCCAACGAAGCGATCCCATACCCAACTTACGGAGAACAATGCTTACCGCTAATGCTTACGCTGCCCCGTCCGCAACGGGCGACCTCATCCCCACCACCATCGAACGCCGCGATGTCGGCGCCCATGACGTCCTGATCGAGATTAAGTTTGCCGGCATCTGCCACTCAGATATCCACACCGTCCGCGGCGACTGGGGACCCCAGCAGTACCCGCTGGCGCCCGGCCATGAAATCGCCGGCATCGTCACGGAGGTCGGTTCCGCCGTCACCAAGCACGCCGTGGGCGATCGGGTGGGCGTGGGCTGCATGGTCAACTCCTGCCGCGAATGCGTCAACTGCCAAAAGGGTGAGGAGCAGTACTGCCTCAACGGCATGACCGGCACGTACGGCGCCGTGGACCGCGACGGCACCATCACCCAGGGCGGCTACTCCACGCACGTGGTGGTGACCGAGGACTTCGTAGTCACCATCCCGGAAGGGATCGAGCTCGACGCCGCCGCTCCCCTGCTGTGCGCGGGCATCACTACGTACTCCCCGCTGCGGCACTGGGGCGCGGGCCCCGGTAAGAAGGTCGCCGTCGTCGGCCTTGGCGGCCTCGGCCACATGGCCGTCAAACTCGCGCATGCCATGGGCGCGGAGGTCACGGTGCTCTCCCAGTCGCTGAAAAAGCAGGAGGACGGGCTGAGGCTCGGCGCGGACCACTACTACGCCACAAGCGACGAAACCACGTTCACGGACCTGGCCAACACGTTCGACCTGATCATCAACACCGTCAGCGCACCGATCGACATCAGCGCCTACCTGCAGCTGCTGACCCTCGACGGCGCCCTGGTGAACGTGGGCGCTCCGGCCGAGCCGCTCTCGGTCAACGTCTTCTCACTGATCCTGGGACGGCGCTCCTTCGCCGGATCAGCGATCGGCGGCATCCGCGAGACCCAGGAAATGCTCGACTTCTGCGCCGAACACAACCTCGGCGCCGAGATCGAGGTCATCCCGGCGAGCAAGATCAACGACGCCTACGAACGCGTGCTGGCGTCCGACGTGCGCTACCGGTTCGTCATCGACACCTCAACGCTCTAACCCTCGGATGCGGCGGGGAGCCCGCGACTTTTTGCAGGTTCCCCCGCCGCGCCCGCGGAACCGGCCGCTGCCGGAAGCGGGGCGCAGCTCCCAACTGGGCGGACCCAACCCCCTTTTGGACCGGCCGCAGGAGCCGTAGGGTGTGGTCCATGACCTCCACCGAAGTGCCTGATGACAAATTGACGTTCGACGAGTGCTGGGAACTGCTGGCCGATGAGACCCTGGGGCGGATCGCCGTCATCGTGGACGACCATCCTGAGATCTTTCCGGTGAATTTCGTGCTGGACCGCCGGAGCCTCGTGTTCCGGACCTCCGGAGTTACCAAGCTTTGGGCAGCGCTGACGGAGAAGCCGGCAGCGCTGGAATGTGATGGTTATGACCCGCACACAGAAACAGCCTGGAGCGTGGTGGCCCGCGGCGACATTGAAGTGATCGAGGACCCGGAAGACAAGGCCGCCGTGGACAACCTCAACCTGGAGCCCTGGCACCCTGGCGCGAAGAACCACTACGTACGGCTCACACCGCGCGCCCTGACCGGGCGCCGTTTCAAGGTCAACAAACCGGACGTCTGGAACACAAGGCTGTCCGACCGCCGTCGCGCTTCATTCGAGTAGTACGACGGCGCGCTGCCGAGTTCATTGGCGCCGCAAGCTCATGGTGTTGCGGCGATTGCCCGGGAAAGTTGGGTCTCCAGCCCGGACAGCAGAATGGTGATCCCCTGATCGAGTTCCGCCTCGCCGTCGTAATCAGCCAAGACCGGCGCCAATGCCCGGAGCCGGGGGAAGTCCTTGGCCGGCAAGCGATGCAGCCCCAGCCGTAGGAGGGCTTCGTTTTCCTCCGGGTCCACGATGAACTCCTGGAGCTCGTTGAGGATATGGCCGTAGAGGAAGCCGTAGTACGCCCGGTACACGTGCAAGGCATCCGTGGGCGTGAACCCGGCGTCGATCAGCAAGCCCAGGATCTGCTCCAATGGCCGCACGGTACCCAACGGCCGCAGGCCCAGGGGCGTGGAGAGCGGCCGTGTCACCAGCAGGGGAATAACGTTTGGGTGGCGGAGTGCCAGGAGCCGCAGGTCGTGGGCAATGCGGCGCAACTGCGCCTTCCAGTCGGGATCGGCCGGGAAGATGGCGAGCTCATTGAGGACCATCTCGGACACCCCGTCCAGCAGGGCGGCGCGGTTCTCTGCGTAGCGGTAGAGGCTCATTGGATCGCGTTCCAGCACCTGCCCCAAGCGGCGCATCGTCAGCGAGTCGAGGCCCTCGGAATCCACTAGTTCCAAGGCCGCAGAGAGCACCAGTTCCCTGCTCAGGCGCGGCTTGGGGCTCGCCGTTTCATTCTCCGGACTCTTCGGGGAGGGCATGGAATTCCATCCTGTGCGTTGTAGCGTCGGCTGGGATAGTAAAAATAAAGACGCTTGCCTTATACGTAGTCTACGCGTAAAGTCTACGTTGTAGAGCAAATGTAGGCGCGGGTTTCAGACAAGGGACCGCGTTGCTGGCAGGACAGGCCAGCCAAATCAAACTCTTAGCCAGTCCGGACTCCGTCCTGGCACACGAATACCCCTGAATGCCCACGTGCACGGCGTTGAGGTTCGCGCTGCTGTAGCCGAACGGCGGCACCAACTGCACCTGGCGAAAGAGAAGCCGATTATGGCACATTCGCAGTTCGACAAATTCCTCCGCGAAGCTACAACGTGCGTCGGTGAACCTGATGTCACCCTTGCCCGCGATCCCCTGTATGGCCTTTACACCAGCTGGTGTTTCCTCAATCAGCAGACCCCCCGCGCCGAAACCACTTTCTGGGCTGCCATGTCCCGCCGGATCAACCCCGACCAAAACGGCTTGCGCATGAAGGGCCCGGCAGCAGCTGATTACATCCTGACCAGTTATCCCGGCCTGGTCTAGGCCTCATGGAGAAACCCTTCTGCACTTACCTGCCACGGGATTCTTTCCAGCCACGGGGCGGGCGGCCGTGGTGCGCAGACTGTGACACCGATTCCTACCTGGCGGTGGATTCGGTGGTGGTTCTCGATGCGCGCAAGAACACTTTGGCGGCCGCCGTCAGCTGCTCGCAGTGCCGGGGCTCCCGCGTCCTGGCAACCACCTCTGAGCTCATGGCCGCCGTGCTGGCGAGGGCATCACACCTGGCTGCGACGTGAACAGCCTCACCGCCGAAACAGCCACCTGACAACGTCCATCCCGCCTAGATCCTGCGGTCCCGAAGAAGCGGGCGCAGGCGACCGGCTGGCTGGCAGCACTGGAAGGGCCGGGACCACCCGGCCCTTCCTGCGTTCCATTCCCGCACCGCCACCGCCCGTGACATGCTTGAGGAAAGTGCACCGCGGGCGCGCATAGACGTCGCCCCGGGCCTCGCCTCCACCGAAAGGCAGCATCATGGTCAACGACGCCACGGCCAACACTTTCCCGGCCCACGAGGACCGCACTGCCGTCATCCTCGGAGGTGCCCGCACCCCTTTCGGCCGTTTCCGCGGCAGCCTGTCTTCCCTCTCCTCCAGCGAACTGGGCGCACATGCGATCCGCCATGCGCTGGAACGCGCAGGGGTGGCGCCGGGGCAGGTACATGCGGTAATCGTGGGGCAGGTCATCCAGGCAGGAGCCGGCCAGGGACCGGCCCGGCAGGCAAGCCTGGGGGCAGGCATCGGCTGGGATGTCCCCACGGTCACCATCAACAAACTCTGCCTCTCCGGGCTGACCGCCGTGATCGACGCGGCACGGATGATCCGCGCCGGGGAGGCTGATTTCGTCGTGGCCGCCGGCCAGGAATCCATGACCAACGCCCCGCACCTGCTGCCCCGCCTGCGTACCGGCGTGGCCATCGGCGATACCCCGCTGGTGGATTCCCTGAACCACGACGCCCTCCAGGATCCCATCTCCGGAATCCTGCAGGGCGCCGCCACCGATGCCGGCAATGCCGAGCGCGGCATCAGCCGCGGGGAGCAGGACGAAGTTGCCGCCCGCTCCCACCAGAGGGCCGAAGCAGCGCGGAATGCAGGACTGCTCGCCGAAGAGATCGTTCCCCTGGATATCCCGCAGCGCCGCGGCCCTGCCGTCACCGTCGATGCCGATGAGGGGATCCGGCCGGGCACGACGGCGGAGGCCCTGGCGGCGCTTAAGCCCGCCTTCTCCACGGCTGACTCAGCCACCATCACCGCAGGTTCCGCCTCTCCCCTCTCCGACGGCGCGGCCGCCGTCGTGGTGGCCAGCAAGGCGGCCGCCGAACGGGCGGGGCTCACCTGGATTGCCGAGATCGGCGCCCACGGGCAGACGGCCGGGCCGGACGGCTCTTTGCATTCCCAGCCGTCCCGCGCCATCGAAAGAGCACTCCGCGCAGAAGGGATTTCGGTGGAGGACCTGGACTTGGTGGAAATCAACGAAGCGTTCGCCTCGGTGATCATCCAGTCAGCCCAGGACCTTGGCATTTCTGCGGAGAAGATCAACGCCGAGGGCGGGGCGATCGCGCTGGGCCACCCGGTCGGCGCCTCGGGGGCACGGCTGGTCCTGCACCAGGCCCTGGCGCTGAAACGGCGCGGCGGCGGCATCGGCGTCGTGGCGTTGTGCGGCGGCGGCGGCCAGGGCGAGGCCCTCATCCTCAGGGCCTGACGCCCGTCCCCACGGGCGTCGCCGCTGCTCAGGCCCCGGTACCCGTCAGTATTAGCAACGGCACCATGCGCTCGGCACACGAGACCAGGACAAGCGTCCTGGGCCCCGCGCCGGCCCGGTTGTTAACCCCGGTGTCGTCGCACCAATCCAGGTTGTACGGGTGCGCCCCCACTGCCGCCTTGCCGGGAGCCGCGCCCGGCGGGACGGTGAACACGAAAGTAAACGCGCCGTCGTCGCTCATGGGTGCGAGTTCCTCCAGCATCAGCGATCCAAAGGCGTCCCGCACCGTCACCTGGACCTGCGCGTTTTGCCCGTAGCGGGCATCGCAGTTGGTGTCCTGCGCGCTGACCGTAACCTGCTCACCGGGTTTGGCTTCCGACGGCGTGACTGTGTACGCGGGCGGCATGCAGGGCGGCGGCGCGAAGACGTCCCGGCAACCACTCAACCCCGTGGCCACCGTGGCCAGTACAAGGAATGCAGCGGCAGTCCTCGAACGCGCGAATACAGCCAGTCCCCGCCCAGATTTCCCCATGGACTGATTGTGCCGTCCGGGCGACGGCCGCGGAAGCACGTGTTGGTTACGGAACATGACGACGGCGGCGGTGCGGCCAGGCGGGCCAAGTGTTACGTTTTTGAGGAGTAATGAGAACCGGCGCCAAGCCCTGACTGGCCGGTCGGCAACCCTCCCTTTCGCGGCGGGGTGCCTCAGGTGAATACTCGGCATATCGACATTCG
>Ga0307408_100003686_pt1 | contig 10442 bp, 4 predicted proteins | sample 322Cmetagenome_FD_202116 | JGI IMG/M metagenome (GOLD analysis project Ga0307408, IMG submission 202116) | Maize rhizosphere microbial communities from greenhouse at UC Davis, California, United States - 322HYB-C-3 | ecosystem: Host-associated > Plants > Roots > Rhizosphere > Soil | place: USA... | reverse complement strand
TATTGTAGTCAGCTACATTTGATTCAATACCTGCTCGTTCATAGAAATTTTTCCAGTAAGGTGGTACTGTTGAAGAACTATGATTAACACCATTCATATCCTTAGCACAGAGATAAGTTAACTCCGGTGCATTTTCCAATTTCCTGAACCTAAAATCTATTTCTTTATTTTCTTCATAGAGGTCTTCCTTTTCCAGTTTTGAAGCCCAATTTTCATCAAAAACCTGTGCCGAAGCGTTAATTATTTTAAGAGCGACTGAGGGGTCCGCCAAATTGATATCACTCCTAAGAATAAATGCATTATCTACTATCGGATTCCTCATACACACAAAACTAAAAGTTTGGCTAGTCAATAAATTTCTGAAGCCCGAACGAATAACTTTGGCAAGAGGAATATTGTCATAGTACACATATCCACTTCTATTTATCAAACGCTTAACACCTCCCCCTTCAATTACCCAGTAGCTACCCCCGTTTTTTACATCGGCAATTTCATCTCCAGCCTGCAAAAATTTCCAGTATGGATGTGTTCCTGAAATACCATTAGCATCCGCCTTTAAATCCTGTAATACTATTCCCAGGTTTTTATAAGCGGCACCCATCCCTTTATAAGCCCAATAGGCCGGCAGATTCACCGAATAGATATCCTGCTTAAATTCGTTCTGCGTTTTAGTAATTAATGCTTCCCCTGTTAAGCCATCATAGGCTACATTTTCCGTGCTAATTGAAGATCCATTTTCAGTCTTGGTCACCTTTTCAAGAATGCCATAATATTGCACTACTTTCACCGCAGAGACAGACCTGAATAATTTATAATCGCTGTTTTCTTTATAAGGGAAGTGCGGAATAGGTATTGGGACAGCAAAAATACCAGGCACAACATCAACCCCCAGATTGATTGTCTGCCCACTGGTATTTGATTCCTGTTGCCTGAAATCAGTAAAAAACTCTATTTCCCGACCGATTACCTTATCCTGCTCAACCATGCCGGACTCATCAATTACCTGAACTCTATTCTTCAGCCTCTTTTCTATGGCTTTAGGATCCTCCACATTATATTCATATACGGTAGAAGATATCTCTGCCCCCGACTGGTTTAGTACCCTGGTTGCCTTTGCCTTTCCATGCATATCGTTCAGTTCGATACTGTAACCCTGGCTGAAACATAATTGATGAATACTCGAAGAGCTAAACATTGAATAAGAACTCTTAGGGCGATATTCATAAGGGTCTATGGGGAGCACAGTTACCCTAACCGGAAAATCTCTGGCTGTATAATATTCATTTACAATTGAGCCCGTCCGTTTCTGGGCATCAGGTTCTCCGCTTTTATCCAGATCCCTTACCGTCACTTTACTATAAATAATTGAGGGGCCAGGATAGAAAGACTCTCCAAAAGGCTCTTCTAACTCAAAAAAATTATTTATTCCCCCTTTAATCTTTTGAACATAGGTTACTGGCTGTTTTAAGGGATTTTCATCTCCTCCAACAGAGGGTTCATAAGCTGCAACACCACTGCTGATAGTTTTACTGCCATAACTGGTAGTATATTCATAAGCCTGGCCATAGCTGGCATCGGTATTGTCAATACCGGACATTGCAGCCCAATTGTCTTTTATGTGTATCTTTTGTACCCTGACTCCTCCTCCTATTTTCATCCCGTCCTGCTTAACTAACCTTACGAAACTTTTATCCAGCTGAACTATAGAGGCATAACCCTTTCTGTGAGCTTTTTTATAGAAGTTCTCTTTAAGCTCGCTTAGGTTTCTGGCAGCATTAAAAATCGCAGAAACGGCCGCTTTTACAGCTTTGCCTACCGAGTTGTCCGACACACGGGTATCGAACCCTGGATATGCATATCTTGGATACTCCAACTTGAGGCGCTGCCAGGAGGCATGTGCTATCGGGTTCATGGAAAGCCCAGCCTCCTTAACATCTTCAAATATTACATTGGCATAGCCATTATCAACTTTTACCTTCTTTACCTTGCAATAAACCGGCACAAATTCGTAGTCTGCCCCCTTGCTTTTACTGTTAGGAGTCGAGATTTTTACTCTCATTTTAGTATAGAGGTAATTAGAACCGTTTAAATACGAATTCTTAAACCAGCGTGTATGATCCTCGGTAGAACCAGGAGCTGTTTCCACCTTTATTTTCAAACCTTTTGCTGTAATCAAATTTACAGGGCCGGATATCCCAAACGGATTAGTATAGACGGTACTTCCCTGCTCATTTACAATTAAGGAACTCACCGGAGACATAACCATCGCCCGTTTATTTTGAACAAAGGCATAATCATCAGACTCATAATCTACAGTTATAGTACCACCAGTAGGCAAATCAATTTTAGTTAAATGCCATAAAGAGGCATTTGCTGCGGCCTGCGGCTTGTCCTGAACGGTGTAGGGAAATTCATCATTTTTCAGGTCAAAAGGAGCATTCTGATTCTGACTGTTTCCCTTGAATGTTCCCCATCTGTCCGTAGCCATGTATTTATATGTATCGCCCGCTGTACTTTTATAGGTAAATAAATACGGATGATTAGATCCTTTTTTGGTATTACCGTACTCAAAATACACTTTCTTCAAAGTAAGCTTCCCGTTAGGGTTGGAAGGGCTTTCAGGATTAACAGAGTTGGGAACTCCTGTACATAACTCGTAAGAATACTCAAACTTAACTACCTTAATAGGCTTTGACATATCCTTCCTATTGTATAATCGTATCTCCTTTAAGCATTTTTGTTTTACAGAGGAAGCTCCAAGCCCTCCCTTCCAGCTATTCACACCCTGTCCATCCTGGCGGTCTTCTGTAATGAAAAAAGCAATTTTGTTTTTGGAAGATATAGAATGAGAGTACCAAAGTTCCTTTTTGCCATAAACGATACTAGCTTTGTCATCATCCGGATCTGCTAGTAGTCCTTTATTCAAAGTTGCTCCGTTAAAGGGGGCCCTCCATTGATAATTATCAATTTTTGAATACTTAAATTTAAGGCCTGTGCCTAAATCGTCATCGGATATCCCATTGCCTGTCCGATCAACATAATCTGCAGACAACATTGAGCTTAAAAGAAAACTTGTTGCATAACCAGGCTTACTTTCTTTTCGGTAATAATGGTCTATTCCCTGTTTATTATTTATTTCGTTCCCATTATATTGAACTGCTACCAGATTGCCTGTTCCCTCGATAACAGTATTATGTTTTCCTACTGCAAAAGAGTATTCCTCCTGTGATGTATTATATACCGGTATACCATAGATCATTCGTTTACCGTCATCATTCGTTACTGAAATTTCAGATATATGATGCGATTTCCTGGTGGTAGCGTCTACCCGGTTTTCAAACGCAGGTTTGTCATTTGCCTTTAATTGCTCCCCAGTATAAGAAGGAAGATTAAATGGATATTTTTCAATTCCCTTATCAAAACCTGCCAGCGCAGCCTCAGCAGCCGTTAAATAAGAAATAACAGTTCGTTTTAATTGCCTGCCATTTTTGGCAATCGCCGAATTAACAGGTATTGTACTCTTAAAACTGTTGGGATTATTCCTAAAACCAGCCTTTGACTTTATTCCCAAAATATTAACAGCAAGTGGTTTGGTTCCCTGCAGTTGATTGGACATGTCCATATCTTCCAGATTCTTCTCACCCACCTGGCGAAAATAAACATGCTCCTTGCCTGGATTAGAATAAGATAAACTTTGAAAATCTCCTTTGTTCAGATAAGCATTATCTGAATTCCTCCATTGCCTTGTTACATTGGTTGTTACCTGGTCAAATTTGGTAAATCCTCCGTGGGCATAGGCGCCAAAGCCTGCATCTCCCCCTGCGGTAGAAATATAAGATTCATCATCCATTTCATTATCAAAGAAGGCTCCTGTACCACCTCTATATAATCTGAATTGTCCGCTTCCACCCTGGCTGGTATAAGAGAATAAGTCTGGCGTATGGACAGGCAAAGCAAGGTTAGGAATCTCAGGAATAATGGGATTATCCTTTTCTCTGACAAAGTCCATCGTGGCATTCTTATCATTTTTTCCTTTTTCCGCATATAAAAAGCCATAATTATTCGTTTTAACCTGTTTAGCTGCAACTTCTCTGACACTTTTATATCCTGTGCCTCCACCTCCTCCAAATACAATCCAGGCAACGCCTCCAACATCAACGCTAAAAGATCCATAAGTCGATTTATAAGGATATTGTATGGTTGGAGATATGGGTTCTGTATTATATGAAATTGAGGATCCTCCGCCTGAAAAATTTAGGCTTCCATCGCCTTTTCCACCTGAAAAAACGATTATCCCAACCGGTGTTGGTACCGGAATTTTCCATTTATCCGTTCCTTTTATGCCAAAACTACTACCTAAAGTAAGCTCCTTCAACCCTGCACGGGAATTGTATCCTAAAGAAGCGCTTCCCCCAATACTGGTAGTCGTTTTTTCAGACGTCTTTGCACTTAAAGAAAGCGAAACATACGGAGATAAATCTACTCCGCTTGCGGTGTTGGATGTAACCCCCAAGCCCATTCCAGCGGTTAACATTCCGCTGTTTGCCAATGAAAATGACATCCCCGCATTTGCACCTATTTCTGCTCCTATACCTGTATAATTGTCATTAAAAACTCCTATACTCAATGAGCCGCTGGGGCCTCTCAAACCGCCTTTACCTCTTACTTCTATTTTACCCGTTAATTTTCCTCCAACTGTAACTTTAGGCTTGGTGTATTGTTCCACGGCAACTTTATCTCCTGAATAATCATCCGGGATCCCTCGCAATTGCCTGTTTATTGCCCCTACATTTAAATTCCATCCTAAACCTACCCAGCTTGCTTCGTCATCCATACCTACACCCGACTCATAATTCAGATTTAAGGGGTATCCATCTATATCCAAGAGCGGAATATTATACTTAAAATCTCCCGTTGAAAGGTCCACCATATCTGATACACCTGCTGGCTGGAAACTTTGTGTTTCTGGCTGTGTCGGCCCTGAAGTAAGTGCGTAAGCTATACCAGGAGCTAATAAATTGTTAACCCAAATTACCAGTAATACTATTGCAATCTTCCTTCTTAAGGAAATACTAAAAATCATATAAAGCGTTTGTAATTCTTATTTAAATTCTAATGTATAGGCCTTCCTACTTATAAATTTATCCGCATAAACTAGCAGGGCTTTATCATCTTTCCCGGCCTTAACATCCTTAAATGACACCATGTATTCAAACCTATTTTTTATACCACTTGCCACAGGCTCTAGTATTTCCGGATAAACCCTAACAGCACCATTGGCCAGATAAAAGGCGCTGTCCATTTTGTACATCATAGAAGCTGCCAGTTGTTCATTTCCAATTTCCGGATTTATAACCTGAACCCTAACCTGATAGTCAACCAAGCCCGGGCTTTCTTTTTTTCTTATTTTCAAGCCTTGCACCTTTAGTTGCTCATCTCCTGCTTCTGCAAAATCGGCCCGCTTCGTATCACATGATACCGCAAGCATAAGCAGCATAACTTCAAGGATTTTCAACCTCCCTGTTCTCATATTTTTGCCTTGTATAATACCCTCAAGCTCTTTGTTTCGCCATTCGGTAATTTTATCCTCAATATGTAATGGAAATCTGGTTTAAATGAAGAGTTATTGATAAGATCAATTATTACCTTATTCTTACCATGTTCTATTTTAATCTTCGGTAAGTGTTTCAGATTTAGCTGAGGATCAGTTAAACATTCGATCTCGTAATCCAACTCATGTTTGCCATAGGAGTTTACTATTAAGAACTTTATGGCATCGTAGGTGACATAATAGTTACCATGTAACAAATCCTCAATATCCCTATACCCATCATTTGTAATTTCCACCTTCTTCTCCACACTATCCTTACAATCCACCGTGAACTCCCAAACCTCCGACCGGTTCAGCACCGTTTGATTTTTATACAAGCTCACCTGCCAGGCATATTTCTTTCCTGGCTCCAGTTCCCTGTAAGTATTCGGGTAAACCAGCACAGGGCTAACAATGCCCTGCTGGCTAACGGTAGGCAGGTTATAATTTACCGCCTCCACTGCATTTTGCCCCGATTTAACCTCGGTTAATATCAGGTGGTAGGTAGCACCCGGAACCGATGGAAAACTTGGTTGCCAGCTGAACATCGGGCGCCTTTCGCAGGATTTTGACTTATCATCCGGCTCAGTAAGGTTTAATGGAGAAAAAGGCGCTACTTCGGCATCAAAACATTGTTCAGCCGGTACTTCGGGGTCATAATTTCCCTGTTCAGGGCTAAGCGTATAGCAATACTCATAATCCCCCTCCGGGAATACCCCATTCTGCTGAATCTGGTTCGCCATACGGTTATTACTAAACTGGATTTTAGCAGGGCGCACCGCTGTAGCAGGAATTATATTATTGCCGGGGTTTAAGGAGAAAGCAGGCGTTTTTATGGTCAGCACCCTTCCAGCTTTCCTCTCGGAAACGGTAATGGTAAGTGTTACATTTCTTTTTTGAACCGGGCTAAGTATACGTGCATTGAGCAAGCCATCCACGTTCCTCCCCTGTACTTCCGCGATAAACAGGAAGGTAGTCTGGCTAAATGACTGAAGGCACAGTAAAGACAGAATTAAAGAGATTAGTATACGGGGCATGCAAATTAATTTTTTAGGTAATACTTTAAGGATATTTCTCCACGGCCAGCAGTGTATAATCCAGGATAAAGCGGGGTGATCAGGTTCTTCCGGAGGTCGGCATAAACACTCATATCCAGGCCTTCCACAGGCGAATACTGCACAGATTGCCTTATGCCGGCTTGCCGGGCTGCGCCCTTGTTTTCAAGATAAGTGGCAGAAGTGGATAAGTTGAACTTCCTGAATAAGGGGTATTGGCAGCCTAAATCAGTATTGAGCATATCTCCCAATAATTTAAAGGCAGACATTTCCTTATTATAAAACACCGAACCATTCAGCGTATACTGCTTTATAGGCACCGTTTGGGTATAGTTCATGGTAAGCAGGCTGCTGTTAGAAGCCATTACTGCATTATTCCTTAAGGTTTGGTAGCCAATAGTGATATAACTGAAGCTGTGAAGCTTCCCTATTTTGTAATTGGCATTGCCTGAGGCCTGCAGTTTTCTGGACGAATACATTGGAATAGCCACCGTATCCATCCGGTCCATGCCATTATCGCTGTACTTAAGGGCAAGCGAATAATTCCTGTTTATTTTGAACCGGCTATCAGCCTGGTACTGGTAGTTTTTCCAATAAGCCCCCGTGGCCGAAGTGCTCAGCGGCGTATTTTTCAGGTCCGCCTTAAAGCCCAAAGACATCTTGTTGTTAAACAATTGCTTTTTCATAGAACCGCCCAGGCGCATTTTCAGGCTATTATTTCCAGGCATCCCCGGGTTTTGGTAGCCTATACCGGCATAGTTGAAGTAAACATTGCTGGCCAGGCCAATGCGGTTAGCATCAACATGGTGGGTAAAGCCAACGGAGAAATTCTCGAGAAGCTCGTCGGTGAAATAATTAATCAGCAAGCCCCTTTCCATATATAACTGGTCGTTTACCCCAGAAAGGGTATTCCGGTATTGCCCGCCCGATTTTGACAAATCGACTGTAAGGCTACCCAGCTTTTGCATGTTTACAGATTGCGAGATCGTTACAGCCATACTGCTTCTGGAAAGCGTATTTGCATTAAAGGCAGCATCCCCTTGTTGTTTATTAAATAAGCCTACCCAGGATACCTTTCCAGTACCAAATGCGTTTTTGTGGGTAGCAACGCTTAAGTAAGACAGGTACCGGGAGGATAAATAAGAAGAGCCTTCCAAGCCATGGTCCTTGGGCATACCCGCATCATTTTGAGCTCCGAAGCCAATTCGGGCGGGGCCATTACGGGTGGAAATACTAAGGTCAAAACCCTGCATAAACATGTCGCGGTTTAACTGCTGGCCCGGCACCTTAGACCCAAAACTTCCAACTTTTAGCCCATGAACCCTGGAAAATAAGGATTGTGCTTTGTTCATTCCCGGTTTCTTGCTTAAGCTGGCTAATTCTTCTTCCCCTATTTCATCTATATTTTTGTTGCCCGATAATACTTTTTGATAGGTACTTATATCCTGGGGGTTTAAGCCATTTTTCACCAAGCCTTCTTTAATAGAGGCAATAGAAGCGACAATGCTATCTATGTTTTGCTTTAACTTTTGGTTAGCCTCCGTTTTGGGCAAGCCCGCCTTTAGGCTGTCTTTTACTGCAGGGCCTGCGGGAGCCTTCATTAGCTTAGCCAATTTTTCCCTAAGCTGCACTTCATCAAGGCTTAACAGCTCAGTGACATTTTCAGGCTTTTTCAAATAATTGTTAAGGGATGCATTCTTACTGAAGCTTTCATTGCCGGGGATGTTCCTCATTTTAGAGCTAATGCTCTTACGGGTATAATCTGGCAGTGTCAAGCCACCCAATTCAGCTTTCCTAAAATCGCTTAGTTTATCCAGGTCGCTTCTCAGGTTCTGATTAAAACTGAAGGGGTCAAAATCAAACTTAAAAAGGCTGCTTTGTGACGTTTGAAAACCGGTTTCTGAATTATAACTCTTTGCGAAGCCGAAAGAAACTGGAATTTTCCCCATCTGAAATTTGGTGGAAACCGAAAATACGTCGGTATACAGCGAACCGGTGGATATAGGGCTCTCCCGGAAGTACATGGACTCATATCCCAGGCCCAGCCCAAAAGGAATATGCTTTTTCTTTTTCAAAAACGCTACAGCCCTGGTTTTGGTGCTATCCAGCTTATCCTTGCCGGATAAAACACTGTCTTTACGGGATTTAAATTTTCCAAGTACAGGGGATTTAAGTTTTGTGTCAAATCCATTTCTGATCCTGGAAAATAAAGCATCTTTTTTATCGGTAAGCCCCATGCGCTCTTTTGCAGCATCGCCAAGATTAAGGGAATCTGCTTTTTGCAGGATATTGGATACACTCTCTTTCTGAACAGCCAGCGAGCTTAATTTACCAGCAATCTGCTTATTCGGCTCCTCTTTTAATTTATGCGCCAGGCTGTCCTTATTAAGGTTTTCAGGTAAAGATGATGGAGCCTTAAACGAGCTATCATTTTTTCCCAAAAGGGAAGTACGGCTATTTCTTGCAAATAAGGATATTGTAGCTGCCCCTTGCTTCCTTAGGGAATCTGCCCCTTGTTTAATACTTCCTTTTAAAGTGTCGGCCTGAAGCTGCGCAATATTATTTCGCAATAAGGAATCTGCCTTTTTTGCCGTATTTTTCATAGCCAAGCCCAGGCTATCTTTACCTGAGTTGCCTGAAGCCGCTAATCCTGATTTCAATGAATCAGTATCCAGGCCAAGTTTCCTTCTGGCTTTTTTGATCTTCCTGGAAAGTTTCGCCTGTTTTTTTACAACGGCACTATCAGCCCTTACTGTAAAACCTACATAGGCCTCAGGCTGAAATCCATAAGCAAGAAAAGAAGCTACATAAACGAAGAAGGCAAGCGTTAATGCTTTTTTCATACATTTTATTTATGCAAAAGGCAGTTGTTTAGCCATAAGGATCCCTACTATAGGAATTCTCCTATAGCATCATCTCATAGCAAATAGTAATTAGGCTTTATTTTCTAAACTCATGATGCATTTGGATAATGCATTTGCCTAAAAACAATATATATAAACTACTTTTTATTAAATTTTGAGGTTGAAAGTCCCGACAGATCGTTTTAAGAGTGCAAACAACGCCACAAAGCACAAATCCTGAAAGCACGTAAAAAACAAGTAAAATAATGGATACTGTTGGCGGGAATTTAAAGTGCGGAAGTAAAATACTTATGCCGGTTAACATTATTGATAAAGTAAAGGTTGCTCAAAACTAGAAAATAAATTAATACTGTGCAATTTTTTCTCAAACAATCGCAATAAAAATAAAAGACATACGTTACTCCATTTTTCAAAGAGGCATAATTTAATTCAAAAGAAGAATAGCTTGCAGCCTGTCAGCCTTTTTCGAGGCAACTTCCGTATTTCTCCTACTCTGCTTAGCCCAAGATTCGACTCGGTTTCTTCTCGCCTTCTAGACTTGCTCGAGGCCTGATCGAGTTTTTATTAACAAAAGTCGACAAAGACTCGATAAAAACTCGATGCAGAGTCGTGACCCTCGCGAAGAAAGCTCGAACGCAACCCGAACAAGTCTCGAAACTGACTGCCTTCTGAGTGCCAGCTGGATCGAACTCTATTCGAGGAATATATAAAACCAAGCAAACTGTCGATTTTCTCTCTTCAAAACGGTCAACGTTTTTAGGCATCGACAACATTACCTGGTACCCGCTCCATCCCACCCCCCAAGCCCCAATGTCATTAACTTAAGGATTTTCAGGTGTTGGTGGGGACACCAACACCGGGTGTTCGCCGTGGTTGGTGTCCCCACCAACCACTTAAGTTAATGACATTGCCCCAAGCCCCAAACCCCATATC
>Ga0307408_100003685_pt1 | contig 10443 bp, 8 predicted proteins | sample 322Cmetagenome_FD_202116 | JGI IMG/M metagenome (GOLD analysis project Ga0307408, IMG submission 202116) | Maize rhizosphere microbial communities from greenhouse at UC Davis, California, United States - 322HYB-C-3 | ecosystem: Host-associated > Plants > Roots > Rhizosphere > Soil | place: USA... | reverse complement strand
CAGCGTTTTACGATGCTTATGTGGGGGCAGCGCATGAACTGGCACAACACTGGCCCCAACGCGGTAGTGAAGCGGCGGCGCTTGCGCTTTTCTGTCTGGACAATCGTGCGCGTGAAATTATCAAGGCAGAACACCGCCCGGATTGGTTGGATGTGCCCTTGCGGGATTTAACTGAAATGATCCTCAAGTATCAATACTAACCACAAAAAGTTTCCCAAAAAAAGTTTACCAAAAAATTAACCAAAAAAAGTTTGCTCTACAAAGGATGTAACCCCGGCGTTATTGGAAATAATTCATATGTTACTTGGCGTACCGAAGACGGTCTGGGAGGTGATTAATCTTGGGCTTTCGTTGATACACCCACAGCACCATTTGTAAGCCAGAGGCAGTTGCCTCATCCAAATTATGGCGATGAACCCGTTACAAATAGGCTGCGTTTAAAAAGGACATATTATGAAATGTTTATTTCTTACGTCGAGCCCCGGTTACGGCCATACCCGCGCCGCACAAGCAATTGATATCGCGCTCCAATGTCGCTATCCCGGTATTGAAACAGAATATTTAAATATCACCAGCCTTATCGATAGCCAGGTGAGCGACGCCATTCAGGATGGCTATTTGCGGATGACAGCTGAACAGCCGGAGCTGTATCAAAAATTGTATGACATGGATAAAAATTTCTATCGCCAGCTCGCGGGAAAAATTCCTGCGGACCAAAACCTGATAGATTTTCTCAGGGAACAGCAGTTGCGGTCTTTCCCTGATGTGGTTGAGCGTTCCCGGTTTTCTCTGCCTGCACACTACAAAAGCCTGGACAGTGCATTGATTAACACCCTGATCAATAGCATTTGTAATTGCAGTAAAATTCCAGCGGGGCGTTTGCTTACCCAAGGGCTGCTGGCATTGATCTACAACATCCTGGCAACCCGCTTAAGAAAGTTTGTCAATGAATATCAGCCTGATGTATTGATCGCGACACAAATGTATCCCAATGCATTGCTGTCGCATTCCATCCAAAAAGGATTGATCAAGCAACCGGTAATAGGTGTGCTGACAGATTACGGTCTACATGGTGTGTGGGTACGCTCCACCACCGATATGTATTGCGTTAGCCATGAAGAAGTGGCTGAAGAATTACGCAAGCAGGGTATAGCTCCAGATCGTATTAAAGTGACGGGAATCCCTTTGGTTCCCGCCTTTTGCAATATTCCCACGCAGTCCCAGGCGCGCGCCCATCTTGCGCTTGATTCAGCCCCCACTGTGTTGATAACAGGTGGACAGTGCAGCATAGGCGTATTGGAGGCCGTGCAACAATTGTTAAATGACGAGCGCCACCCGTATCAAATCCTGGTAACAGCAGGGGAGAATAAGGCAGGCACGGAAGCCTTGCAGCAACTTGCCAAACGCTACCCGAACCGGTTTAGGTTATATGGTTGGTGTACGGATATCAGTTACCTGGTTTGCGCTGCTGATGTGGTTATCGGTAAGCCGGGTGGTTTGACGTTAAGTGAAACTATGGCCTGCGGCAGACCCTTTATTGCCACCTGTTGTTTAGGCGGGCAAGAGGCGCACAACGTGCAATTCCTGCTGGAAAATAAAGTGGGGTTGCACGCGGGGCTGGAACAATTGCCCCAGGTACTGGATGAGTTATTCAGCAATACCGAACTGTTGCGCAATATGAAAAGAAACGCTTATCAATTGGGGCGCCCTGATGCTGCTATGGCAGTTGTTGCAGAACTGGAAAATATCCTGCAGCAAAATGACGACTTCTCTGTAACACCGACAAGTGCATTCGGATTATGAAAAGCCAGTTATTTTATCGCTTCATGTGCTGGTACGACGCTCATTGGCGGCGCAGGCACGGCGTGGAAAAATTTGATGAGTTACTGAGTTTTTCATTTGAAAAATACGCGGGCGAGCGGCGCATGATGAATGATGGCACTTGCATTGAACCTGGGGATTGGTTGGCCATCTTGCATTTTAACCGGGAGTGTTTTGCCAATTCATCGGCTAACCCGAGAGACGACATCCGCAACGCGTTACGCTTCCGGAAATTAATTTTGTCATCCTTCAGGCAATTGGCTGTGGACATCAATGCCAATGAAAAGTTTGTCATGGTAAAAGCGTTTCACGGTGTTAGCTGGCTACCACCCCATGGAGAAAAACTGGGTTTTCTGATTGAGCGCCTTCCGGATTCCATGCTGAATCAGGTGCGGAAGTTTTATTTTAAAATTCTGTTAAACACATTTTTTCCACATCTTGCTGCAGCGGAAAAAAATCGCATCCAACCACATGCCTATTGGTTGACCCGCCAGAGTTTACTCAAGAATTTTACGCCGGAGCCAACGCATGAATCCCTTATTTCTTAACAATAAGTGGTCCAACACTTTTCCGGCGATTAATCGTGCTTTACCTCCGCCTGTGCTTAAAGTGCCGCCTTCGGACTCTATTGGATTATCAAAGATCAATTCGACACATTCGATTTGCTTAACCTTTGATGACGGGCCCGACCCGATATTTACCCCGAAAATACTGGATGTGTTAGCCGACTATCAGGCCAAAGCAACTTTTTTTGTTTTGGGTAAAGCGGCCGAGCAGTTTCCGCATTTGGTAGAGCAGATAGTGCGAGCAGGGCATTCCATCGGCAACCATACTTACAGTCATCGCCACCCCTGGATGATGTCATCCCGGCAAGCTAAACAAGAAGTGATCCAGGCAAACCGGGTGATTAACACTATTACTGGCATGACACCGCGCTGGTTTCGTCCGCCCTTCGGACGTTTGCGTACTGCCATGCGTATGCAAGCTCACACTGAGCAAATGACTACGGTGTTATGGAGCCGCAGTATTATTGATTGGGGTATCTTTGGAACCAACGTTGGTATAACGCGGCGCCTGGATCAAATAAAATCCGGGGATATTGTGCTCATGCATGATGGACGGCCCGGGCATAATCATCCTGATGTTACTTATCAATGCCTGCCCGGATTCCTTCGAACTCTTGCGGATAAATATTGGCTGGCACGCAGCCTTGATGAGGTTTTATATCGCGTGACCTAAGGGCAATATTTTATTAATCCCGATCATCCAAGGCCATCTGGTTGGAGCCTATGTGTGTTGTCGCACCGAATGACGTAGTGTGAATTTATAAATTAAGTGATGTTTTTCTGTTGCGAGGATTTGATGAAAATACGTCACGTTGATATTGCTGTCATTGGTGCTGGCACGGCCGGTTTGAGTGCTTACCGCGAAGCGCGGAACTATACCGATAACCTTGTACTGATCGAGGGCGGTGCATACGGAACAACCTGCGCATGCGTTGGTTGTATGCCGAGTAAATTGCTTATTGCAGCGGCTGACCACGCGCATCACGCCAGCCAAAACGGTGTGTTTGGCGTGGACTACCCGACGTTATTTATCAATGGGCAAACGGTGTTGAAACGTGTCCGCTATGAGCGTGACCGATTTGTCGGTTCTGTTGTTGACGCTATTGATGAATTTCCTATCCAACACAAAATCAAAGCCCAGGCTAAATTTATTTCCACCCGCGAACTTGAATTAACGGGCGCAGATGGTTCAGTGTCGCATATGAGTGCTGAACGAATTGTTATTGCCACGGGTTCAACATCGGTAATTCCTGATTTTCTTCGGGACGTGGGGAAGCGCTTGTTGACCAGTGATGATTTGTTTGAATTGGATGATTTACCTAAATCGATTGCGATTTTTGGTGCTGGCGTTATCGGGCTGGAATTGGGGCAGGCGTTGAGTCGGCTGGGTGTAAAGGTTGCTGTATTTGGCAAAAACGGCGAACTTCCTTTTATTAAAGATCCCGCCATTAGCAAATATGCGGATGCTGAATTTAACCATGAATTCTGTTTGGATCTAAATGCGGATATTAATACCGTGCGCGCGGAAAAGGAGTCGGTGATTGTCGAATACCGCCATCGCGAAAAAGGAATGATCGAGGAACGTTTTGATTACGTGCTTGCCGCAACCGGACGTCGACCGAATATCGACGCGCTGGCTTTGGAAAATGCAGACCTGGAATTGGATTACAAAGGAATTCCATTCCATGATCGGTATACAGGGCAGTGCGGTTCCAGTTCAATTTATATTGCGGGCGATGTATCCAATGATATTCCTTTGCTGCATGAAGCTGCAGACGAAGGGCGAATTGCAGGCGGCAATGCGGGGCGCTCGTTAAGGAACCCGGATGATGTGCGCGCAGGTTTGCGGCGCACGCCCTTAAGCGTGGTATTTACCGATCCTCAAATCGCCAGTGTTGGGCAGAATTTGGAGGAAATTCGCCGGAACTGCTGCAACTGCTATGCGATCGGTGAGGTTAGTTTTGAAAATCAGGGGCGCTCGCGCGTTATGAATAAAAACCGCGGACTCCTGCGCGTCTACGGTGAAAAAGGTACGGGTTTATTATTAGGGGCGGAAATGTTTGGGCCGGCCGCTGAACATATTGCACACCAATTGGCGTGGGTCATCCAACTGCGTTTAACAGTGCCGGAGATTTTGGAGTTGCCGTTTTATCATCCAGTTATCGAAGAAGGTGTGCGTACCGCGTTGCGCGACCTGAATCATAAGTTACACAAGGGGCCACAAATGCCGGATGCATGCCTGGATTGTGGACCGGGGGCATAAATGTGTCCCTGGCCCATAGGCTTGTGCCTTCCTTCAATTCAATCAAGTAAAACGCCGGTAAAATCTGCGAATCTTTCTCATTCGTTAGCATTAAGTGGGTGAATTTTCTGCCCAAATGCCTATAATGCCCACCCGTCTTAGCAGTAAACCCTGGCACACAATGCCGAACTTTCGTTTCCTATCCAATATCACCCGAATAAATGGAGTCTCATCGTGAAAGCACCCGTAAGAGTTACCGTCACTGGCGCCGCAGGCCAAATCAGCTATTCCCTGTTGTTCCGCATTGCCGCTGGCGATATGTTGGGTAAAGATCAACCAGTAATCCTGCAATTGCTGGAAATCACCCCGGCGCTGAAAGCCCTGCAAGGCGTGGCGATGGAATTGGATGACTGTGCATTCCCACTGTTGGCTGGCATTGTTACTACCGATGATCCTGCTGTTGCTTTCAAAGACTCAGACTACGCACTGTTGGTAGGCGCACGTCCACGTGGCCCAGGTATGGAGCGTAAAGACCTCCTGGCTGCTAACGCTGCTATCTTCTCTGTGCAAGGTAAAGCAATTGATGACCATGCGTCACGCAACATCAAAGTATTGGTAGTAGGCAACCCTGCCAACACCAACTCCCTGATCGCCCAACGCAATGCCCCAAACATCAACCCACGTCAATTCACCGCAATGACCCGTTTGGACCACAACCGTGCGCTGTCACAGTTGGCGACCAAAACCGGCACCAGCATCAACAACATTACCAAAGCGCTGATCTGGGGTAACCACTCATCTACCCAGTACCCAGACCTGCACAACACTTTGGTTGATGGTAAGCCAGCTCTGAGCTTGATCGACCAAGCCTGGTACGAAGCAGATTACATCCCAACCGTACAACAACGTGGTGCTGCAATTATTGCTGCACGTGGTGCTTCTTCAGCTGCTTCTGCTGCTAACGCCGCAATCAACCATATCCGCGATTGGGCTCTGGGCACTCCAGCGAACGATTGGGTGAGCATGGGTGTATACAGCGATGGTTCTTACGGTATCGAAAAAGGCCTGATCTACTCTTTCCCATGCGTGTGCAAAAACGGTGACTGGGAAATCGTACAAGGTCTGGAAATCAATGAATTCTCACGTGCGCGTATGCAAGCGACCGAGAAAGAATTGCAAGAAGAGCGCGATGCAGTAAAAGAATTGCTGCCTGCGTAATTCGCAATAAGTTGATAAAAAATGCCGCTGCTTTTCACAAAGCAGCGGCATTTTTATTTGTACTCACTTAATGCTGCGTTTTTAGATTTGTTTAAACTCCATCCACGCACTTTTGCTAGTACCCGCTGGCAAATACCATTTTTCGCTAAGCACCGCACCACGCTCCACACAAATATAGAATTGCTCCTGGCCTTCGCCGATGTCCGCAATTTTTGCAGCAGCTTCGCTACCTGGGTTCCACACCACAACACTCGGGCAATTGCTGTGAGTGATTTCGATATTGGGTGAGCCGCTGATGCTGACCGTGTTGTCGATAGCGTGATAAACACGGTCTACTGGCCCGGGAAAATTCACATCGCCTGACTGGTGTTTTTCTGCATAACCTTCAAAGTTGTCGAGATATTTTCTCTCTGCCAAGCCAAGTACGCGGACATCACTCAGTGAGCTGATGCGATGGTAATTATGCATCGCCCAGCTGCAATCAAAATCTTCGGTATCGGTATTATTGATGGTGAGTTCGAGTTTTGCACTCTTACCCAGTGTCATGCGCAACTCTGCAGAAAAATCGAAAGGGAAAAGTTCGTTGGCATCGCTTAAAAATAAAAATTCCAGCTCGACATTGCCGTCACTCAGTAAATGCGCTTCACCTAATTCCCAAAAATTATTGCGGGCAAAACCGTGCTTGGGTTTGGTGGAATCGGTTTGATTGACGCCAAACCAGGGCAGGCACAGGGGGACGCCACCGCGCAGCGCGGTACCTGCGGAAAAATCGCAGTTGGGGCTGAGCCAGAGCAACGGGTCGCTGGTGGTGGTTTTGAATTCCAATAGATGTGCACCTTGCAGTGAAATGACTGCGCTGCACAACTCCGTTTCTACCACCAATAAGGGCAGTCCGGTACCTGGAGCAGAGGGATAGTGTTCTTTACTTGTGGTGAGGCGCAAGAAGCCAGATTTGGCCACCAATTGTTCAAGATGGAGTGTGCTTTCAGCATCGGGCGTATTGATATGCATGGGGGCTTCCATTTATGTGACTAATGGGCTCGATTCTATAGAAAAGCGTGCCAGCTAACAGCCAAATTTTTTGGTTTTGTGGGCTTTAAAACAGTATGATGCGCGCCTTTTCGACAATTTTGATTTTTCTTGGGCAATGCCCGGATACTGGAATAGAGTAGGTGCTTGAGTGAGTAGTAAGACGCAGTTTGTGGGTGGAACGGCTTTTGTCATCGGCCAGCGCTGGATTAGTGAGTCAGAAGCGGATTTGGGGCTGGGAATCGTGTTGGATGTGGCGAATCGCCGCCTGACCTTGAGTTTCCCCGCCGCGGGTGAACGCCGCACCTACGCGATAGATAATGCGCCCGTCAGCCGTGTGAAATACGAAGTGGGTGAGAAGGTTCGCCATCAGAACGGAACCAAAATCCAGATCACCAGTATTGTCGAGCAGGCCGGTTGTTTGATGTACATCGGCCTTACCAAAGATAATGAAGAGCTCGCAATTCCTGAGTTTGAACTGGATAGCTTTGTGCAATTCAGTACGCCGCGCGACCGTTTGTTTGCCGGGCAGATCGATAAGCACAATCATTTCACCCTGCGCTACCAAACACTTCATTATCAAAACCAGCATCGCCAATCATCCATGTTTGGTTTGGCGGGGCCGCGTGTGCAATTGCTGCCGCATCAACTTTATATCGCCAGCGAAGTGTCCCAGCGCCATGCGCCGCGCGTATTATTGGCTGACGAAGTCGGCTTGGGTAAAACCATCGAAGCCGGTTTGATTTTACATCAACAATTAATGAGTGGGCGTGTACAGCGCGCATTGATTGTGGTGCCCGCGAGTTTGCAACACCAATGGCTGGTAGAGATGCTGCGCCGGTTTAATTTGGCATTTACGCTGCTCGATGAAGCGCGTTGCAATGCGCTTGTGGGTTTGGATAGCCTTGAAGAGTCTGTCGATTATGTTGATGACTTTGCCGATGATGATTTTAAAGCTGATGGCAAAGACGAGTTTGCACAAGCGGCGGATATCAGCAATCCGTTTGAGACTGCACAGCTGGTTATTTGCTCACTGGATTTTCTCACTAAAAATAATTATCGATACGAGCAAGCGGTTGCAGCTGAGTGGGACTTGTTATTGGTGGATGAGGCGCACCATTTGCAATGGAGCGAAAAGAAACCGAGCAAGGCTTATACCTGCATCGAAGGTCTGGCAAAAAAATCCAAAGGTCTGTTGCTGTTAACAGCGACGCCGGAGCAGCTTGGTGTAGAAAGCCATTTCGCACGTTTGCGTTTGCTTGATCCGGATCGTTATTACGATTTGGAAAAATTTGTCGCAGAACAAAAAGCTTATCAACCCTTAAATAGTTTGGTGCAAGAGTTATTGCAAGATCACAGCGGTGAAGCCGGAAACATTTCCGCCACGTTGGTTAAATCCTTAAGTGCCTATTTGCCCGCTGAAACGATTAAAGAATTACAGACGCAAGCAGAAACCCAAAGCCTTGGTGAGGCGATAGATACCGCCATTCACTATCTGTTAGATCGCCACGGCACAGGCCGCGTATTGTTCCGCAATACACGTAATTCTGTGAGTGGATTCCCCGAACGCAAATTGCAAGCCCATGCGCTTACTTTGGACGATGAAGACCTTATCGCCTTGCTTGAACAGCCGCTGGCGACACAAATTTGTGCAGAGCAATACTGGCAACAAAAAACCGAATCCGATTGGTGGACGCAAGATCCGCGTGTGGTTTGGCTCGCCGAGTGGTTGCGCCAGCATCGCCGGAAAAAAGTATTGGTGATTTGTGCCAACGCGGAATCTGCGCAATCCATCGAAGAATATTTGCGCCTGCGCAAAGGTTTAACCACTGCAGTCTTCCATGAAGGGTTGAATTTAATCGAACGCGACCGCGCTGCAGCCTATTTTGCGGAAGCGGAAGACGGCGCGCAGGTATTGGTTTGCTCGGAGATTGGCAGTGAAGGGCGCAACTTCCAATTTGCACAGGATTTGGTGTTGTTTGATTTGCCGACCAATCCGGATTTATTGGAACAGCGTATTGGCCGTTTGGATCGTATCGGCCAAACCGCGACAGTGAATATCCATGTACCTTATTATGAAGATACAGCGCAGCAAAAATTACTCGATTGGTATCACCACGGGTTAAATGCGTTTGAAAAAACCTGTGCGATTGGGCAGGCCGCTTATGTAAAATTTGCAGATGCGCTTTTGCCTGCATTGGTGAGTAATGATGATACAAATTTTGTGCAACTTTTGGATGAGACACGCACATTTTCTGCCGAGTTAGTTGCGCAGTTGCAGCACGGGCGCGACCGCTTATTGGAATTAAATTCTTGCAAGCCAGCGCAAGCAGAAGCCTTGGTTGATGCTTTGGCAGAAAATGATGTGAGCAGTGTGCTGCCGATTTATATGGAGCAGGTGTTCGATAGCTTCGGAATCGATTTTGAAAAGCACAGCGAAAAAAGTTTGGTATTACACCCAAGCGACCATATGCGCATCGAACAATTTCCCGGTTTGCCGGAAGATGGTTTAACAGTGACCTATGATCGGCAGCAGGCGCTATCGCGTGAAGACATGCAGTTCCTCACCTGGGAACATCCGCTGGTACGTGGAGCTCAGGATCTGATTTCACTCAGCGAATTTGGCAACACTGCTTTTTGTACTTTGAAGTTACCACCGTTAAAACCCGGCACCCTGATGCTGGAAGCCCTATTTGTATTGCATTGCCCGGCACCAGCGGAATTACAGTTATTCCGCTACATGCCACAATCCTTATTGCGGGTATTGTTGGACGATAAAGGCAAGGATTTATCCAACGTGCTGGGCATTAACCAGCTAAGTAAGTTGTTGCAGAAAGTCCCACGCAACAACGCACAGGACCTGGTTCGCCACGCGCGCCCGACCTTGACCACTATGGTGCAGAAAGCGGAAGAAATTACCGCTGCAAAACAAAGCGAATTAATTGCTGAAGCCCAGGCGAAAGTCGGCGAACAACTAAATGGCGAGCTAGCCCGTATGAAAGCGCTGAAAGAAGTGAACCCGAATGTGCGCCAGGAAGAGATCGATTATTTGCAGCAGCGTTTGGCGGCAAGCCAACACTTTTTGTCGCAAGCAAAAATTCGGTTGGATGCACTACGGGTTGTAATGACCATATAAGGTGACTCGCTCGTACAGCCCTCGTTCCCAAGCTCTGCTTGGGAGCGCATACTTCAACTCATACACAAATAGTCGTGCAACAAATCAAATGTTTTTTGCCTGAATTAACCCGAGACAAACATTATGTATATTTTCTCTGCCAATGGCCGCGCCAAAAAAGCCTTCGATGATATTAAAGAAGGCCAAATGGTACCTTTTATTGTGTACATCAATTTCAAGGATTTATTCGGCGCAGAACACCTGTGCAAACTCTATTTGATGCGCGCGGGCTTTGTTGAAATCCAAATCGAAAACCGCAAGTTGGTGCCGAGCAACCTGACTAGCGACCCACGTGTGGTTGCGGCCGATAAAGCCATGGCAGAAGCATTAAAAGATGGCTATATGATCCAGATGTTTGATGAGTAACTCTCTGCTGGATACCCCTTCTGCTG
>Ga0307408_100003684_pt1 | contig 10446 bp, 9 predicted proteins | sample 322Cmetagenome_FD_202116 | JGI IMG/M metagenome (GOLD analysis project Ga0307408, IMG submission 202116) | Maize rhizosphere microbial communities from greenhouse at UC Davis, California, United States - 322HYB-C-3 | ecosystem: Host-associated > Plants > Roots > Rhizosphere > Soil | place: USA... | reverse complement strand
GGCGTGGGCCAGGGAACCCTGGATGTCGGCCTTGGCCATGCGCTTGTCAAAAAACACCGAGGCGGTGTAACGTTTCACGAGGTCGGAAACAGGTTCGGAGAAGCGAGCGGACCAGGCTTCGGCCTTCTTGGAGAATTGATCTGTCATAGTGGCTTTGCGGTGAGATTTGCACGAGAAATTCAAACGATTATAAATTAGTAGGAGAGTCAATGAAGAAGTTAGCAAGTTTGCTACTGTTGGTGCTGGCCAGCGGCAGCGCCTTGGCGCAGGGGGCGCGTCCGGCGGACGTGGTTTCCGTGGACAGCATCGTGGCCGCCCTGTACGACACCATTTCCGGCCCGGCCGGCAAGGCGCGCGACTGGGATCGCCTGCGCAACCTGTTCCGCGCCGATGGCCGCATGGTGGTGCACAGCATGAACAAGGAAGGGGTGATCAATACCCGCGTACTGTCGCTGGAAGACTACATCAGCCGTACCACCCCGGTATTTGCGAAGGAGGGCTTCTACGAGTCGGAGCTGGCGCGCAAAGGCGAGGAATATGGACAGATTGCCCAGGTTTTCAGTACCTACGAGGCGCGCCATGCGCCGGCGGACAAGCCTTTCGTGCGGGGCATCAATTCGATCCAGCTGGTGAACGACGGCAAGCGCTGGTGGATTTCGCAACTCCTGTGGCAGCCGGAAGGTGAAAAGACCCCGCTTCCGGAGCGCTACCTGAAGCCGTAACAAACAAAGTGTGCACGGACGAGCGATAGGGTTTTACTCCGCCGTTGCGTCCGGCTACACTGTGGGAAAGGTGTTACCCAGATGTCTAGCAGCGATGCCAGTGAGCAAGCACAACAGGAGGCCATCGTGAAGCTGTACTCCCCCGCCGGCCTGGCCCGTTTGGGCCTGGCCTTGCTAGCCGCATGCGGCCTTCCCATCCACGCCCGCGAAGCGCCGCCTAAGAATCCCGTTCCTGCGACTTCCGGGCGTACCACCACCACGCCACCGCCCGATGCGCCATCGCGGCCTCCGGCAGCGCCGCCATCGGCCCCGGCACCGCTTCCCGATACCGCCGCCCCTGTGCGCATCGTGGCGGGCGCCAGTGCGACTGTCAGCGGCGGGTCGGCGGCGATCGCGCCTTCTCCCGTGGCCGCGCATCAGGGCTCGCTGGTCATCATCGGCGGCGGCCTGCGCGGCGACAACGCGGACGTGTGGCAGCGCGTGGTGAAGCTGGCCGGCGGCAAAGGCTCGCGCATCGCGGTGTTCCCTTCCGCTGCGGGCAATCCGGAACGTTCGGCCCAGACCATCATCGGCTACCTGCGCAAATGGGGGGCGGACGCCTTCCTGGTGCCGGTTGCGGTGCGCCTGACAGGCAGCGATTACAAGAAGAACGCGGATGATGCCGCGCTGGCAAAAAGAATCCGCGAGTCGGACGGCATCTATTTTGCGGGCGGCGACCAGGGCCGCATCACCAAGGCGCTGCTGCGCGAGGACGGCACCCAGACGGCGGTACTGGAAGCCGTGTGGGACGTGTACCGCCGCGGCGGCGTGGTTGCCGGTTCGTCGGCCGGGGCGGCCATCATGAGCAGCACCATGTTCTCCAATCCGAAGGCCATCCTGTCCATGCTGCAGACGGGCATTGCAGACGGCCGCGAGCTGGGCCCCGGGCTGGGCTTCATCGGCGACGACGTGTTCGTGGACCAGCATTTGCTGGTGCGCGGCCGCTTCGCGCGCATGATCCCGGCCATGCTGGCCAAAGGCTACCTGATCGGCCTTGGCATCGACGAGGACAGCGCCATGGTGGTCAATGCCCAGCGCGAGGTGGAAATCATCGGTTACAAGGGCGCGTTGCTGATCGACCTGTCGCGCGCCGAATGGGAAAAGGACGCGCCGCACTTCGGCGTGCGCAATGCCGTGATCAGCTATCTGGACCGGGGCGACAAATTCAATATTGGCACGCATATGTTCCTGCCGTCCAACGACAAGGCGGGCGGGCGCATCGATCCGACGCGGACCTTGGGCCGGGGGGCGGTGTTCAGCAATGACGTGCTGGGCAACAATGCCGTGATCGACCTGATGGAGCGGCTGATCGACAGCAACCAGGAGGAGGCGATCGGCATCGCCAGCGGCAACCCGCGCGCCAGCGGCACCGAAGTCGGATTTGAGTTCCGCTTCACCAAGACGCCCGAGAGCGTGGGCTATGTCTCCAGCGTGGCCGAAGCGTATTCGGTGCTGAACATCCGCCTCGATATCCGGCCTATCGAAATCACGCGGCCGCTATACAAATATAAATGACGATTTCCTGAATCCGGCGGCGGCGCCGCCGCGTATATGCCATGGCAACCAACCACACGGGAGGAAACCATGGCACTCATCAAGCAAGCTGCTGTCCGGATAGCCCTGCTGTCGGCCCTGGCGCCGGCGGCCTTGGCATCCAGCCACCGCGAAGCACCGTTCATCACGCGCGAACCCAAGGTTGACGGGACTGACTTCTACATGTTCCGCAGCTACGAGCCGGGGCGCGAACAATTCGTGACCCTGATCGCCAACTACGTGCCCTTGCAGGACGCATATGGCGGACCGAATTTCTTCACCATGGATCCGGACGCGCTGTACGAGATCCATGTCGATAACAATGGCGATGCGCGGGAAGACCTGACGTTCCAGTTCCGCTTCACCAACACGTTCCGGAATGCTGCGTTTACGGTGGGCGGCAAGAGGGTGCCGATTCCGCTGGTGATCAATGGCGGGCCGATCAACGACGTCAACGCGGCCGGGCTGAATGTTCGCGAGACGTATACCGTCGACGTGGTGCGCGGCGACCGGCGCGGCGTGCGGCAGCCGGTGCGCATGGCCGCCAATGGCGCCACGGTGTTCGACAAGCCGATCGACGATATCGGCAACAAGTCGATTCCGGACTATGCGGGGTATGCGGGCAAGCACGTGTACAGCGTGAATGTTCCCGGCTGCGCGATACCGGCGCGCATGTTTGTCGGCCAGCGCAAGGATTCATTCGTGGTCAACCTCGGCGAAACCTTCGACCTGATCAACATCAAGGCACCGGCGGTGGAGTTCCTCGCCAATGCGGAAAGGAACGCGCGCGACGACCTGTACGACAAGAACGTGACATCCATCGAGCTGGAAGTGGCGGCGTCCTGCCTGACTTCCGGCAGGGAGCCGGTGATCGGCGGCTGGAGCACGGCCAGCCTGCGCCAGGGACGCCTGATCAATCCCAATGGAGGTTCGAAGGAGGGCGGTGCGTGGACGCAGGTGTCGCGGCTCGGCATGCCCCTGGTGAACGAAGTGGTGATCGGCTTGAAGGACAAGGACCGCTTCAACCACAGCAAGCCGAGGCAGGATGGACAGTTTGCCGACTACGTGACCAACCCGACCTTGCCGGCGCTGGTGGAGGTCTTGTTCGGCAGCGCGGGTGCCAGGGCGCCGACCAACTTCCCGCGCAATGACCTGGTGACGGTGTTCCTCACCGGGGTACCAGGGCTGAACCAGCCTTCGAACGTGAAGGCCTCGGAGATGTTGCGGCTGAATACCTCGATCGCGCCGGTAGCGAAGGGGGCTCAGAAGCGGCTGGGGGTGATTGATGGCGACAACGCGGGCTTCCCCAACGGGCGGCGGCCGGGCGATGACGTGGTCGATATCGCCTTGCGTGTGGTGATGGGCAAGCTCTGCACGCTGAATATCGGCTGCGCGCCGAGCGATGCGCCGGCCGGCGCGGTTCGCTTCACCGATGGCGCCTACCTCGATGATAGCTACTTCAGCGCTGGCTTCCCTTACCTGAAGACGCCGATTGCCGGCTCGCCGCAGCAATAGGAGGGCCAGGCCATGAAATGCTTATCTCTTATATTTGTGGCGGTGCTGCTGGCCGGCTGCGGCGGTGGCGGTGCAGATGCAGCATTGGCGGTGCCGGGGGCCGACCAGGCGCCTGTCCCGCCGCCACCAGGCGACACCTTTACCTCGGCGCTGGTGGCGCTGGTACGCAGCACGCCTGAGTCGACTGAAGCCGACGAGATCGATGGCAAGGTGCTGGCCTTGCCGGATGATGGCGAGCCGGTAGCTGTGGAGTGAGGACGCGGCCATGATGCCCTTTGCCTGCACTATTCTCGCGGCCGCCGCGGCGATGGCGCTGCCACAGCGTGGCCAGGCGGCGCCGTTTGTGCCGCAATCCGGCGCCGAAGTGCTGGAGACGCTTCCGCGCCGGGACAATGCGGCCGATGCTGCTTTGCGCCGGGAGCGTGCGCGTTTGGCGGCGGCACCGCGCGATCCTGCGCTTGCCGCCGAGGCAGCGCGGCGATATATCGAACTTGGCCGAGCGTCGAGCGATCCGCGCTACTTCGGATACGCGCAAGCTGTGCTGGCTCCCTGGTGGAGTGCCGCTACGCCGCCGGTGCCGGTACTGCTGATGCGCGCGACGCTGCTGCAATCCAGTCATCGCTTTGTGGAAGCGATCCGCGACCTGGACGCTGTAACGCGCGCAGAGCCGGGCAATGCGCAGGCGTGGCTGACGCTGGCGACTGTGCAGGTAGTGCGGGGCGAATTCGGTGCGGCGGTTCGCAGCTGCGGGCGGCTCTCTTCGCTGGCCGGTCAACTGGCCAGCACGACCTGCCTCGCCAATGCACGCGCCGCCAGCGGCCAGCTCGCAGCCAGCGAGCGCCTGCTGGCGCTGGCTTTCGAGCGTTCGGCCCCCGCAAGGGCTGCCCAGGATGCTTCGCAAGCCGGCCTGAAGCTCTGGGCCTTGACGCTTCTCGGCGAACTGGCGGCCCGCCGCGGGGATGCCGCGCTTGCCGAAGAGCGCTTCCGCCAGGCGCTTGCACTGGCGCCGGGTGACAACTACCTGCTTGGCGCCTATGCGGACCTGTTGCTGGACCAGGGCCGCCAGGCGGAGGTGCAGGTGCTGCTGCGCGACCACCTCCATGTTGATGGCCTGCTGCTGCGGCACACGATTGCAGCGCAGGTCGCGCCGGCAAAGGCAATTGCCATCGCCGAACTGCAGGCGCGTTTCGATGCGGCCAACCGCCGCGGCGACGCCATTCACCAGCGCGAGCAGGCCCGCTTCGAGTTGCAGTTGCGTCGGAACGCGCGATTGGCGCTCAAGCTCGCACTGGCAAACTGGCAAATTCAGAAAGAGCCGGCCGACCTGCGCATCCTGCTGGAAGCGGCGCTCGCGGCGAATGACCCAGCTGCAGCCCGGCCGGCACTGGCGTGGCGCCGGCAGCATGGCCTTGAAGACGGCATAATCGCCTCGTTGGCACGCAAGCTGGGAGGAGGCGTCATATGAGCTCCTTATCGTCTGCAGCGCGCAGGCTGGCTGCGCTGGCCTTCCTGGCGCTGCTCCGCATCGCCAGCACGGCCATGGCGCATAAGCCGAGCGACAGCTACCTGGCCTTGAACATTACGACGGCTTCGCGCCAGCAATACGTCATCGACGGACGCTGGGACATTGCCTTGCGCGACCTTGACTTCGCCATGGGCCTCGACACCGACGGCGACGGCAAGCTGACTTGGGATGAAATCCGGTCCCGCCATGCCGAAGTCGCAGCTTACGCAATGCCCCGCCTTGGCCTGGCGCAGGGCTGCCGCCTGCACGTCACGGGCCAGGAGATTGACCGCCATACCGACGGCGCATACACCGTCCTGATGCTGCAGGGAGGCTGCAATGGCACCACCTTCGCGATCGACTACAAGCTGTTCGCGGACCTCGACGCACAGCACCGGGGCATGGCCAGCGTCGCGCTCGATGGCATTACGCAGTCTGCCGTGCTGGGAGCCGACCACGCGCGCTTCGCGGTGGACAGCGGGGAGGGCAGGAGCTGGCGCCAGGCCTACGGCTACCTGCGCCACGGAATCTGGCACATCTGGACCGGCTACGACCATATCCTGTTCCTGCTGTCCCTCCTGTTGCCAGCCGTGCTGGCACAAGGCTGGCGGCCCGCAAGCGCGGACATCCTGCGTGTCGTCACCGCGTTCACGCTCGCCCATTCAATCACGCTCTCGCTGGCCGCCCTGCAAGTGGTTTCCTTGCCGAGCCGCCTGGTTGAATCGGCCATCGCAGCCTCGGTCGCCATCGCTGCCCTGAACAATCTGTGGCCACTGGTACAAGGCAGGCGCTGGCTTGCAGCCTTTGGGTTCGGCCTGTTGCACGGCTTCGGTTTTGCAGGCGTGCTGGGCGACCTGGGCTTGCCCAGGCGCGCAACGGCGCTCGCACTGGCTGCCTTCAATATCGGCGTCGAACTAGGGCAGCTTGCCATCGTCGCGGCGTTTGTTCCGCTGGCCTATGCCGTGCGCGGCACATGGGCGTACAGGCAGCTTATAGTGAAGGGGGGATCGGCCGCTATCGCCGTGCTGGCGACGGTGTGGCTCGTCGAGCGAGCCACGGTCTGACTACATCGCTCGCACCCACGGGCCCTTGTACAGCACCGGCCCGGTCGGCCCGTTCGGGTCAGGCGAGCCGCCGCGCGGCTCGAGGGAAATCGCCAGCACCACCACATCGTCGCCCACGGCACCCGCCCCCAGCGAGAACGTGCCGCGCCCTTCGGTTCCCAGCACGCCCAGCGAGCGCGGCGAACCTTTTTTCGGAATCGCCCACAACTGCAAGGACCTGTCGGGCGGCACGGGTGTGCCGCCAACAATATGGACCTGCAGCAGGCGCTTGCCGGTATCCGCCCGCACCAGCAGCGCAGGCTGCGCTTGCTGGTCAGTCAACGTCGCGACCAGGTCGTAGGTCGGCCCACGCAGTTGCTGCAGGCTGACTGCCACAAGCAGTGCGGCGGCTACGGCGGCAGATGCCGTTCCCAGTCCGAAACCGCGCCAGAAATGCCAGCTGCTGCGCTCGGGCTTCAGGTGCAGGCGCATTTCGATATTGCGCCAGACTTGGGGAGAGGGCTCCTGCGCGCGCACGAATTCATGCATCGGCAGCAGGCGGCGTTCCCACTCCTTGACCAGCATGCGCAAGGATGCATCGCTGTACATCCAGCCTTCGAAGCGGCGGCGCGCACCGCCGCGCAAGCTGCCGAGCACATATTCGGCGGCCAGCCTGTCGCGCAGGACGTCGTTGCCACGGATGTTCATGGCGATTCTCCCTGCGACAGGCAATTCCTCAGCTTTTCCATGCCGCGCCGGATCCAGGTCTTGATGGTGCCGACCGGCAGCGACATGCGCTGCGCCACTTCGGTATGCGACAGGTCATGGAAGAACGCCAGGCCGATCGCCAGCCGGTGCAAGCCTTCCAGCCGCGCCATGCAGGCAGCCAGTGCGCGTGCATCGCTGCTCATCTCACTCGCCTCGGCCGGCGTGCTTGCGTATTCGTCCCGGAATGCCTCATGATCCAGCTCCACCGTATCGTCCGTGCGGCGCAGGATATCCAGCGCCTTGTTGCGGACTATGGCCGCCATCCACGTCAGCGGTGCGGCCAGGCCGGCCTCGTAGTGCGGTGCTGCGTGCCAGATCGACACAAAGCCTTCCTGCAGCGCCTCTTCGGCCAGTTCCCGCTTACGTAATATACGCAAGGCAAAGCCAAACAGTTTCGGCGCGGCTGCATCGTACAGTGCGCGAAACGCGGCGGTGTCCTGGCGGCCTGCTGCTGCCAGCCATGTCCTGAGCTGTTCGGGTTCGATGGGCATGGGGCCATCTTAGGCCGGGCTTTTTGCCCGGTCTACTGTATTCCGCAAAGCAAAGTTACAATGTCCGCCACCAAAACCACACTGGAGACTTCATGTCGTACCTGAATCGACTGCTGGCAGGAACGGTGCTCGGCACCGTCGCCGGCCTCGCGCTGGCGGCACAACCGGCCACCGTGCGCCTCGACTATATGCACACGGGTAACGCGCTAAACGAAAGTTATGCGATCGAGCAAGTTGTGATTGAGCCTTTGCCATGGCCGGGCGATATGTCCAAGACAATCGACACCACCAACCGTGGCGTGAACAAGGTCGAAGTGGCGGACGCCAAGACCGGCAAGGTGCTGTACAGCCGCACCTTCTCCACCATTTTCGTTGAATGGAAATCTACCGAGGAAGCCGCCAGGCTGACGCGCGGTTTCCATGAGTCGGTGCGCTTTCCCAAGCCTGACCGCCCGGTCAAGGTCCGCATCCTGAAGCGCGACGAGCGCAGTGAATTCTCCGTGGCGTGGAGCGTGGATGTCGACACCGATGCGATGGATGTGGTGCGCAAGCAGGACGTCGCGCCGGCCAGGCCGATCCCGATCCGCGTCAATGGGCCGAGCGAAAAGAAAGTGGACCTGTTGATCCTGGGCGACGGCTATACCAAGGCCGACATGGCCAAGTTCGAGGCCCGCGCCCGCAAGCTGTCCGATTACCTGTTCACGGTGTCGCCGTTCAAGGAGCGCGCCAAGGATTTCAACGTATGGGCGATGGCCGTGCCGACCCAGGAGAGCGGGGTATCGCGTCCATCGACCAATACCCACCACGCATCGAAACTGGGCACGCGCTACGACATCTTCGGCAGCGAGCGTTATGTGCTGACCATCGACAACCGTGCCCTGCGCGAGATCGCGCAGCATGCGCCGTACGAGTTCATTGAGATCCTGGTGAACAACGATACTTACGGCGGCGGCGGCATCTATGGGCAGTTCAGCACTGCGGCAGCGGACAACGACTGGGCGAACTACCTGTTCGTGCACGAATTCGGCCACCACTTCGCGGGCCTGGCCGACGAGTACTACACCTCGCCGGTGGCTTACGCCACCGGCGGCGTGCGGATGGAGCCGTGGGAGCCGAACGTGACGGCCTTGCTGGACCCGGCCAACGTGAAGTGGAAGAAGTTTGTCACGCCGGGGACCGCGTTGCCGACTGCCTGGCCGAAGGCCGAGTACGAAACGCATTCGCGCGAATACCAGAAGATCCGCGCGCAACTGCGCAAGGACAACCGTCCGGAATCGGAGATGAGCAAGTTGTTCAAGGAAGACCTGGCGTGGACCAACGCGCTGTTCTCTAAAGCGCCGAATCGCAATGCGGTAGGGGCGTTCGAAGGCGCGAACTACGAAGCGACCGGCTACTATCGTTCGCAGCAGCAGTGCCTGATGTTTGACCGCAGCGAGGAGTTTTGTGCGGTGTGCAGTGATGCGGTGCAGGAGACAATTGACCTCTACGCCCCGCGCTAACGCATGAGCCCGTGTCACACCATGGGGTCAGGCCCCAAGGTGTGACACGGGCTCAGCCGTATTAGGAGTTTGGCGCCAGGCCGGTCGGCTTGATACGCACCGGCATTGGCTTGCCTTTGCGAGCACGCTTGCCGAAGTGCGGAGCGAGAGCCGTCGGCCCCATGCGGTCTTCCTTAGCCTTCTGCGCATTACCAATACCCTGCACGGTCACACCCTTGTCGGTGATCGCGCATGCAGCAACCAGTTTCTCCTTGTCGGCCAGGTCCATCAGGATCACACCGCGGCCGCCGTTGGACAGCACCTTCATCTCGTCCATGCCGAACACCAGCAGGTTGGACTTCTCGGAAATGACCGCCACTGCGCTCGCGCCATCGACCACCACGGTCGGCGGCAGAGGCTTGTCGCCTTCATCCAGCGTAATGAACGATTTGCCGCCCTTCAGGCGCGACACCATATCGCCAGCCTTGGCAATAAAGCCGTAGCCCGCATCGGACGCCAGCAGCAGCTGCTTGTCGCCATTGCCGGCGAAGTAGTGCAGCAGCCGCGCGCCGCCCGACAGGTCGACCAGCGTGGTGATCGGTACACCATCGCCGCGTGCGTTAGGCAGTGCGGCAACCGGCACGGAGTACACCTTGCCGTTGTCGCCGAAGCCGAGCAGCGTGTCCACCGTGCGGCACTCGAACGCGCCATACAGCGAATCGCCCGCCTTGAAGGTGAACTGTGCCGGATCGTGGCCGATGCCGGTACGCGCGCGTACCCAGCCTTTTTCGGAGATGATCACGGTCACCGGTTCGTCGGCCACCTTCTGTTCCACTACAGCCTTCTGCGCTTCCTCGATCAGGGTGCGGCGCGCGTCGCCGTAAGTCTTGGCGTCGCCGTCGATTTCCTTGATCACCAGGCGGCGCAGGGTGGACGGGTTGTCCAGTACGTCCTGCAAGCCTTCGCGTTCCTTGCGCAGTTCGGACAGCTCCTGTTCGATCTTGATCGCTTCCAGGCGCGCCAGTTGGCGCAGGCGGATTTCCAGGATGTCTTCCGCCTGGCGGTCCGACAGCTTGAAGCGCTCGATCAGGGCCGCCTTCGGCTCATCCGAATTGCGGATGATGGCAATCACTTCGTCGATATTCAGCAGGACGATCTGGCGGCCTTCCAGGATGTGGATGCGCTCATCGACCTTGTTCAGGCGGAACTGCGTACGGCGGGTGACCGTGGCGAAGCGGAACTCGATCCACTCGCCCAGGATTTCGCTGATGCCCTTCTGGCGCGGACGGCCATCGCCGCCGATCATCACCAGGTTCATCGAAGCCGAAGTCTCCAGCGAGGTATGCGCCAGCA
>Ga0307408_100003681_pt1 | contig 10450 bp, 6 predicted proteins | sample 322Cmetagenome_FD_202116 | JGI IMG/M metagenome (GOLD analysis project Ga0307408, IMG submission 202116) | Maize rhizosphere microbial communities from greenhouse at UC Davis, California, United States - 322HYB-C-3 | ecosystem: Host-associated > Plants > Roots > Rhizosphere > Soil | place: USA... | reverse complement strand
GCTGGCGCTTCCCGATGCTGCAGCGATGGAACGCCTGGCGCAAAAGATCGTCGCCGAAGGTATGTCCGTGCGTGCTACCGAGGAAGCGGTCACTCTCTATCAGGACCCGGCGAAACCAGCCAAGAACAACATCCCGCGTCCTGGCGCACGCCACGAACGGCTTGATTACCTGGCTTCATCACTCTCAGACCGCCTGGATACAAACGTCAAGATTTCGCTTGGAGTGCGTAAAGGACGGGTCAGCATCGAATTTGCAAGCGTTGAGGACCTAAACAGGATCATGGAGGTCTTGGCTCCGGGCCAGGACAACTAAGAGGGATACGTATGCGGGGGCCTGTTTCACGTGAAACAGGCCCCCTTCTTTGTCTTCGTTTCCATGAGGGCCTGCGCGATTCGCTGTGGTGAGCACCATGTCATTAGTGACTTCTTGGGCACCATATCCAGGCCGCTGCACTCCCCGTGCTTGGTCGGGGCCAAGGCTAGCCGGCGGGGTGAGGCAGGACGCCTCCCGGGACTCGCTGAGTTGAAACTTATAGGTTGCATTTTTTGGTCCTGCGGCATGTGTTGGTTCCTGTTCAGCGTTCCGTCCGTTCGCTGAGGCGCGATCGCCACAACGTTTGGGCTTCTTCTGTTGGAGTTCCAGGACCGCAATGAGGTTTGTCTTCTATGTGTCTCTTTGACCTAACACGGCGAACAAAACGGAAAGCTTTCGAGGCTATTCGGATATATTCCCGGTAGCGAGCCCGGAGCTCATCGAATTGGGACGTGGAAAGAGTCTTCCTAGCATGGCTTCCAACTTGGTGGCGCCATTTCCGGGACTCTCTGTGTCCTTACGGTCGCGGCTCATTCTGGGACACAAAGTTCTTATGTCTTGCCCCCTGATCCCTGTGATCGTTCGTCTAGCGGGGATTGCACCGTGGGGCCAGAACGAGCCACAGTTTCCCCTGTCGTTTCACGTGAAACACGCGGCTGCGATGCAGAGACTAGGGCGAATACTTGCTCCCCGATGCCGGAAATCCCAGATGTTGGGTACGTCCAGCCTGGCGGCTACCGAGAGTCTGGGTACCTTGGAGCGCCTGCGTTGCCGCTGCCCAGGATGCCAGCTCAGGCCCAAAGCGGGCGGCTGTACGGCTATAAGCCAGATCCGAACATAGAACTATTAGTAGCATCCGGGCCGCGGCCGAAGCATGCGCATTCCTTCCGTGAGCGGCAGATGATTGCCTTGGCCTTCCTGAGGGAATCTTATTTCGGCGGATTGTTTCACGTGAAACAGCACTACTCCAGCCGGGAAAGTTCGCAGGTCTGGACGCGCAGAGAACTTATCCCCGCTCATTATGTGGCACTGCGTCTGCTTTGCCCGTCTCTGAAGGCCCCCAGCCCCATCACTACCCGTACCGTCCTGGCCGCATCTGCGTCCCGGAGGCGGCCCGGAGCCACTGAGGGGGCGATATGAAGGTCACCCCATTGGGCGGCCCAACAGCCGTGCTACGGGCCTCACGTTCGCTACTCCCCTCATGGGACCGTCGACGTGGGAAGAGACTGAGCTGCCAACATACAGAGCGTCGGAGCCCATGGCCACCACTTTCTGGCGTCGGACACCTTGCTGCACAAGTGGTTCGGCGTCGGGCGGGGTCTGGGCAGGCTAGGTCCGGTCCGTGCCTCGGATCGTACTGGATCAAGGTATGCAGAGGAAAATCTCCTGTTGAGCTATCCTTCAGCCTTCGTCCCGATGAACCCGAGCGTGGACACTCTATACGCTTCGGAATGGAAATCTCATGTGGAGGGAGCACGCCAGGCTGACAGTCCCCCACCCGGCGGCTTTGTCGGACCAGCCATGCCACCTCATCGCCGATCTGCCAGGCCCTATCTCATCGCATTGTCGATCTTGGAGACTCGGTCCTCCACAATGTGCGATCGGTCCTGCAGTCCGGGACCAAAAACCTTAAAGACGAACGATTCTTGCCCGCTGCAAATGCAGGGGAAGACATGGCCCCGGGGTGGGAGCTTATCGGCACTCCCCCTCCTTGAACGCCCTCGTCGGTTCCCTACGGATCCCGTGGCGTTCCGTCGCCACATGGGGCTGGGCCAATCAGCAGGCAGGATTCAGTACCCCGACAACTATTGCGCCGGGCGAGCGTGGTGCAGGATTTGAACCGCCATTGACAGCTGATCTCAACGACCGACGGAGCGACCGTACGAAGGGATTGAGGGACTGCCGCTTGGAGGAGGAGGAGTTGGCTCCGGACTGGCGGCCCTGGAGCGCGTGACAACACAAGGCTGGAGGATGGACGTATTGGTCCGATTCCAGCCGGCCTGTCCCAGGTGGGGCGCGGAGCGGTCTTTGACTCCAGGAGGTAGTCGGTGAGCTGTCCACTCCATGTGTCCGGACGGAAAAGAACTATGAATGCTACCGGTGGGGAGTTGGGCGTTGGTTGCCTGAAGGCCTAGCAGACGCCCTTAGACGAGAGGCTTGGGTCGACGTAGTCTGGGGACGACCTGTGTATTGTGCAGTGGATAACGCTGTGGATAACTTTGTGGATAGAAGCCGGCCGGACATACTGCGAGCCCCTTCGGTGTCGACGCCCCATTTGTTTTCTGGGTTCTCTTTGGCTGGTGCCTACTCACTGGACGGCCGCCTGTTTCACGTGAAACACACTAGGTTGTCTCGGCTCGGGCGGAAATACCGGGATATTCGCTTACTGGAGCTGATTTTCGGGCTTGAATGGCCCCAATAGTAGCGCAGAAGTGTGGGCAATGGGGGTTCTGCTCAAGGGGACTTCCGCCAGCCCATGTCGGCGCCAGACAAGGAATGGCAGTACTGCGTTCCTGTGATCAATTTCTCAAAAATCACCTTGTGCATAAGGCTGTGGATAATGATGTGGATAACTTCTGGGGATAAGCATGCAGCCTGTTGACAAACTGGCCTTCCACCGAGGTGGAGCCTCCAGCCTAACTGGTTCAAAGTCAGTGCTTTGTTCCGTTGGCGGAACGGTATGTGAGACGCGGGTTCAAGAATCGGTCACTGCCATGGAATGGATCACGGCATGCTTGGCGCGGCTTTCCCCTCCGAGTGCCTCAACATGGGTTCGACAGTGGAGGGTTGTTGCCTTAGGTTATCCGCGCAACCAGGGCCCGATCGTCTAGTAAGACAAGTTCGCTACTGATTGACCGACCGACGGAAGGCCGCGCATGGTTGAAGATCGGACCGGTACGTGATGTCACCCGCGCGACGGGATCCGTGGCGTGGTGCCTTGCGTACCTCTGGGCGGTGGCTGTTTAACGGCATAACGGCGTCTAACACTCGCCGGCTGATGCCGGACACTTCCATGACGTTTGGGATGTGCGGCACTCAAAAGCACTAGCACTGCCCCTTTTAGTACCTAAGGTGCGAGTGGGTTAGGCGGCGCCAATTTCGGCAGGTGCGTGTATGGGGGTCTTGCCGTCGAAGCGACTGCTTTCTCCGTCATGTGTGCCTCGCGCTTTCGGTTCCTTACGGCCAAGGACGGCTAGGGTGTTTCACGTGAAACATTGCGTCCGTCCGGGCCACGCTCGTGGTGCCAACAGCAGCCAAAGGGCTCCCGTAAGCTCCGAGCCGGGCTGCAGATCGCATGCACTGATGCGCCGCGGCAGCAGCCCTAGGCCGAAGAGTCATACCGGCAGCTAGGGCCGAAGGGCGTACCGGAAGGCTGTCTGCTCTGTCCGGGAGCCCGCGTAGTGCCGACTGCCCAGGGCACTGGGTTCGGCAAATTGCAGGGCTAGGGCTATGCGAAGTAGTGTCAACGCACTTGCAAGCCGACATTGCCGATGAAGCCAGCCGACGAAGCCAATTGGGATGTAGCCAAGCAAGAGTCGATCGTAGTACCGCCACGGTTGGCGGCTGCCACTGCTTGAGTCCTGTTTCACGTGAAACAGCCAGGGAGGCGTCATGGCCCCGGTGGCTTTGTCCTGGTGTCCTGGTGTTCTGGATCCAAGGACATGATGAGCTGAGCAGAGGCGGACAGCATACCCGACGCGTTGTCCATTGGGTCGCTGAGCCCCTACGAAAACTCGCAAGTGGAAAAGAAGTGCGGCGTACTGCCGGGCGGCCGAACACGTGCCTTCGATTATTGGCGCCGGCGGACGTGTGGCCTGTCTCGCGCAGTGGATAGGTCCTCCTCCCCGTCCACAGTGGCGATATGCCCGAATGTGGCTTTCTAGAATCGGGCTGGCTTGCTTGGCTGAAGCTGGTGCCAGATTAAGTAGGGCTGTTCTATAGTCGCCCAGAGTTTGCACCAGAAGCTCAGGTGGTGGGCTCAAGAGACAGGATGAATCGATGGGGATCAGCCAGATTCAGAAACCTCGGCCATTGTGCCATGAGTTGCCTTGGGCCGCGCACAAGCGAACCTGGAGCCGTGGAGGCCGCGGACGAATTGGCGTTATGGCGGGTGTTTCAGGAACCCTGGACGCGCCCGTTGCTGCAGATCGACGTTCCGACTCGGTCCCCTATCCCGAGGGGCCCAAGTCCCCTGCCCCGATCGGCAGAGCCGGACCTTGCCACCGGACTTTGCGGCAAGCAACCGACCGTTGCAGTAATCGCGACTTGCAAAAAGACAGGGTGGGCAACTGTCGAAGAGGACAGTTCGGTGCTTACCCTGCTTTGGATGTTAGCCATATCCGGTTGTTGTCATTGATCCTTGGCGATTTTCCATTCTCTTGGAGGTGTCGCGCAACCAGAATTCTGGGGAATGTTGGACTGGATGTGCATCCGTGGATCATGTGGTCGTCCAATTGCGCCGCTGTGTGCAGGAGGGATGACTCGCTATGTTTCACGTGAAACACGCTATTACGCCGACTGGCAGGCACCTCCGATGAGGTGCGCGAATCGGTCATCCACGGGATACCACAAGCGCTCGACAGCCTTGGATGGTTTTGGAAAATGTAGCAGACCACCGCGAGGAGCCTGGTTGGGGCAACTGTGAAGTCAAAGTACGGCTAGCGTAGGAAGTGCGGCGCCAAGTCATTCTTTAGCTCAGCCCTAAGGAACTGATTCACCAGCGGTGTGAGCCTCCCATACGCTTATGGCACCTTATGCTCATCCGATAGAAATGACGGGGTGTCGCTTTGAGTTACGTCGCGCGATCCAGGAGAGTTCCGGCCCCATGACGAGCGCCGGCTTCCTGAGCTGATGCTCATCGAGCGCTGGTCTACTCGGGGTTCCCTCGAGATGTCAGACCTGATTGGGCGCCCTCCACCGCACGCTGCACAGAATCCATCTCTTGCCACTCAAGACCACGCAATGTTTCACGTGAAACACGGGCTCGGAGCCGTGCCTATACAAGTGGAACTTCACCAAGTTTGCCCAGCGCTCCCCCAGTTGCAGGCAAGTCCAGAAAATGACACTCAGGACGGCTAGGACAACAAACACACTCCGAATTAAACCAAAAACGTACACATAACCCGGCAGACCGCGGCATAAGTGGTGGACCGTAGTAAGTTCAGCCGCTTAAAAGAGGATGGCCACCGCTTGAAAGCGGTGGCCATCCGGCGGCTGGGCGATGAGCCCAGTTCCAGCGAGAACCCTTAGGACAGGACGTCCGCGAATTCCTTCTCAAAGAACTGCTTTGGCTTGGCGCCAATCACGGTGTTCTTCACCTGCCCATCCTGGAACAGGTAAACGGCGGGAATGGACGTGATGCCATACTCAGCAGCGATGGCCGGGTTGTCGTCAACGTTGACCTTGACGACGTTCACTTTCTCGCTGTACTCCACGGAGATCTCATCGAGGATGGGGCCCAGTTTGCGGCAAGGGCCACACCACTCCGCCCAGAAGTCCACGATGACCGGCTTGTCCGCTGACAGAACGTCCGTGCCGAAACTTGCATCAGTTACGTCTTTTGCGTTGCTCATAACCTTTTCTCTCTCTTCAAAGGGTGGATACGCGAATTAGGCGTGAAGGTCTGCGAGGTAGTGCTCTACATCTATGGCTGCCACACAGCCCGAACCGGAAGCCGTGATGGCCTGACGGTAAGTGGGGTCCACAACGTCTCCGGCGGCGAAGACGCCAGGGATGCTGGTTTTAGAGCTGCGGCCCTCGACGGCGATGGTGCCGGCGGGCGTGATATCCAAGGTGTCCTTCACGAGCTCAGTGCGGGGGTCGTTGCCGATTGCAACGAAGACCCCGGTGACAGCGAGGTCGGAAACGGACCCGTCCAGGAGGTTCTTGATCTTCAGTCCCGTAACCTTGTTCTCGCCAATGACGTCGTCCACGGTGCTGTTCCAGATGAAACTGATCTTTTCGTGGGCCAGCGCGCGGTCAGCCATGATCTTCGAAGCCTTCAACGAATCGCGGCGATGGACTACGGTGACAGACTTTGCGAACTTGGTCAGGAACAGCGCTTCCTCCATGGCGGAGTCTCCCCCGCCGATGACTGCGATGTCCTGGTCCTTGAAAAAGAAACCGTCGCAGGTTGCACACCAGCTGACGCCATGGCCGGAAAGTCGCTTCTCGTTGGGTAGTCCCAGTTCACGGTAGGCGGATCCCGTCGAGAGAATGATTGCGCGTGCCTGGAATGTTTCACCCGTGGCGATCGTGACGGTCTTGACATCGCCCTCAAGCTGCAGTGCGGTGACATCCTCGAACTGGATCTCCGTACCGAACCGCGCCGCCTGCTTCTCGAAGTTCTCCATGAGGTCCGGGCCCATGATGCCCTCGGGGAATCCCGGATAGTTCTCAACGTCGGTAGTGTTCATCAGTTCCCCGCCAGCGGTGACGGAGCCCGCCAGAAGCAAGGGCTTGAGGTTGGCACGCGCCGTGTAGACGGCGGCCGTGTAACCAGCCGGGCCCGAGCCGACGATGATGACATCACGTACTTCGGACGCGGTGTTTTCTGCGTTGCTCACTGAACGGTGAACCTCTTCCTTAATTGATGCGCCACCCCGTGGAGGTGGCCACATGGCACAACTGAATCGCATTGCTGAATATTCCGGGCGCCGGTAAACGAAGGAACCATCCGGCAACGGTGCAAAGTCACCTCAACAACGACGCCATACCAGATTACCGTCTGCAGACAGCAGAGCCGCGCCTGTTACCCCAAGAGTGAAGGGGAACTGGCGCGGCTCGACTGCAACGACAAGAACGCGTGAACTACTGGATTTTGATTTCGGCAAGACGGATGCCGTAGCCATATCGCGTCTTAGGTGCAGCCAGCTTGGGCAAAGACTTGATGGACACAATGACGTACTGGGCGTCCACAGGTTCAGCGAGGGGCATGGTCAGATCAGTGGAGGTGAAGCTGTTGGTCCCCACCTGCTTGGCGCCATCCAAGGATGGCCGGTCGTTCGTAAACACGCTGATGTTACCGCCGGATGCTCCCAGCTGGGTCAGGGTGATAGAGGAAACAGTGGCCGGACTCTTCAGCTTAATGAACAGCGGCACTCCATCAGAGGCCAGCCCGCCCCATCCCTCAGTGGCAAACTCCATGTCAGACCAGTAACTGGCGGCATTGCCATCAAACGCTTTCACCAGGTCCACATCGTAGGTGGCGGCAAAATCGAAATTACCCTGGCGGGTAATGCCCTCGATGGCGGGAGGTGCAGCTGGCGCAGTCGAAGTCGCGGTCGGGTTGGCCGGACCGGATTCCGAAGGAGCCGCGTTTGAGCCAGTGGCAGTGGTGTTTGCCTGTGGATCAGAGCGGAACAGGCTTCCCAGATTGGTCACAGCGAAGACGAGTCCAGCAATGAGGACCACGGCGAGCAGGCCCCCGACCAGCCAGCGCATGGAGCGGGGCTCGCGCTCAGGCTCGTCGTCGTCGTAGTAGGTCTCGGGTTCGTCTGCGGGGGCGGAGGATGTCGCTGCCGCTGCGGGCGCAGCAGAACGGGCAAAAGCGGGGAACTTCCCAGAGGAACGATCCGCCTGGCGGGGCGCGGTGTTCGCTGCCGGCTCATCATAGGCGGCTTCCTGCTGGTCCGTACCGTAGTTGTAGTCCTCTTCGTTCCACAGGGAGACCTTGGGTGAGGCCGCGCTGGTGCTGTCCGCGGAACCGGAGCCCCCGGTTACCGGCACATTGGGCTGCCGGCCGTTCGGCTGGAGCGGCTGTGGGGAGGTGGCATGCTGGGACGCGGCTCCGGAAGCGGCAACGCCGGCGGCAGCAGCACCGGCCGCTCCGGCGGCCGCGCCAGCAGCAGGGGTCGAAGCGGGCCGGGCGGGCGGCTTAGGCGGAACCACCGGCTGGTTGGCCCGGTAAGGGTCGACCTGGCTTGGGTGATCATTCGAATACTTGATGTAGCCGGCGTCGACGTTCTCTTCGTCGTCGTACGGTTCCGGTTCATGTGACCGTGCCTGGCCAAAGATTTCACTGCCGAGCGTATCCGTGAAAAACGGCTCTACGTACGGCGGGTTGGAGGCGACCACAAGGTCCAGCAGGTCTGCGGCGGAAGTGTGATTGGTGATCAGGTAGGTGGCTGCTTCCGTGACACCAAGATCAAGGACCTGGACGGTGCCGGGCCGTTCACCGGTGGCAACTTCACGGGCGCTCTGGGCAACCTGCTCGGTATTTTCCGGGCCGGCGACCAGAATGCTGACTGGACGGTTGAGAACCTGGTCCACCCCGTCCAGCACCAGATCCTGGTCGTGTGAAGTCAATACCGTGGCTGTGACCTTGTAGCGGCCGCCGAGTACTGATCCAACATCGATCGGGTGGGACACGTGTTCCTCCTAGACTGTCCGGGAAATTGCCGGCTTGTGGATGGTGCCACTGCCGTTCCAGGGCCTGCCGGCGGGCCGGCTGACGCTTGACTGCAACAACCCTTGTTCACTTTCGATCCTAGCCGATGGGCTGTGGCGGCCGGTGGAGACAGGCAGCTGATAACCCCGGCTATATCACTTTTTTCGTTGCCGTCGCGGCTTGAAGTGGGGGTTCTGCCCCGCTGGCCCTTGGAAGGTCCGCCGGCCGGGCAACGGGATCTCGTCCCGCAGCAGGCCCCGCCTGGCTGTGCCGGGCACGTCTTCTGCCGGCAAGTATCCACGTCCGGATCCGTCGTCGGAGTCGGCTGGAGGGGGAACGGCGTGGGAGGCGTGGTCCCGTGAAGGCTCCGGCACTGGCCCCGCCCGGAAAGAGACCGCGTCAAACTCGCCGGAAATCCGGGGAATCAGGCCGGTGTCCACCGAGACCGTGGCGCGTTCCGGCGTCGGACGTCCCGTTCCGGAGTGGGCTCCCCCTGAATCGGACGACGGCGGCGTCTCCGGACCGGAGTCAGTGGGAGCGGCGGACTTGGACCGACCAAGGCGTCCCAGCAGCGGGCGGAGAAGGTCGCGCAACTCCGAGACATGGAAGATCTTGAGCAGGAAAACGTAGACCACCAGCATGATGGGCCCGACGACGACGAGGGTCACCAGTGCGGTTGCCTGGTTGGTCCAGGCAAAGCCGTCCGGGCTGTAGCTGCCCATCAGCCATAACGCGCCGGCGCCCGCAACGGCGGATCCCAGCGCGGCGTACCCCATCCGGATATACGAATTGGCAATCCGCGGACCGTCGAGGTGTCCCAGCAGCCGGCGCAGGAAATAGGCGCTGATCACCACCGAGAGGATGTTGCCCACCATATAGAGGATGGCGATGGCGTAGATGATCTGGCCGACGGGCAGGAACTGGATGGCGAAGGCGCCCACAACATAGACAAGGGCCAGCAGGAGCTGAATATAGAACGGTGTGCGGGCATCTTCATTGGCGTAGAAGACACGGGACATCATGAAGTTTGCGCTCATAAAGGGCGTGCTGAGCGCCAGGAGCGTGAGCGTCTGGGCCAGCATCACGCCGTCCTGCCTCGGGCCGCCCGAGAAGAACATGCCCAGCGGTCCCGCCAGGGCGAAGAGGGCCAGCGCGCCAAAAACAGTTGCGACAGCCATGGTTCGCAGCCCGTGGGACAGGGCATCACGGAGCTCGTCCCGGTTGCCGTCCTGGGAGGCGCGGGTCATCCGGTTGAACAGGACTGTGGCCAGCGAAATGGCAATGATGGAGTGCGGAAGCAGATACAGCTGGCTGGCCACCTCCAGCACGGCGTTGCCGGGCAGCATGGCGGCCGCCGGATCACCGGCAGCCTGAAGCCTGAGCCGCTCGGCTCCGGGAATTGTGGCGATACGCATGACATACAGGAAGGCGAGCTGCCCGACGGCGGCCGTCAGCAGCGTCCACACGCTGAGTTTTGCCGCCTGGCCAAGTCCCACTCCCCGCCAGCCGAACCGCGGACGCAGCTTGAGCTTTAGACGGAATACCGGCACCAGCAGGATGGCGGTCTGGGCCACCACACCAATGGTGGAAAAACCCGCCACAAGAAGGGTCTGCGAGGAACCCCAGTTTTCCAGCGTGTGCGGGTTGGCGATGTTGGCCCCAAAGATCCAAATGAACATTCCCAGGCCAGCGACGGCCACGAGGTTGTTCAGGATGGGTGCCCACATGGCAGGGCCAAAGGCTCCATT
>Ga0307408_100003680_pt1 | contig 10450 bp, 9 predicted proteins | sample 322Cmetagenome_FD_202116 | JGI IMG/M metagenome (GOLD analysis project Ga0307408, IMG submission 202116) | Maize rhizosphere microbial communities from greenhouse at UC Davis, California, United States - 322HYB-C-3 | ecosystem: Host-associated > Plants > Roots > Rhizosphere > Soil | place: USA... | reverse complement strand
CCTCTGCAGCAATTTTCCCTTCATAAGAAGCTTTGTGAGCCAATTGAGGACCTGCAACAACATCACCGATTGCATAAATATTAGAGACACTAGTTCTGCATTGATTGTCGATTTCAATCAATCCACGGTCAGTGACCTTAACACCAATTTGGTCAAGTCCCATTTCATCTGTATTTGGACGGCGGCCAACCATAACAAATACGTAATCTGCTTCAATTTTCTTTTCTTCGCCTTTAACTTCAAATGTTACAACTACACCATTTTCAGTTTCTTCTACACCTTTAGCCATAGCCTTCGTATAGAATTCAGCACCTTTTTTCTTCATTGTTTTCTTAACAAGGGAAGCCATTTGCTTTTCAAAAACTCCGAGACCTAAGATATCATCCGCACCCTCTAAGATTGTTACTTGAGTCCCAAAATTTGCATAGGCACCACCAAGTTCTATCCCAATAACACCGCCGCCGATGACTACGATTTTCTCAGGAACTTCTTGTAGATTCAAGGCACCAGTTGAATTTAGTACTCGTTTTGAGTATTTAAATGTTGGGAGCTCAATTGGACGAGAGCCTGATGCAATAATTGCATTTTTGAAGTTATATGTTTGGGCAGAATTTTCGCCAATCACTCGTAATGAATTACCATCAACAAAGTAAGCTTCGCCACGAACGATGTCAACTTTATTTCCCTTTAATAACCCCTCAACACCGCCAGTTAATTTCTTTACAATTCCAGCTTTCCATTCTTGAACCTTTGAAAAATCAACCGTTACATTTTCAGCTGTAATTCCAAATGAATCAGAGTGCTTCGCCACTTCGTAACGGTGCCCAGCAGCAATTACTGCTTTTGACGGAATACAACCAACGTTTAAACAAACTCCGCCAATATATTCCTTTTCAACAATCGTAACTTTTTGTCCTAACTGTGCTGCACGAATAGCAGCCACATATCCGCCGGGACCAGCGCCAATGACTATAGTGTCTGTATCAATTGGAAAATCTCCTACTACCATTTGTTACGCCTCCATTAACAATAGTTCTGGATCGTTTAATAATCTCTTAATGTGATTTAAAGCATTTTGAGCAGTCGCTCCATCAATCATTCTGTGGTCAAAGCTTAATGACAATGCTAATACAGGAGCAGCTACGATTTCACCATCACGTACAATTGGTTTTTCAGCAATTCTACCAACACCAAGGATAGCTACTTCAGGATGGTTAATAACAGGTGTAAACCATTGTCCGCCAGCAGAACCAATATTTGAAATCGTACAAGATGCCCCCTTCATTTCATTAGGAGCCAGTTTTCCATCACGTGCTTTACCCGCTAATTCATTGATTTCATTTGAAATCGTAAATACGGATTTGCGGTCTGCATCTTTAACAACAGGTACTAATAAACCTTTTTCTGTATCAGCTGCAATTCCAATATTAAAGTAATGCTTATGAATAACTTCACTTGTTGCGTCATCAAGTGATGTATTTAACGCTGGGAATTCACGTAAAGCGCTTGTTAATGCTTTTACGATGTAAGGTAAGAAAGTAAGCTTAATACCCTTTGCTGCAGCCACTTCTTTGAACTTTTTACGATGTGCAACAAGTTTAGTTACATCGATTTCATCCATAAGAGTTACGTGAGGGGCAGTATGTTTTGAATTTACCATTGCTTTTGCAATTGCTTTTCTGATTCCGCTCATTTTCTCACGAGTTTCAGGATATTCACCTTGTGGAATTGGAGCAGCTTTAGCTGCTGCCTCTGCCTGAGCAGCTGCTGGTGCTGGAGTTTCTGCCGCTTGTGGTGCTCCTGCAGCTGCACCGCCGCTTAAGAATGCATCAATATCATTTTTTACGATACGGCCATTTTTACCAGAGCCAGGAACTTGTGTAATTTCCACACCTTTATCACGAGCATATTTCCTAACAGATGGCATAGCAATAATTCTGCGATTAGGGTCTACTTCCACTTGTACTTGTGGTTGTGTTACACCAATACCATATGCAGGTGGTGCTGGCGGTGGTGTTACAGGAGCATCTTGCACTGCAGCTGGTGCGGGCGCTGCTGTTTCTTGCTTCGGTGCTTCTTCAGCATGCTCATCACCTTTAAATTGCATGTTTTCATATCCTGGAGCATCAAATGTTACAAGAACCTGTCCTACAGTAGCTACCGTTCCTTCTGCTACTTTCACTTCAATAACAGATCCTTCAACAGGAGATGGAATTTCAACGACTGCTTTATCATTTTGGATTTCGCAAAGGATATCATCTTCTTGGACTTTATCACCTGGCTTTATGAACCATTTAACAATCTCGCCTTCATGAATACCTTCACCAATGTCAGGCATTTTAAATTGGAATGTGGTTGCGGTTGCGCTCATCTCGCGATTCATCCTCCTATTATGCATATTTTCGAACGTTCAATTATAAGAAAAGGCGGGAAACAGGAATCCTATTCCCCATCTTCCCTTAGAAATTTAATACTTTTTTAGCTGTTTCGATTACATCTTTATAGTTTGGAAGCCATGCTGCTTCAGCCTGTGGAAAAGGAAAAATAGTGTCTGGCGCTGCTACACGCAATACAGGTGCTTCTAAACTTAAAATCGCACGATCACTAATTTCAGCCACAACATTTGCCCCAACACCAGCTTGCTTTTGTGCTTCTTGAACCACAATTGCACGCCCTGTTTTTTCAACAGAAGCAATGATTGTTTCAATATCGATTGGGCTAACCGTACGTAAGTCAATAACTTCAGCTGAAAAGCCTTCTTTTTCTAATTCTTCCGCTGCTTTCAATGACTCATGAACCATCGCACCATAAGTAATAATCGAAATATCAGTACCTTCTCGTTTCACATCCGCTTTTCCAAGTGGAATTGTATATTCACCTTCAGGAACTTCTTGACGGAAAGAACGATATAATTTCATATGTTCAAGGAAAATAACAGGATCATTATCGCGAATGGATGCGATTAAAAGGCCTTTCGCATCATAAGGTGTTGATGGAATTACTACCTTTAAGCCAGGTTGTTGTGCCATTAAGCCTTCCAAGCTATCAGCGTGCATATCTGGAGTATGTACGCCCCCTCCAAATGGTGAACGGAATGTTATTGGAGCATTGAATTTGCCTCCAGTACGATAACGAAGACGAGCCGCTTGACCAGAAATAGAATCCATTACTTCAAAAACAAAGCCAAAGAATTGGATTTCCGGAACGGGACGGAAGCCCTGTAAGCTTAGACCAACAGCCAAACCGCCAATTCCTGATTCTGCAAGTGGTGTGTCAAATACACGATCTTCACCAAATTCGTTTTGCAGCCCCTCCGTTGCACGGAAAACACCACCATTTACGCCAACATCTTCTCCGAACACTAATACATTCGGATCATTTTTCAGTTCTACACGCATTGCATCTGTAATTGCTTGAATCATAGTCATTTGAGCCATGGCTTACTTCGACTCCTTTGCTTTATATATTTCATATTGTTCTTCTAAGTTATAAGGTAAGTCTGTACTAGTAATTGAGATTAAATCAGTCACCTTTTGTTTAGGGGCAGCATCTGCCTTTTTAAGTGCTTCTTTAATATCTTCTTTTGCCTGCTCAATTACTTCGTTTTCTTTTTCCTCATTCCATAGGCTTTTCTTTTCAAGGAATTTACGGAAACGTACAAGCGGATCTTTCTTTTCCCATTCATTATCAAGCTCAGCTGTACGATAACGAGTTGGGTCATCTCCGGCCATTGTATGTGGACCATATCTATATGTTAAAGTTTCAATAAACGTAGGTCCTTCACCGTTAACTGCACGCTCACGTGCCTCTCTAACTGCTGCATACACTGCTAATGCATCCATACCGTCTACTTGGATACCAGGAATACCAGCTGCAACCGCTTTTTGAGCAAGTGTTTTAGCTGCAGTTTGCTTTTCAACAGGAGTCGAGATAGCAAAACGGTTATTTTGTGCAATAAAAATCGCTGGCGCTTTGAATGCACCTGCAAAGTTCATTCCTTCATAGAAGTCACCTTGAGAAGTTCCGCCATCACCTGTATATGTAAGAGCAACAGCTTTAACTCCACGTTTTTTAAAGCCTAATGCAACACCTGCAGTTTGTACAAACTGCGCACCAATAATAATTTGAGGGATTGCAACATTTACTCCATCAGGAATCTGTCCGCCTTCGAAATGACCTCTGGACCATAAAAATGCTTGGTATAACGGAAGACCATGCCATACGATTGGTGGAACATCACGATAACCAGGTAATATAAAATCCTCTTTTTCAAGCGCAAATTGTGAAGCCAATTGTGATGCTTCCTGTCCTGCAGTTGGTGCATAAAAACCAAGACGTCCTTGACGATTCAAAGAAATCGAACGTTGGTCCAAAATTCGTGTATAAACCATACGGCGCATTAATTCCTGCAGCTGCTCATCACTTAGGTTTGGCATTGCAGCTTCATTAACAACTTCGCCTTCTTCATTTAAAATTTGAAGCGTTGTAAATTGATCTTCTACTACTTCAAGTACTTTTTTAGCGTCGACTTGAGCGTTCTGAGTTTTAGAAGCCATTCGTCACATCTTCCTTTCTTTCATTACAAAAATGTAAAAATAAATTCACTCATATTAGATTACCCAAAAACCTTAAACAACATAAACGATTATTCACTTTAATCGTCTGTTGTTCTGTACTATTATTTCTTAAAAAATTAATGGTACAATAAATAATTCCATATTGAGTTTACATCATCTAAATACGCTCGTCAAATACTATGTTTCATTATTTTACAACATATTGATGTTATTAACTTATTATTAATCCAAAGTTCTGTATCACTCCATACTTCATTCTGTTATATTAATATATTTTCATTTTTTCCCAAAAAAAAAAGAAATCGGCCATAACAGCCAATTCCTTACTTTTCTTCTTCTAGATTAAGACCTGCTTGTTTATAATATTCAAGCTTTTTCTCATTATATTGTGCTGTTAAATCATTGAATTCTTCATTTGCCTCAAGCACCTTTTGATAGGTAGTATTTAAATCAGCAACATGTGCTTCAAGCTTGTCGTATAAAATACTTTCCTCTTTAAGCATTAGGTATAATTCCTTATCACGATCTAGTGCACTAGAATATTCCTTTGAAAGCCTATTATGTAATTGGTATCTTTTCTTCATTATTTTCGATAAATCTTCTGCTTTTTTCTTTTGTTCAGAATCTTTGATATCACTTATTATTTCTTCAGCTTTCTTAAATTCCGTTTTAGAAGCATTTATACTGTCAATTTCCAGTTGTAAATGGTTTTTCCTTTTTTCAATAATAGAAAGTGCTTCGTCAGAAAGCGTGACAATCTTTTCATGCTGCTTCATCCCTAAAGTCATAATTTCGTTGTAAATTTCCTTTTCTTGCCTTTCCAATTCTACAAGCGGCTCTTGTTGCTCTTCAAACTCTTTCTCTGCATCCACAACATTTTCTAACACTTGATACAGCTTTTCAGCTGAAGACTCCCTGCTAATGCAGCCAGTTAATAAGAAACTACTAATTACTACTGCTATACTAATGCGTGTAATTCTAATTATAGACAAGTCGCAACCCCCTTACTGATTACAATTCCTACTATAATCTATACTTCTTATTTTTGACAATATCACCTAGAAATTCTCTAACATTAATCAGAATAATTCTTGATACTTACAATTAACTTTTGTGGAATAGTCTGATAGACTAATGAATATCAATATCTTTAGTTTAAAAACAGGAGTGAATCAATCATGTTAATGATGGATGATATCATTCGAGACGGCCATCCTACACTAAGAAAAGTAGCAATTGAAGTACCTATGCCGCCATCGGAGGAAGACAGAAAAACCCTTGAAAGCCTATTAGAATATGTAAAGAATAGTCAAAATCCTGAAGTTTTTTCACAATATGGATTACGGCCTGGAATCGGTTTAGCTGCACCACAGATTAACGTTTCCAAGCGCATGATTGCCATTCACCTTTATGACGACAAAGGTAGCTTGTATAGTTACGGATTGTATAATCCCAAAATTGTCAGCCATTCAGTCGAAAAAGCTTATTTAGTTTCTGGGGAAGGCTGTCTTTCTGTAGATGAAGACATTCCAGGCTACGTAGAAAGGTTTGCTCGAATTACTGTGAAAGGAATTTCGCTCGAAGGCGAAGAGGTGAAGCTTCGTTTAAAGGGTCTCCCAGCCATTTGCTTTCAACATGAAATTGACCATTTAAACGGAATTATGTTTTATGATCATATTAATAGAAAAGACCCTTTTAAACCAATTGATGGTGCAATCGCAATCGAAAGATAAAAAAGGCGTAAGTGCCCCTTGGCACTTGCGCTTTTTCCTATTTATATGAGTTGTAATTCCTTCAATCCATTCCAAATCCCATCATCCGATACATCAGTTGTAACCAAATTTGCAAGCGCCTTAGCCTCGTGAACACCATTCCCCATTGCAACTCCAGTTCCAACCGCTTTAAGCATTTCTAAATCATTCAAGCCATCACCAAAAGCATAAACATCCTTTAAGTCAAACCCTAATCTGTCAATCATTTTCTTTATCCCTTCGGCTTTAGATCCACCTTTAGGTAAAATATCAACTGAATAGGGATGCCATCTTATAAAATCAAATTCAGAAAAATTTTCAAAGTAGAACTTTTCCTCGTCCTCTTTACAAAAAAGTAACGATTGATAAATCTCATTATCGACAAAGAAAGATTTGTCCTCATCAGGATGTGGAAATAATAAGCTGCCCATACTAGTTTCAATATAAGGATGGTAATGGGTAGTAGCCTTCATGGTTAATTCATTCATAAATATCAATGGATGTTCGTTCGTCTTTGTATCCAGTAAAAATCTTTCTAACTCAGATTGTTTTAGCGGATTCTTATAAATTGCTTCGTTTTCAAACACAACATACTGCCCATTAAAACTCACAAAAGAATCTATATCCAGCTCCTTTTTTAAGCTTGTAAACATAAATGGCGCTCTACCGGTTGCAATCGCTACAAATACACCATTCTCCTTTAATAATTGGATTGCTTTTTTTGTACTCCTCGGGAGTTTTTTTTCTTGATCGAGCAATGTTCCGTCTATATCAAAGAAAACAATTTTTTTCATATAATTCTAACTCCTCTTTGCTTTTTTCAAATTATGATTAAGCTTTACAAGAATTTCTCTAATAAACACTAATCTCAACACGATTAATTGTCAATTCATTAAACTTTCATCATTCTACCATGTTTATCCATGAAAGTTTTCTTGTTTATTCCATATAATATTACTATAAAAATCCTTAAATAAAAAAAAATCTACAATATCTATCATGGCTTGCTTTACATTGGACAAGGATCGTTTAAAATAGGAAGTAAGGAGATGATCCACTATGTTAAAGAAGCTAAGAAAGAAGCTTTTAAAACAGTGGAAAGATTTACTACGAAAAAAATCAATTGCTTAACAACAACTTTTTTCGAGCCCTTCAAACTTGCGAAGGGCTCATTCCTTATTGTAAATTGATTATCAGTGTATTTATTTACATATTTTTCTATAAGTCCAAATGCTTACTTTTTAGGCGAAAAGTGAAATTAAATGAAAAAAATGTATTTATTTAATATAATAGAAAAAGTCATGATCGATTAAGGAGCGATTTATTATGGTATTTAAAGTTTATTTTCAAGAAAGAGTTACTGAAGTCCCAGTTAGAGAAAAAACTAGGGTTCTCTATGTGGAGGGAGAATCGGTTAGAGACGTCCGCAAGAAAATTGCAAATCGGGGCTATAACGTTGAATTTGTACAAGAAGTGACAGGAGCATTTTTAGAATATGAACAACAAAATGAAGATTATAAAGTATTGGAGATTTGATAATTTATGAAATTTGTAAAAAATGACCAAACTGCCGTTTTTGCCTTAGGTGGTTTGGGCGAAATTGGAAAAAACACATATGCAGTACAATTTCAGGACGAAATAATATTAATCGATGCCGGGATTAAATTCCCAGAGGACGAGCTATTAGGAATTGATTATGTCATCCCGGATTACACCTATTTAGTAAAAAATGAAGACAAGATAAAAGGATTATTTATTACTCACGGACACGAGGACCATATTGGCGGGATTCCTTATTTACTAAGAGAAGTAAATATTCCAATCTATGGCGGGAAACTTGCTTTAGGATTAATTAAAAATAAACTAGAAGAACATGGTCTCTTAAGGACTGCAAAACTAATTCCCATTCAAGAAGACGATGTAATAAAATTCCGCAAAACGTCTGTTACTTTTTTCCGAACAACACACAGTATTCCTGATTCTTATGGAATTGTCGTAAAGACTCCTCCAGGGCAAGTTGTCCATACAGGGGACTTTAAATTTGACTTTACACCGGTTGGTGAACCAGCAAATTTAACGAAGATGGCAGAAATCGGTAAAGAAGGCGTATTGTGCTTACTTTCAGATAGTACAAACAGCGAAATTCCTGAATTCACAATGTCTGAAAGACTTGTTGGTGAAAGCATTGATGATATTTTTCGAAAGGTTTCTGGCCGGGTTATATTCGCAACCTTTGCATCTAATATCTATAGGCTGCAACAAGTTGTGGAGGCTGCCGTTGCAAATGGAAGAAAAGTTGCCGTTTTTGGTCGAAGTATGGAATCAGCGATTAATATTGGTCAAGAATTAGGATATATTGTTGCACCAAAAGAGACATTTATTGAAGCAAATCAAATTAATCGACTTCCTGCAGATAAAGTCACAATTCTTTGTACTGGAAGCCAAGGCGAAGCAATGGCTGCCTTATCTAGAATTGCTAATGGCACTCACAGACAAATACAAATTATCCCCGGCGATACAGTGGTATTTTCATCTTCACCTATTCCAGGGAACACGATTAGTGTAAACCGGACGATTAACATGTTATTTAGAGCAGGAGCTGAAGTTGTTCACGGGAAACTAAGCAACATTCATACCTCCGGTCACGGTGGTCAAGAGGAACAAAAGTTAATGCTACGCTTAATAAAGCCAAAATTCTTTATGCCGATTCACGGTGAGTATAGAATGCAAAGAATGCATGCCAAGCTTGCTGTCGACTGTGGTGTGGACGAAGAAAATTGTTTTCTCATGGATAATGGTGAAGTATTAGCTCTTTCTGAGAACAGTGCGCAAGTAGCAGGGAAAATCCCATCCGGATCCGTTTATATTGATGGAAGCGGTATTGGCGATATCGGGAATATTGTATTACGTGACAGAAGAATCCTTTCGGAAGAAGGATTGGTCGTTGTGGTGGTCAGTATAAATATGAAAGACTTTAAAATCGCTTCAGGACCTGATCTTATTTCTAGAGGGTTTGTCTATATGAGAGAATCTGGTGATTTAATTAACGATGCTCAAAATCTAATCACTAAGCATTTAAATAAAGTAATGGAACGCAAAACAAGTCAATGGTCAGAAATTAAAAATGAAATTACTGATACCTTAGCCCCATTCCTTTACGAAAAAACAAAACGCAGACCTATGATTTTACCAATCATTATGGAAGTATAAAAAAAAGCGGAAGCGCATAGGCGCTTCCGCTTTTCTTATTGTCTAGCTGCAGCGCCTAGGGGCTCGGGGTCATAAGCCAATCCGTCAAGAAGGTAAAGACCAACCTTCTCGCCGGCTCGTCTTATGCCTGTCACCCCTGTGCAAGGCGCTTCCGCTTTTCTTATTGCATAACTTTCTTTTCAAAGCGATCGATGTCTTCATCGGTACCAATCACAATTAATACATCATTCGCTTGGATATCCTCATTTGCCTTTGGAGACACGATGATATCCATACCTCTTTTAATCGCAACAATATTTAACCCATATTTCTTTCGAATGTCTAAATCAATGATAGTATGACCGCTTATCTTACTGTTTGCTACAATTTCAACAATACTATGTTCATCGGATAACTCTAGATAATCCAACACACTGCTTGAAGCCATATTGTGAGCAATTCTCCTACCCATATCTCTTTCAGGATGAACAACCTTATCCGCACCAATTTTCACAAGCACTTTTTCATGATAATCATTCTGGGCTTTAACGGTTATATGATTTACACCTAGCTCCTTTAAAATCAAAGTGGTTAAAATACTCGATTGAATATCATCACCGATTGCGACGATTACATGATCAAAATTACGAATACCAAGGCTCTTTAGGACTGCCTCATCCGTTGTATCTCCGACAGCAGCATGAGAGGCTATCATGGCGTATGCATTAACTCTTTCTTCGTTTTTATCAATTGCGAGCACCTCAAAACCTTCATCAGAAAGTGTTCGGCAAATACTCCCGCCAAATCGACCTAATCCTATTACTGCAAAATTCTTCCTCACTAAAATTCCCCCACAAATATCAATTAACCATTTTCATTTTAGCATATCCATTTTAGTTGAATATAGTAATTTAGTCGTTGTCTTTTCTTTTT
>Ga0307408_100003679_pt1 | contig 10453 bp, 6 predicted proteins | sample 322Cmetagenome_FD_202116 | JGI IMG/M metagenome (GOLD analysis project Ga0307408, IMG submission 202116) | Maize rhizosphere microbial communities from greenhouse at UC Davis, California, United States - 322HYB-C-3 | ecosystem: Host-associated > Plants > Roots > Rhizosphere > Soil | place: USA... | reverse complement strand
CGCCGACGCTGCAGAAGCACGGTCTCACCGGCACCAACTACGTCATCACCAACTGCGTCGGCATGACGACGGTGCCGAACACCTGCCGCGCCGACTCAGAGGTGCCCTACATGACGTGGGCTCAGATCCTGCAGCTGAAGAACACCTACGGCTGGGAGATCGGCTCGCACACCGTCACCCATCAGTGCCTCGTGAGCGTCGGCAACGACTGCCAGGCGAACAAGCTGACCACCGCGCAAGTGGATGCCGAGCTGGCCGACAGCAAGGCCGCACTGTTGGCGCAGGGCATCGACGCGACCGCCTTCGCCGCGCCGTACGGCGACTACGACATGTCGGCGGTGGCCCAGGTGGCCAAGTACTACAGCTCGATGCGCGGCTTCGCTGATGTGGGCAACAACATCTGGCCGCTCGGCGACTACCTGCTGCACAACGTTCCGGTTCAGGAGGTCACCACTCCAGTTGCGACCCTGAAGGCGAAGGTCGACGACGCGATCTTGAACAAGAAGTGGGTGGTGTTCACCTTCCATGACATCAGGCCGAACCCGAGCCAGGCCCCGGACGATTACCAGTACGGCACGGCCGAGCTCGACGAGCTCGCCGCGTATGTGAAGACCAAGGTGGCAGCCGGCCAGATCAAGAACGTCAACATCAGCAAGGGCCTGGTGAACGGCAGCCCCAATCTGATGCCGAACCCCACGTTCAATAACGGGCTCGGGGACGGCTGGCGCACCGACGCTCCGGCGGCGATCACCGCGGACTCCGGCAACAACGGCAGCTACCCCGACTCCACCAACTCGGTGAAGCTGGTCTCGGGCGCCACGGCGGGTCACCTCTTCTCGCCGACGGTTCCGGTGACGCCGGCGAAGAACTACCTGTTCAAGGCGTTCCTCAATGTGGCTGCGGTCACGGCCGGTGAGGTCGGGTTCTACGTTGACGAGTACAACTCGGCGGGGGTGTGGATTTCCGGCCAGTTCCGCAAGGTGGAGAACTCTCGGTGGGTCGAGGCGATGAACTTCACCTACACCCCGAGCACCACCAATGTGGCCTCGGCGAGCCTGCAGGTGAGCGTGACCGGCACCGGTGTCACGGCCTATCTGGACAACGTGCAGCTGCTGGAACTCGTCGGTGGGACCGTGCCGGTCTACGTTCCGCCGTCGGTATCACCGTTTGCGGATGTGGCGACGAGCCACACGTTCTATCGGGAAATCGCGTGGATGTCCTTCATGAAAATCTCCCAGGGCTGGTCGGAAGGCAATAACACCTTCACCTACCGTCCGGCGGCTCAGGTGAACCGTGACCAGATGGCGGCCTTCCTCTTCCGGATGAGCGGCACCACGAATTACACGCCCCCTGCGGTCTCGCCCTTCACGGACGTTCCCACCAACCACGCGTTCTACCGGGAAATTGCGTGGATGGCTGAGCGGCAGATCTCCAACGGCTGGCCTGGCCCCAACAACACGAAGGCGTTCCGTCCCGCGGAGCAGATCAACCGTGACCAGATGGCGGCCTTCCTCTACCGGATGAGCGGCACCACCACCTACACGGCCCCCGCGGTCTCGCCGTTCACCGATGTTTCCACCGGCCATACGTTCTACAAGGAAATTGCGTGGATGGCTGATATGAACATCTCCAACGGCTGGCCTGGCCCCAACAACACGGCAAGCTACCGCCCTGCGGAGCAGATCAACCGTGACCAGATGGCTGCCTTCCTCTACCGGATGGGCAACCCGACGGCCTAGCAGCAGCAACAAAAGAACAAGCAAAGGGCGGGCCTCGGTATCTCCGGGGCCCGCCCTTCATGTCGGATACATTTAGGCACTACCCGCACAGTCGTAACTCCAGTCACTTTGACTACTTGATTCATTCTGGGTGTACTCAGTCTCGGGGAGTGTCATCCACCCGCCTAACAATCTCCGGCTACCTGTCTTTCGAGCCAGGCAACATTCGGGTAGCCACCCGGCTTGATGGGTCATTTTCACCGTGTCAGTCTGGGTTTGAACGCCGGATCATCCAGCAGCGCACCGCGCCGGGTGTCCTGTCGAGAAAAGCACCAAAAGCAGTGCACGGGAAAATGGAGAACATCGTGGGGACAACTCCTGAATCAGCACAATCAATATCCGTTCGCCTTTTCGGAACATTCGACCTCCGGCGAAACAAGGTCCCCCAGGCGGCAGTTGACTTGGGCGGCTGTAAACCCCGGCACATTCTGGAAATCCTGCTGCTTGATCTCGGAAGCCCCGTCTCCAAATGCCGGATCATCGAAACACTGTGGGGGTCCAGAGCCGGCAGCGGAACGGTTGCGACGCTGGAGAGCTATGTCTGCGGCATCCGGCGTGCCATCCAACCGGGCAACACCCGAAACGGCCCGCTGCGGACCGCCAACGGCGGCTACGTCCTGGATCCTGCGATGGTTGATGTGGACCTTCTCACCTTCCGCCGGCTGGTGCACGACGCCGCACACACCACTCCCCGGAAGGCCTATGCACTGCTGACTCAGGCCCTGGAGCTGTCCGACGCGCCGCTGCTTGGCTCCGAGCTCGCGTCAGACTGGGCCGATGACGCCCGCACCAGGCTCGGGGCCGAACGGGTGGCAGCACAGGTCCGGGCCGCAGAAACTGCCGCCTTGCTCAACAGGCCCGCGGAATCCGTCCGCTGGGCAGAATCAGCCGTGACCTCCGACCCCCTCAACGAGCGCGCCTGGACCGTGCTGGTGACAGCCTACGAACTGTCCGGGCTTCCGGCCGAGGGGTTGTCTGCCTACGCCCGGTGCCGAAGGATCTTCGACCGGGACCTGGGCTGCGCACCCGGACCGGCGCTGCAGGCCGCGCACCTGCGGCTCCTGCGCCAGCGCGCCGAGGCAGACGTGGAGTTGTCGGAAGCCCTGGCGGCCCTGCTCTACCTCGGGGAGTCGCTGAAAGGTATCGGGCAGGCCGGTCAGCCTTCCGCAGACTCGAGGCTGACCCGTGAGAACGCGGGACGCATCCTCGACTCCTTCCTCCAGCGCGCGCAGGCCGCCGTCTGACAGAATGCACCTCCACGCGCACGGCGCTCCGCCATCGCGGTAGGCTGGGAAGACCCGGGATTCTCGCGAATTTCGGGTTTTCGTGTTGCCTGCCTTCCCGTGATCATTTCAGGAGCTTCTGCCATGAGCCTCACCGGCCCGTCACTCACAGGCCTTCGCCGCGCACTCGCGGGAGACACAACGTTTGCCCGGGTGCAGGCTGAAGCGTCCCGGGGCTTCGAAACCCGCAGCGAGGACTACCAGGTCAGCGCGCCGGCAGGCCTGCGCGCAGCCCTGCTGGCGGAGATGTCCGACGGCCTTGCGGCACTGCACGCCGCCTCCAGCGGGGCGCCGGGAGGGAACCCCGACGACGGCGGGGCACCCCTGGTGCTGGCCGTTACCGCCACGGGCCGCGAAGCGGAGGACTTGACTGCGGCCCTGCGGGCCTTCCTGCCCGCTGATTCGGTGGCTGAATTCCCGAGCTGGGAGACCCTTCCCCACGAACGGCTGTCCCCGCGCTCGGACACCGTGGGACGCCGCCTGTCCGTGCTTCGCCGGCTGGCACACCCGGAAACAGCCTCGGGGGGACCGCTCCGCGTGGTGGTGGCACCGGTCCGCGCCGTGGTGCAGCCGATCGTGGCCGGTTTGGGCGACCTGGCGCCGGTAACCCTGAAGGTCGGCCAGGAGGCTCCCTTTAGCAGCGTCGTAAAGAGCCTCGCCGACGCCGCCTATGCCCGGGTGGACATGGTGTCCCGCCGCGGCGAATTCGCCGTCCGCGGCGGCATGCTGGACGTCTTCCCGCCCACCGAGGACCATCCCATCCGCGTGGAGTTCTTCGGTGATGAGGTGGACCAGATGCGCTGGTTCGCCGTCGCAGACCAGCGTTCCCTCTCCTCGCCAGGACTGCACCACCCCACCGAACTGCACGCGCCGCCGTGCCGTGAAATCCTGATCACCCCGTCCGTGATGTCCCGGGCCGCCACGCTCAAGGCCCAGCTGCCCGCCGCTGCCGACATGCTCGAAAAGATCGCCGGCGGCATCGCGGTGGAGGGCATGGAGTCCCTCGCACCCGTCCTGGTGGATGCCATGGTGCCCTTCGTGGAACAACTGCCCGCCGGGTCCATCTCCGTGGTGATCGAGCCCGAAAAGGTCCGCACCCGCGCCCACGACCTGGCCGCCACAAACGAGGAATTCCTGGAAGCGGCCTGGTCCACGGCTTCGGACGGCGGAAGGGCACCTTTGGTGCTGGACACAGGTCTCAGTTCAGCCGCCTCGGCTGCGCTCCACTCCGCCAGCTTCCGCTCCCTGACTGACACCCGCAGCTCCGCCCTGGGCCACGACGTATCGTGGTGGTCCATCACGTCGCTGGCCACCGACGAAGAGCTGACGCCGGACATCAACGTGCTCAACCTGCACGCCCGGGAACCCCGCGGCTACCAGGGCGACGTCGCGGAAATGATGGAGTTCATCGGCTCGCACGTCCGCGACCAGTGGCGCCTTGTGGTTGTCACGGAGGGCCCGGGCCCGGCGCAGCGCCTCGCGGAACTCTTCCACGACAACGACATTCCCTGCGCCCGCGTTGACTCCCTGACTGACGAGCCCCAGGCGGGCATCATCGAGGTGACCACCGCCGCCGTCGGACGCGGTTTTGTCCTGGACGGACTGAAACTTGGCCTGCTGACGGAAGCGGACCTGCTGGGCCGCACGTCCGCCGGGTCCACGAAGGATATGCGGCGCATGCCGTCCAAACGGCGGAACGCCGTGGACCCGCTGCAGTTGGTGGCCGGGGACTCCGTGGTGCACGAACAGCACGGCATCGGCCGTTTCGTGGAACTGATCCAGCGAAAGGTCGCGGGAGGCGGCGACGGCGTGCGCGAATACCTCGTCCTGGAATACGCCCCGTCCAAGCGCGGGGCCCCGGGCGACCGGCTTTTCGTGCCCACCGACCAGCTGGACCAGGTCACCCGCTACGTCGGCGGGGACACCCCGGCGCTGAGCAAGATGGGCGGAGCGGACTGGGCCAGCACCAAGTCCAAGGCCCGCAAGGCCGTCAAGGAGATCGCCGGCGAGCTGATCCGTCTGTACTCGGCCCGGATGGCCTCCCGCGGCCACGCCTTCGGCCCGGACACCCCGTGGCAGCGCGAGCTGGAAGAGGCGTTCCCCTACGTGGAGACCCCGGACCAGCTGACCACCATCAATGAGGTCAAGGCCGACATGGAGCGCGAGATCCCGATGGACCGGCTGATCTCCGGTGACGTGGGCTACGGCAAGACCGAGATCGCCGTCCGGGCCGCGTTCAAGGCCGTCCAGGATGGCAAGCAGGTGGCCGTGCTGGTCCCCACGACGCTGCTGGCCCAGCAGCACTACGAGACGTTCACTGAACGATTCTCCGGCTTCCCGCTGGTCGTCAAGCCGCTGTCCCGCTTCCAGAGCGGCAAGGAAGCCAAGGAAACTGCCGAAGGCGTCAAAGCAGGTTCCGTGGACGTCGTGATCGGCACCCACCGGCTGCTGTCCAAGGATTTCGGCTTCAAGGACCTCGGCCTGGTGATCGTGGACGAGGAGCAGCGTTTCGGCGTTGAACACAAGGAAGCGCTGAAGAAGATGCGCACCAACGTGGACGTCCTGGCCATGAGCGCAACACCGATTCCGCGCACCCTGGAAATGTCCCTGACCGGTATCCGCGAGACCTCCACCCTGGCCACCCCGCCGGAAGAGCGCCACCCGGTGCTGACCTATGTGGGTCCGTACACGGACAAGCAGACCTCCGCCGCGGTCCGACGCGAACTCATGCGCGAGGGCCAGGTGTTTTTCGTCCATAACCGGGTGTCAACGATTGAACGGACCGCTGCCAAGATCCGCGAACTGGTTCCCGAAGCCCGCGTGGAGGTGGCCCACGGCCAGATGTCCGAAAGCCGCCTCGAGCAGATCATTGTGGATTTCTGGGAAAAGCGCTTCGACGTGCTGGTGTGCACCACCATCATCGAAACCGGCCTGGACATTTCCAACGCCAACACCCTGATCGTGGACGGGGCCGACAAGTACGGGCTCTCGCAGCTCCATCAGCTGCGCGGGCGCGTGGGCCGCGGCCGCGAACGCGCCTACGCGTATTTCCTGTACCCGTCCGAGAAACCGCTGGGCGAGGTGGCATTGGAACGGCTCAAGGCCGTGGCCACGCACAACGAGCTTGGCGCCGGCATGCAGCTGGCCATGAAGGACCTCGAAATCCGTGGCGCCGGCAACCTCCTGGGCGGCGAGCAGTCCGGCCACATCCAGGGCGTGGGCTTCGACCTCTACATCCGCCTGGTGGGCGAGGCCGTGGCCGACTTCCGCGGCGAGGCCGAGGAGAAGGCCGCCGAGATGAAGATCGAGCTGCCCGTCAACGCCCACCTGCCGCACGACTATGTGCCGGGCGAACGGCTGCGCCTCGAGGCCTACCGCAAACTGGCATCCGCGCTCACGAACGAAGCCATCGACGAGGTCCAGGCCGAACTCGTGGACCGTTACGGCGAACCGCCGCTGCCTGCGCAGAACCTGATCGCCGTCGCCCGCTTCAGGGTGGGAGCCCGCGAAGCCGGGCTGTCCGACGTCGCACTGCAGGGAAACTTCATCAAGTTCTCGCCGGCTCAGCTGCCCGAATCGAAGACCATGCGGCTCACGCGGATGTACCCCGGCTCGCAGTCGAAGCCTGCCCTGGACGCGGTGCTGATACCCAAGCCCAAGACCGCCAGGATCGGCGGCCGGGACCTGCAGGACGCCGAAATCCTGGAATGGGCCAACGGCGTCATCCGCAACATCTTCTCCGACGCCGCTGTATCTGTCTCACCCACGGGCGGTTAGCGCGTGATGGGAGGACACCACGCCGCGTCGGGAGCCGCGGCGTGGGTAGCTATCGCCTCAACGGGGCCGTACACCCTGGGCTGGTACCCGCTGGACGCCACCGGCATCCTGATCGGCGGCATGGCGACGGCGGGAACCGCGTTGGTGTGCGACTGGGACCACCGCCACAGCACCGTTGCCAACTCCCTGCCGCCGCTGTCCAACGTCATTGCCATCGGGATTGAAAATGCCAGCGGCGGGCACCGGCAGGGCACGCACTCGGTGCTGGGGGCGGCCTTCTTCGTGCTGCTGGCCACCATTGCCGGGCAGATCCAGCTGGAGACGGACTGGGGGCTGCTGTCGGTGGGCGCAGGCCTGCTGTGCATGTTCATGATCAACATCGCAGCCAAGGCGCTCAAGCTGTTCCCGAAGGCCGGCTTCATCAGCAACTGGCTCTTTGCGCTGACCATGGCTGGACTGGTGACCTGGTTCGCGCCGGACCAGTGGACGTGGCTGCCCGTCTCAATGCTGACGGGCGTGGTGGTGCATATTGTGGGAGACATGATCACCACCGGGGGAGTGCCCCTGCTCTGGCCGATCGTGATCAAGCCGCCCCGGTTCCTGCGGAAACTGCCGGTGCTCAACGACATCTGGCGGGCCAACGGAGCGTTTTCCGTGCCGTTGCTGGGTCGGGCCGGTTCCAAGCGGGAGTGGCTCGTGCTGATCCCCGTGAGCGCCTATGCCATGGTGGGGATGTGCGTGGCCGTCTGGGGGCTGGCCAAGGCGCATTTCCCGGCTGCCCTTGCGCTCGAAAGCACCCTGGTTAACAGCCTGTTCGGGGCCGGCTAGCCCCCTGAAACTGGTTAGCGGCTTAAACGCCTGACGCCCCCGGATGATCCGGGGGCGTCAGCTGGTTTAAGTTGGAAAAGCTTAGTGCTCGCCGGCCGAGTCCGAACGGCCCAGAAGCGTCTGCGGGATCCAGAACGCGGCGGCGAAGAGGCCCAGGCACACGGCCATCGGCCACGGGTTGCCCAGCGTGAGGAACGACAGGGAGTAGATGGAGCCGAGGAACAGGACCATCATGACTGCAAAAATAGCGATGCTGCCTACAAGGCTGTTCTCGTTCTGAGGGGTCTTGGGGCTATCAACGGTCTTGGACATTCATTCCTCCTCGGCCCCGCAGGGCTCAAAACGCCCCGAAGGGCTCAAAAACTGTGGCGCTTCCGGAACTGGTCAGTACGCGGACGAACCCTGTTCGCCCTTGACGATCGCAATCCCGGAGCTGGCGCCAATACGTGTTGCACCTGCAGCAATCATAGCCTGCGCATCGGCCAGCGAACGCACGCCGCCGGAGGCCTTGACGCCGACCTTCGGGCCCACCGTGCGGCGCATCAGGGCCACGTCTTCAGCAGTTGCACCGCCGCCGTTGAAGCCCGTGGACGTCTTGACGAAGTCCGCTCCGGCCTCGACGGCGGCCTCGCAGGCGAGGACTTTCTGGGAATCGCTGAGCAGTGCGGTCTCGATGATCACCTTCAGGATGGCGTCGCTGGCGTGTACAGCTTCGGCCACGGCCCGGATGTCATCAACCAGAGCGCCCTTGTCGTCGGCGCGGGCGGCCGCGATGTTGATGACCATGTCCACCTCGTCGGCGCCGTCCAGCACGGCGCCGCGGGCCTCGAAGGCCTTGACGTCAGTGGGCGTGGCACCCAGGGGAAAACCGACCACGGAGCAGGTCAGGACGCCCGAACCCTTGAGGGCGGTGGTCACGGTCTTGACCCAGACCGGGTTCACGCACACGGATTTGAAACGGTACTCGACGGCTTCGGAACAGACCTTGAGGACCTCCGCTTCACTGGCCTCCGGCTTCAGCAGCGTGTGGTCGATGAAGGAGGCGATTTCTCCGGGTGCCGTGACCCCGGCGGCGGCGTCAGAAATGCCGGTGGCTTCGTTGCTCATGGTGGTCCTTCCTGGTGGCCCCGCCGGGCCTCGTGGGCAGCAGGCGCCGTGTTCTTCGTGGCTTCTCAGGTGACCATCTTGCCACAACGATGCTAGGCGGCAGCCGGGACAGCTTCCTGCAGCGTTGCCTGCATGAGCTGGGCTGCGCAGGCCCCCGCCGCGGAGCCCGACGCCACCAGCAGGCCCAGGCGGACGCCGTCGAACGAAGCGGCGTCGCCGATGGCCCAGATGCCGGGAACTGACGTCCGGAAGTCCTGGCCGATCACGATCCCGCCGTTTGCCGCCGTCTCAAGGCCGGCGCTGGCCGCCAGCCCGTCCCGGGCCACGCGCTCCTCGGCGAGGACCACCAGGTCGCCGTTCATGCTGCTGCCGTCGTCGAAGACAATCCCGGCGGCGGGGAGCGGCGAACCGGCCAGCGTCGGGACTACTGCGGCCGGCCGGAGCGTGGTGCGGATGGGCCGCACGCCGCGGGCACGCAGCACCGCTTCGGCCTGGCCCGCTTCCGGACCGGTTCCCACAAGGATCCCCAACGGCCGCCGGCCGAGGACACGGGTGACTTCCTTGACGGCGTCGCCGATCCGGGCGGCGTCGTCGATGGTGGAGTAGCTGAGGCAGCGGCCGGCGCCGTCCACCGGAGACAGTGCCGGAGCCGAACCGGTGGCAATCACCAGCTGGTCGTAGCTGAATTCCATGCCGTCCGCGGTGGTCACCATCCGGTTGGCCGCGTCGATGAAGCTTGCCGGCTGACCGAAACGGATCGACACCTGGGGGAGCGCCGCCAGTTCCAGGAGTTCGGACGGAGCGTCGTCGCGGTTGCTGAGGACGGTGATGCTGCCTGCGAAGCGGGACCGGTCCAGCTGGCCCACCAGAGCCCGGGCAGCCGGTCCGGCGCCGGCGATGACCACGCGCCGCACCGGGGACGACGCCTGGAACGTGGTGGAGGAGGTGATGGACGCTGCCGGAGCGGACATGTGAAGGCCCTTTCGCTGGTGAGACCCTTGTTTGGCCTGGGTTGGTGATGGAAACCAGCGTAGGCGTCCGGTTTTTCGCGGGTGTTTCCCGGGTGTTGCGGGAATGTCCCTGCCCGTTCGCTGATGTTTACCAATCGGCAACAAACGTGTCTTTGGCTGTGGCGTGCCTCACAGTTGCCACTCAGCCGTACCGTCGAAACGCCTCCCGGAGGCCTCTGGCCGTGATTCCGGCGACGGCGGCAGCCTTCGCCCGGGGTCCGTGGACACCCGCCGGTTCCACCGAAGCGATGAGGGCGGCGGCGTCGGCCAGACCCATCGTGACCGGCACATCCAGCAGCGAACCCACCGTGAGGCGCGCCCGCCTGGTGTCGTCCCAGGCGTCCGGTCCGGGGTCGTTGTGGAACACCCGCGCCAGGGACAAGCGGTGCCAGGCGCCGCCAGCATGAACCGAAGCCCGGTAGGTCACCGTTTCACCCTGGACGTCAACGCGCCCGCCGGCCAGGAAAGCCCTCGGGCCGAAAGGCGCGTAGTCGAGGAAGCCGGTGAGCCCGGCGGCCGCGCCTGCACCTTCCAGCGGGAGGGCCACTGTGACGGTGAGACGGGCCTCCTGGCCTCCGCTGTTACCGTGCAACCGTTCAGTGAAGCGGATCCCTGCGGGCGGTTCAACCATCGCCGTGCACGAAGCGTCCTTGGGCAGGCCTTCGGCGGT
>Ga0307408_100003677_pt1 | contig 10454 bp, 7 predicted proteins | sample 322Cmetagenome_FD_202116 | JGI IMG/M metagenome (GOLD analysis project Ga0307408, IMG submission 202116) | Maize rhizosphere microbial communities from greenhouse at UC Davis, California, United States - 322HYB-C-3 | ecosystem: Host-associated > Plants > Roots > Rhizosphere > Soil | place: USA... | reverse complement strand
ACTGGTGGCGTCGACATTGCTTACCTCCCTGCTGTTGCACTCAAGCTACCATCATGAAACGAGGAACTCACGGAGTGCCTCGTACGTCTCGTCCGGTGCCTCCTCGGGGAGAAAGTGTCCGCAGTCGATCGTCCTGCCGCGAACGTCGTCGGCCCACGCACGCCACACGGCGAGCACATCATACCAGCTCGCCAGCGCGCCCTTTCCTCCCCACAGCGCGAGCACCGGGCACGCAATCCGCCGAATGCCCCTGTCGGATTCGTCGAGCTCGTAGTCGAGCGTCGCCGCGGCGCGGTACTCCTCGCAGATCGCGTGTAGCGTCTCGGGGTTCGAGAACGTGCGCGCGTACTCGGCTCTCACGTCCGGGGGAAACGCATTCGGGGTTCCGGACCAGCCATCGAGTATGTACTCGAGCATCGCTTGCGGGTTCGCGCCGATGATGCGCTCGGGAAGGTCCGCCGGCTGAGCGAGGAAGAACCACACCCAGAAGTCCATTGCGAACGACATGTTCGTACCGCGGAAGGCATCGCCAGTGGGCACGATGTCGAGCACCGCGAGCTTGCGAATACGCGTCGGATGATCGAGCGCCATGCGGTACGCGCAGCGGGCGCCGCGATCGTGGCCCACGACGGCGAATGTGTCGAAGCCAAGCTGTCGCATGACTTCGCTCTGATCGCGCGCCATCGCGCGCTTCGAGTATGGCGCGTGGTCTTGCGTTGAAGGCGGCTTGCTGCTGTCGCCATAGCCACGGAGGTCCGCCACGACGACGCTGAAGTCACGCGCGAGGCGCGGCGCGACCTTGTGCCACATGACGTGCGTCTCGGGTATGCCATGCAGCAGAAGGACCGGCGGACCCAAGCCGCCGTGTCGGACGCTGATCTGCGCTTCCCCAGTGTCGATGGTCGTCTGAACAAACCCTTCGAACATCCGCCCGCTCCATCGTCTGAACAGGCGGAAGTTATCGAGTGATGGCGTTACCGCCCGCGCACATCCTCGTTGAGCACGGCCTTCACGTCGATGATCGGGGTCCCGTCGATCGCCTCGAGGTTCCTGACGCGCACGCGCAACCCATCGACCTCCATCACCTTGACCCGATGGAGTCCGATCGGATTCGGGCGATGCGGGGAACGCGTGTTGAAGACACCCTCGAGCGGCCTCGATGTGTCACCACGTGGATGAACGACCAGCACGGCGCGATGCGCGCGGTCGAGCCAGGTGAGCAGCACGACCTCGGTGCCCGCCTGAATGCCTCGAAGCCCTGCCGCCACGTGCGGCTCGAATATCAGCCATGCCTCCGGCGCCCCTTCGTCCGCCTGGCGAGGGGCGGACGCGAGGTCCTTCAGCTTCGATTCGACATGCCCGATCGATTCGAGATGGATACGCATCTCATCACCTCATTGGATTTCCCTGTGCACTGGGGACTGAGGACGCCGCTGGACGTCACTGGTGGCGCGCCGTACCGTTGACCAAGGGTTACCTCTGGTAGCGCTGGGCCGTGAAGCCATGAATCGCGTGGATGTCACGTCGACCCTTACAGCGTCCCTCGCCGGCAAGTACCGCATCGAACGCGAGCTCGGCGCGGGCGGCATGGCCGTCGTGTATCTCGCCCACGACCTCCGCCACGACCGACGCGTCGCGGTGAAAGTCCTGCGCCCCGAGCTCGCCGCGATCCTCGGTGCCGAGCGGTTCCTGCAGGAGATCAAAACGACGGCGAACCTGCAGCATCCGCACATCCTCGCCCTGCTGGACTCGGGCGAGGCTCGCGCGGAGGACGCTAGCGGCTTCGGCGGATCGCCCGTCCTGTGGTACGCCATGCCGTACGTCGCGGGTGCGTCGCTGCGCGACCGTCTGCAGCACGAAAAGCAATTGCCCGTCGACGATGCCCTCCGGATCGCGCACGAAGTAGGTGACGCGCTCGACTACGCCCATCGCCACGGCGTGATCCATCGCGATATCAAGCCCGAGAACATCCTGCTTGCCGGGTACCCGGGCGACGCCCGGGCGGCTCCGGCGCTGGTGGCCGATTTCGGCATCGCCCTCGCCGTGAGCGCCGCCGGCGGCGGCCGTATGACCGAAACCGGCATGTCGTTAGGCACGCCACAGTACATGAGCCCCGAGCAGGCCATGGGGGAGCGAGAGCTGACGGCTCGGTCCGACGTCTATGCGTTAGGCTGCGTGGTGTACGAGATGCTGGTCGGCGAGCCACCGTTCACCGGTGCCACCGCCCAGCAGATCCTCGGCCGGGTCCTGACGGCCGAGCCGGTATCCATCACAACGCAGCGGCGCACGGTGCCGCCATACGTCGACGCCGCGGTGCTCACCGCGCTCCAAAAGCTGCCAGCCGATCGGTTCGCGACGGTCGCCGAATTTCTGGCTGCGTTAGGCGGCGCGACCGCGGCACCGACCGTGGCACGTCTTCCATCTGGAACCCGATCGCGCGGCCGTGGACTGCAGCCTGTTTGGTGGCGGCGCATCGCACTCGTCGCTGCGGCGACGGCAGTCGCCGCCAGCGCCGTCGCCGCGTGGAGCCTGCGTCGCCAGCTCCGCGCGCGCGACCCTCAGGTGACGCGCTATGCCCTTGCATTCCCGAAAGGAGAGGAGCCCGTCGGGCCTGCGTTCTTTCCGTTCGTGTCGGCCTCGCGCGATGCGTCCCGTCTCGTGTACTTCGCGCTGTCGCCGCGGGGGCCGATCTATCGTTTACACGACGCCACGAAGCTCGAGACCCAATCCCTTGGGGCGGCAGGATCCGCCTCAGCCATGGTGTGCATCTCGCCGAACGGCGAGTCGGTGGCCTACACGTCTGGAAGCCCCGGCGACCTGCGCAAGACGCCAATCTCGGGTGGCACACCGACGACGCTCGTTAGGGACTCCGTGGCTGCAACGTGGGCGCAGTGGGGGAGTGACGGCTGGATCTACTTCACCCTGATCTCGGGCGCCCTCGCACGCGTGCACGAGAACGGCGGCGACGTCCAGATCCTCGCCAAACCCGACACCGCGAGCGGAGTCCTCCAGATCACCATCCCGGACCTCCTCCCCGGCTCCAGGGCGGCGATTGTCACACTCTTCCAGCCGGCGAAGGGAGGAAGCGAGATCGCTGCCCTGGAATTTTCGTCCGGCAAAGTCCATCGCCTCGTTGGAGGCCAGGTCGGCCGCTACGTCAGCACAGGCTATCTGGTGTTCTCCGACTATGACGCGAACCTTCTCGCCGCTCCCTTCAATCCGCGGACCCTGCAGCTCACCGGCGTACCGCGGCGCGTCGGCGTGCAGGTCGCACCGAATGGCGTGTTCGCGATAAGTGAGACCGGAACGCTCGTGCATCACCTCATCGCCGGTACGTTCGAAGGACGACCCACCTGGGTGCAGCGAGATGGCACGTCACATGTCGTCGATTCGGCGTGGAGCGCGCGAATCACGACTCTTGCTCTCTCGCCCGATGCGTCGCGGGCGGCGGTCAGCGTGCCCCGAGGCGGTGCCGAGAACATCTGGGTCAAACAGCTCGACACGGGACCGTTCACTCGGCTCACCAACGACGGCGGTCAGAACTACCGGCCGGCATGGTCTCGTGACGGAAAGAGCCTAACGTTCGTGTCCGACGCCGACGGGATCCAGAAGATCTTCAAAATGCGAGCTGACGGGACGGGCGGTCGTCGCGTCGTCGCGAGGGCGTTCACCAACGCCGATGAGGGAGCGCTCTCGGCGGACGAGCAGTGGGCGGTGCTGCGCGTGGGAAACAGCGGGCGCCGCGACGTCGTCGCCTACCACGCAGGCGACACGGTGCCGGTGATGATCGCCGCCACGGCGGCCGAGGAATACTCGCCGGTTCTCTCGCCCGACGGGCGTTGGGTTGCATACGTGTCCGATGAGAGCGGTCGCGCCGAGGTGTATGTACGCCCATTCCCGCACGCCGACTCGGCGCGTGTGCAGGTCTCCGCCACGGGCGGGATGGAACCAGTCTGGGCGCCGAGCGGGCGGGAGCTGTTTTACCGCGATACGGCATTGAACCTCGTCGCGGTCGAGGTCACCGAAGCACCGTCGTTTCGCCTTGGCTCGCACCGAAGACTGTTCTCGACGCGGGGCTACTATGTGGAAGGGTTGCACGCCGCCTACGGCGTCACACGCGATGCGAAGCGGTTCTTGTTTGTGGCCAACCCCGAGGAGGTCGGGTCGCACCTCGTCGTCGTGCGTAACTGGCTTACGGAACTGGAATCGATCATGGCGTCGACCGGAAGGAACCGGTGAGCGACGCAAGGCGCCGGGGCCTGTCGCGGAGGACCGTTAACGGCAGCAAGCGAAAGCCCTCGACCGCAAAGTCGGGGTCGAGGTGAGACCTTCGGCCTCCATCACCGCAAAGCTCACGACATCGACGAGGCTCACCCTCCGCTTGTCGGTGCGAAACAGGAGTGATGAGGGCCACATCCGTTCAACGCAGCGGACAGCCAGCGGTTGCTGACCCCACCCTCGTTTCGCATACTCTGCGCTCCGACGGCGCCGTCCCTCCCTCGCGACCCGACCCGTCAGCAATGCACGCACACCACACATTGGCGGGCCAGCTATGAGCGACGCGCCCGTCCGTCCTTCGCAGGATTTCCCATCGCCGGACGCCATCAGCCGCCGTGAGTTCGGCCGGCGACTCGGCGCCGCTGCGGTGGCCGCAGGGACTTCCATCAACAGCGCCGACAGGTGGACCATGGCTGGTGAGGACGGGAGCGCACACGCGCCGAACGACCTTTGCTTCACCCCCGCGACCGACCTCGCGGCCATGATTCGTTCGAAGAAGGTGTCGGCACGCGAGGTCATGCAGGCGCACCTCGCGCAGATCGAGCGCGTGAACCCCGCCGTCAACGCGATCGTGACGCTCGTTGCGGATCGCGCGATGGCCGACGCCGCAGCCGCCGACGAGGAGCTCGCGCGAGGGAAGCCACGCGGCCCGCTGCACGGACTTCCGATCGCGCACAAGGACCTCGTCGAGACCAAGGGCATTCGTACGACGTTCGGGTCGCCGTTCTTCCGCGACCACATCCCCGACGCCGATGCACCGATCATCACGCTCATCCGCAAAGGCGGTGCGCTGACCGTCGGCAAGACGAACACGCCGGAGTTCGGAGCAGGCTCGCATACGTTCAACACGGTGTTCGGCGCGACGAAGAACCCATACGACGTGACGCGCAGTTGTGGCGGATCGAGTGGCGGCGCCGCGGTGTCGCTCGCGTGCGGTCTGGTGCCCATTGCCGATGGCAGCGACACCGGCGGTTCGCTTCGCAATCCCGCCGCGTTCTGCAACGTCGTTGGCTTCCGTCCATCGCCGGGTCGCGTGAGTGCCGGGCGCGGCTCGTGGTCACCGCTCTCGACGAGCGGCCCGATGGCGCGGAGTGTAGCGGACGTGGCGCTCTTCCTGAGCGTGCTCGCGACGCCGGACCCACACTCGCCAACAGCGCTCACCGACGATCCCGCGCGCTTCACCGGCCGGCTCGACCGCGACTTCAAAGGCACCCGCGTCGCCTGGTACAAGGATCTCGGCGGCATTCCGTTCGAGCCCGAGATCAAGCGCGTCGTCGGGGACGCTCGGCACGCCGTCGAGTCGTTAGGCTGCGTGGTCGAGGAGGCGGAGCCGGACTTCAGCGGCGTGGACGAGGCGTTCCCCACACTGCGTCACCTCTCGTACCACTCGAGCTACGCGGCGCTGGCCAAGCAGCGTCCGGACTGGATCAAGGACACGATCCAGTGGGAGATCGCCGAGGCGGAGCGTCAGACGGCGGCCGACGTGGCGCGCGCGGCGGAGCGACAGGATCGGTTCTATGCCCAGGTCGAGGCGTTCTTCTCGCGCTACGACTACTTCGTGCTGCCCGTGACGCAGGTCGAGCCGTTCGATGTGACGATGAAATACCCGACGTCGGTGGCCGGTGTCGCGATGGCGACCTATATCGACTGGATGCGAAGCTGCTGGTACGTCACGTTCATGGCGTCGCCCGCCATCTCGGTGCCGGGGGGGTTCACGAATGGTGGCTTGCCGGTCGGGCTGCAGATCGTGGGGCGTCATCGCGATGACTGGGGCGTGCTGCAGCTCGCGCACGCCTTCGAGCAGGCGACACGGCACGGACTTCGTCGGCCCAAAGTCGCCGGCGTGTGACCCATATCCCAGTCGCGAGCGATTCGATGGCCGATACGACGCTCATCAACCTCGGTGCCGGGTTGGGGGATCGGTATCGCATCGACCGCGAGCTTGGCTCGGGCGGCATGGCCACCGTCTATCTGGCGCACGACGTCCGACACGATCGTCGGGTGGCCATCAAGGTTCTGCGTGCCGAGCTTGCAGAATCGTTAGGCCGGGAGCGTTTTCTGCGGGAGATCCGGCTCGCCGCGAAGCTGACGCATCCCCACATCCTCCCGCTGTACGACTCCGGGGAAGCGAACGGGTTGCTGTACTTCGTGATGCCGGTGATGGAGGGACAAACCCTCCGGGATCGGCTGCGCCACGAAAGCCAGTTGTCAGTCGATACCGCACTACGCATTGCCAGTGAGGTTGCGGATGCGCTCGACTACGCGCATCGGAACGACGTCGTACATCGCGACATCAAGCCGGAGAACATCCTGCTGCACGAACAGCACGCGATGGTCGCGGACTTCGGTGTCGGCAAGGCCATCCTCGCCGCGGCGGTCGATTCGGCGACGGCCACGCAGATCGGCGTCGTGGTGGGCACGCCTGCGTACATGAGCCCCGAGCAAGCCGCCGGTGACGCGATCGACGGGCGGAGCGACCTCTTCGCGTTAGGCTGCGTGCTGTACGAGATGCTGACGGGAGAGGCGCCGTTCACCGGCCCGACCATGCAGGCCGTCATCGCGAAACGCTTCCACCACACGCCGCCCACCGTCATGGCAATGAGACCCGCCGTACCAGCAGGCGTGAGTCGCACGGTCGAGCGTCTGCTGGAGAAGGACCCCGCTGCCCGCATCGCGACTGGGGCGCTCACGGTATCGGCGCTGCACTCGCAGCAAACGCCTGCGCCCGCCCCGAAGCGGACCGATCCCTCGGTGGCCGTCCTCCCATTCGCCAACATGAGTGCGAGCGCGGACGACGCCTACTTCGCAGACGGGATCACCGAGGAGATCATCAACGTGCTCGCGCAGATCGATGGGTTGCGGGTTGCCGCTCGCACCTCATGCTTCGCGTTCAAGGACAAGCACGAGGACCTGCGCGTCGTCGGCGAGAAGCTCGGGGTTCGGCATGTGCTCGAGGGGAGCGTTCGCAAGGCCGGCCCGCGCCTGCGCATCACGGCGCAGCTCATCACTGCGGACGACGGCTATCACGTCTGGTCCGAGCGCTACGATCGGGAGCTCCTGGATGTGTTCGCGCTGCAGGATGAGATTGCGAGTGCCATCGCCACGAAGCTCCAGCTGTCGCTCCTCGACTCACCGGACCGCGGGCAGACGCGCGCGGGTCCACGCAACGTCGAGGCGTACGAGCTCCTGCTCAAGGGACGCGCCCTGCTCGCGCAGCGCGGACGTGCCATTCTCGATGCCCTTCCCTGCTTCGAGCGCGCGATCGCCCTCGATCCGGAGCTCGTCGAGGCGCACGCCTTGTTAGGCGACGCCCTCCGGCTGAAATGGATCTACGGCATGGCGCCGGCCATCGAGACGGTTCCGCGCATGCGCGCGGCCCTGGACCGTGCGCTCACGCTCGATCCGGAAAACGGCCAAGCGCTGTCTGCGCTCGCGAACCTTGCGTCCGTGCACGACCTGGACATCGAGGCGGCGGTGACATTGTACGACCGCGTCCTCGCTCGCGAGCCGTTGCGCGTGCAGACGTTGACCGAGTGCGCATTCGTGCTGGCGCTGCGCTCGGACACGTCGGCGCAGCGCATGGCGCAGGCCCTCCAACATCTCCGGACGGCGCGACGCGCCGATCCGCTCAACGCCTGGGCAGCCGCGCTCGAGGCGCTCTCGCTCTCGTGCGTCGGCCTGAACGAGGAAGCCCTCCGTGAAGCACGCCAGGCCGTCGCCCTCGACCCTCAGGCATTCACCGGGCGTTGGGCGCTGGTCTGGACGCTCTCCCTCCTCGGACGCGACGACGACGCGATGGCGGGTGCACAGGAGGCGCTCCCAATGTCGGGGCGAAACCCACGCATCCTCGCCGAGATGGCCGCGATTCACGCCAGACGCGGAGAGCGGACTGCCGTCGAGTCCGTCCTCGATGAGCTGCGCAGTCGCGCGATCAGCGGATTCATCGAGTCGACGGTGCTCGGCACGGTGTACGCTTCGCATGGCGACATGCCAAAGGCCCGCGAACTTGTCGCGCGCGGCATCAGCGAGCACGAGAACTACTTCCAGTTCGCGAAATCTCCGGCATGGGCACCGTTCCTGTCCGACCCGGAGGGCGCCGCGATGCTGCGGGCGATAGGCTACTGCCGCGGGGTCCCCGCATGACGCTCGCCGCGACAGCGGTCGCACGCGGGTAGCCGTGCGACGGTCGCTCGGACGAATCGGCCCGGCACTGGCGCTCATTGTCGTCGTGGGTGCCTTCGCGCTGCTCACGGGCGAGCCGTCTCACTACCTGTCGCCGATCAACCTCCGCATCGTCCTCTCCCAGACGGTCATCGTGGCGCTCGGCGCGATCGGGATGACGATGATCATCGTGAGCGGCGGCATCGACCTTTCCGTCGGGTCGGCTATTGCGCTGACCGGTGTGGTTGCCGCGTTAGGTGTCGCGGCCGGCTGGCCGCCGGCGCTCGCGATCGTAACGGCGGTTGCGACGGGTGGCGTCGTCGGTCTGACGAACGGCGCGCTCATCACCGGGCTTCGGGTCGTCCCGTTCATCGCGACGCTCGGCATGCTCGGCATCGCGCGCGGCGTTGCGAAGTGGCTCGCCAACGAGCAGACCGTCAACGTGCCGGCCACCTGGATCAACGACCTGCTGATCACGTTCCCGCGACAAAAGTGGCTGCTCGTGCCGCCGGGTGTGTGGGTCACGCTCGCCTTGGCGCTCGTCGCGGCGGCAGTGCTCAGACGGACGGTCTTCGGGCGACGCGTGTTCGCGCTGGGGTCGAATGAGGCGGCCGCGCGCGCCTGCGGCATCGACACGAATCGTCTGCGGCTCATCACATACGGGTCCGCTGGCCTGCTGTTCGGGCTCGCCGGCGTCATGCAGCTCTCTCGACTTCGCCAGGGTGACCCCACGGTCGCCATCGGCACGGAGCTCGACGTGATCGCCGCGGTGGTGATCGGTGGCGGGAGCTTGAGCGGCGGCGAGGGGACGATCTTCGGCTCGATGGTGGGCGCGCTGATCATGGCGTTCCTGCGCAACGGCTGTCAGCAGATGGGATGGCCGAACTACATCCAGGACATCATCATCGGCAGCATCATCGTCCTGGCCGTCGCGCTGGACCGGCTGCGCCTCACCTGGGCGGCGCGATGAGACTGACACCGTTAGGCATCGTGGATGCGCACGTGCACTTCTGGGATCCGTCGGTGTTCCGCTACCCGTGGCTCGACGGGCTCCCGGCGCTCGATCGGCCGTTCCTGCCGGCCGCCTACGCGAGCGCCACCTCCGGTATCCCGATCGACACGATGATCCTCGTGGAAGCCAACTGCGCCCCGCACGAGCCGCTCGGCGAGGTGGCGTTCTTCGAGCAAATCGCGGCCACGAATTCGCGCGTCGCGGCGATCGTCGCGTTCGCGTCGCTCACCGTGCCGGTAGAGCTCGACCGCACGCTGGACGCGCTCGCTGCGCGGCCCATGGTGAAAGGCATTCGCCACAACATTCAGGGAGAGCCCCCGGGCTTCTGCATACAGCCTTCGTTCGTCGACGGCGTGCGGAAGGTCGGGTCGCGCGGCCTGACGTTCGACCTCTGCGCGACACACGATCAGCTGCGCGAGGTAGTGGAGCTCGTGCGCCTGTGCCCGAACACGCGTTTCATACTAGACCACTGCGGGAAGCCAGCCATCCGGGACCGGCTGGTCGACCCATGGCGGTCCGACATTGCGGACCTCGCGGAATGTACGAATGTCTGGTGCAAGCTGTCGGGTCTCGTGACAGAGGCGTCCCCCACCGAGTGGCGGGAGGCCGATCTCGTGCCCTATGCCTCGCACGTGGTGGAGAAGTTCGGCACGGAGCGCGTGATGTACGGCAGTGACTGGCCGGTTCTGACGCTCGTCGCCGGCTACGACACCTGGTTCGGGTTCACCGAGTGGTTCACGAAGGGGTGGAGCGACGCTGAGCGGCGTGGCTTCTATCGCGACAATGCTCGTCGTGTCTACGCGCTTTAGGTCAAAACCGCATCAGCCGATTGATCTTGACAACGAACGCGCGGTTCTTGAGACCCCGAACGGTGGCTGCCGTGGCAAAGCGCTCTTCGGTCGTGTCGCGTTCGTCGGTGTAGACGAGAAACAGCTCGCTGCCGGGAAGGTACTCCCACCGAAACCGAAGATTCGTGCTGACGGCGCGGTCCGCGGAGCTGTAC
>Ga0307408_100003676_pt1 | contig 10454 bp, 7 predicted proteins | sample 322Cmetagenome_FD_202116 | JGI IMG/M metagenome (GOLD analysis project Ga0307408, IMG submission 202116) | Maize rhizosphere microbial communities from greenhouse at UC Davis, California, United States - 322HYB-C-3 | ecosystem: Host-associated > Plants > Roots > Rhizosphere > Soil | place: USA... | reverse complement strand
ATGGGTGTACTGGTGCAAGATATTGGCTTTTTACTGAAGATGCTGGGGTGGAAGCTTACCGACTTTCGCCCTTGACGAATGTTACAGGTTGTAAGCGCCGCCCCGCATATTATCAGTGTTTGGCCGCCTTGACGGCCCTGAGCTCGACCGGCTGCACGGCTTCCGTGGCAGATCCGTCATCCAGGTCTTCATCCTTCATCGGACCGCTGCCCGAGTATTTGTCCAGGAACAGGTAAATCACCGGCGTGATGTACAGGGTGATCACCTGCGAGAACAGCAGGCCGCCGATGACCGCCAGGCCCAGCGGCTGGCGCAGTTCGGCACCCGCGCCCAGCCCCAGCGCGATCGGCAAGGCGCCCATCAGGGCCGCCAGCGTGGTCATCATGATCGGGCGGAAGCGCAGGATACAGGCTTCGCGGATGGCATCCACCGGCGCCTTGCCCTCCTCCCGCTGCGCCACCAGGGCGAAGTCGATCATCATGATCGCATTCTTCTTGACGATACCGATCAGCATCAGGATGCCGATGATGGCGATCATGGTCAGGTCCATCTTGAAGATCCACAGCGTCAGCAGCGCGCCGACCGCCGCCGACGGCAGGCCGGCCAGGATGGTCAGCGGGTGGATATAGCTTTCGTACAGCACGCCCAGCAGCACGTAGATCACGCCCAATGCCGCCACGATCAGGATCAGTTGGCTGCTCTGCGAATCCTGGAATACCGCCGCATCGCCGCCATAACTGGTAATGATCGAGGCCGGCAAGCCCATCTGCAGGCCCATCTTTTCGATCTTGGCAGTGGCATTGCCGAGAGGCACATCCGGCGCCAGGTTGAAGGAAATCGTGATCGCCTGCAACTGGCCCTGGTGGTTGACCGAAGTCGGCCCCACGGTACGCTCGACGCTGGCAAAGCTCGACAGCTGCACCAGTTGCCCGCCGCTGTTGCGCACCGACAGCTTGGTCAGCGAATCGTCGAACTGACGGTCTTCGGTCGCCGCTTCCAGGATCACGAAATAGCTGGCGGCCGAGGAGTAGATGGTCGACACCTGGCGCTCGCCGAAGGCCAGGTAGAGCGCGGTACGCACATCGGCCAGCTTGACGCCCAGCATATTGGCCTTGTCGCGGTCGATCTTCAGTTGCGCCTGCAGGCCGCGGTTCTGCGAATCGCTGGTCACGTCGCGGAAATCGGTATCGGCCCGCATCTGGTCCAGGAATTTGCCGGCCCAGTCGTTCAGCGCATCCGGGCTGACCGATTGCAGCGTGTACTGGTAGCGGCTCTTCGAGGGACGGCCGCCCAGCTGCAGGTTCTGCACCGGGCTCAGGTAGACCTGGATGCCGGCAATCTTCTTGGTTTCCTTGCGCAGGCTGTCCAGCACCTCGGTCATTTTCTTGCGTTCGCCGCGCGGCTTCAGCACGATGAACATGCGGCCGGTATTGCCGCCGCTGGTAAACGAAGTCACGTCCTTGATGTTGGGGTTGGCCTGGATCGTGGCGGCGACTTTTTCCTGCAACTCCAGCATGGCTGAGGTGGAAATGTCTTCCGACGCTTCGGTATTCACGCGGATCTGCCCCAGGTCTTCCTCGGGGAAGAAGCCTTTTGGAATGGCAATGTACAGCCAGGCGGTCAGCGCGAAGGTGCCGATCGCGATGCCCAGCACCACGAAGCGGTGGTGCAAAGCCAGGTCCAGCGTGCGCGCATACGCATCGCGCGTGGCGTGGAAGGCGCGCTCGAAGTGGCGGCCGATGAAGGTATCGTCGCCCGAAGTCTCATGCGAGTCGGCCGGCATGAAGCGCGAGGCCAGCATCGGCACCAGGGTCAGCGACACGATTGCCGACACCAGCACCGACAGGCCAACCACCACCGCGAACTCGTGGAACATCAGGCCCATCACGCCGGGCATGAAGAAGATCGGAATGAACACCGCTACCAGCGAAATCGAAATCGACACGATGGTAAAGCCCATTTCCTTCGAACCCACCAGGGCCGCCTGCAAAGGCTTCTTGCCCAGTTCGATATGGCGCACGATGTTTTCCAGCACCACGATCGCATCGTCGACCACCAGGCCGACCGCCAGCGTAATGCCGAGCAGGGATACGTTGTCCAGGCTGTAGCCCAGCGCGTACAGCAGCGACAAGGCGCCCAGCAGCGAGATTGGCATGGTGACGGCCGGGATGAAGGTGGCAGCCAGGCGGCGCAGGAACAGGAAGATCACCAGCACCACCAGCACCACCGTCAGCGCCAGCGTCAGGTTCACGTCGTGGATCGCTTCGCGGATCGAGACCGAACGGTCGTTGACCAGGTTGATCGACACCGATTCCGGCAACTGGGCGCGGAAGCGCGGCAGCAGCTTGCGCACCGCGTCGACCACCTGCACGGTGTTGGCATCGGGCTGGCGCTGGACCAGCAGCACGATGGCGCGCTCGCCGTTGTAGCTGCCGGCGGCCTTGATCGACTGGTAGCTGTCCTCCACCGTCGCCACTTCCTTCAGGCGCACCGGCTGGCCATTGCGGGTAGCGATGATCAGGTCGGCGAAATCGGTCGCGCGCATCAGCTGGGCATTGCCCTGGATGGTCAGGGTCTGGCTCGGGCCGTCGATGGTGCCGAGCGGGGTGTTGGCGTTGGCGGCCTTGATGGCGGCCTGCAGCTCGTCGAGCGTCAGGTTGCGCGAGTTCATCAGGTCCGGCTTGGCGCGCACGCGCACGGCAAAGCGCTTCTGGCCGTTGACCGAGACCTGGGCCACGCCCGGCAGCGTGGACAGGTTGGGCGCCACCAGGTTTTCCGCGTAATCGTTGAGCTCGGACAGGCTCAGCGATGGCGAAGTCATGGTGGCGAACAGCACCGGCGCATCGGCCGGGTTGACCTTGCGGTAGGACGGCAGGTCCGTCATCTCCTGCGGCAACGAACGCTGGGCGCGCAGCAGTGCCGCCTGCACGTCGACCGCCGCTTCGTTGACGTTGATCGACGGGTCGAATTCCAGCGTCAGCGAGGTATTGCCCAGCGTGCTGGTGGAGGTGATCATCGACAGGCCGCCGATGGTCGAGAACTGTTTTTCCAGCGGCAGCGCGACCGACGATGCCATCGTCTCGGGCGAAGCGCCCGGCAGGTCGGCGCTGACGTTGATGACCGGGGTGTTGTAGCTCGGCAGTGCGGCGACCGGGATGTGGGCATAGGCCAGCACGCCCGCCAGGATCAGGCTCAGCGAGAGCAGCACCACCATCACGGGGCGCCGGATACTCAGCTCGGAAAGGTTCATTCGGCTTTACCCTTCTTGTGTGCCTTGCCGTTCTGCGCCACTGCCGGTTCGGCGATGCGGACTTTGCCGCCGGGGCGCAGGTTCTGCTTGCCTTCCACGATGATCTGTTCATCGCCGTTCAGGCCGGTGACTGCGGCCAGTGCCCCGAAGCCGTGGATGCGTTGCACGTTGACGACCTTGGCGGTCTGGTCAGGCGCAACGGTGTACACAAAAGTACCTTTGGTATTGGTAATAATAGCGTTCTGCGGCACCACCAGCGCATCTTTCAGGGTGGCGACCGTCAATTTGGTGTTGACGTACTGGCCCGGCCACAGGCGGGTATCGGCATTGTCGAACACGGCCTTGACGCGGATCACGCCGGCCACCGGGTCGACGGTATTGTCGACAAAGCTGAGCTGGCCCTTGATCGGCTTGTCGGAATTGTTCTGGAAGGCTTGCACCGCCACCTTGCCGGCGCGCTGCGCGTCGAGCAAGGCCGCCAGGCTCGATTCCGGCACGGTGAAAGCAACGTTGATCGGGTTGAGCTGGGTCACCGTGGTCAGCGAGGTGCTGAGCTGCACCAGGCTGCCCGGGTAAACGTTGATGGCGCCGACGCGGCCGGTCAGCGGCGATCGGATTTGCGTGAAGCTCTGGTCGACCTTGCTGGCGCGGGCAACGGCGATGTCGGCCTCCAGCGTGGCGCGGCTCGAGTCCACCTGGCTCTTCAGCGTGTCGACTGCGCTCTGGGCCAGGAAGTTCTGGGTGCGCAATTCCTGGGCGCGCTTGTACTGTCGCTCCAGGTCGGCCAGGGTGGCGCGGTCTTTCGCCACCTGCGCATCGGCTTTCTCGACATTGGCCGCTTCGGTGCGGGCGTCGAGCGAGAACATCAGTTCGCCCTGCTTGACGAACTGGCCCTCCTTCACGTGCACCTTGACGATGGTGCTGGTGGTTTGCGGGTGCAGGTCGACAGTCGAGATCGGGCTCACGGTGCCATTGGCCGACAGTGCCACCGCCACGTCCTGCCGCAGCGGCGCCACCACGTTGACCGTGGTCGGGCCCTGCTCGCCCTTGCCTTTGCCGCCACCGCCGGCATTGCCTTGCGCTTGTTCGGCGCCCTGCCCGGCCGGGCCCTTGCTCGCATACCAGGCGCCGCCGCCGATTGCCACGGCCAGGCCCACCACTACTGCCAGAGTTTTCTTCTTCATGAGAGGTCTAACTATTTTCCTGCATAAAATTCGGGGAACACGAGGGTGGCCTCCAGGCCCCCGCTCGCGTGGTTGGCCAGGCTCAGGCTGGCGCCATGCTGCTCAGCGATATTGCGTGCAATGGTCAGGCCCAGGCCGGTGCCGCCGGAAGATCGGTTGCGCGACGATTCCAGGCGGTAGAACGGCTCGAACACCTGGGCCAACTGACCGGCCGGAATGCCAGGCCCTTCGTCGCGGATCCGCACGCGCGAAGCACCGGCTTCGCGCTCGACCGTCACGTGGGCGCGCTGGCCGTACTTGACCGCGTTGTCGATCAGGTTCACCAGGCAGCGGCGGATATCGAGCGGGCGGCCCATCAGGTCCATGCCGGCGCGCCCCTTCAGGTCCACTTGCTGTCCGGCGTCGGCCGCATCGGCGCATACACTGTCGAGCAGTGCGTCGAGGTCGACGCGCTGCATGGCTTCGGTGGTGTCCATGCTGCGCGCCAGGTCCAGGCCTTCCTTGACCATCTGCTGCATGGCCGACAGGTCTTCCAGCAGCTTGCCCTGCAGTTCCGGGTCCTGCACTTTTTCCAGGCGCAGGCGCATGCGGGTCAGCGGCGTCTGCAGGTCGTGCGTGATGGCTGCCAGCATTTCCGTGCGCTGGGCGATGTGCTGGCGGATGCGCGCTTGCATGGCATTGAAGGCAGCCGAAGCGGTGCGGATTTCCGTCGCGCCGCCGAGCTTGATCGGCGGATGATTGATGTCGTGCCCCAGGTTTTTGGCGGCGACGGCCAGATTCTTCAGCGGACCCATCGTCATGCGGGCCACCAGGTAAGCCAGCACGGCAATGCTGAGCAGGAAGGGAACAAAAGCGGCATATTCATTTTTCCCTGTCGGCGCGGGCTGGCGCGGCGGCAGGATGGACAATTTCAGGTGCTGGCCGTCGGGCATGGTGACCGCCAGCGATTCGCAGGTGCCGCGCCAGGTGCCGGTGCCGGCGCCAAACACCGAAAAGGCGGTGTAGGCAGGCGTCGGGCGTTCGCAGGCATCCGGGCGCTCCAGCAGGGACTGCAGGGTGTATTCCTTGCCCAGGCGGTTGGCCAGGGTCGCGCCAAACTCGGTCAATTCCGGGTTGATGCCGCTGAGGTCGCTCAGCACTTCGAGCTTGATGGCGCCCATGCTGGCCACGCGCAGGTATTGGTTGCGCGATTCCGGCAACACCACCACGGCGGTGGAAATGATTTGCTCGGCACGCTCGAGGGCAAAGAAGTCGCGGTAGCGCTGCAGGGTGCGCTGGCGTTCATTGACGGCGAGGTATTGGGTCAGCGCGGCAGAGGCAAGGATGCCCAGCATCAGGACCAGGAACACCCGGCCCGTCATGCCCCTGAAGAACGCTTTCATCAGTCAGGCTCCACCGCCACCGTACCGGCCAGCACATAGCCGCCATTGCGCACCGTCTTGATGATTTGCGGCAGGCGCGCATCTTCGCCCAGCTTCTGGCGCAGGCGGCTGATCTGGATGTCGATCGAGCGGTCGAATGGATCGGCGTCGCGGCCCTGGGTCAGGTTCAGCAGCTGGTCGCGGTTCAGCACGCGGTTCGGGTGCTCGAGGAAGACCTTGAGCAGGCGGAATTCGGCGCCGGACAGCATGATCACCGTGCCCTGCGGATTGACCAGGTGGCGCGCGGTCAGGTCCAGCACCCAGTTGGAGAAGCGGATGCGGCTGGCTTTCTCGACGCCGCTGGCGGCCGTGTTGCTGCTCCGGCGCAGCACGCTGCGGATGCGGGCCAGCAGTTCGCGCGGCTCGAATGGCTTGGGCAGGTAGTCGTCGGCGCCCATTTCCAGCCCCAGGATGCGGTCCAGCGGCTCGCTGCGGGCAGTCAGCATGATGACCGGCAGGGTCGAGTGGGCGCGCAGCTTGCGGCACAGGGTCAGGCCGTCTTCGCCCGGCAGGTTCAGGTCCAGCACGATCAGGTCGGGCTTGGTGTTGTCGAGCAACTTCCACATGGCCGCGCCGTCGCTGGCGCCATGGGTGCGGTAACCGTTGGTTTCCAGATAATCCTGCAGCAGGGTGCGGATATCGCGGTCGTCGTCGACGATGAGGATGGTGGCGGCATTTTCCATGCGTACAATTATCCCTTGATACGCTTAGGCAGGGGAATGAGTTTGTATCGCCATGTGTATACCCTTTCCAGGTACACATTGCGTTACAAACTCAGGCCGGTTAAACCCCTTCCTGGGTCATGCTCCAAGTCCCATTTGATGGATTTGAGGGATTCAATGCGCCGCTGATGGTTTTGAGATTGTCGAGTTTTCCCGTCAATGACTGCATGGCTGAACCGTTACTCAAATTGAGCATTAGCGAACCATCAGCGGACACCTTGCCAGTGACCGTGAAACTGTTACCCGAAACGGAATAGCGGCAGCCTTCGGTGTTCCCGTCCGCGTCAAACGACACCGTGCATTTTCCCGTTACATCCTGATTGAGCGCAATGCCCTCGAAGCGGACAACCCAGTCTCCTACGAATCGTGTGACGGTGTCCGCCTTACGCGCAAGCTTTTGTTTAGAGTACCCCATCAATTCATCGGTTGTCACCGTGGACAAGGTAAAGCCATTCTGTTTCGACATCAAGCTTTCGCTATCGATGCATTTGACTTCAACCCCCAACTCGCGCTCCCACCAGCAAGTACGGTTTCGGGTGACCTTTTCCCCAGCCCATTCTCTCGTTTCGTTACGCGTCACCTTGAAGGCAATGAAGGTGCCTGCAGGCACTGTTACAGACTCCTGTGCAGCGACGCTATCTTCAAATGCAATAGTTACCGGCACACCCGCGCCTATCCCAGCGCAATCGGCAGTGGTCACTCCCGAATATTTCCACTCCGTCCCGGCGGAGATCGCGTACAGCGCAACCGGATGGTAAGGTGGATTCGGGGTGGAATAGCAACCTTGGCCGGTAAAGCCCAGCATTTGTCCTGCGCTATCGAAGTCAAAGGTCGCTGACGTCGATTTATAAAAGGATGGGGCCTTGATTAACGGACTGTCGTCCAAATACCGGACTGACATGGCCCCATTTGAAGCAACGTTACTGACTAGGCGGGTGGTATAGCCAGCGCTCCCAACACTGCCTGGATTATCGAGATCCTTTGTGGTGTGCCTGTACGAATAGGTGTCCCCAATTGTGGCATTGGCCGCCGCTTCAGCTTTCGGGTCGGACGGCAGACGCGCCGAGTCTGTGCCATTGCTGGACTTTCCACCGCCACCGCAGGCCGTCAGCATTGCTGCTAACGCCATGCCGATACAACTCTTGCGCATGATTTCCCTTGCCGTGAAATTAAATGAAAATTTAACAATAGTGCCATGAGAAAATCTGGAGCGCAACATCTGGATACAAACTCTTCGCTCGGGGACACTTATCGGAAACAGAAAAACAGCAAGATGCTTCCATGTGCAGTGCGAGTGCACATTTTCATAAATTTGTTTCTGAAGGGATTAATGATGAAAACCTTGCATAAAGCATTCGTCATCGGCGCAGCGGTTATTGGTTTTAACGCGGCGGCTCTGCCCGCCATGGCAGAAGAGGCTCCGCAGCATCAATATGCAGCCACCAAATTCGATCCGGTCAAAATGCAGGAGCGCATGGATGCGCGTGCCAAGCGCATGCACGATGCGCTGAAAATCACCCCGGCCCAGGAGGGTGCATGGCAGGCTTATATGTCGGCGCTGAAATCGAATATGCCGCAACGCGGCCAGTTCGACCGCGCGTCATTCAAGAACATGCCGGCGCCGGAGCGCATGGAAAAGCGGATCGAAATGGCAAAGGCCCACTTGAGCCGAATGGAAAGCAACCTGGCGGCAACGAAAACTTTCTATGCCGCGCTGACGCCAGAACAGCAAAAGCTGTTTGACGAAAAAGCCGGCCGTTTCGGCCACCATCGCCATGGCCGCATGATGCGCCATCACGGCTAAAAGCAAAGGGCGCCAAGCGGCGCCCTTTTTTTGTTTAGTTAAGCTTTTGCAGGGATCGCAGGAATTTTTCCGTATCCTGGAATCCAATCACGCGCGAATCCGGAATTTCCTGTCCCGCTGCATTGAACATGATGATTCCTGGCGGGCCGAACAAAGTGAAGCGCTGCAGCATGGCCTTATCGGCCTCGTTATTCTCCGTCACGTCAACCTGCAGCAAAATCGTGTTTGCCAGTTTCTGCTGCACCACCGGATCGATAAACGTCAGCTTTTCCATTTCCTTGCACGACACGCACCAGTCGGCATAAAAGTCCAGCAGCACGGTTTTGCCGCCGGTTTGCGCCAGCACCGCATCCAGGTCGGCGACGGTCTTGATGCGCGTGAATTGCAGGTGACGGTCGGCGCGGCCGGCCAGCCGCTCGATCGGGTGCAGCGGATCGGCGCTGCCGGTCGCCAGCCCTGCAACCTGGATCAGGCCCACCACCGCGAAGAAGGCTGCGATGACTTTAGGCAGCCATTTGCCGCGCTCATGGGTCAGCAGGAAGAACGCGTAGCCGACACCCAGGATCGCCCAGCCAATCATCTGCAGCTTGCCCGGCAATACCGGCGACACCAGCCACAAGGCCATCGCCAGCATCAGCACGCCGAAGAAGCGCTTCACGGCCTGCATCCAGATGCCGGCGCGCGGCACCAGGGCGCCGGCGGAAATGCCGACCAGCAGCAGCGGAATGCTCATGCCGACGGCCATCGAAAACAGGGCGCTGCCGCCGATCACGACATCGCGGGTCTGGCTGATGTACACCAGCGCACCGGCCAGCGGCGCCGCGACGCAAGGGCCGACGATCAGGGCCGAGATGGCGCCCATCGCGAACACGCCGGCCAGCTTGCCGCCCGACTGCCGGTTGGAGGCAAAGGCCAGGCGCGATTGCATCGTCGCCGGAACTTGCAGGTCATAAACGCCAAACATGGAGAGCGCCATGCCGGCCATCAGCAGGCCGAATGCACCCAGCACCCATGGGTTCTGCAGGGCCGCCGAAAGGCCCTGGCCGATCAGGCCGGCAGCGACACCCAGCGCGGTGTACACAATCGCCATGCCGAGCGAGTAGCTGACCGACAGGATGAAGCCACGCGAGCGATTGCCGGAGGAGCCGTCGCCAACGATGATCGAAGACAGGATCGGGACCATCGGCAACACGCAGGGCGTGAATGACAGGCCGAGGCCCAGCAGGATAAACAGGGGGGCGATGACCAGCAGGCTGCCGCCCTTCAACGCCGATTCGATCTTGCCCATTTCACTGTCGCCCGAAACTGCGGGCGCCAACGGCGGCGTCGCAGCGGCAGGAGCCGCCGGCGTATCGACGCCCGCCGCTGCGGGCACGCCCGGCACGCTCTGATGGCCGGTGGCGGCGCCCTGCCTTACGCCGATGCCGAACACGCCGCCGCCATTCGATGCGCCGGTTCCGCCCACCACCATCAGCCGCGCCGACGATTCCATCGGCGAGTAGCACAGGCCTTTTTCCGAGCAGCCCTGGCTGGTGGCCTTCAGCGTGAACGGCCCTGGCGCTTCCACGGGGATCACGATCGTCACCTGGTGGCGGTAGGTCTCCACGTTCTTGGCAAAGGTCTCGTCGTATTTCACCTTGCCCGGCGGGATTTGCGGCTCGCCCAAGGTTGCGCCTTCGGCAACGAACTTGAAGCGTTCGCGGTACATGTAATAGCCGTCAGCGATCTCATACGTCACGGCGATGGCCTTGCCCTCCACCACCTTGGCGGAAAACTTGAATGCCACCTGGGGATCGAGGAATTCCTCGTCGGCCCGCGCCGCACTGGCAAACAGGAGAACAAAGAGCGAGAGCGCGGCGAACAGCCACGCCTTGAGAGAGGACGCTTGTCGGTGCATGGTCTTGGGCGGTGAATCGATCGGGCACGCCAATGGTACACCGGGCGGCTTAACGCTGCTTTAAGCTGTTACCAGCGGAAATAAAAAAAGCCGGGCAATGCCCGGCTTTTCAATAAACCTGTCTGAGATTACTCAGCGGTTGGTGCCTCGTCAGCGGAGCTGACTTCTGGACGGTC
>Ga0307408_100003675_pt1 | contig 10457 bp, 8 predicted proteins | sample 322Cmetagenome_FD_202116 | JGI IMG/M metagenome (GOLD analysis project Ga0307408, IMG submission 202116) | Maize rhizosphere microbial communities from greenhouse at UC Davis, California, United States - 322HYB-C-3 | ecosystem: Host-associated > Plants > Roots > Rhizosphere > Soil | place: USA... | reverse complement strand
TTGTGGACCCGCGTGGTGCCGACCTCCCTGGACGACGTGGCGACGGTTACCGTCAAGAGCGGCGTGACGGTGCGCGTGCAGGTCTCCGCAGCCGACAATACGGCTTCCCTGGGCAGCAATAAGGCGCTGGAAGGCACTGCCGTGGTCGATGCGCAGATCGAGTTGAACGCTGATTTCGATAACACGATCCGCCACAAGGTCACCGGCCTGCAGCCGAACACCGTCTACTTCTACCAGTTCACGGCCGGCGACGTGCGTTCCAACGTGGCCCGTTTCAAGACCGCGCCGGCGGCCGACGCCAGCGTGTCGCAACTGCAGTTCGCCTACCTGACCTGCCAGGACTGGAGCATCAACCACTGGGGCGCACTGGATCATATTGCCAAAAATGAAAAACTGGACTTCATCGTCCACCTCGGCGATTACATTTACGAGACCGTGGGCGAGGCCTTCCAGGCTGGCGCCGTTGAATCCCGCCACGGCCCACTGACCCTGCCGAACGGCACCTTCAAGAATGGCGGCTCGGGCCCGAAATACGCGAGCACCCTGGCCGACTACCGCTACCTGTACAAGAAATACCGCACCGACACCCGCCTGCAGGCCGTGCACGAGCGTTTCGCCTTCATCGCGATCTGGGACGACCACGAATTCAGCGACGACTCCTGGGGCGACACCCAGACCTATTCGGAAGGCGAGAAGCACGACACCAACCGCCGCCGCAGCGCCAACCAGGCCTGGTTCGAGTTCATGCCCGCCGATGTTACGCTGGACAGCGCAGCCACCGGCTTCCAGAACATCAAGATCTACCGCGATTTCCAGTTCGGCAAGCTGATGCAACTGGTGATGACCGACGAGCGCCTGTACCGCGCCGACCACGTGGTGCCGGAGCAGATGGCCAATCCGGCCACCGGCCAGCCGCTGGGCAGTATCGGCGCGCGCTACCTGGTGGCGCAGGACCTGTACAGCGCCGCGGAAGCGCAAAAGGTAGCGGCCGTTGGCGGCACCGATCCGCTGGCGGCGATCAGCATGCTGGGCGCCACCCAGCGCGAATGGTGGAAGTCCACCATGAAGGCGTCCAGCGCAACCTGGAAGCTGTGGGGCAATGAAGTATCGCTGCTGCGCATGGGCCTGAGCGGCGTCGACGCCATTGCCACCCTGGTGGCGCTGCAGGCGGTGCCCAAGCTGGCCACCGACATCGGCACCACGGCAGCCACCTCGACCGGTGGCAACGTGCCGGTGGCCAGCGCTATTGTCGGCGCCATGACTGCCGGCGCCTCGGTTTCCGTGGCAGCGGCTGCCGGGACGGCGATCGCCACTGCCGCAGCGGGCGGCGGCGACACCAGTGCGCGCCTGACGGCCGCCGTGGGCGCCGGGCTGACCTCGACCCAGGCCAGCGTGGCGGTGCTGGCGTACGGCCAGGCGGAAGCCAAGTCGGGTGCCGCGGCCCAGGCCACCGCAGCGGCGCAAGGCATCGCTATCGGCTACATAAAGCCGGACGTCCAGCTGAACAAGGCCGCCTCGGTATTTGTCGTGGCTTCGGGACAAGCTGCTGCGCTGGCGCCTTACTTCCGCAAGTTCCTCATCAACTGCGACCAGTGGGACGGCTATAACGCCGAGCGCAAGGCCCTGATGTCGCACCTGAAGTCCAACAGCATCGGCAACGTGGTGGCGCTGACCGGCGACATCCACTCCTTCTTCGCCGGCACCGTCAACGACGATTACGACGCGGCGGGCGGCGGCACGCCGGTAATGGTGGACCTGGTGTCGGCCGGGGTCAGCTCCGATTCCTTCTTCACCTACCTGCGCGAAGCCTCAGCCAGCCTGGGCAGCCTGGGCACGCTGGTGTCCCTGCCGCTGTCGGTGCCGGTACCAAACGTGGGCACGATCACGCTGAACGTCAACCTGCTGGACTACACGATGGGCAAAGTGTCGCCGACCGCCGATTCGCTGGCGACTTCGCTGATGATCCAGTTGCGCGGCGCCCTGGGCGCGAAAGGCGTGCCGGAGGCGTTGCTGGACGCGACCATGGACGCTGTGCTGTCGGCGATCAAGGCCGATGCCAACTTCGCCACCCTGGTTGGCCTGGCGCAGCAACTGTCCAGCCTTAACAGCAACCCGTGGCTGCGTCATGTCAACACCGACGCGCAGGGCTACACCGTGGTGACGCTGACCCCGGGTTCGCTGGTAGCCCAGTTCAAGCAGGTGAACAAGCTGGTAGGCGTCAATGCGCCGGCCACTGTGGTCGCCAGGGTCACGACTGCCACCGTGACCGCAGGCCAGGCCGCCGTAATCGTCGCTTAAACGCCGCCAAACCCGGCACGCGCCCGCCGCAGACCAGTGTCTGACCCTGTGGGTCAGACACTGCATTACTGGTTTTAAGGCCCGCCAGCAAGCCTGGCGGCTTGCCGCTACAATGGTGGCATGCAGACAGTCACACCGGAACCGCAGGGAAAACGTGCCGCCTACCTGGGCGGATTGGCAATTGCCATCGGCGGCGCCGTTCTATTCTCCACCAAGGCCATCGTCGCCAAGCTGCTCTACCGCTACAACCTCGACGCCGTCACGGTGATCGCCTTCCGCATGCTGTTCTCGCTGCCCGTCTTCGCCGCCATCGCGCTGTGGAAGATGCGCACCGACCCGCCTTTGAGCCGTGCCGACGCCTGGCGCCTGATTGGCCTGGGACTGGTCGGCTACTACCTGTCGTCCTATCTCGATTTCCTCGGCCTGCAATTCATCACCGTCGGCCTGGAGCGCCTGATCCTGTTCCTGACGCCGAGCTTCGTCCTGCTCGGCTCCGCACTATGGCTGAAAAAGCATATTGGCGGCGGCCAGTGGCTTTCCCTGCTCACCGCCTATGCCGGCATCGTGCTGGTGTTCTTCCACGACCTGCGTGACGGCGGCAGCAATGTGGCGCTAGGTTCACTGCTGGTGCTGGGTTCCGCCCTGGCATACGCCCTGTACCTGCTGGGCTCCGGCGAGATGGTCAAGCGTCTTGGCTCACTGCGCCTGGTGTCCTATGCCATGTGCGTGTCGAGCGTCGCCTGCATCGGCCAGTTCTTCCTGCTGCGGCCTGCTACGCTGCTGGTGCAGCCGATGGAGGTGTATGGCTTGTCGCTGGTGAACGGCATCCTGTGCACCGTGATGCCTGTCTTCATGACCATGATCGCCGTGCAGCGAATTGGCGCGGGACCCGCCTCCCTGGCGGGTATGATCGGTCCTGTTTCCACGCTGTTCTTTGGCGCCGTCATCCTGTCTGAACCCGTCACCAGTTGGCAACTGGCGGGAACGGCCCTGGTGCTGGCTGGTATCTACCTGCTGTCGAATGTGAAAGGTAAAGAGAAATGACGCCCCGCATTGCCCTGATTGCCCACGACAAGAAAAAAGACGACATGATCGCGCTGGCCCGCGAGTACGCTGCCTTCCTGCGTACCTGCAAACTGTGCGCGACCGGCACCACGGGCGGCCGCCTGATTGCTGAAGTGGGCCTGACGGTCGATCGCAAGCATTCCGGTCCGCTCGGCGGAGACCTGCAGATCGGCGCCATGCTGGTGGAAGGGCATATCGATGCCATCATCTTCCTGCGCGACCCGATGACGCCGCAGCCGCACGAACCCGATATCAACGCACTGGTGCGCGCCTGCGACGTGCACAATGTTGCTTGCGCTACCAATATGGCAAGCGCCCACCTTGTACTATCCCAATTGCAGGCCGATGCCGCAAAACCGCAGCCTGTCGCATGATTCTTGGCCGGCGCCGCGCGCGCTGGCAATGTAGCGCCCTCATTACAATATCGGGGAGAGCTTGCATGAATCACATCCTAAGGGCGTTTGCCGCCATCGTTGCATCCTCGGCCACACTCGTGGCCCATGCCGCCACGCCAACTGCGCCGGCGCTGGCCGGTCACTGGGTCGGCACCTACGGGGTCGGTAACGACTTCAACTTCCTGCGGCCGTACTTCGGTGCCGATGGCAAAGCCACGGTCGACCTGCCCGCGTTCGAAAAAAAAGGCGTGCCGCTGCAAGCGGTCGCGCAGCAGGGCGGCCATGTGCGTTTCGCCCTGCCTGGGCCGGACGGTGTGCTGCAATTCGACGGCAAGCTGCAAGGCGATCTGCTGGCCGGCAAAGTGAGCCTGAACGGGAAGGACGGCAAGTTCGCCTTTCGCCGCACCCTGGCCGACGATCCGGCACGCCACCAGCCGCTGCTGGGCGCTTATGAATTCCCCGGCAAGCGCGTGGTCGTGCTGTCCGAGTGGGGCGATTTCCCGCAGATGTTCTACAGCGATATGAGCACGGGCCGCTACGCCTCGATGTTCGCTGAAAGCGAGAACGTGTATTACGCCGGGGCCGGCAACCTGAACCCCGCCGTGCGTGAAACCACCATGCGTTTCGAGGGCAACAAGATGGTCTGGCAGCAGGCAGGCAAGAAGGAGACCGGCCGCCGCCTGCAATTCCGCTCCGAAGAAGTCACGTTCCGCAACAGCGACGTCACCTTGTCCGGCACCCTGGTGCTGCCGGAAGGGAAAGGGCCGTTTCCAGCCATTGTCCTGACCCAGATGTCCAGCCCCGCGCCGCGTGGCGCCTATGCTCTGCAGGCTTATTATTTTGCTGCACATGGCATGGCCGCGCTGATGTACGACAAGCGCGGCGTAGGCAAGTCCACCGGTGAATTCAACAAAGCCACCATGGAGCAGTTGGCCGACGACGCCGTCGCGGGCATCGAACTGCTTGGCAAGCGCAGCGACATCAAGGCCGATGCCATCGGCACCTGGGGCCATAGCCAGGGTGGCTGGCTGGCGCCACTGGCGGCGGTCCGTTCGCAGAAAGTTGCCTTCGTGATTGCGCAAGCCGCATCGGCAGTGCCGCCGGCCGAGCAGGAGGTGTACCGGATCGAGAGCGCGCTGCGCGCGCAAGGCTTCAGCGAGGAAGAGGTAAAGGCTGGCGCTGCCTACCAGGAAAAGCTGATGCGCTGGGTGACCAGCCGTGGCGCCAACCGCGCCGAACTGCTCGCCGCGGCACGCGCCGGCGAGAACGCGCGCTGGGCCAGCCAGGTCGAGATCGTGCCGGATACGCTGAAGGAAAAGCCGAGCGAAACCAGCACTGTTTTCTACAGCTATGATCCGCTGCCCGACCTGAAGAAGCTGAAGGTGCCCGTGGTTTATATCCTCGGCGAGAAAGACGCCTTCGTGCCGGTGCATAAGAGCGCCACTCTGTTCCGGCAAACGCTGGCTGCGAGCGGCCACAAGGACCACCAGGTATGGATGCTACCCCGTGCAGCGCACGGCCTGTGGGAAACCGATGTCGATGGCGGCAGCGCCTACATCAATTCCACCCATTGGGCGCGCGAACATTATCCACGCATGACACAATGGCTGCGCGAGCGCGGCTTCATCACACAGTAAAGGAGCAAGTAATGGTTAAGGCGATACGCATGTCCCGCACCGGCGGGCCGGAAGTGATGGAATACGTCGATGTCGAAGTAGGCGCGCCTGGCCCGGGCGAAGCGACGGTGCGGCACGAGGCGATCGGCCTTAACTTTATCGATGTGTACTTCCGCACCGGCTTGTATCCGCAACCGCTGCCGGGCGGCCTGGGCCAGGAAGGCGCGGGCGTGGTGGAAGCGGTGGGCGAGGGCGTCAGCCATGTGCGCGTGGGCGACCGCGTGGCCTATGCCGGCCGTCCGAACGGCGCCTATTCCCAGGTACGCAATATGCCCGCCAGCCTGCTGGTCAAGCTGCCGGATGCAATCGGCAGCGACACCGCGGCCGCCATGATGCTGCAGGGGATGACGGTGCAGTACCTGTTCCACAGTGCCGCGCCGGTCAAGGCGGGCGACACCATCCTGTTCCATGCGGCTGCCGGCGGTGTGGGACTGATCGCTTGCCAGTGGGCGCGCGCGCTGGGCGTGAACCTGATCGGCACCGCAGGGTCGGACGAGAAGGTGGAACTGGCACTGCAGCATGGCGCGACACATGCGATCAACTACAACAAGGAAAATTTCACCGAGCGGGTACGCGAACTCACGGGCGGCAAGGGCGTATCGACCGTGTTTGATTCGATCGGCAAGGATACCTTCATCGGTTCGCTCGATTGCCTGCGTCCGCGCGGCATGATGGTCAGCTTCGGCAACGCGTCCGGACCGGTGGCTAATTTCTCGTTGAGCGAACTGGCTTCGCGCGGCTCGCTGTCCCTGACCCGTCCTGCGCTCGGCAATTACACGTCCACGCGTGAAGAGCTGGAGGCATGCGCCCAGTCGCTGTTCGACGTGGTGGCGCGCGGCGACGTCAAGATCGAAATCAAGCAGCGTTATAATCTGGCGGATGTTGCTCAAGCGCATCGTGACCTTGAAGCGCGCCGTACTACAGGCTCTACCATCCTCATGCCGTGAATTTCAATATGACCGACCAGAACCGCCCAGCCGAAGAAGATGACGGCACCCCGAAATTTGGACGATTGCTGATCGTCCTGTTGAGTGCCGTGGCCCTGATCGGCCTCATCACTTTCGCCAGCGAAGCCTATTACCGCTAAGCTTCAGCTAGTTGGTGTCGAATTTCTTTACACTAAATTCATTTGGCATTCGAATAATAGGAGTTTCCCTAAAGAATCATCATTGCGGTCAATGGTTTACTGATGAGTTATTGAATCTGGCATAATTCTTGCTGTGTTCCGTAAGGACATTTGAATTTCAAGGAAGAATTATGAAGAACTTAACGTTCGGCAGAGCAGTGCAAGGGTTCGCCGCAGTTGCGGCATTCGTGCTGTCGTCTGCAGCCTTGGCCGGTCCGGTCAACCTCGTGCAAAACGGTGGATTCGAACTCACCACCGGCGGCAATGGCCAGATCGACTTCAATACTTCCTTATCCGGCTGGTCTGCGCCTGGCGGCTACAATTTCGTCTTCGCTTCCGGTACGGCCGACACCACGGGCGCTGTCACCTGGTTCGGCGGCCCGAACGACATCCCGCTGACATTGTGGGGCGCCAATAATGGCGGCGCCAATGCGCTGGCGAACAGCGCTGACGGCGGCAACTTCATCGCAGCCGACGGCGCCTACGGCGTGGTGCCGATCCAGCAGGCAATCGGCAACCTGGTGATCGGCACCACTTATATGCTCAAGTTCGAGTGGGCGGCCGCCCAGCAGTGGGGCTTCCACGGCGACACCAGCGAAAAGTGGACCGTGAGCATCGACGGCAATACCTTCGAAACCGCCACCTACAATAACCAGAGCCATGCGTCGAGCGGCTGGATGCAGGAAGCGTTCACCTTCACCGCCAAGTCCAGCGGCAGCCTGCTGTCCTTCCTGGCGGCTGGAACCCCGGAAGGCCATCCTCCGTTTTCCCTGCTCGACGGCGTATCGCTGTTCGCCGTCAGCACGCCGGACAACGGCACCCCGCCCGCCGAAGTGCCGGAACCTGCCACCCTGCTGACCATGCTGGGCGGACTGGGCTTGATGGCAGTGGCGCTGCGCCGTCGTCGCCAGCCTTGAGCTGAAGTCTTCACGTGGCAGCCTTGGCCGAACAGGTCTTGCGGCTCGTAGTATGGCTGTGTCTGCTGTGTGCCATCTTCCTTCCGCTCGAGCGCTACTTCGCCGTGCGCCAGGCGCAGCCGGGGGAGCGGCAACGCTGGCCGGACCTGTTCTATTATTTCGCCAACAGCTTGCTGCCGATGCTGCTGCTGGCGGTACCGCTGGCCCTTGCTGCGCAGCTGTCGCGCGCCCTGATCCCTGCCGCCGTGCCGGACACCCTGGCTGCCCTGCCGCTGGCGGCGCGCCTGCCGCTGGCACTGCTGGTTGGCGATATCGGCGCCTACTGGTCGCACCGCCTGGCCCACTGCTGGCCGCTGCTGTGGCGTTTCCACGCCGTTCACCATAGCGCTGCCCACGTCTACTTCCTGACCAATACGCGCGCCCATCCGGTCGATCTGCTGTTCACCCGGCTGTGCAGCCTGCTGCCCCTGTACGTGCTTGGACTGGCGGGCCCTGGCCTGGCTGGCAGCGCGACACCGGTGGCCGTGATTTTGGTTGGCAGCATGTGGGGCTTTTTCATCCATTCGAATATCCGCGTGCGGCTGGGCCCGCTGGAGTGGCTGCTGTCGACGCCGGCGTTCCACCATTGGCACCATACGCGCCACGACCATGTCGACCGTAACTTTGCCGCCATGCTGCCGGTGCTGGACCGGATATTTGGTACCCACTACCTCCCGCGCAGCTGGCCGTCGGAATATGGCAGCGATACCCCGGTCGCCAGCCAGCTAGGCGGGCAACTGACCGCGCCCTTCAAGACTGCAATGATGGCCGGCACGGTTGACCGAACTGAAAGTTGATTTGCTAGAATGCCCTATCGACCAATTCCCCTGAACCGGCGGAGGCTGAACCGATGACAGAACGCCACCGTTTCACCCTGCAAGTGCTTGCACTGTTTGCCGGGTGGTGGCTGTCCTTCTCGTTGGCGCTGGCCGCGCCCGCAGCCCCTGCCTCCGCGCCAGCCTCATCATCAGCAGCAGCCTTCAGCCTCGATCCCACCACGGCCCTGCACAAGAAAGCGGACAACGGCAACTGGCTTGGCATCCAGGATCAGGTTCACGCGCGCCATCAGGACCTGCTGTCGTCGCGCACGCTGACCATCATGCTCTACCTGCTGTGGGCGGTGATCGCGCTGGTGCTGGTGTACACCGTGCGGCACTACTATTTCACCTTCAACCGTCTGTTCGGCGCCCAGCGCCATCCCTACCTGGACGTCGACAGCGGCAACTGGCCGAGCGTGACGGTGCTGGTAGCCGCACATAACGAGCAAGCGGTGATTGCAGATTCGCTGCGCGCCCTGCTGGACGTGGACTACCCGCGCGAGCGCCTGCGCATCATGCCGGTCAACGACCGCTCGACCGACGACACGCGCCGCATCATCGACGAGATCTGCGCCGCGCACCCGGGCCGCATCACGCCATTCCACCGCAGCGGCGGCAAGCCTGGCAAGGCGGCCGCGCTGAAGGATGCGACGGCACAGGTGGACAGCGACATCCTGATCGTGTTCGATGCCGATTATGTGCCGGGCCGTGGCCTGCTGCGCCAGCTGGTGGCGCCGTTCTTCGACCCGGAAGTCGGTGCCGTGATGGGGCGCGTGGTGCCGCTGAACACCGGCAGCAACCTGCTGACCCGCCTGCTGGACATGGAGCGCTCCGGCGGCTACCAGGTCGACCAGCAGGCGCGCATGAACCTGTCGCTGGTGCCGCAATACGGCGGCACGGTCGGCGGCGTGCGGCGCAGCGCATTGGAGGCGATCGGCGGCTGGCACGACGACGCGCTGGCCGAAGATACCGACCTGACTTACCGTTTGCTGTTAAGCGGCTGGAAGACCGCCTACCAGAACCGCTCGGAATGCTATGAGGAAGTGCCGGAAACCTGGCCGGTGCGCGTGCGCCAGATCATGCGCTGGTCGAAGGGCCACAACCAGGCCGCCTTCCGCTATGCCGGCGCGCTGCTGGCCAGCGACAAGGTTTCCTTGCGCGAGAAATTCGACGGCATGCTGCTGCTGGGCGTGTTTGCCATGTCGCCGATCCTGCTTGCCGGCTGGATCCTGGCCATCATCCTGTTCTATTTCGACGCCAACCACTGGCTGACGGGGGTGCTGGCCCTGTTCTGCCTGATGTCGTACAGTGCGCTGGGCAACTTCGCAGCGTTCTTCGAGATCGGCGCAGCAGTCTACCTCGATGGCAGCCGCGAGCGCATCCGCCTGATGCCGCTGAACTATTTCGGCTTCCTGGTCAGCCTGCTTGCCATCACCATCGCCACGTTCCGGCAGGTGCTGTTTGACGGGCTGTTCAAGCGCAAGCTGGAATGGGACAAGACCACGCGCTACCGTCAGCCGGAGGCCAAGCCATGAGCTGGATCGTGCTGTTCATTGTTTTCCAGGCGCTGCTGTTCCTGTTGCCCCTGTTGCCGTCGCTGGTCGAATGGCGCGTGCGGCGCGACGCGCAGCCGCTGAAAGTGGTGCGCGACTACGATGGCAACATCAAACATTTCGCCAATCGTTTTCGCCAGTTTCTCAGCGAGCAGTTTGCCGAGCTGGCGCAGGCTGCCGGCACCACTACCGTGCCGCGCCACGGCCGCCTGGCGACGGGCGACCGCTATCAACTGGTCGGCGCCGATGGCATACCCGCGATCACGGAGCAGGAACGCGCTGCGCAGGCGGTGGACCAGCTGGTACTGGGCACGGGCGCGCTCGAGCTTGGCCAGGGGCTGCTGTACCAGAAGGAAGTGTTTGCCGCCGGCGCCATCCGCACCGGTAGCGAGAACTCCTTCCGCGCCTTGCTGGCGCGCGGCGAGATCGTGCTGGGTGAGCAATGCGACGTGCTGCGCTGGGCGCACAGCGATACCCGTTTCACTGCCAGCCGCCGCGCGCGCCTGTTCGGCCGGGTGTCGGCCAACCAGGAGCTGGTGCTGCATGGCGAAACCCGCTTCGGCCGCATGC
>Ga0307408_100003674_pt1 | contig 10458 bp, 11 predicted proteins | sample 322Cmetagenome_FD_202116 | JGI IMG/M metagenome (GOLD analysis project Ga0307408, IMG submission 202116) | Maize rhizosphere microbial communities from greenhouse at UC Davis, California, United States - 322HYB-C-3 | ecosystem: Host-associated > Plants > Roots > Rhizosphere > Soil | place... | reverse complement strand
CCTTGAGCGTTTCCACGAATTCATACTTCAGCGTAGTGCCGCCCTCGGCCACTTCGCCCAGCATCAGTCCCTGCATGATGCCGGCAGTCCACATCGCGGTCACGTAGAGCAGGATGCCGACGAGCCCGACCCAGAAGTGCATGTTGGCAAGCGAGTTCGACCACAGCTTGGTCCGCCACAGTCGAGGGGCCAGCCAGTAGAACATGCCGGCGGCCATGAAGCCATTCCAGCCGAGCGCGCCGGAGTGAACGTGGCCGATGCCCCAGTCGGTGTAGTGCGAGAGCGCATTGACCGCACGGATCGAAAGCAGCGGGCCCTCAAAGGTGGCCATGCCGTAAAAGGTGATGCCGGCGGCGAAGAACTTGATCACCGGATCCGTGCGGAGCTTCGCCCATGCTCCGCGCAAGGTGAGCAAGCCATTCAGCATGCCACCCCAGGAGGGAGCCCAGAGCATGAGCGAAAATAACATCCCGAGCATCTGCAGCCATCGTGGCAGCGAAGTATTCAGCAGGTGGTGTGGGCCTGCCCAGATGTAGATGAAGACCAGCGACCAGAAGTGGATGATCGAGAGCCGATAGCTGTAGACCGGCCGGTTCGCGGCCTTCGGCAGGAAGTAATACATGATCCCGAGGATCGGAGTCGTCAGGAAGAAGGCGACGGCGTTGTGGCCATACCACCACTGCACCAGTCCATCCTGCAGGCCGCCGAAGATCGGATACGAGTGGATCCACGAAGTCGGGATCGAGAGGTGATTGACGATATAAAGCATCGCCACTGTGACGATGGTGGCGATGTAGAACCACAGCGCGACGTAGAGGCTGGGTTCATTGCGCCTGGCCAGTGTCCAGAAGAAGTTGATCGCAAAGACCACCCAGATCAGCGCGACGGCGATATTGATCGGCCAGATCAGCTCGGCGTACTCCTTCCCGCGGGTCAGGCCGGCGGGCAGCGTGATTGCCGCCGCCACGATGATCAGTTGCCAACCCCACATGTGGATCTTGGACAGGAGGTCCGAGGCCGTGCGCGTCTTGCACAATCTTTGGGTGGAATAGTAGATGCCGGCGAAGGCCATGTTGCCGACGAAGGCAAAGATTACCGCATTCGTGTGCAACGGGCGCAACCGGCCGAAGGTGATGTATTGCAGCCCATCGCCCTTGAAGAATCCGCCGGTGATGGTTTCAAGGAACTTGCCGTTCATCTGCCACCACGAGAGCTGGGTGGCGCAGATCACGCCGACGAGCATGCCCACGATGCCCCATACGATGGAGGCGATCATGAACTGCCGCACCGTGCGGTCGTCGTAGGTGATGGTCGTGGTCTTGGCGGTAGCGGTGTTCATTTCGAAATCGGGGTGTCGTCGTCGAGGGGCAGCAGGGAATCGCGTTCGGGGGATGAACGGCGGGAGCGGCGGAACTCGCCGGCGAAGCAGAAGATGAAGATCCCGGCGAGGCAGGAGCTCACGAGGATGGTGAGGGCGATGACGTTCATGGCATCGGGCTCAGTGAAACCCGGCCTCTACATCGCGTCGCCGCGCCGCTTGCCGGAGAGTGCGCGGATTCTCTCAAACCGTGTCCGCCATCTCGCGGGTGATGCTCCACTCAAGATAGGTGTCGCCTATGATCGACGGCAGCGAGCGGTCGCTGAACAGCTCCGGCCGCAGGATGAGATGAAAGCCTTTCCCGTCCCTTGGTGCTGGCCCCAGGGAGACGCGAAACACATTGGTGAGATCCACACATGCTTCGACCGCGAGCAGGCCATCAAGCACCGCATGACCCCGCCGGGCGAGTGCCCCCAGCACCTTGCGGCGGCCGCAGGGGCTGTTTGGCGGGCAATTCTTGCAGCCTTCCTCGAGGCCGAGCAGGCTCCGCTGGGTCGGCGTCTCGGAGATGGCTTGAATTAGCTCCGGCGCGAAGGCGGTCCATCGGCCTCCCGCGTCATCGTCAAATTCATTCAAATGCTGGGCCAACGCCGACGCGAGACCGAGCGGCAACTCCGGGAAACCATGCAGCACGATGGCTGGGGCGGCGGCCCGTGGGGCGAGGAACCATCGATGGAAGTCAGGTAAACTGCTGGCGAGCATGCCGGGCAGCATAGGAGGGTCGCTGGATTTCGCGCTCCGCGTCGGTTTCGGAAAAACGCGCGGATTCTCTTAAGCGGTGGGATGATTTAACCGCAAAAGAGCGCAAAGATCACAAAGGAAGGCTCCAATGGGGATGCTTTGTGATCTTTGCGTTCTCCGCGGTTCCTTCCCTCCCGCGCAAAAAACGTTCGCCATCCCCGGCCGGGTCGTTCGGAATTCCGCCTGTGATTCATCCGACGGCGATCATCTCCCCGGAAGCCAAGCTCGGCGCGAACGTCCGCGTCGGGCCGTACTGCGTCATTGAAGCCGGTGTCGAACTCGGCGACGGCTGCGTGCTCCACTCCCACGTCGTGCTCGGAGGTCCCTGCCGAATCGGCAAGGACAACGAATTCTTCCCCTTCGCCGTGGTCGGCGGGAAGAGCCAGGACCTGAAGTATGAGGGTGAGCCGACTTACCTTGAGATCGGCGATCGCAATGTCTTCCGCGAGAACACCACGATTCACCGCGGCACTCACGTCCATACGCCGACGCGCATCGGCAGTGACAACCTGTTCCTCTGCTACTCGCACGTCGCCCACGACTGCCAGTTGGGGAGCCACATCATTCTCTCCAACAACGGCACCCTCGCCGGTCACGTCGAAGTGGAAGACCACGCGATCGTCTCCGGGCTGGCCGCCGTGCACCAGTTCTGCCGCATCGGCTGCCACTCGATCATCGGTGGCTGCGCGAAGATCGTGCAGGACATCCCGCCCTACATGATCGTCGACGGCAATCCCGGTGCGACCCGCGGCCTCAATCTCGTCGGCCTCCAGCGCCGCGGATTCTCCGAGGACGACATCAAGGCGCTCAAGAAGGCCTACAAAAAGCTGTTCCTCAAGAAGGACGGCAACCTTGCGAATCAGCTCAGCTCGTTGAAAGCGGATCGTCCCGCGAACTCCGAGCCGGTGAAGCACCTGATCGAGTTCATCGAGCGTTCGCAGCGCGGGATCTCGCGCTAAGGAGGATCGGGATCAGACGGCCATCTCTCCGGTTTGCGCCGGATTCCCGGGATCCAGTGGCATTCCGGAAACCAAGTGAACGTGCAGGTGTGGCGTGCTCTGGTAGCTGCCGCCGTTCGTGATGATCTTGTAGCTCGTATGGGCCAGTCCGCGCTCGCGGATAATCGACACTGCGACTTCGAGAAGCTCGGAAAGAAGCGTGGAATCGGTCACGTCGATCAAGCGCCCAATGTGCTGCTTGGGGATGATCACCACATGCATCTGCCACATTGGCCGGGTGTGCTCGAAGGCAAGCACTCGGCCGGTCTCCGCCACCACGGTGACGGGGACCCGTCCGCTTAGCACGGAGTCGCAGTAGAAGTCGCTGGCAGAATCCTCGCTCACACGCACACCGGGCACTCGTTGATCTTCTTGAAGAAGTCGTTGCCCTTGTCGTCCACGAGAATGAAGGCGGGGAAATTCTCCACGCGGATCTTCCACACGGCTTCCATGCCGAGTTCGGGATACTCCACGACTTCCTGGCTCTTGATGTGTTCCTTCGCCAGCAAGGCGGCGGGGCCACCGGCGGAGCCGAGGTAGAAGCCGCCGTGGGCCTTGCAGGCATCGGTCACGGCCTGGGAGCGGTTGCCTTTGGCGAGCATCACCTTGGAGCCGCCGTGGCTTTGGAAGAGATCCACGTAGGAGTCCATGCGGCCTGCGGTCGTGGGGCCAAAGGAGCCGGACGGGTAGCCAGCAGGCGTCTTGGCAGGACCTGCATAGTAAACCGGGTAGTCCTTGATGTAGGCGGGCAGGTCGCCGGTTTCATCGAGGACTTCCTTGAGCTTCGCGTGGGCGATATCGCGGGCGACGATGATGGTGCCGCTCAGCGAGACGGCGGTGGTAACGGGATACTTGGTGAGGGTGGCAAGAGTCTTCTCCATGCCCTGGTCGAGGTCGATCTCGACGCCCTTGAACTTCCAGTCGCGATACTTCTCCGGGATGAAGCGGCCGGGGTTCTTCTCCAGCTTCTCTAGGAAAATGCCGTCCTTGGTGATCTTCGCCTTGGCCTGGCGGTCGGCGGAGCAGGAGACGCCGATGCCGACCGGACACGAGGCGCCGTGGCGCGGCAGGCGAACGACTCGCACATCGAGCGCGAAGTATTTTCCGCCGAACTGCGCGCCGATGCCGATGTTTCGCGCCGCTTCTAACAACTCCTTCTCGAGTTCCAGATCGCGGAAGGCCTGGCCGTGGATGTTGCCGGATGTTGGCAGTGCATCGTAGTAGCGGGTCGAGGCGAGCTTGACCGTCTTGAGGCAGGTCTCGGCAGAGGTGCCGCCGATGACGATGGCGAGGTGATACGGCGGGCAGGCGGCGGTGCCGAGCGAGCGCATCTTCTCGATGCAGAATTCCTTCAGGCGCTTGGGATTCAGGAGCGCCTTGGTCTCCTGATAGAGGAAGGTCTTGTTGGCGGAGCCGCCGCCCTTGCTGACGAAGAGGAATTTGTAGGCGTCGCCTTCGCTCGCGTAGAGGTCGATCTGGGCGGGGAGGTTGGTCTTGGTGTTCGCCTCGTCGTACATGGTGAGTGGGGCGGTCTGCGAGTAGCGCAGGTTTTCCTCCTGGTAGGTCTTGTAGATGCCCTTCGACAGCCACTCGGCGTCGTCGCAGCCGGTCCACACCTGCTGGCCCTTCTTGCCGACGACCGTGGCAGTGCCGGTGTCCTGGCAGGCGGGGAGGATGCCTTTGGCGGCGATCTCCGCGTTCTTGAGCAGCATCAACGCGACCATGCGGTCGTTCTCGGTCGCCTCCGCGTCGTCGAGGATGGCGGCGACTTGTGCGAGGTGGCTGGGACGCAGGGTGAAATTGATCGCCTTCATCGCCTCGTTCGCGAGCAGGGCGAGGCCGTCAGGCGCGACTTTCAGGATGGGCTTTCCTTCGAATTCCGAGACCGAGACGTAATCCGAAGTGAGGCACTCGTATTCGGTGGTGTCGGGACCGAGTGGGAAGGGATCCTGATAGACGAAATCGGACATGCGCGGGAGCTTAGGCGCGGCCCTCGAGGCGTCCAGTCCCGGAAAACAGGAATCCCCGCCGGCGCGAGGCCGGACGGGGATCTTTGGGGAGGATGGTCATGCACGGTGGTGATGCGACTAACCACCGTGCAGTAAAATCTGCCTCGATACTTAAGATGTCCGAAATAATTCACAAGCATTCATTTCGTTCGCCGATTCACTGATCGGAGACGAACCGTGCTCCCGGCGGCATTTGGAAAGCACGCGTTTGCCATGGCAGTCATCGATACCTTCCTGAAACTGATGTTGGAGAAGCGCGCCGAGCGCCTGGTGCTGGTCTCGGATGCCGTGCCGTATTTGCTAAAGGGCGGGGAAACGATCGGGCTGTCGATGCCGGCATTGCGGGAGGACATGCTGGGCCGGATCGCGCGGGAAATCACCGGCGACGAGCTTTCGGGGCGACGCGAGGGGACGTTCCGGGCTGCCGATGGCGCTGCCTTCGGCTACGCGGTGCTGCCTTCCGCGGGAGAACTGCGGATCGAGATCCACGCCGCCGGGGCCATGCCGCCCGCAGCGGAGGAGGATGACCCGCTCACCAAGGCGGTGGCCGACTTTGCCAAGTCACAAGAATCCGCCATCCCGAAAACCCCGCCGCCCGCCCGCTCTGGCCCGGATCTGCTCGCGCTGATCGATCAGGCGGCGTCTCTCGACGCTTCCGACCTCTTCTTGTCCTCTGGAAAGCATCCGCGAGTGCGGAGAAACGGCGTCCTTTCCTTCCTTGATGCGGACCCACCGGACGCCGCGAAGATTCTGGAACTGATCCCGGATGAAGCATCGCGCCGCGAGTTCGATGAAAGCGGCAGCGTCGATTTCGGCGCGCGTTGGGAACTCTCCGAAGGAAGCCGGCGTTTTCGCATCAATGTCTTTCGTCATCGCGACGGCGTGGCTGCGGCGCTCCGGCCGATCCGGCAAAAGATTCCACCGCTCGCAGACCTCGGGCTGCCCGAGGATTTATTGGAGCTGGTTTCTTTCCCCAACGGCCTCGTGCTGGTGTCGGGTACCTCGGGCTCGGGCAAATCGACGACGCTCGCCGCGCTGGTCGATCACCTCAACCGCACCCGACAGCGGCACGTGATCACCATCGAGGACCCGGTCGAATACGAGCACCGGGAAAACCAGTGCCTCATCCACCAGCGGGAGGTCGGAGCGGATGTGGAAAGCTTCAGCACCGGCCTGCGAGCGGCGCTGCGGGAGAATCCGGATGTGATCCTGTTAGGCGAACTCCGCGATCTCGATACCATTTCCGCAGCCCTTACGGCGGCGGAGACCGGTCATCTCGTATTCGGAACCCTGCACTCCGGCACCGCCAGTTCCGCGATAAACCGCATCGTCGATGTGTTTCCTGGCCATCAGCAGGGTCTTATCCGGATCCAACTCGCCTTGTCGCTCCGTGCCGTGGTCTCCCAGCGACTCGTCCCGACGAAGGCCAAGAAGCTGGTTCCAGCCATCGAGAAGCTCATCGTCACGCCTGCCGTCGCCACCGGAATCCGCGAGGGGCAGGACCACTATGTCCGCACCGCCATGCATACCGGGGTGGAGGAGGGGATGGTCACGCTGGAGCGCTCGCTCGCGTCCCTTTTCCGCAAGGGAGTCATTGATCGCGAAACTGCGTTCCGGCACGCCATGGACCCCAAGGGCCTCCAGCACCTGCTGGAGTGACCTGCTAGAACCGCCCTTCGTCGGCGTCGATGTAGTCCATGAAGGTCAGGATATTGTCGCGGTGCCCCAGGCCGGACTCCTCCTTGCGCAGGGCGAGTTTCTCCGCGATGTCATCCCGGAAGCCGCGGGTGCGCATGAATGACGTCCACCAGGCGAATTCCGCGGTGCTCCGGGTGGCACCATTTTCCTGAGCCCACTCGAGGGCTTCGCTGTCGGACTTGCCGGCCAGGATCTCCTCCGCAAGCGCCGCGTATTCCACGCCGAGGAATTGGCAGGTCCACAGGTCCATGCCCGAGCCGAGGTTGTCGTGATACTGGGGGTGAAGCTTGCCGGCAGCGTGCAGGCGCACCTTGTCGCACAGCCGGGGAAAATAGATCACGCCATCGATTTCATCGCGCGGACTGCGGGGTGTCTCGTAGCTCATGCCGGGACGATGACTGCGGCGGGCCCGTACTATCAAGCTCTGCGGCGTTCCACGTATCAACCGATTTGGAATGCTCCTTTGCTTTTCCGGCGATCTCCGTAGGATGCGACGCATGAAATTTGCCGTCCTCTCCGCCTTGCTGCTCGCCGTGTTGCCGGTGGCTGCCCAGCACACGGTTTCTCCGCCAAGCCCGGCGCGTCTGGCGATGGGGACGGTCTTCAAGGGCGAGGCGAAATTCCGCGCCCTTGTCCAGCAGGCGGAAAAGGAGAACTGGCGGCAGCTCCCGCTCGGTGCCCGCACCATCCGCGCCGCGCGGGCGATGGTCGGCACCCCCTACGTGAACTACACCCTCGAAGTGGACAACCGCGTCGAGTCCCCGGTGGTGAACCTCGGCGGGATGGACTGCTGGACCTACTACGAGAACGCCTTGGCCTTCGCCCGCATGCTCCGCTACAAGCCCGGCCCCTACACGCCGCAGGACATGCTGCACATGGTGGAGGTCGAGCGCTACCGCGGCGGCGTCTGCACCGGCAACTATCTCAGCCGCATGCACCACTTGGAAGAGGTCTTCTGGGACAACGAGCGCCGCGGGCTGGCCAAAAATATCACGCCGCGCCTGCCGGGATCCGTCCGCCTCCGCCGCGAGATCCGGGAAATGACCGTGCAGTGGAAGAGCTACCGCTACCTGCGCAACAACCCCTCGCTGCTGCCGGAAATGGGCCGCATCGAGGCCCGCGTCTCAAACCTCCCGGTCTGGCACATCCCGAAGAGGGGAGTCCGGGCGATCGAGGGCTACCTGCAGGACGGCGACGTCTGCGCGATCACCTACAACGGAAGCGGCGGCTACACCTCCCACGTCGGGCTAATCGTGAAGCTTCAGGGCCGCGCCTATTTCACCCACGCCACCTCCGACCGCGACAAGGGCCGGATGACCATCATCGACCGGCCGATCACCGACTACCTGAATCATGGCTCCAAGCATGCTGGAATCGTGGTCCTGAGGCCGAATGACCTGCCGCCGTCGAAGTTCTGGCAGCGCCCTCTGGCGACCCGGTGACGATCCCGTTGCGGAAAAATCCCAAGTTTGGGCTTGCACCGCCCAGCTGGTGGAGTATTCACCGCGCCCCGAATTATGGCCAAGAAGAGCTGGATTGCACGCAACGAGCGCAAATCGCGCACGGTCGCCAAGTTTGCCGACCTCCGTCACAAACTGAAGGCGGAGAAGGATTATGTCGGCCTCACCATGCTGCCGCGTGACGCTAGCCCGACCCGTCTGGTGAACCGCTGTGAATACTCCGGTCGCCGCCGCGCTTTCATCCGCCGCTTCCGTCTGTCCCGTATCAGCTTCCGCGAGCTCGCCTCGCACGGCATGATCCCGGGCGTGACGAAGTCGAGCTGGTAATTCCGGCACGCCGCCCGCTTAGGTTGACGGAAGGCGGTAACTGCCCGTCCTTCCGTCGTATCCATGCCCATCTACGAATACCTTTCCGAAAGCCCCGAGGATCCCGAACGATCTTGCCGCGTTTGCCGCAAGGGGTTTGAACTGAGACGGCCCATCGACCGTCCGGCACTGGAGCAGTGCCCGCTTTGCCGCCACCCGGTGCGCAAGGTGATTTCCAAGGTGAACACGCCACGGATCGCGAAGCCGCTGTCCGTGAGCGACGCCAAATCGGCGGGTTTCACCATTCTGGAACGCCGCGACCAGGGCGTTTACGAAAAACTCTGACCGGGGATGAGCGCGCTCGACTCCATCCTCCTCCTCGCCAGCGGTTTGCCCGAGGGCCCCGTGACATGGGAGTGGCCGACCCCGTTGGAGGCTATCCTCTACCTCGGTGGCATTGCATTTTTCCTGCTGCTCAACGCGTTCTTCGTCGCGTCCGAGTTCGCCATCGTCAAGGTCCGGCCGAGCCAGATCGAGACCGTCGCCAAGGAACAGCCGGTCCAGGCGGCCCGTGCCCAGCGCGTGGTCGATCACCTCGACTCCTATCTTTCCGCCAACCAGTTCGGCATCACCATTGCCTCGCTGTTCCTCGGTTTCCTCGGCGAGCCCTTCGTGACGAAACTGGTCGGTCCGCTGCTGGCGATGACCGGCATGCCGGATGAGGCGATCAAGTGGGTGGCCTACGTCTTCGCCATCGGGTCCTTCACCTTCCTGCACGTGGTATTCGGCGAGCTGATCCCGAAGTCGATCGCGATCCGCAAGGCGCTCCCCAGCACGCTGATCCTCGCCGGACCCCTGCACGTCTTCTACAAGACCTTCAACATCGCGATCCGGATGCTTAATGGCACGGCCAACGCGATTCTGAAGCACGTCTTCCGTATCGAGCCCGTCGGCGAAGGAGAACACGTCCACTCCTCGGACGAACTTGCACTGCTGGTCGCCGAAAGCGAGCGCGCCCAAGAGGTCACCGAGACCGAGCGCGAAATCCTGATCAACGCGCTCGAGCTGAACGAACTCTGGGTGCGCGACGTGATGACGCCGCGCCAAGAGGTCGTGGTGCTCAATGTCGATGAGCCTTTCGAAAAGGCCCTCGAGATTGCACGCCGCTCCAAGCACACCCGCTTCCCGCTGGTGAAGGGTGGCCACCTCGATAACGCCATCGGCCTGATCCACATCAAGGACATCCTCAAGCTGGTCGGCACGCCCGATCCCGACCTGATGCGGATCAAGCGCGAGCTCAGAATGGTCCCGGACACCATGCCGCTGGACATGCTGCTGAAGTTCTTCCTCAAGGAGCGCGCTCACCTTGCCATGGCGGTCGATGAATTCGGCACACCGGTCGGCATCGTCTTCCTCGACAACGTCATCGAAGAACTGGTTGGCGACATCCAGGACGAGTTCGACAACGAGAAGCCCGAGTCGAACTGGATCAACGACAACGAGTTCGTGATCGAAGGTTCGATGACCCTCAACGACCTCGCTGGCATGGCTGAGGAGCTCGAACTCGAAAGCGGCGAAGTTACCACCGTGGGTGGCTACCTCACCCAGCAGCTCGGACGTTTCCCGGAAATCGGCGAGACGATGGAGATCAATGGCTGGGAAGCCAAGGTCACCAGCACCGACGGACGTCGGGTGGGGCAGATCTATTTCCGGAAGCTGGAGCCCGTCCTCGCCCAAGTTGGTGAGGACGAGGAGGAGTGACCTTGCGGTTGCGATTCCGGATGAGCATTGCAGAGTCGTGGCGTTCGAACGGCTCCCTTCCGCATGAGGCTTCTGCTCTGGTTCATCTCCGTTTCCGTCCCGATCCT
>Ga0307408_100003671_pt1 | contig 10462 bp, 6 predicted proteins | sample 322Cmetagenome_FD_202116 | JGI IMG/M metagenome (GOLD analysis project Ga0307408, IMG submission 202116) | Maize rhizosphere microbial communities from greenhouse at UC Davis, California, United States - 322HYB-C-3 | ecosystem: Host-associated > Plants > Roots > Rhizosphere > Soil | place: USA... | reverse complement strand
CGTTGATACCAAGCAGCGATGCCGCACCGCCGGGACCGTGGATCTTGCCGCCAGCTTCCTCGAGCGCGCGCCGGATCTGCTGCTGCTCGTGCTCGTCGAGCGTGAGGATACGCTCGTCCACGACCGGGATCCCGTCAGGCACGGGGTGATCGGCGGCCCCGAGGGCCGCCGCCACATCGATGATCGGACCGCGGGCCAGCACGCAGGCGCGCTCGAGCACATTCTGAAGCTCGCGGATGTTGCCCGGCCACGGGTACTCGACGAGTCGCTGCATTCCGTCTGGCGTGACGCCCCGCAACGGCTTGGCCAGCTTTCGCTGGAACTGCGCCAGGAAATGCCTGACGAGCGACGAGATGTCCTCCGGCCGTTCGCGGAGCGGCGGGATGTGGATGGGAAAGACGTTGAGACGGTAGTAGAGGTCCGCCCGAAACCGCGAGTCACTGACCTCCACATCGAGGTCGCGGTTCGTTGCCGCGACGAGGCGCACGTCGACGTTGATGGGCCGGACGCCACCCAGCCGCTCGAACTCCTGCTCTTGCAGCACGCGCAACAGCTTGACCTGCGTGTCGAGCGGCAGCTCCCCGACCTCGTCCATGAACAGCGTGCCCTTGTCGGCAAGCTCGAAGCGTCCGATCCGCCGCTGCAGCGCGCCCGTGAATGCGCCCTTCTCGTGGCCGAAGAGCTCACTCTCGACCACGCCGTGCGGAATCGCTCCGCAGTTCACCTTGATCATCGGGCGATCCTTCCGCGGGCTCAGCTCGTGGATCGCTCGCGCGATCAGCTCCTTCCCCGTCCCCGTCTCGCCGGTGAGCAGCACCGTCGTCTCTACCGGAGCGACCTGCTTCACCTTTCGGAGCACCGCGCGCAGGACGCTACTCTGCCCGACGATGTCTTCGAAGCCACGCTCGGCGCGGATTTCCTCCTGCAGGTACGCGTTCTCGATCTGGAGACGCTGCTTGTACCGCTCGAGCTCCGTGAACAGGTGTGCGCTCTTGATCGCGACGGCAGCCTGATCCGCGAAGATGCCTAACAACTCGAATTGCTCGGGATCGAACGGGCGACGGCTGATCATGCCGATCACTCCCAAGAGCTCCCCCCGGAACTCGAGCGGTCGCGCACCGGCGGCTACGACGCCGTTCTCCTCATAGGCCTGCACGAGCTCCGGAGGCACCTTGCCCCGGACGTCTCGCAGCAACTCGTTCGTCAGAAATGGCTTTCGCTCGCGCGCGACCTTCGTTGGAGGCGTGGGAACGTCGAGCGCAAGCGCGTGCAGTTCGGCGAATGCGCCCTGTAAGCGCCCCGCGTCGGCGTGGAGGTGCAGGCGTTTCACGCTAGGCGCGGGGGCCGGTTGGACCTTTCCGCGCGAGCGACAGATGTCGCAGTCGTCGTCGGTCTGATACAGGAAGACGCGCACGAACGACGCGCCCGTGTGCTCCGCGAGCGCCAAGGCGATCGAGTTGAGGAGTACCGGCAGCTCCGGCGTCACGGCCATGTCCCGCGTGACCCGGCGCAGCATCTCGAGAGGGGCGGTCACGACATGTCGTCCTTTACTGATCCGCCGACTGCGACATCTCCCAAATGTCGTGACATGCCGCAATCGCACAAGGCCGGCGTGACGGAATGCGCGAGCCGTTACGCTCGACGCAAGTTGCGGTGCGACAATAGGATCCTACGTCACAGCGCTCACGATCCGGTGTGTGGTCCCGGCGTTGCTTTTCCCTGACGCTGCGTCGGGTGAGCTGTTCGTCCGCGCCGCTGCGCGTTCTGCGCAGACGTCCATTCAGACTCGCTTCGAAAACCCACAAAGCTTTCTCGTGAACGTTCCCCTTTTTGGACCCGCTTCAGAATCGCCGCAGTCGCAGGACGAGCGGGCAGATGAAATCCTTGCCGCCGCGCTCGTCGCGTTCGGCGAGAACGGCTACGCCGACACCACGCTCACCGATATCGCTCGGGGCGCGGGTGTGTCGACGTCGACCGTGCTGCGCTACTTCCACTCGAAGGATGAAATCTTCCGCGAGGTCGTTCGGTCGACCCTGATCGGCAGTCTGAGCATGCGCGACGCTGCCGCCGTTCCGGCTCAGGAGCCCTCGGCTGCCGATGCCGTCCGGACCCTCGCCCGTCGTTACTGGACCACCATGGAGCGACCGGAGCTGGTCGCCATTGTTCGACTCGCTATCGGTGAGCTTCCGCGCTTCCCGGAGCTGGCCGTGTTCCACGCCACGGAAGCCCTCGAGCGGTTCGTGCGCGCGCTCGAGCGGATCATTGAGGGTGGAATAGCACGTGGCGAGCTGCGTCCGGTGGATGCACGCGCCGCCGCGCGGACGATTCTTGCCACGCTCGCCGCGCACGCCTTGTGGTTCGCTTATCCCGGCATCTACGCCGGCATCACCGGCCGCGACCGCGAGCGCGCCGTCGAGACGACGATCGAGACGTTGATCCAGACGCTCGGTCCCGTCTCGCCGACCACGCAGCTCGCCGCGTCGGTTGATGAGCCCTGAACACTCTGCCTAACAATAGAGCCATGCCTGCCTTCCATATATTTCGCCGAATCCTGAGTGGCCGCCGCCCCCTAGTCGCAGGCCCGCTCTCGCTGCTCGCGGCCATGCCCTTCGTGACGCGGCCGACCAGTCACGTCGTCACCACGCCGTCGGCAGTCGTTCGTGCCCCGTTAGGCGACGACACCTCGTGTGATTCACCCTACGCCGCCCCGTTCGCGGCCGGCGAGAAGCTCGAGTACTCGGTCAAGTTCGGTTTCATCACGGCGGGCAAAGGCTCCGTCGAAGTCGTCGGCCGCGATACGATCCGCGGGCGCGAGGTGTGGCACACGCGCTTTCGCGTAAAGGGCGGCGTGCCGATGTACAAAGTGGACGACGTCCTCGAGAGCTGGATCGACACCGGCTGCTTTCAGTCGCTGCGCTTCGTGTCGCAGCTCGAGGAGCGCGGCAAGACCCGTGAGCGCCGTATCGAGATGTATCCCGAGCGTCTCGCGTTCAGCGAGAACGACAAGCCCGAGGAGCGGTCCGCGCCCCGTCCGCTGGATGATGGCTCGTTCTTCTTCTTCGTTCGCACGCAGGACCTCGTCGTCGGGGAGACGTACGAGTTCGGACAGTACTTCCGCCCCGATCGCAATCCGGTCGTCATCCGCGTCATCGGCCGCGAGCGGGTGAAGGTTCCCGCCGGCGAGTTCGACACGATCGTGCTGCAGCCAGTGATCAAGACGAAGGGGATCTTCTCCGAGAAGGGCGAGGCGCGCATCTGGCTGACCGATGACGCCGCGCGGGTGATGGTGAAGATGCAGGCCAAGGTCTCGTTCGGGACGCTGACGATGTCGTTGACATCGGTGCGCCGCGGCGCGGCGCCAGAGCAGGCGATTGCAAACGCCGTCGACACGCACTGAGCCAACAGGGTTCGTTACGCCTAACAAATTCACTTCCATGTTACGACTGAACCATAGACAATTGCCAATCCGGTGGGCGCTCTCGGTAGCGATTGCAGCGACCACCGGTGCCGCTTCCGCGGCGCATGCGCAGTCGCCGTCCGTTGGGCCCGACACAATGACCCTGTCGCTCTCGGCCGCGGTGCAGCGCGCCATGCAGCGCAACGAAGACATCGGGATCGCTCGGTCTCAGGTGCGCGGTGCATCGGCGCAGCGCGCGTCGGCGCGGTCGGCGTTTCTGCCGCAGATCAACCAGCAGTCGAGCTACACGCGAACGCTGCGGGGCCCCTTCTCCGACGTCGGTCGCGTCGATGGCAACAGTACCGACGACCAGATCACTCCGTTGTTCGATGACATGCTCAGTCGCAAGAACTCCTACACCAGCACGTTTGGCGCATCGCAGCTGCTGTTCGACCGTCGTGCGCGCTCGAACCTGCGCGCGTCACGGGAGGCCGAGGAGGCGCAGGAGCTCCAGTTCACGGAACGTCAGCTCGACGTGACGCTGCAGATCGTCGAGGCCTATTACGGCGCTGTGCTGGCAGACCGAGTCGTGGAGATCTCGGAGGCGGCGCTCGATGAAGCGAACAAACAGCTCGACCACGTTCAGAAAACGCACGCCGCGGGCAATGCGTCGGAGATGGATGTCCTGAACGTTCAGGTCCAGCGCGACAATCTCGAGCCGGATCGCGTCGATGCGTTGAACGCGCGCGACCAGGCGCTACGAAACCTGCAACGGCTCATCGATATCAAGGAAGAGCAGCTGCTGCGGCTCACCGACTCGCTCCAGACCGAAGGGTTCGCACCATTGTCGGCACCGGAGATCGACCGCATCGCCAGCACGCACCCGCAGCGCGCGAGCATCGCGGCTGCCGATCGGAACATTCGCATTCAGAAGCTTCGCGAGAGCGGCGCACGTCAAAGCTGGATTCCGACGGTTTCCGTGGGTGCGAGCTTCGCGAAGTCTGGCGCGTGGGCGAACGGGACGCCGGACAACGACGACCTGCGCGACAACTGGTCTGTCGGTGTCGCGTTCTCGACGTCGATCTACGACGGCGGCCTGCGCAAGGCCGATGTCGCCTCGGCGCACGAGCTGGGGGTGCAATCGCAGCTGCAGCTCGATCAGATGAAGAAGGCCGTCGCGCTCGAAGTTGCTCAACGGCGCGGCGAGCTCGATCGCGCAGCCGCGTCGGTCGAAGCCCGGTCACACACGACCGCGCTGGCCGAGCGCAATTACACGCTCATGTCGCTGGCGTATGACAAGGGCGTGGTGAACACACTCCAGCTCAGCGACGCTCGGCTTCAGCTGAGACAGGCGCGGGTGAACGAAGTGCAGGCGCTTCACGACTACTACATCGCGCTGGCGCGCCTCCGTCGCGCCGCCGGCCACTCTCCTTATTCGATCTCCTGAGACCATAGCCATGCACAATAGATCCTCTCTCGCCGCGGCGCTCGCCGCGACGACCGTCATCGCTGCGTGCTCGAACAGTGACGCAGCCGAGCTGGATGTGAAGCCATCGCAGACAGCCGTCGTGACGCTTGGCGCGCGTGACGTCGCGTTCGCCGCGCTCACACCTATCACGGCCGGCATCGCCGTCACGGGCTCGCTCGATCCGGCGGATCGTGTGGAGATCCGTGCGGAGCTGTCCGGTCAGATCGAGCGCGTGGTCGTCGATCGCGGGTCGATCGTGGGCCGCGACCAGATGCTGGCACAGTTCGACGCCTCGATCGTTCAGGCGCGCGGCATCAGCGCGCTGGTGAACCTCGGCGCGCGCGAGCGTGACCTCGATGCCGCCGACACGCTGTACCGCGCCGGCGTGCTGTCCGAGCGCGATTTCAGGCAGGCGCGCGTCGCGCACGATGCCGCAAAGGCCGACCTTGCGCAGGCACGCGACGCCGTGTCGAACGCAACGGTGCGTTCGCCGATTCGCGGCGAGATCAGCGAACGGCATGTGAGCTCGGGCGAGGTGGTGCAGCCCGGCACGAAGCTGTTCACGGTAGTCAACAACGATTCCCTCGAGCTGGCGGCACAGGTTGGCGCGGACCAGATCGGTCGGGTCCGTGTTGGGCAGCCGGTTCGGCTCACGCTCGATGCATATCCCGGCCGCGCGATCTCGGGCACGGTTGCGCGCATCGAACCGGTAGCGGATGCCGCCACCCGTCGCGTCGGTGTGTACATCTGCGTGCCTAACGCAAATCACGCGATCGTCGCGGGACTCTTCGCAACCGGTACGATCCTCACGGCGACCGATGCGTCGGCTCCGGTGCTCGCCGTACCGACGGCGGCCGTTCGCGTTGACAGCGCGGGCGCGACCATGATGCTCGTTGTCGGCGATCGCGTGGAGCGTCGTGCGGTCGTCGTCGGGTCGCGCGACGACGCAGCTGGTCTGTTCGAAGTTCGCTCCGGGCTTTCCGCGGGCGATCGGGTGATCGTCGCGCCAGGCGCCGGTTTGGCGCCGGGGACGGTCGTTCGGTTCACCGCTGATTCTTCCGAATCTTCACGTCCTGTTGGAGGACGTTGATCATGTCATCCATAGAAACGAAGGATCCATCGGTTCAGGGCGCTACCGGTCTGGTTGGCGTCGCGATCCGGCAGCCGGTATTCACTACGATGATCATGCTGGGGCTCGTCGTGCTCGGCATCTTCTCGTTCGGTGGTCTCGGCATCGACGAGTACCCCGACGTCTCGATCCCCGTCGTGACGATCGAGACGCGATACAGTGGCGCGTCCACGGAGTCCGTGGAGCGCGAGGTCACGAAGAAGATCGAAGAGGCGGTGAACCCCACGAGTGGCGTGGACAAGATCACGTCCATCTCGCTCGAAGGCGTGAGCGCCATCACCGTCGAGTTCGAGCTCGGCACGGACATCGACGCCGCCACGGCTGACGTCCGGTCCAAGATCGAGCAGGTCCGCAATGAGCTGCCGGCCGACATCGACGCCCCGGTAGTGCAGCAGTACGATCCGGCGGCGACGCCGGTCGTATCACTCGCGCTTGCGTCCGAGACGATGTCGGTTGGCGCCCTGACGACGCTGGCCGACGGCGACATCCGGCGCGCGCTCGAGGGCGTGAACGGCGTTGGGCGTGTGCAGATCGCAGGTGGGCTGGAGCGTGAGGTGCACGTGCTGCTCGACCCGAAAGCGATGGAAGCGCTCAAGGTCACTGCCAAGGATGTCATGGGCGCGCTCCAGCAGCAGAACCTCGACATCCCCGCGGGTCGCGTCGAAGAGGCGAATCGCGAGCGGCTCGTCAGGGTATTCGGGCGCATAACGCGGCCCGAGCAGTTCGAGCACGTGATCGTGGCCGACCGTGGCGCCGGCGTGGTACGACTCGGTCAGATCGCGCAGATCCGCGATACGACCGAGGAGGCGCGCAGCGTCGCGATGATCGACGGTAAGCCAGCGGTTGGTCTGGACCTTCTCAAGGTATCGGGGTCGAACACCGTCGCCGTCGCCGACGAGGTGCAGGAGGCCATCGTCAAGCTTCGAAGCACGTTGCCCGAAGGGGTCACGCTTCGAGTCGTTCGCGACAACTCAGTGCAGATCCGCGAGTCGGTGAATTCCGTGGAGCACGAGCTCATCCTCGGCGCGCTGCTTACCGTCGCCATCGTCTTCCTGTTCCTGGCGGACGGTCGGGCGACGATGATCACCGCATTGTCGCTGCCGGTCTCGGTCATCAGCACGTTCGTGCTGTTCGCCGCGCTCGACTTCACGCTGAACACGATGACGATGATGGCGCTTTCGCTTTCGATCGGCGTGCTGATCGACGACGCAATCGTCGTGATCGAGAACATCGTGCGGCGCCGACAGATGGGTGAGAGCGCCGTCGTCGCGGCGTTCAAGGGCACGCAGGAGATCTTTCTCGCCGTCATGGCAACGACGCTGACGCTCGTCGCGGTGTTCGTCCCCGTCGCGTTCATGGGCGGGATCGTCGGCAAGTTCTTCTTCCAGTTCGGCCTGACGATCGCGTGGGCCGTGCTCGTGTCGCTGTTCGTGTCGTTCACGCTCACTCCCATGCTCGCGGCCTGGTGGGCCGGGAGCGGAGAGGCGCACGTTGCGCACGGACACGGAGCGTCGAGCACGTCGCGAAACCCGCTGACGCGGTTCATCGCCGTGTTCAATCGCTGGTTCGACAAGTTGGCCGAAGCGTTCCGAGCCTTGAGCCGGTGGTCGCTCCGGCATCGCCTGACGACGCTGGCCATTGCCGCGGCGAGCTTCGTCGGAGCCATCCTCCTTCTGCCCATGGTCGGCGGCGCGTTCCTCCCCGACCAGGACACGTCGCAGTTCGAGGTGCAGTTCGACACTCCCACTGGCTCGTCGATCGGCTACAGCGAAAGCAAGGCACGCGAGCTGTCGGCGGCGCTCGAGGCGCTGCCCGGCGTCGCCTACACGTACACGACGGTCGGTGCTGGCGTGACGGGCAGCGTCACCAGCGGCGTTGCCTACGTGAAGCTCGTCAACCGCGACCAGCGTGAGCTCTCGCAGGAAGTCATCATGACGAAGGCGCGCACAGTGCTCGCCGCAATGTACGGGATCGAGTCGTCAGTGTTGCCGACGGATCGCCTCGGCGGCGCCGTGAAGCCGATTCAGGTTGCGATCCGTGGCGCCGATGTCGACAAGCTCCAGGCGATCGCCGATCAGGTCATGGCCGTCACGCGCAAAGTGCCAGGCGCAATCGAGGTCGAGTCGAGCCTCGGCGACCCGAAGCCCGAGGTGCGTCTCGACATCGACATCGACCGCGCGAACGATCTCGGGCTCGACGTTTCGAGAATCGCGTCGACGGTGCAACCGCTCCTCGCCGGCCAGACCGCCACGACGTGGGAGGACTCGACGGGCGAGGAGCATGATGTCGTCGTTCGGCTTCCTCACGACGCGCGGACGACGGCCGAGCGCATCGCGAGCTTGCCCATCGCGACACGCGGGACCGACGGCGAAACCGTCACGGTGCCGCTCGGGCAGGTCGCCTCGATCGCGGCGAGCATGGGACCGGCCCAGATCGATCGCAGGGATCTCGAGCGCGTCGTCACCGTCTACGCGAACGTCGCGCTCGGGTCCAACGTCGGCGACATCACGAAGGGAATCCAGAAAAGCATCGAGTCGATCAAGTTGCCGCCGGGCTACACGATTGGATTCGGCGGTGATTCGGAGGACATGGCGGAGACGGCAGGATACGTCGGCGAGTCGGTGATGCTGGCCGTGATCCTGATCTACCTGATCCTCGCGTCGCAGTTCGGATCGTTCACGCAGCCGTTCTCGATCATGTTTGCGCTGCCACTGTCGCTCGTGGGCGTGATGCTCGCGCTCATGGCAACGGGCGATACCCTCAACCTCATGAGCATGATCGGCGTGCTGTTGCTCATGGGGCTCGTGACGAAGAACGCGATCCTGCTCGTGGACAACGCCAATCAGCAGCGTCGCGAGGGCAAGTCGATGGTCGACGCACTCGTCGAAGCGGGCGTGACGCGCTTGCGTCCGATCGTCATGACGACGCTGGCGATGATCTTTGGCATGATTCCGATCGCGCTGGGCACGGGGGAAGGCGGCGAGCTTCGTGCGCCGATGGCGCGCGCGGTGATCGGCGGGTTGTTGACGTCGACGCTGCTCACGCTGATCGTCGTGCCTGTCGTGTGTGCGTACCTGCACGAGGCAACGGAGTGGCTGAAGCAACGCCGTGTTCGCTCGGCGGCACAAGTCGTTGCGGAGGGCATTGCCTTGTAAACCCTAACGCGGATCGAAAGCCGATTACGCGGATTTGCTCCGAGAGCATCGAGCTCTCCGACCACTCAGCCACAATCCTTGTTTCTTTGTGAACGGCCTCGGGAAGCAATGTGTCCCGAGGCCGTTCAACGCCAGCGTTCCGATAACGGTCGAGATGCGCGGCGTGGCGGCCAGCCGGCGCGACTGCCATGATATCCGGGTCCGGCCCAACAATCCGCCACGCACCGAACCCATGTCCTGGCCCTCGTCGTTCGGCGTTGCCGTTCTCACCGCGATCGTCGGGCTCTTCGCCAGCGGGCTCCTCGCGAGTCTCACGGCGAGCTGGTATCGCATCCCCGGCTTCGAGGCCCAGTCGGCGGCGTACGTCGCGAGCATTGCCATCTTCGGGATGATCGGCGGCTTCATCATAGGCTTCATTGCGAGTCGCGTCATCGGCGGCGGTGCAGACCCCGGCTTTCTCAAGGCGCTCGGCATCTCCAACGGTGTGCTGCTCGGCCTGCTCGTCATCATCGGCGGCGTCGCGCGAGTGCTCGCGGACATCCCGCCGACCATCGACGGTGAGCAGCTCATGCTCGCGGTGGAGATTCGCTGGCCCGAAGCGTAGAAGGAGTCGCCCGCGGCATTGCCCGGCGAGCCCGCGCTGGAGCTGGGCAGCATAACGCGAATGTCGCACACGCAGCGCGCGACATCTCGCGGTCCCCTCTGGACGTCCGACGCACACCTGGTCGACGGACGCTGGGTCGCGCCGGGAGCGGTGGACATCTTCACGACCCGCGGTCGACTCAGCATCGTCGCGATGCTCGACTCGACCAACAACCACGGGTTCATCATCCCGCTGTCCGGTGCCCCTTCGAAGAAAGACATGCGGTGGACCGAGTGGTATCCGCACGCGCGTCCCGGCGCTCCGCCGTTGGCCGACGGCTTCCAGTACCGCTACCGCGTGCAGAAACGGAGCGAGCCCGTTCGCACCGAGAGCGTGGGACCATTCGAGGTGCAGACGATCGCGAGCTACTTCTCCAACGAGAACGTCGATGGCAAGACGGTGCTCTCGACGATGGGCCGATTCAGGATCAGGCATCGCGGCCAGCCCGTCGTTGTCGACGCCAAGCGCGACGAGTCGAAGGCGGATGTAGACCGGGTCGAGAGCGCCGAAGGCGTCGCCGTGATCGGCGGACGAGAGCCCGCGCTGCTGGCGCATTTCGCCGACAACGCGGGACAGGGTCCCTGCTACGTGCTGGCCGACGAGTCCGGGCGTCTGCGCACCGTGTATGTCCCCAACTGTTCGTTCGCCGGCGGCTCCATCCTGACGTCTG
>Ga0307408_100003670_pt1 | contig 10463 bp, 7 predicted proteins | sample 322Cmetagenome_FD_202116 | JGI IMG/M metagenome (GOLD analysis project Ga0307408, IMG submission 202116) | Maize rhizosphere microbial communities from greenhouse at UC Davis, California, United States - 322HYB-C-3 | ecosystem: Host-associated > Plants > Roots > Rhizosphere > Soil | place: USA... | reverse complement strand
ATGGTCCGCGAGATGTGGAGAGTGCTCGCGCCGGGCGGCATACTCTTTGTCAGGACGGCGACCACGGTGGCCCAGCGTGACTTAAAGCCGGTCGGGGACGTGGGGGGTCGTTATGTGATGCCGGACGGGACGACGCGCTTTCTCGTCGACCATGAGCGATTGCTGAACGTGACGCGAGAGCTGGGCGGTTCGCTCGTCGATCCGCTCAAGAGCACGGTAGTACACGAGCAGCGGTCCATGGGAACATGGGTGGTAAGAAAGGAGAACAATGCGGTGCCGCCCGGTTGACATCCGCTCATGGCGTGCGTGGGCCCGTTCGACGCGCTGACCCTCGTCATGGGCGCGACTTCCCTTGGACTGGCGACGCTTGCATAGTGCTCCCTTCAGCCGCCTAACGGGCGTGGACAGAGATTCACGAATACTTGTCAGGCAGAGATTGGGACCTGATCGCGAGCGAGCCGTCGTTACGATGGCACATATGCCACTAGCGCAGCGCTTCCCTGACGTCGTTCAGCCCGCGCAGGTCCTCGCGTCCTTCGAGGAGCCGAGCCAGAAACCCGCTCACGTTGGCGACCGCGAAGGAGACACCACTCAGGTTGCGCTCTTTTGGCACCCCGGGAATCGGACGTGGATATGGCGCGGCGATGAAACCCCGCTCGTCGATCTCGAGCTCTTCGCGCTCGAGAGCGGGGTTGGCAACTACGCTGGCCACGCCCTCCATCGACCCGGGCAGCCAGACGACTCCTCCCGACTCACGCGCGCTCACCACGATCGCGCCGGCTGCGAGCGCGCGCGAGACGCTGTCGCCTAACGCGGCAGCGTGCGCTGGGTTGGCGGTACCGAGGCTCAGGTTTATGACGCGCGCTTTGCGTTCGACAGCCCAGTCGATGCCGCGCGCCAGCGTGGCGGCGTTCGTCGACAGGCTGCGGTCGAAGATCTTCCCGACGATGAGCGTCGCACCGGGCGCGAAATCGCGAATAGCCGCGGCGACGGCCGTCCCGTGGCCGAGCCGGTCGACCGTGTCGCCGTCCGGCGGATCGAGGCAGACGCTCTCCCCGACGGCGCCCACGTGTGGATGCGACGCGTGCACGCCGCTGTCGATCACGGCGACAATGACACCGGCGCTGGTTCGTCCCGCGAACGGTGGCTCGGCGAGGTGGAAACGACGTTTCAGACGGTGGCCTTTAAAGTCGCGCTGTCGATGCTTGCATCGTTCAGGGGCGGCGACGCTGTGTTGACGATTCCCCCGCGCTCGAGCGTCACGATGCGGCCCGTTCGGCGGGCAAGCTCCGGACGGTGAGTGATCACGATTGTCGTGCGTCCGCGCATCAATTCCTCGTAACCGGACGCAACTTCCGCTTCCGTAGCCGGATCGAGTGCGCCTGTCGCTTCGTCGAGCACCAACACGGACGGTGACGCCAGCAGGGCACGGGCGATGGCGACGCGCTGGCGCTCGCCGGCCGACAGCGCGCGGCCGCCCTCGCCCACCTCCGTGTCCAGCCCCTTCGTCGAGCGCGTGATGAACGGACCGAGCCCGGCTCGCATCGCCGCTTCGCGCACCTGGTCGTCGGTGGCGTCGGGACGGGCGAAGCGGATGTTCTCACCTAACGACGTATTGAAGACGAACGGTTGCTGGTCGACGACGACCACGTGCCGCCGGAGGTCGGCGAGGCGCATCGACCTGATGTCGCGTCCGTCGAGCAGAACGCGCCCGGAGTCGGGATCGAGGTGCCTTACGAGCAGGTCGGCGATCGTGGATTTTCCCTCTCCGCTGCGCCCGACGATGGCGATGCTCTCGCCCGCCGGCACCGAGATATCGAGTCCGGCGAGTACTGGTCCGCGATCGAACGAAAAGGAAACGGACTCGAACTGTACGTCGCCGCGAACATGCTCCACAGGACCCGCGCCGGGCTGCTCGCGCACCTCGATCGGAGTTTCGAGGATCTCGTTCACGCGACGCAGCGACACGCGTGCCGACGCGATGCTGGCGTACAGTCCCATGAGCCCCTGAATCGGACCGATGAGCCGAACCTGATACGCGACGAACGCGATCAGCGCACCCACCGTCAGCTGCCCCCCAATGACGCGCCAGCCACCGACGAGGATGACGCCGGCGCTGCCGGCGGTCAGCAGCAGGCCGGGAAGCCCGCCGGCGAGGTATGTCAACCGGCGCATGGACATCAGGGCACGGATGAACGCGTCGTTGCGCGCACGAAACCGACTGGCCTCACGCTCCTGCGCGTTATGCGCCACCACCAGTTTCATGCCCTGCATCGACTCGATCAGCAGCGAACCCACTCCGGCGCTATGGTCCCGCATCTGGGCAATCGATCCTTCGAGCCGGCGCCTGTAGCGAACGAGCGCCCAGAGGGATGGCGGCAGAAGAACGAGACTCAGCAGGAACAGCCACCGGTCGATGTACAGCAGGATCGCGACCGAACCAGCCAGATAGATCAGGCTCCCGATCCATCCCAGCGTCAACTCGGCGGCGACGCGCTGTAGCTCGCCAATGTCGGCATTGATACGCGAGACGATCTGTCCGAGCGGCATTCGCGCGTAGAACCTTGGGCTGAGGGACTGCAGGTGGCGGAAAAGTCCCAGCCGCATGTCGAACAGGATGTCCGCGGACACGTGCGTGTATCTCAGGCCGCTCACCACGTTGAGCACGTACGTCGCCGCTGTCAGTGCGAGAAAGAGCGAGACGATGCGCACCAGCTCGACTGTGTCCCGGCCGATCAGCGCGTTGTCGACCAGCCCCCGATACAGGTACGGCACGAACAACGACACGCCGGTGCTCGCGAGTGTGAGCGCGAGCACGAGGGCCAGTCTGCGCCAGTAGGGCCTAACGAAGGAGAGCAGTCGCCGGACATCACCCGCGGTGGACTGTCCCGCGGTCCAGTGGCCTCCGGTTTCCAACTGCGTCCCCCCGCTGCCCACTAGTTCCCTGGTGGTCGAGTCGGTCCCCGACCGGGGGGCAGGAGCAGAAAGCCCGTCATGTCGCCGGGCAATTCGATGGTGCGAATGAGATCGAATGAATTGACATCGCGGATGTCGAGCGTACTCCCGGCGCCGTGCAGGTAGATCACCTTGCCGTCGGTACCGGCGGTGATCTGCATTCGCGGGCGGCCCTTGAACTCGACCTTTCCGAGCACGCGCTTGTTCTCGAGATCGAAGGTCCAGTACTGCCAGTTGCCGACCTGTTGGACCAACCCGTACGCACGCTTGCGCCCCGGGGCGAGTGTGATGCCTCCGGGAGCCGAGGGCCCGGGGGGTCCGAGCATGTACCAATCGATGGTGCGCTGAATGAGGTTCGACCGCGCGATTCCCATCAGCGTGCGCCGGTTCACGGGGTCGGTGACGCGGAACAGCCCCGTGAAGTAGCCCGGTTCTTCGTATAGCTGCGTGCCGAAGAACGTCGGCAGGCGGCCAAAGCCTTCCTCGAAGAACGCGCGCGCGATCTCCCAGCGTTCGACCTGCTTGAGCGTCTTCGTGTCGTAGATCAGGACGTCTTCGCCCGTGAAGAAGTACATGTTCTCGCCGTTCGGGGAGAACATGATCGTCGCGAATTCCCGCTCCTCGCCGCGCGGCCACGGGATGGTATCCGTCACCGTGCGAGTCGCGAGATCGTACTTCAGCAACTTCGGTGTACTGATCTCGAAACGATCCGGTCGCTTCGTAAGGATCTTCACCACCATCACCGCAAACCGCTCGGTGGGATCGACGTTCATCCCATTGAGGCGTACGGTGCGGTTGCCTGACGACAGAGTGAACGAGCCGAGCGACTTGCGCGTGGCGATGTCGAAGATCTCGACGCTCTCGAAGCGCGGCTCCTGGACATAGAAGTGCTTTCGGTCGTAGGACAGTTGCATGCCGATTGGGATGCCGATGGAAACCGGCATGGAATCGGTGATTCTCATGGTCGCTTCGTCCATGACCATGATCTTCTTGGCATACGTGCCGATATAGAACGTGCCGGAAGGCGACGGTGTCGGGAGCTGCTGCGCCCGAATGTCCGGAGCCGCGACCAGCAGGATTCCTGCTGCCAGCCGGAAGAAACTCATGGGAACACCAGATCGATCTTGCGCCAGTCTTTCTGTGCATTCGCGCACTTCGCCGTCCACTCGGGGGCGTGGTTGTAAAGATCGGGCACGTGTGCGGGCCAGAAGCAGGTCAGGTGGCAGTCGAAGAGATCCCGTTCGACCGGCTGACACAGGCCTGCCGTACCTCCGGTCGAATCGACCTCCCAGCCGGGGGCGAAGACGAACGAGCACCCCATGGGGATGAACGGTCCCGTCGCCGCGGGCGGCGCGCCCTGCAACGCGACGACGTCGTTTTCGTAAAGCGATTCGATTCGTTTCGCCTTCTGATTGATCGATGTCAGATGACGCATGTGAGTACCGTCGTTAGGCCAACTGGTTCAGGAACTCCGGCTTGCTCTCCGCCAGACTTCCGTACACTTCGAGACAGGTGTGCGTCCACGCCCTGATCCACTCGCAATAGTGCAGATTCGGCCGTTCCGTGGACCCATATCGTGTATGCGCTTCGTGGTAGCACCCGCCGGCGCACAGTGGACGCGCCCAGCAGCGCGAGCAATCGGTCTTGAGGTCGATGTGGTGCTTTGCGAGGAATTCCTCCTGGCCTGACCGGTCCACGCCGTCGAACACCGTTCCGATCTTGTGAGCGTCGGAACCCGCGAAGCGATGACACAGTGCGACATCGCCGTCCGTCGCGACGCCGAGCAGCCCAAAGCCCGCGCCGCAGGGGTGCGACTTGCTCATCCCCTTGTGAATCTCCTCCACGGTGTCCCGCACGTTCGAGAAACCGTGATGCTTTCCCGAGAGGACCGAGTCGCGATACTCGAACGCCAGCTGCTGGAATTGCCGCAGCATGGTGTTGAACCCGTCGGCTTCGATCGCGTAATCGCGCTGCCAGGATGTCGTCACCGGCGCAAAGCCGACTTCCCAGAAGCCGATCTCCTCGAATAGATGCTTGTAGATCCCGACCACATCGAGGTTCTGCCCCGTGAGGGTGACACGCGCCCCGATCGGGCGCTTTCTATGCCGCTGAAGGAGTTTTTCAATGCGCGGCCGGATGACGTCGTAGCTCCCCATCCCGTTCGAGAAGACACGGTGCTTGTCCTGCTGTTCTTTCCCGCCGTCGATGGACACCGTGACGCCGACTTCGTTGTCGACCATCCAGTCGATGACCTCGTCGCGCAGCAAGGTCGCGTTGGTCGTCAGGCTGGCGTTCACGCGCTTGCCTAACGGCTTTGCTTTCTCATGCGCGTAGGCCAGGGCGGACTGCAGCACCTTGAAATTCAACAGTGTCTCGCCGCCAAAGAACGTGAGGTTCACGACCGGCATGTCGCCCGACTCGGCGAACATGAAGTCGACGCTCTTCTTCGCGGTTTCCTCGTTCATGAAGCGCGGCTTCGTTCCGACCTGGACGAGTCGATCCTCTCCGTACTCGTAGCAGTAGCCGCAGGAGAGATTGCACTTGCTGGTGACGTTGAGGACCAACGTGCTCAGCGGAATCGACCGTTTCTTCTTCGCTTCAGCGGCGACGACTGGTTGCGACGGCGGCGGCGGTGCCGCTTCGACGGTCCGGATTGCGCGCACCGTCAACAGCTCTTCGATCGCAGACCGCACGTCTTCCATCGGAAAGAATGACGCGACCCGCGCTGCCAGCTCGCGAGCCGGCGTCTGGTTCTCGCCGAGTGCGTCGAGCACGGCTCGGGTGGTGTCGTCCAGTTTCACCACGCCGGCCGACGGCACGAGGTAGAGGTAGTCCGCCTCAGCACCGTGGAACTGGTGAAACTCCGCGCGCGCGAGGGTTGTCATCGTGGGGGCACCGGGACTGGCCGCGCTGGCGGATTTGGATCGTCGACGCGCCACGGTTCCCAGCGCATGTAGAGCGGGACCGTCGATACCAGAAGCGATCGCGCCTTCATCGGCTTGGCCCCGGCTCCGGAGGTCGTGTAGGTGGCGACGACCCAGACGTCGCCGACATTGTTACGTTGCCCGCTTCGCTGCGGGTTCGGGCCGTCGACGTTAGGCGTGAAGAGTCCGTTGCGATCGATGGCACCGACGAACTTGATGTCGTCGTCGTCGAACGTTACCGCGTACTCCTCGAGGCCCCACGTTACCGGAACGACGCCGAGGTCGAGATCGTCGGCGGTCTCGGGCTTGCGATCGAGCCCGTCGTTAAAGGCGACGGCCTCGAATTGTACGAATTGCTTCGGGAAGTTCACGCCCCCGACGCGCGCCATCCCGTGCTTCGGGAGCACGCGGATACGATCGATCTTGTCGTACACTGCCACCGCGCCGCTGAGCGAAGTGCCGGCAACGAAGACGTCGCGCAATCCGATGTTCGCGTTCGAATCCACTGCGACCCGGACGGAAATCGAGTCCGGTGAGGCGCGAACGACTCGTTCAAGGCGAACACCCGGTCCGAGATCGAGCGCCAGGGCCTGTGCGCTGTTAGGCAGGTTGGCTCCGAATATCGTGAGCTCCTGTCCGGCCGCGTTGGTGCGGAGCCCATTCGGGGACACGCCGAGTGCTACGATGGCCGGGGTCATCCGTCGCAGCGTCACATCGATCCCGAATTCGTCATAGTCTCCACGGAACCACCGGCCCGACATCTCCTGCCATCCCGGCTCGACGAACACCACTTCTCGCCACTGTTGGTTGCCGGCCGTGGAACGACCGCGCCATTGAAAGCCCGTGTACACTGTCGAGCGCCCATCGCGGGTCACCGTCTGTCCGGAGCGCGCGTACCGATAGGTGGCCTTCGTGGTGTACTCGGCGCGTCCCGCGCTCGTTATGGTCACTCTACCATAGAAGGGGCCTTTGCCGGGTTCGTTCCCGCTCAGGATCCAGGTCCCCTCGATCGGCGGCGGACGCATCGTTGCCGACCACGCGGCCCATTCCGGCGTGCGCAACGGAAACGCGCGCGCAAGGTGCGTGATCGCGAGATCCATTGGATGCGGTGCACCCGCGCTATCCGGCGGCGGCGGTCCTCCGCGCCGGAACCCCTGGTTGTCCACGCCCGGGTAGTAGCCGCGGTGCATTGCGACAAGCAGCTCCCATTCGGGGCGCGTCCGCCGCTGCGTGATGATCCGTCCCATCGTGTGGCAGGCCCGGCATGTCGTCTCGGTGCGCGTGTCGGCAGTGTAGCGGTAGTCGACGACGCGACGCTCCACTTCCCAGCGACCAGGGCGCAGCTCCGTCGGCGCGATCCCCTGGTTGTCTGCGAGATAGCGTACGATCGCGCGTGCTTCAGCCGGCGAGACGCTCACCTTCTGCAGCGTCATCATGCGTCGGACGGACGTCTCCCAACCCTCGGGCGTCTTGCGCAGGTAGGAAAGGCGACCGAGATACTTTCCCGACGAATCTTTGGTGTGGCACCCACCGCACTTCGCGATCGTCAGCGAGTCTCTGATTTCGAAGCCGGTCGTAGTATCCCGGCCGCCTTGTGCTGACGCCGTCGAGAACGCGGCAAGGAAGACAGCGCAAACCAGTCGCAGATGCATGACGACATATGCTGGGGTTTCCCACACGATGTCAAGCAAGTTCCTCTCGCACGCCTCGATAGGACCTTCTAACCACAGGGAACGCGGGGAACACGGAGAGTGCGTGACGCAGGAGTGACGAGTCGTGCCCACCGTCAGGGATGGAACTGAATGACGTCTCTGGGGAGATCGTACGAGCCGCTATTCGCGTCCATTCCGCGCTTGGCCCAGGCCTTCTCGAAAGCGCCTATCGGGCTTGTTTGTGCCACGAGACGCTCGATTCCACCCACTCGAGAAAGCCCTTCCCCACGAGCATTGACAACGCACCCAGAAAGTCCGGCAGCGGTGCGGGGGACGCGACCTTGTTGTACGCGTCGAACAAGTCGGGTACTCGTGTGCTCGACGCGGCCAGGTCGCTGAGCTTCACCAGGTCGACATTGCGTACATAACGAACGCCGTCGGGAAACGCGGGCACGACGAGGTGGTCTTCGACCACGACACGATTACTGCGAACCGTGGGACGACCCACGCGTTGGACGGTCGGTGTCAGCTGGAGATGGATCTCGTCACGTGACCGCAGTTCCTCGAGTGCGCGCAGCACGTCTGGATCGGTGCGCAACGCTGCCACATCCGGCTCGAAAGCGCCCTGGGTCTCGCCGGACGAGGCGGCGCTACGCGTTTCCCAGAACGCCGTCGGGTGCGAACCGGCTGCATCCCGCGCCAACATCGTCGCCGCCCTTCGCAAGGCGTCATGCATAACGCGTTCACGTGTGTTGAACAGCTCGAGCGCCGCACCTTCGACAGCCGAGTTCGTCAGGATCGAGTGGACGCACACGCTCGCGAGCCAGGCCGACGCCAGCGCCTTCTTGATTCCATAAGACGACAACGGGTCGACGAACGACGCCGCATCGCCGACAAGCATCACGCCCCTCTGCGCGTACGACCGGGCATGATACGGCGAAGCATCGCGCGCGAACACGGCTCCATCCAGTCGGGCACCGACAACGAGGGCGGAGAGGGTTCGCGTCCGCCCGAGGAGTTCTGTGTACGACTCCGTCAGTTCGCCTCGCGAGGCAACCGCCGTGAGTCTCGGATCCAGCATCAGTGTGACGTAACGTCGCCTCTCGGAGACCGGCACTGACCAGGCCCACCCATCCGGCGTACTCTCGACGATTGTGTGCGAGGCGTCCGGCGTCGGCCACGGGTCGTCACGCTCCCAGACGCCGACGATCGCCGTCGTCCGCGCCGCGTCGTCGGCGACACGCCAGCCGTCGCGCGCGATGACTCCGGTCCGTCCGGAACAGTCCAGGATCCAGTCGGCGCGCAGCGTTTTCGTCTGGCCGTCGTGCTCGTAGGTGACGGTCGCGGGTCGTTCACGGCTCACCCGAACGACGTTGGCGCCGAGCCTAACGTCGGCGCCGGCGCCGGTTGCCTCGCGCACCAGGAACGCATCGAAGGCCGCGCGATCGATCTGGTAGCCCTCGAGTCCCGCGCTGAATCGTTCCACGCGCTCGGCGTCATTGCCCCAGCGCACCGTGTTCCCTGTTGAACGCACGGCAACGCTCGTATCCAAGCGAGAGAACCCGATGCGCTGCATCAACGCGAGCGCACTGGGCGGCAGCGACTCGCCGAGCGCGCGGTCGTTGCTCGCGCGCCGGGCCAGGACGACCACGTCGAGTCCCCAGCCCGCGAGAAGTTTCGACGCCGCGCAACCGGCAGGACCTGCGCCAAGGATGACTACGTGGACGTCAGGCATGCAATTGCACAGTTGACCTCGGCACTACCTGAACGACAATCACTGCGGAAACAATGAAATCACAGCGGAGGAAGCTGTCGTTACGCACCACATCCGCTGTAACCTGAACGACAATCACTGCGGAAACAATAAAATCACAGCGGAGCCGGAGCGCTAACGTCTGTATCCGCCGTTATGCATCACATCCGCTGTGATTGGTGTTCAGGCAGTTGCAGTCGTTACCCGCGAATCCATTCAATCCCCCGCGACCGCTGCCCGGGGCTCGAATGGCACTTCACTGGACACGGCCGGTATCCGGCCCGACACCACCTTGTACCACTCCTTGGCGCTGTCGGCGATGATGATGATGACCGAGATCATGAAGAAGGCGGCGACGGCGGCGTCGATGCGATCGTTCAGGATGAATCGCCGCGCGACTTCGGCGCTGGCGATCCCCGGCGGCAGGTTGCCCGCCGCCAGGGTCGATTCGAACAGGTTGGCGCGCGCCAGGAAGCCGAGCTTTGGATCCGGCGAGAACATCTTCTGCCACCCGGCGGTCATGGTCACGATCGCCAGCCACGCCAGCGGCAGCAGGGTCGTGAACGCGTACTTCGCCTTCCCCATCTTGATGATGACCGTCGTCCCGACGCAGAGCGCGACGGCGGCGAGGAGTTGATTGGCGATCCCGAACAGCGGCCAGAGCGTGTTGACGCCGCCTAACGGGTCGATGACGCCCTGGTAGAGGAAATACCCCCACATGGCGACGAAGATGGAGCTGGTGATGAGGACGCCCGGATACCACGACACCCTGCCTAACGGCGGCCAGACGTGCTTCAGCAGGTCCTGGAGCATGAACCGGCCGACGCGCGTTCCGGCGTCGAGGGTCGTCAGGATGAACAGCGCCTCGAACATGATCGCGAAGTGGTACCAGAGCGCGAGCGCCGTCGTGCCCCCGAGGACGTTCGAGAAGAGGTGGGCCATGCCCACGGCCAGGCTCGGCGCCCCCCCCGTGCGCGAGAGCAACCGCTCTTCACCGATGTTCGACGTGAGCTGCCGGAAGGCCTCCGGATCGAGCACGAAGCCCCAATTCCGGATCGCTTCGGCGGCGGATTCCGGGGTGGTCCCGATGATGCCGGCCGGCGAGTTGATGGCGAAGTACTCGCCCGGCGTCAGGACGCAGGCGGCGATCAGCGCCAGGATGGCCACCAACGACTCCAG
>Ga0307408_100003669_pt1 | contig 10464 bp, 7 predicted proteins | sample 322Cmetagenome_FD_202116 | JGI IMG/M metagenome (GOLD analysis project Ga0307408, IMG submission 202116) | Maize rhizosphere microbial communities from greenhouse at UC Davis, California, United States - 322HYB-C-3 | ecosystem: Host-associated > Plants > Roots > Rhizosphere > Soil | place: USA... | reverse complement strand
GACGCCGCCTACGCCGAGCGCCCGCGCCGGACGGCACCCGTCTCGACCAGGACACTGCTCGTCGCCACGACGCGTCGCGTTCGCGTCCGAGCTTGCTGCTAGCTTCTGACAATCGTGGCAGGAGCCTCTAGGGGCGAAAGAGCGCGGCGTGGCCGAAGGCTTCGCCCGAATCCCCGTGCGGCCAGTGCTGTCGCACGAACGACACGCCGAGTGCGCCGTCGCTCGAGCGGAATGTCTCATCCCATGACAGGCGGCCCGTGCGGCCGTCGAGTCGTGCCATCAACATGCGGCTCTCGCCACCATTCTCCGCCCCGACGACGATCCGATCCGATCCCGGATCCTTCGCCATCCAGTGCGGCCGGAAGGTCGAATCGGCCAGGAGCCGCGACACCTCGCGCGGGTGCTCGAGGTCGGAGATGTCGAGCGTGACGAGCATGTTGAGCCTCCCAACCGACATCACCCAATAGTGGCCGTAGACGACCGGCACGCCACACGCGGCGCGTCTATCGGCGGGGACGCGGTCGGTCGGGATGTCGATCGTGTAGACGTTATGGATCTCGGCCGTCGACGCGATGTTCGTGATGCGGTAGAAGCCGCACCCGTACGTGCTCAGGAGCACCGAGCTGTCCGGCATCACACGCGGCTCGAAGGGCAGCGTGTGGCCCATCGCCAACCTTCTGCCGCCAGGCAGCCGCGCTGGTGGAACCATGAGCGTCTGGAGGCGCGTCAGGTCGGACAGGCGCCAGATCTGAACCGCGTCGGCGCTATGGTCCTCCATCATCGGCGCGCTCGTTAGGACGAAGCGGTCGATGGTCGGCAGCATGGCGAACGCGTATGCGCGGAAAGGCTCGGTGAGCGCCGGATCCGCCGCGCTAGTCTTCCGGAGGATGCGGCCATCCGCGCTCATGTGGACGACTCCACCATGATTGCCGGGGACGAGCGTATCGCCGGGCGCGGGGCTCTTGCCGTCACTCCTCAGATACCCGACGAGCAGCGAATTGTCAGGCAGCCGCGCGAAGTCGTGCGGGTATCGGAACGGGGTCGCCGCTTCGGCGAAGCCGACGAGTTTCGGATGCTCGGCGTCCGAGACGTCAAACCGGAAGATCTGTTCGTGGTGATGGCCGTTGGCGTAGAGCGTCTGGCCGTTTGGCGGCAGCGCGTACTCGAGATGGTGGGGGAGCGTGCCACTCATGCCCACGGGCACAGTGTTGAGCACCTGACCGTCGGTCGGGCTGTCACGGCGTACGTCCACGACCGCGAGAAAGTCGCTCTCCTTCTCGTCCTTGTCGCCGGCCCAGACGTAGAGGAAGCGCGATGGGGTGGACTGCGAGTTCGTGCCGGTCGTCCCAACGTTTGGGCGCACCGTGCACGCGGTGAGCAAAAGGAGAGTCGCGGCGGCGTGACGCTGGCTCATAAAGACCCCGTTGATTAGGCGGACTACTCGAATTATTTCCGTGGCGACCTCAACCAGCCGTCGAACGAAGAGGACGCTGGATCACGCTACGGAAGCGCCATTGTTCGAATGAGCGCAATCTTAGCCAAAGTTGAAGACCATCTGCCTAATTTCTGGTGTCGTTAGGCGCACGGCCGCAAGGCGTTATGTGTACTCCGTGCGATCCTCGATTGACGCGACCGCGCTGAGCTGCCGTGTCGAACTTGACTCCTTCGAGCCCGATTCCATTGACTTACCTTGGTGGCCCACGATGTTTCGTACTGTCCGCAACGTCCACCACTAGCTCACGGGGGCGCCGGTGCCAACGGGAATTGAATGGACTGACGAAACCTGGAACCCCATGACGGGTTGTACGCAGGTTTCTGCCGGATGCGATCACTGCTATGCCTTGACGGTCGCCCGCACGAAAACGCGGGAGGTTTACCTCAGCCGTCCTCCCGTTGTTGATCGCGGGGAGAGTCGTGCGGATCCGTTTGCTCCTCGGTTCTGGGAAGACCGATTGATGCGGCCGCTATCATGGCGGGAGCCGCGTCGCATTTTCGTAAACAGCATGTCCGACGTGTTTCATGCGCACCTCACGTTTGGCATGATCGAGCGCGTCTTCCAGGTCATGCACGACGCGCATTGGCACCAGTTCCAAGTGCTAACCAAACGTCCCGAGCGGGCATTACGGTACGCCGACCGATTGCCTTGGTCACCGAACATCTGGATCGGAACATCGATCGAATCGATGGCTGTGGCTCGTCGCGCTGACGAGATTCGCCGAATTGAACAAGCGACCGTTCGATTCATCTCAGCTGAACCGCTCTTGGGACCGCTTAAAGAGTTGGACTTGGGCAGGATCGATTGGGTGATAGGGGAGGAGAAAGCGGTATCGGCGCTCGCCCTTGCGATCCTGCGTGGGCGCGCGGTCTCCGCGACCGCTGTGTGAACGCTGGAGTTGCCTTCTTCTGGAAACAGTGGGGCGGCCGGACACCAAAATCGCGAGGGCGGGAGTTGGACGGCAGGACTTGGGATCAATACCCCGTAGATCTACCAATCGACTAAAACAGGCTTTGTTGATTGTCATCGGGACGGTCGGCCGACCACCGTGCGATTCTGCCGCCCGCTGGGTGGTTTGACGCATAGATCATCTGGTACAGACCTGCATCACCCGTTCGCCTAACGTCACGTGCAACAAGCACGTGTTGCCAGCCCAGCGCCTTCAGTCGATCCATATAGAGTGCCAGGAGCGCGCGTCGGAGGTTGCGGGACTGGGCATCCGTTTGACGTTGGGCTACTAACTCTTGCCACTCATCAGTTCCGAAGAATTCGTTCAGCGCTGGGCCGCTCTCTTCCATCGTTTGAGAGTTGAACGAGGTCATTCGGTTGATAGCCATATGTAGTGGGAAGAGCATGTACAAGTCCACGCTCGCGTGGCCATGATTGCGAAGCGCTCGCACTGAGCTCCATTTCCAATGGCTCGGCCGCGTTATGTCGGCGAAGATGAGCGCGTAGGCCTTCTGATGAATGCGCCGCATGATGTGGTTAACGGCGAGATTCGCGTTGACATTCAAGAACTCGAGGTGCTTTTCGGGAATTCGGCATCCGCCGGATTCGCGAAGGCGCTCGACACGCGATTCTAGTGCTGCTTGGTCATCGCTGTCCTTGTTGACGAGCACCGCGTGAGTGAAATGCAGCGAATCATCACCGTGCGCGGACGATCGAAGCACGCGAATCGCCGATCCTTCAAATTCCTCGCTCGTCGTAGGATCGACGTTGCGCCCTGGGCCCACGAACAAGTCGACGAAGTGCCGCTCTCGTTTGGTCCCAGTTGCTTTGAGCGCAGCTGGAAGGAAATCGTCAAAGGATGAAAGCTTCTCCTGTCCCCAACGGCCATTCCTGCGTCCTCGCAGGCCGTCGGATGCAATTACCCACTCGTTTTCTCGGCTTGGCGTCATGTGGCGTGGACGAGCGGGTCGGACGTCTATCCAATGTCTGAGCCCGCGGCACCTAAGCGTGGCGTAGTTTGAGACAGGCCATGCGAAAGTTCGGACTTCCGAACCGATAATAAGAAGAGTGGTCGCTTTCTAAAATCGATCCTAGACGTAACTCGTACGTACCTACGATACGCACCGCGTCATTTCTGTCCGTCGCCGCGAAAGCAAGGTCCTATTTCTGTCAGAGGGGAATAAGCGGGACTTCGGCGGGGCTCAAGATCGATCGATGTAGGCGTTAGGGAAGCGGCACTCCCTTCACGAGCATCTCGAATCGAGCGTGCCCCGCAGCGCGTCTGCGATAGAATTCGCGTTCAGGTAGACAGGCGACCGCATCCTGCCATCGACCGACTTCTGCCTCCAGTCCAGCGCCCGGAACGATCGACGTCGCGCCAGATTTCCAAATCGATCCTCGTCGGTTGACCTGGGCCGCGCGCGGCGGCCAAGACACCGCGCGTGGCCGGAGCCGCAGTCGTTGATTACGCCGACAGCATTAGTCCAGCAGCTCAGGCGGCACTTTACCGCCGTTTTCGGCGAGCTTCCGCATGACCTGCTTGTGCAGCCAGATATTCATCGGAGCGGTGTCGTTCAGGTCGCCGGTGTAGCCAAGCTCGCGCGCGAGCGCGCGCCGCTCAGCCAGGCTGTTGTCGATGCCGACGAGGGACATGAGGTCCACGATCGACTCTCTCCAATTGACCTTGTGCCCAAGCTTCGCTGCCTTCGCCTCGAGCATCGCCTCGACGTCGACGACCGGCATTGTGGCCGCCGGCGCAGGCGCCGCCGGAGCCGCTGGGGCGGGCGCAGTGGAAGACCCGCCCGCCACTATGCCGGCGGACGGCGGGCCGGCGGGCGTCGCGGGTGCGGCGTTGTGGTGGCCGAAGATGCTCTCCTTCAGCTTGTCGAAGATGCCCATGGGATGCCTCGCGGTGCATGGTCGTTAGGACCCCGCTGTCTGCGATGGCAGCGGTGGCGGGACGCGCCGCCGGCGGAAGATCTCACCACCCGGTGGCGCAGACCTCCACCCGCGAATGCAGTGCCAGCCGCGCGCGTCCAACGCCAAGCAGAGCTCGTCTCTCAGCCTAGCGAAACGAGAACATCAGCCCGATCTCGGGAGCCCAGTCGGTGGCCTTCGACGACAATCCAAACGAGTTGTTAAGCTTCAGAAAAAGGTTGGGACGAAGGAACCATTGGGCCTCGGTGATCAGCTCCACCTCGTCCTGTTCCGCCTCCACACCGGCGAACAGCCGAACCGACGGCGAGATTCGCTTCAGGTACTCCACGGCCATCTCGCCTAACGCCAGGCTGCCCTCATCGTACTCGACCGATACGCGAGCGGTCGTCGTCCCCCAGCGGAACCCGCGTACCATACCGGTACCGAGCTTGAACTCCCAGTCGGGCGTGCCGATCAGCTTCTTCGCCTTCTGCAGCGGGAACGTGGTCTCGAAATAGGAAAACACCTCCGGACTTCGGTCGGTCTCGTCGTTCCACCGCCAGCGGATCTCGCTCTCGACATCGCCCAGCCCTGACTCCTTCAGCTGAGCGGGCATCTGGGTGGGATCCTCCGGCGCCTTGTCCTGCTGCGCGGTGATCACTGCGGCCTCGAGCTCGAAGGCGAGGCGATCGGATACACCGTAGCCGAGGAAGATCAGCGCTTCGCTCGCGCGATACGCTCCGCGAAAATCCTGATCGAGGCCGTACCCCAGCTCCTCCGGACTGTATTCCGCATTCCGGTCGTGGTAGTACTCGAAGAACGGATAGAACAGGAGCTGGCGGGCGCTCACCGACGTGCCGAACATCGACGTGGGAATGCCGGGCCCGCGATCGGCAAGGCGCCAGTAGAGCGTGTCCCGCTGTGCCAGCGCTCGTTCCGGGATCACGGCAGTGTATGCGAGGACCGTGGCGGAGATCCACACGGCGCGGCCTCCCGCGCCGCGGTGAGCGCGGAACCCAACTGCACGCATCTGGCAGACCACCCGGGCGTGTGACATGCCTCCTCCTCGCGTTGGCGAGAGAGGAGCAAGCGACCGCGTCGCTTTGTGACGCTCAGGCGGACGGTTCGCGCGGCGTCGGCAGCTGCATCCGCTTCACGAGCACCTCGAACTTCGGGTGACCCCGCAGCGGGTCCACGATCGGATTCACGTTCAGGTACGCGACCCACCCGCGCCTCCCATCCACCGCCTTTTCCGCCCAGTCCAGCGCCCGATCGTACTCGCCGAGTCCAATGAAGATCGTCGCGAACGCGACGGGTGAGATGTATTCGGTTGCCACCCTTGCCTCGAGGTCGGCGAGAATCGACCGAGCCTCCGCATCCTGGCCGGTTCGCGCGAGCACGTAGGCCAGCGTCGCCCGGGAGTAGGTCCCCGAATCGGGCATCGCCACCGTTTCGCGCAGCACGCGCAGCGCCTCGTCCAGCTGCCCTTCCAGCGCGAGCGTTAGGCCGAGGATCCGATAGGTCTCCTCGGCGTTCGGGTTCATCGCGATCGCGCGCTCGAGGTGATACCGCGCCTGGTCGTATCGGCGGGCGTAGCAGTACGCAATGCCGAGGGTCCGACGGGCCGATACCGATCCCGGGTCGAGCTCGACTGCCGTGTGGCCTTCCACGAGCGACTCACCCATCGCACCCTTGGTCGAAAGCAGGAACGCGTACCACTGGTGCGCCGTCGCATAGCGCGGGTCGAGCTCGATCGCGCGGCGGAACTCGTGTTCGGCGCTTTCCCAGTCCCAGTCGTAGATGAAGAGCACCCACGCGAGCGACGCGTGCGCCTCGGCGAGCGAGTCATCGATCTCGATGGCCTTGAGTGCGTATGACTTGGCCTTCTCGAATCCCTCGCGGACAGGGACGGCACGGTAGTCCACGTGCAGGGCCCAGCAATCGGCGAGGCCCGTATACGCGAGCGCATAACGCGGGTCCTCGGCGATCGCCTGCTCGAAGTATCGGATGCCCGCTGCGACGCCTTCCTGGCTTCGACGATTCCACTCGTAACGCCCCTTGAGGTAGAGGCTGTACGCGCGCGCGTTCTCCGTCTGTCGCCGGCGGGCCGGCGGCGAGACGTCGGCGAACGAGGTCGCCCGCAGCGTGTTCACGATCGTCTGCGAGATCTCGTCCTGGATGGCGAACGCGTCATCCATTCGTCGGTCGTAGCGCTGCGACCAGATGAGATGACCGTCATCGGTGGACGTGAGCTGGGCGGTGATCCGGAGCTGATTGCCGGAGCGCCGCACGGTCCCCTCGAGCACGACCGGACAGTCCAGCAGGGCGCCGATCGCTCGGACATCCTGCGGTTTGCCCTTGAGCGCGAACACCGACGTCCGCGACGCGACGCGAATGCCTTCCACCTTCGCGAGCGCGTCGATCAGCTCGTCGGTGATGCCGTCGCTCAGATACTCGTTGTCAGGGTCGGGGCTCGCATTCACGAACGGCAGCACGGCGATGTTGCGCGTCGCGCCGGCAAAGACGCGGCCGCGCGGTCGAGACTCTGCTTCCATCGCGCTGACGAATGCGCACGCCGACCCGAAGCGTGAGGCCGGGTCCTTCGCCATGGCCAGGGCGATGGCGTCATCCACCGCCGAGGGAATCTCCGGGTGAAGCGCGCGCACTCGAGCCGGTGTTTCCGTGACCTGGCGAACCATGATCGCGCGTGTCTCGCCGCGGAACGGGGGAGCGCCTGTCAGCATCTCGTACACGACGCAGGCGAGCGCGTAGATGTCGGCGCGGCCATCGATAGTGCGCCCGCCGCTCGCCTGTTCGGGGCTCATGTATTCCGGCGTGCCGATCGCGAGGCCGGCGGCCGTCACCTCGTCTTCTGCTCCCTCGCCGAACACTACTCGAGCGACGCCGAAGTCAGCGAGGAGCGCGTGTCCGTCGGCGAACAGAATGTTCTCGGGTTTTACATCGCGGTGAACGAACCCGGCGCGATGTGCGTAGTCGAGGGCGGTGGCCAGCTCGTGCGCGATTCGCAGCGCGTCGCGAACCGGCAGCGTGCCGTCGCGCTGCAAGCGTTCACGCAGTGAGCCGCCCGGCATGTACGACGACACATAGTAGAGGAGGCCCCCCGCATCCCCGGAATCGATGAGTGGAACCAGATGCGGGTGCGACAGCCGCGCCGCGATGCCGATCTCCCTCAGGAAGCGCTCGGCGCCTAACGTGGCGGCGAGCTCCGGGCGGAGCACCTTGATGGCGACCTGCCGGCTGTGCTTCGTCTCCTCGGCCAGGTAGACCGTGGCCATGCCGCCGCGCCCGATCTCGCGGTCGAGCGCGTACCGGTCCGCGAGGAGGGTGCGGGCGGTGACGTAGTCGTCGATACTCGAAACCCGCGGCGGGGTGGAGCTGGCCATACGCCGAGTATAGACCGAAGAGCGTGGCCGAGGAAGGCGGCCTTGCACGAGCCAGTACTATGACCGATCATCGCCCGCACCGCGAAGAGGATCCTTGATGACGGCGAGAACCGTAACTCTCGACGACGAAACACGTTCGGCATGGCACGGCCGCTGGTGGCAGCTCCTCGTCGGCGTGCTGTGCATGTCGATGATCGCCAACCTCCAGTACGGGTGGACGTTGTTCGTCAACCCGATCAGCGCCAAGCACGGGTGGGGGCGAGCGGCGATCCAGGTCGCGTTCACGCTGTTCGTGCTGACCGAGACGTGGCTGGTGCCGATCGAGGGCTACCTGGTGGATCGCTTCGGCCCACGCATCGTCGTCGTCGTGGCGTCTCTGCTCGTCGGGATGGCGTGGGTCATGAACTCCTACGCGAGCTCGCTTCCGGCGCTCTACGTTGCCGCGGTGATCGGGGGGATCGGCGCTGGCGCGGTTTACGGGACGTGTGTCGGCAATGCGCTCAAGTGGTTTCCCGATCGGCGAGGGCTGGCGGCCGGGCTCACGAGCATGGGATTCGGTGCGGGCTCTGCGCTGACCGTCGTGCCCATCTCGGCAACGATCAAGGCGCACGGGTACGAATATGCCTTTCTCGTGTTCGGGATCGGGCAGGGGGTCAGTGTATTCCTGCTCGGCTGGTTTCTGCGCCAGCCTCCGGAGCGGTTCGCGCGCGTAGCGACCGCGCTTGGGGCGCGACGCAGCGCCGTTCCTGATCGATCGCCGATCGAGATGGCGCGCACGCCCGCGTTCTGGGTGATGTACGTGATGTTCGTGCTCATGGCGGCGGGTGGCTTGATGGCGACCGCGCAGCTCGCGCCGATCGCGCACGACTTCAAGGTTGCCGACGTCCCGGTGTCGATCCTCGGTCTCACGCTGCCGGCGCTGACGTTTGCGCTCTCGATCGACCGCGTTCTCAACGGCATTACGCGCCCCGTCTGCGGCTGGATCTCGGATCGCATCGGTCGGGAGAACACGATGTTCCTCGCATTCGCACTCGAGGGCTGCGGCATCCTCCTCCTCGGAAGCGTGGGCGCGAACCCCGTGATGTTCGTCCTGTTGTCGGCGCTGGTGTTCTTCGCGTGGGGTGAGATCTATAGCCTGTTCCCGGCCACCTGCGCGGACACGTTCGGCGCGAAGTTCGCGAGCGCGAATGCCGGCCTGCTGTACACGGCGAAGGGAACGGCCGCGCTTCTCGTGCCAATGACGAGCGTGATCGCCGCGTCTGGTGGCGGATGGCGCACCGTGTTCCTGGCGGCGAGCGTGGCGAACTTCATTGCCGCGGCGATGGCGTTGTTCATCCTCAAGCCTCTTCGCGCACGCCTGCGAGCCGCGAGCTCCGCGCTCGCAGCGTCGCCAGTCGTCGTCAACGCCCCGAGCATGAAGGAAGCGAAGTGAAGGTCGCGATCGTGGGCGCGGGCGCGATCGGCGGATATGTTGGCGGGCTGCTGTCCGCCGCCGGCGAAGATGTCACCTTCATCGCCCGCGGCGCGAACCTCGACGCGATTCGGCGTCGCGGGATGCAGGTGGTCCTCGAGGACGGAACGAACGTCAGCGCCAGCAACGCGACGGCGTGTGAGCGTCCGGGCGAGGCGGGGCCGCAGGACGTCGTGTATCTGACGGTGAAGGCGCATCAGGTGACGCCGATCGCGCCCGAGCTGCATCACCTGTGTCACGAGACCACGAGCATCGTGACGATGCAGAACGGGATTCCGTGGTGGTATTTCCAGCGGCTCGGCGGTCCGTATGACGGCCGGCCGGTGAAGGCCGCAGATCCCGATGGCTCGATCGCGCGACTGATCGACCCGGAGCGCATCGTCGGGTCGGTCGTCTATCCCGCGGTGAACCTGGTGACGCCGGGCGTCGTGCATGTGGTGGAAGGGAAGCGGTTCACGTTAGGCGAGCTGGATGGTACGGAACCACCGCGCATCCAGGCAATCGCGTCGAGCCTGACGAAGGCGGGCCTCAAAGCGCCCATTACGACCGACATCCGTAGCGAGATCTGGCTCAAGCTGTGGGGCAACCTGTCCTTCAACCCGATCAGCGCGCTGACGGGAGCGACGCTGCTCGATCTCGTGACGTATCCGTTGACGCGCCAGCTGTGCATCGCCATGATGCGCGAGGCCGAGCAGATCGCCAACGCGCTCGGGGTGACGTTTCGGGTTGGCATCGACCGACGCATCGCCGGTGCCGAGAAGGTGGGTGCGCACAAGACGTCGATGCTGCAGGACCTGGAGCAGGGCAAGCCTCTCGAGCTCGATGCGCTCGTGGGCTCGGTCGTGGAGCTTGGCCGCCTGACGAACACGCCGACGCCACACATCGACGCGGTGTATGCGTGTACGAGCCTGCTGTCGAAGACGACGTTGAAGCAGGGCAACCGCCTGGCGGTCGCGCACGCGTGATGGTCGGACCACGTCGGCATCCAGATTCATTGAACTCGCGGATTCAACGGAAACCGCTGATCGAACCGATGTAGCCATGAATGAGTCCGTATCGACGATTGCAGCGCTTCTCGAAACCGGCGACGGCGACCACGCCGCCATCAGCGCGCCCGGGGGCGTGCCCGTTACGTATGACGGGCTGCGTTCGCTCGTGGCCGACACCGTCAAGGCGCTGCGATCCCGGGGCATTCGGCCTAACGACCGCGTCGCGTACGTGCTCGACAA
>Ga0307408_100003667_pt1 | contig 10465 bp, 6 predicted proteins | sample 322Cmetagenome_FD_202116 | JGI IMG/M metagenome (GOLD analysis project Ga0307408, IMG submission 202116) | Maize rhizosphere microbial communities from greenhouse at UC Davis, California, United States - 322HYB-C-3 | ecosystem: Host-associated > Plants > Roots > Rhizosphere > Soil | place: USA... | reverse complement strand
GAAAAAAATAGAAGTACTCGAGAAGCGCGCTTCAATTCAATTTCATTTCAAGCGCACTGAAGATCATACAAATTATTACCCTACTGTTTTCTTTCAGGATAAAAAACTGGATTTACCCAACACATCGGCCTATCTCGTTTGTAAGAACCCGGCATGGATGGTATTAAATGGAAACCTATATGGCTTCGAAAAATATGTAGATGGTAAAAAGCTTATTCCATTCTTCACTAAAAAATTTGTAGTTATTCCGAAGAATGTAGAAGAGACTTACTACAATCGTTTTGTTGCGCCACTCATTGCATCGTTTGATGATGTAGAAGCAAATGGTTTTGAAATAAACAAAACCGTATACGATCCACATCCTGTACTTACACTTTCGGAGTTACATACAACGCAGCCATCAGCAGCACCATCGTTGTTTGATGCAGGTCCGCCACCGGAAGATACAAGCGATGAATCGGGTAAAATTGTTTTCGACCTTTCTTTCAAGTACGGCAAGCATCGCTTTCGCGGAGATAATATAGGGCCGGTAAGTGTTACATTGGAAAAGCAGGGCGATGATGGTTATGTGTTCCATCGTGTTACACGCCTTACCGATGTAGAGCGAAATTTTCTGCACACGCTGCAAAAATTAGGACTGCCCACAAAAGGCTTTCGTGTAGCTATACCAAAGTCAGAAGCATTTTCATGGCTGAATGAGAACAGAGTAAATTTACTCAACCTCGGTTTTGAAGTGAGCCAGCCTGAGAGCCGAGATAAAAAATACTTTGTTGGTAAAGCAGTTATTGAAGTTGAGGTAAAAGAAAATATAGACTGGTTTGATATTCACGCGAAGATCAGGTTTGGTGAATTCGAAATTCCATTCAAGGAACTTCGTAAACTAATTATGCGCAGAAAAGTGGAGTTCAAACTTCCTAATGGAGAAATTGCCATTATACCGGAAGCCTGGCTCACAAAATATGCCGATCTCTTTTCATTAAGTGAAACCGATGGTGATAACGAAAAGCCTGTGCTGCGCAAGCACCACCTTAACCTGGTAAAAGAACTGGAAGAAGGAAACCTGGCGAAAGTACAATTGAGTGAAAAGTTACGCTCGCTTACTTCGTTCAGTGGTATTAAAGATTATCCGATGCCAGCCGGTTTTAAAGGCGAGTTGCGTCCATATCAAAAAGCAGGGTTTAACTGGCTGCGCTTTTTGCATGAGTATAAATTAGGCGGATGTCTGGCAGATGATATGGGTTTAGGTAAAACCGTTCAAACCCTTACCATGTTACTGGCAGAAAAAGAAGCAGGCGCTGGTACAACATTGCTGGTGATGCCTACATCACTCATCTATAACTGGGAGATGGAGGCAAGTAAATTTACGCCCGACCTGCGTATACTTAATTATACCGGAACACTTCGCAATAAAGATATAAGTCGTTTTGAGAAGTACGACCTCATTCTTACTTCCTACGGTATAACACGACTGGATATAGAGTTGCTGCAGCAATTTTATTTCAACTATATAATTCTTGATGAGTCGCAGGTTATCAAGAATCCGACCTCAAATATTTCAAAAGCAGTTCGCGAATTAAAATCACGACACAAACTTGTACTTACCGGTACACCGATTGAAAACACAACGCTTGACTTGTGGTCGCAAATGTCGTTTATCAATCCGGGTATATTAGGTCCGCAGACTTACTTTAGAAACGAGTATCAGAACCCGATCGAAAAGAAGAACGATGAGTCGCGTTCGCGCAAGCTGCATTCAGTTATCAAACCTTTCATTCTGCGCAGACATAAATCGCAGGTGGCAACCGAACTGCCTGAAAAAGTTGAGAACGTACAATACTCAACCATGACGCCCGAACAAGAGAAGCGTTATGAAGAAGTAAAATCAGTATATCGCGAAAAAATAGTTAACCTGATTGAAACCGAAGGACTCGGTAATAGTCGCTTCATGATTCTGGAAGGTCTTACAAAGTTGAGACAGTTAGCGAACCACCCGCGCATGATCGAGCAAGGCTACCAGGGCGACTCTGGTAAACATGAAGACATTACGCACATGCTGGAGAATGCACTGGCAGAAGGACACAAAGTGTTAGTATTTAGTCAGTTCGTAAAACACCTGGATATAGTTAGGCAATATCTCAAAACGAAGAAGATAGATTTTGCATACCTCGATGGTTCAAGTACCGATCGCAAGGAGCAGGTAGACCGTTTCAATAAAGATGAGAATCTGAAAATTTTCCTGATCTCGATAAAAGCCGGAGGGTTAGGCTTGAACCTCACCGAAGCAGACTATGTATTTATACTTGACCCGTGGTGGAACCCGGCTGTAGAGGCACAGGCTGTTGACCGCGCACACCGCATCGGACAAAAGAAAAAAGTGTTTACCTATAAATTTATAACGCGCAACACAGTGGAAGAGAAAATATTAATGTTGCAGCAGCGAAAGTTGAGACTTACCACCGAACTCATTACCACCGAAGAGAGCTTCATGAAACAACTTTCGAAAGACGACATTATGCAAATGCTTGCGTAAGGTATAGATCAGTTCGGGTTAGCTAATATACTCTTCATAAATTACCCTTTTATGAAAAAATTGATCAGCCAGTATCAGTCTGTCGTACTGTTACGAATCGGTGTATCCATTCTGATGATGGCCCACGGTTTTCAGCGCCTATATTACAACACCGTAAATGATTTTGGAGAATTTCTTAACGCTAAAGGATTTCTGATCGGGCGTATGCTCGCATGGAGCATCACTATATTTGAATTGACTGGAGGACTTTTGATGGCCATCGGTATATTTACCCGCTGGATAAGTCTCAGCTGGCTGGTGGTAATTACCATGGGTATTGTACTCGTGCATGCCCAGAACGGTTGGTTTGTAGTAGGCCCCTCTACCGGTGGTGTTGAGTATAGTATATTACTGTTACTCGCATTGATCGTGATAGCATCGCGCGAAGGCAAAAAATAAATATCGCTATAGGTATAACACTACACAATTTACGGTTTCAGCACCAGATTCCGGAATATTTCCCACACCACTACACCCAGGCAAACAGAAACATTTAGCGAATGCTTGGTTCCTGCCTGCGGAATCTCCAGGGCTATATCTCCATATTCAATAGCATCTTCGCTTACACCATTTACTTCATTGCCAAAAATAAGACAGTATTTTTTGTCGGCTTCAGGTTTAAACTCCTGTAGTGGTATACTTGCTGTGGTTTGTTCAACAATTACAATGGTATATCCTTGTGCTTTCAGATCTTTTACGGCATCAGCAGTTTCAGATACATAGTGCCACTCCACCGATTCAGTTGCACCCAATGCAGTCTTTTGTATTTCGCGGTGTGGTGGTGTTCCGGTAATTCCCGTCAGGTAAATTTTCTCGACACGAAAAGCATCTGCCGTGCGAAAGGCGGAGCCTACATTATGGAGACTACGAATGTTGTCCAACACAATAGAAACCGAAAGTTTATCCGATTCTTTAAACTCATCAACAGAGATTCTACCCAGCTCATCCAGCGAAAGCTTTTTCATATAGCACGTATTCTTTTAGAAGATATAGCAGGCGGCAAAAATACATGTGTATTTTATGAAATAATAGTATATTCGAAAGGTGTTGATTTGTGAAGTTGTGCCTAACCCTGTTTTACCATGTTTAATTTCTGGAAAAGTATTTCGTACCTGGGTGTTAATGATCGTCAGGACTTTCGTCTGGCCCGAAGAATTGTTCTCTCGAACCGTTTTGGTTTGCTCATTGCATTTGTAATTCTGATCTTCCTGGTGGTGTTTTTATTTCGACCACATGCAGCAATCATACCACTTCTCGGTATGCTGGTTGTTGCCAGTAGCATCTGGTTTCTTAATGGGTTGGAGCTAACAGGATTATCACGCTTTCTTACCAGCCTTATTCCTGCCGTTGGATTATTTATTCTGAACATCTCGCAAAAATTTGACGCCTCTGCTACTATTGATATTCTGCATTATGCTACACCGCGTATGATTATTATAGGCTCGGCCATTTTACCCTTTGCCATGTTTACACCCGCAGAGAAAAAATATGTAATCAGTGCTGTTGCTATAATTATACTGTTGGGTTTTGGTTATGATGCTATACATGAAATGTTTGGTGTAGATGTAGCATCACTCGGTATCAGCAATAAATATTACGGTATAGTAACAGAAGATATGGCCGTGCTTACCATTATTATTATAGCGGCCTCTGCGTTTATGTTTAGCATGGCTGAGCAGTACGACCGTAAGGCAAAAAGCCTTCTTGACGATGCGCTGCAGCAAACCGAAAATTTGCGCAGCAACGAAGAGAGTCTTCGTAAAACATTGCGCGAACTCGAGGAGACACGCAAAAAAGACGATGCCCGAAGCTGGATAGCGAAAGGTGTAGCAGATTTAAGTGGACTGCTTCAGGTATCTGACGATTCGCAGAATATATATGAGCGCTGGCTTTCATCCATTATAAAATATCTAAAGGTAAACCAGGGAGGTTTATTTATTGCTGATGAAGATGCCGATGGCAAAACTCAATTGAACCTGGTGGCCAGCTATGCTTTTGAACGCAAAAAGTATTTGCAGAAATCGCTTACACCGGGCGAAGGTCTGGTAGGACAGGCCTATATGGAAAAACATTCTATCTACCTGAAGAAAGTTCCGAAAGAGTATATTCACATAACATCCGGTCTGGGTGATGCGCCACCACATGTAGTGTTGGTAATGCCTATACGAACCACACATACAACAGAGGCTATACTGGAAATTGCATCTTTCCATGAGCTTGAAGAACATCACTTTGAATTGCTTGAAAAATTAGGAGAAGCACTGGCATCGTTCATCTCCAATCACAAAGTAAATCAGCGAACAAAACAATTATTGCAGCAGGCACAAACTATGTCGGAAGAACTTCGTGCCAACGAGGAGGAGATGCGCCAGAACCTGGAAGAACTCACCGCCACACAGGAAGCGCTGGCCCGCAAAGAACGTGAGTATCAGCAACGCATTGCTGATCTGGAAGAAACAGTATTGAGTACGCGAACGGCTGCTACGGTATAATATAAAAAAATCACTTTGAGTGTCGGCCATGCATAGTCGACTTTTCTATCTTTGCCCATCATGGCAGAAGCAAAAACCTCAACAGAAACTCCGTTACAGAAGCAATACAACGCAATTAAAGCAAAGTACCCCGGTGCGCTTTTGCTTTTTCGTGTAGGCGATTTTTATGAAACCTTCGGGCAGGATGCAATGGCTGCCAGCAAGGTGCTTGATATTGTGCTTACAAAACGAGGCAATGGTTCTGCATCCGAAACTGCACTCGCAGGTTTTCCTCATCATTCACTTGATACATATTTACCTCGATTGGTACGTGCCGGTCACCGTGTAGCGATCTGCGATCAGCTGGAAGATCCGCGTTTTGTAAAAGGTATTGTGAAGCGTGGTGTAACCGAGCTAGTTACTCCCGGACTTTCGTTCAATGATAATGTACTCAATAGAAAGCAGAATAATTTTCTTGCTTCTATTTTTTCTTCTGCCAATGCAGTTGGTGTTTCCTTTCTCGATTTATCTACCGGTGAGTATTATGCTGCACAGGGAAATGAAACCTATATATTAAAACTGGTTCAAGGTTTTGCACCTACGGAAATTATATTCAGCAAATCGTCACGCGAAAAATTTGATTCTCTTTTCCGCGAAGAGTATAGCACCTTTGCGCTGGATGAATGGGTATATGGTTATGACTATGCCTACGAAAAACTTACCAACCAATTTAAAACAGCTTCACTGAAAGGTTTTGGTGTAGAGGATTATGGTGAAGCCATTATAGCAGCCGGTGCTATACTACATTATCTGGAAGAGACTGAGCATAAAGATACTTCGCACATCTCATCGATCTCACGCATTGATGAAGACCGCTATGTATGGCTCGATAAATTTACCATTCGTAACCTCGAGATTGTTCACTCACAAAACGAAGGTGGTGTTCCGCTCATTGAGATTTTGGATAACACCGTTACGCCTATGGGTTCGCGACAGTTGCGCAAGTGGATGATTCTTCCGCTTAAGGAAAAAGCAGCTATTGACGAAAGACTCTCTATAGTTGAGACACTCTTCAACGACACGACACTTGCTGAAAAAATAGAAGAACCATTAAAGCAAATTACCGATCTGGAGCGATTGATCTCGAAGGTTGCCGTGAATCGCATTAACCCGCGCGAAATGTTACAATTGAAACGTTCGCTCAAATGTATAGATCCGATTCGTGAGCAGCTGAAAAATCATGCATCGCCTGCACTGAAAAAAATGGCAGACCAGCTTCATCCATGTGAATTGCTGGTTGATAAAATTGAACTTGAACTTCGTGAAGATGTATCCATCGCCAGCAACCAGGGTGGGCTCATTAAAGAAGGCATTGATAGCGAGTTGGATGAATTGCAAAAGATAGCCTTCTCTGGTAAAGATTATTTATTGCAGATACAAAAGCGTGAAGTAGAACGCACCGGTATAAATTCACTCAAGATATCGTTCAACAAAGTATTCGGGTATTACCTGGAAGTAAGTAATGCCAATAAAGATAAAGTACCTATCGACTGGATACGTAAGCAGACGCTGGTAAATGCCGAGCGCTATATTACCGAAGAACTAAAAGTATACGAAGAGAAGATACTGCATGCGGAGGAGAAACTGGGCGCTATTGAGCAACGCATCTTCATGGCATTGATACAGGCCGCAGCCGAATATATACCGCAGATCCAGCAAAACGCGCGAATTATAGCACAGCTTGATTGCTTGTTATCGTTTGCTACTGTAGCAGCCCGTAACAAATATACCCGACCGGTGATAAACGAATCGCTTATCGTTGATATAAAGGCGGGTAGGCACCCCGTTATTGAAAAACAATTACCGGTGGGCGAGAACTATGTTCCCAATGATGTTTACCTCGACAGCGAAAAGCAACAGGTAATGATTATCACCGGCCCGAACATGGCTGGTAAATCTGCATTGCTGCGACAAACGGCACTTATTGTTTTGCTGGCGCAGATGGGGAGTTTCGTTCCGGCAGAGTCTGCTTCCATTGGTTTGGTTGATAAAGTATTTACACGGGTAGGTGCTTCTGATAATCTTTCGCGTGGTGAATCGACCTTCATGGTAGAGATGACAGAGACCGCGAGCATTCTCAATAACCTGAGCAACCGCAGTCTTATACTGATGGACGAGATTGGAAGAGGTACCAGTACATACGATGGCGTTTCCATAGCATGGGCTATTGTGGAGTACCTGCATAACCATAAAGATTTTAAACCTAAAACTCTTTTTGCTACACACTATCACGAGTTGAATCAGCTTGAAGAAGATCTCACACGCGTGAAAAACTTTAATGTGTCGGTAAAAGAAGTTGGCGACAAAATCATCTTTATGCGCAAACTCAAAGAAGGTGGCAGCGAGCACAGCTTTGGTATACACGTAGCACAACTTGCAGGTATGCCTAATCGCGTTGTCTTCCGTGCCAATGAAATTCTGCACTTCCTTGAAAAAGATAAACATAAAAATGAGCAACGCGAGAAGGTACGCGAGGTACCGAAGCCTACTCCTCAAATGACTTTATTTGAAGCAGACCCACGCTTTAAGGAAATAGAAGAGAAGCTCAGCAAGATCGATATCAACACCATTAGTCCGGTGGAGGCCTTGCTAAAACTCAACGAACTGCTCACAACATATAACAGAAAGTAAAGTATATATAACAGGCGAGAGCCTGGAAAGTTATTTCTTCTTGAAGTGCTTTCCGGGCTTTCTGTTTCTGAAGTTGCTCGTTTTCTTTTTTACTTCCGGATTATATATCGGGCCTTCGCCTATATCAGCCGGTAATGGCATTTTTGGAATCACGTCACCAATCAGGTTTTCAATGCTTAGAAATTTACGCTGATCTTTTTCGTTAATCAATGTTACAGCAGTGCCCGTTGTTTCTGCACGTGCTGTTCTCCCTATACGGTGTACATAATCTTCAGGATCAGGCGGAACATCCCAGTTAATTACGAGACTGATTCCTTCTACATCTATACCGCGCGATAACACATCAGTACCAATAAGCATATTGATCTGCTTGTTCTTGAAGGCACGTAAAATTTCTTCACGCTCCTGTTGTTCGAGATCCGAGTGAAACGCTTTGGCGGGTAGCCCTCCCCGTTGGAAAGCCAGATCAAGTTTTTTTACAGTCTCCTTTGTAGAGGCGAATATGATCACGCTCTTCCAGGTCACTGTTTTCAAAACGTGTTTCAATACAGAACCTTTCTGCTGATCGAACACAACATAAGCCTGTTGTGAAATTCCGGCAGCAGGTTTTGCTATAGCAATGTTTATCTCCTTAGGTTGTTTCAATATTTTGCTGGCCAGCATCCGTATCTTCGGAGGCATGGTAGCAGAAAAAAGCAAAGTCTGTCGTTCTGTAGGCAGGTATTTGATGATCTTTACTATATCATCATAAAAACCCATGTCGAGCATACGGTCTGCTTCATCCAATATAAGATGCTGCAGGTGGTCAAACTTTATTGTGCCGGCAGCCAATAGTGCTATCAATCTGCCCGGCGTAGCTATAATTATATCAGCACCTTGTTCAAGCGCTTTGCGTTGCTGATCCCACGTGGCACCATCGCCACCACCATATATAGGGAGTGAACTTACTCCAAGAAAATAGGCAAAGCCTTCTATTTGTTGATCGATCTGCTGCGCAAGCTCGCGTGTTGGAGCAATCACCAATGTATTTAAATGCCGTGTTTCAGCATGAATAATCTTGTTGAGAACCGGAAGAATATAGGCCGCAGTTTTACCGGTACCGGTTTGTGCGCAGGCAATCAGATCATGATTATCCAAAATAACAGGAATAGCTTGCTCCTGAATAGGCGTTGCCTTGCTAAAGCCCATGGAATCAAGGCCATCAATAAGTTTAGGATCGAATTTAAAATCGTGGAAGGTCAAATGAAGAAATTTTTATAATGCAAACACCACTATATACAATATGTACAAAATAAATGTTTATGCGATATACCTTAAAATTTTAACGTGGCAAAATTGAGTCGTTAACCGTTATCCGTTTAATTGTTATAGGTTATCCTTAAAGTCAATACTCTTCTACCCTTCCAAACCAAACACTACTCCCGCACTTCTAACAACTCGCAGCCAGCAACTCGCAACTAACTTTGGCACAATTTTTCGTATTTTTATCGTTAATAAGTTCTACCTATGAAACTACTTAACCTGTTATGGAGTGCTGCAATATTAGCTTTGCTGGCTTCTTGTGCCTCCAGTCCATACGGTACAAAAGTAAAAGAGCCTTTTCAGAGCAATGCCTACGAATCGAACAATCGCTTCTGGCGCGCTTCCGGTAAAGGAACTAGTACACAAGATAACATCGCCCGCGGAAAAGCAGATATAGAAGCGAAAGCTCAACTTGCAGGACAAGTAAATACTACGATGAAGCAGGTTGCCGATCAGTATCTTGGTCAAACTGAAAATCAAAATGCAGCCGATGTTGCTGATAAATTTCAAAGTCTGGTGCGCCAGGTCATGAACACAAACATTGCAGACCTGCGTAAAATGGATGAAAAGAAATTTTACAATAACAAAACACAAGAGTATACTGTGTTTATTGCGTATGAGATTAAGAAAAATGCCATGCTTCGCTTTATGAAGAAGCAAGCTAAAGTAGATAAGACTATAGATGAACGCCAGCGTGAAGTGATCGAGAAGATTGTTGATGAAGAGTTAGAGAAAGCAGACGCTGCCGACAAAGAAGGAGATACGAAAGAGAAAGACGAAGAATAAAGATTTTACAGTTACAGGTTGAAAGAAACCCGGATGGTATTTATATCAGCCGGGTTCTTTTTTTTATCAGCGTGCTATAAAGAATTGTGCACCCAGCGATAGTGTAGACATGTTGAAGTTAAATCCGAATTTATCACTTCGTTCACTGCTTTTGCTATCCTCCGGTGATTGCTTGGTTGATTCATACGCAAGCGAACCGAACGTAGCCTCAAGTGCCCACTTGCGTGAAAGAAATAAATTGAAGCCTGGTCTTACAGCAAAACCATAGGTTGAAATATCATAGGGAGTTCCACTAAATTTAAGTGTTCCAAAACCTATTGATGCTTCTGCCTGAACGAAGAAAGCAGCCGTTTCGCCCAGGGATTTATAGGAGCGGAAGTACGGAATAACAGAAAATAATTTACGGTCTGTTTTACCAAGCGAACCTATACCAGCGTATACAGCATCGGAAGTCTGCGCGGTATAAGACAACGCAAGACCGACAACAGATCTGTCAGAAATAAAAAAGCCTGCTTTGGGTGATATAGTTGTCGATGTATTCTCTCCACTATAGGGATATCCGTTAGGATCGTACGATCGATCATGCTGTGAATTGTATCCGAGTGATCCACCAATCACAACGGTTCCTTTAGCAAGCTGTGCATAC
>Ga0307408_100003666_pt1 | contig 10465 bp, 11 predicted proteins | sample 322Cmetagenome_FD_202116 | JGI IMG/M metagenome (GOLD analysis project Ga0307408, IMG submission 202116) | Maize rhizosphere microbial communities from greenhouse at UC Davis, California, United States - 322HYB-C-3 | ecosystem: Host-associated > Plants > Roots > Rhizosphere > Soil | place... | reverse complement strand
CACAGCCAAACCCGTGCTCTACGCCGCGAACGTCACGGATGCCGAGCTGTCGGGTGACGAGGGCAAGCACCTCAAGGCGCTGCGTGCCGCGGTCGCCGCGAGCGGCGAGCACGCGGAGATCGTCCCCTTCTCCGCGAAGATCGAAGCGGAGCTGGCGGACCTCCCCCGGGAGGACCGTGCGGAATTCCTGGCATCGTTAGGCCTCGAGTCCGCCGGACTCGATCGACTCATCCGAGCCAGCTACCACCTCATGGGACTGCAGACCTACTTCACCGCGGGCGAGCAGGAGGTCCGGGCCTGGACCATTCACCAGGGCGACACGGCGCCGGTCGCCGCCGGCGTGATCCACACCGACTTCGAGCGCGGGTTCATCCGCGGCGAAACCGTGGCGTACGACGAGTTCGTATCCACCGGCGGATGGAAGGGCGCACGGGAGAAGGGCGTCGTTAGGTCCGAAGGCAAAGAGTACATCGTCAGGGACGGCGACGTGATGTTGTTCCGGTTCAATGTCTAGCACACGGCGATAGCCGGTTGCCAGCCGCCCTGCTCGGCCGGTCGTCGATTCGCAGTACGGCATGATCATCACGTTCGCTAGCATCGGCCGACGTCCCGTCCACCTCTCATCGATTGGCTGGGGGTTGGGGTATTTTCGGCGGAAGTAATTCACTCTCGTCATAGACCCGGGTCCCCAATTCGCGTCGTTCACGTCGCGGCCCAGAGCTCTCGTCACGTATCGTCGGCTGCCCTAAAGCCCTGCCTCCCGAAGGCGTGGCGGCTGTGGGTCACTTCGTCCTCCGAGGCGTCGACGCATTATCGTGAGTCAAGCGTGGCCGTAGCGGGCTTTAGCCGTCGAGCTCCGCACGTCGCGCCTTCACTTCACGAGGGCGAGTGATTCCCTGCTCCACGTGCGCCAGGTCCGATTGACGAACGAGCCCAACATCGACGCGTCCATCGTTCGCACGAGCCGGATCCACAGCGCAACCGTCTCGGGCGGTGCGTCGTCGAGCGTGCCGTCGCCGCTGCTCGTTGTCACGCGAGAAACCTCAGTGTCGTGTCGACTCCCATATGGTGACACGCCGAGACGTTAGGCCTTGCCTTTCGCGTCCGCGGGCGGCTTCAGCGTGCCTGGGAGTGGAGTCCGACGCTGAAGCGCGCGCGCATCGATCTCTTCGAGGCGCGCGGCCATGTGAGCAATGTCGTCGACGAGGGCGGCGAACTCGCTGTCCGACATGTTCCCCCGCACGCGCTGGAGGCGTTCGACGAGTGCGGCCTTGAGCTGCTCGGTTGCTCCGGACACAGATAGAGGGTGGAGGGAGTTCTAGCGTACTCAACCGCACGGTCTGATGTAAGGGTTGGGGATTGCGGGATCGCCTGCGGCGCGTGGTTCGTCGGCGCGCTGCTGGCAGTCCCGGTGTCCCCTTTGCCATACTAGGCGTCATGCCCGGCACGCCCACGCCACCGCCGATCGCGTACCGCGACCATCAGAGCCGCGTGTGGTACGTGTCGGAAGTGGCGCGGCTCAAGGTCGTGTCGCCCGCGATCGACGGGCCGAACCTCTGCCTCGTCATCCGGTTCGAGCGCGAGGGCGAGGAGCGGTTCTCGCGGTGGATCGGCGGCGACGAGTGGATCGAGCGAGGCGCCCTGCACCGGCTGTTCGCCGAGGCCGAGCCGGGGACCGGTCGAGCCACCGGCTCCCGCCGTTTCGGAAAAGGCTGACGACGCCGGTGTCGGCCCTGCCCCGCCAGAGACAGTCGCCCTATGGGTCCAGCGCGTGGCGACGATGTGCCCTGACGAGCTCGCGGACTTCGAGGAGCGGACGTTTCGCCAGTGGGACCGCGCGAGCCTGAGCGTCGTGCGCATCGCGATCGATCGCCGGCGCCGTGAGCTAGGGGGTAAGGCGTAAGGTGCGACGAAGCGTTTACTCTGAATCCCCGCCTTCCCTACGATCCACCCATGCTCGCCCATACGACCCGCGCGCTGCAGCTCCTTTTCCAGACGATCGCCGAGGTCGACACACTCGACGAGCTGGCGCGCGTCGGGACGGTCGCGGTGGAGCTGTACGAGGCCGACGATGCCGTATTGCGCGAACTCATGGACGCGATCGAGTCGCGCGCGACAACGATCCGCGAGCAGTTGCGGCTATTCCCTGCCCCGCCGGTCGACGTTCAACCGGACGTCGACTTGGAGCCAGCGCCGCAGGAACTCGTTCGGGAATGGTGCGGGCAGGTGCAGACGATGGGACCTGACGAGTTGAACGCCATCGAAGAGCTCACGCACAGGCATTGGGAGCGCGCGTCGTTATCCGACTTGCGGTGGGCCATTCAACAGCGACGCCGAGACCTCGCGCGATGAGAGTGCGTTGGTGCCGCGTCAGGAAGGCGTACGAGAAGCCGCACGGCGGATTCCTGGCGATCGGGCCGAGCCGGCGCTCGATCAGTTCAGTGCGCATCTGGCGGTTCCACCGGGTCACGCCGCGCCCGAGCCGCGACCGCGACGCCGCCAATCGCGAACAGCGCGCCGACGCCTAACATCCACCACCGGTGTATCCCGAACCACCACGAGACGAATAACACCACGCCGACCGCTGAGAGGACGATCGACCCGACGAAGAGACCACGCTGGCGCGTTTCGTCGCTCACTTCCGCCGCCCCAGCTTCCAGTCCCGCTCGATCGAAGTCGTCATACCGAGTAGCCCGGCCTGTCGTCAGGTCGCTGCGGTCGCGTGCGTGCTGGAGTGATGCTCCACATGTGGGCACAATCTCCATTCGAGCACTCTGCCCACGGGGAGTCGTCGTCCATCGTGTCTCTAAGGCGGTGTGGTCCATTGTAGCCGCACTTCGGACACGGTCCGCGATACTGCTTCATCTCTCCCTCCCCTTCCCTCGCTTCTTATCGCGAGCGATCACCATAGGGTCTCCACGGTCGCAATCCAGTGCGCCCGCGAGACCCTCAAGCAAGTCGAGGTCCACGCGCTTTGCCTTCGCGTTTTCCATGTCGGAGATCGTCGCCTGGCGCGCGCCTGACCGATTTGCGAGCTCCTGCTGCGACCATCCTTTTCGCGAGCCGGGCGTGTCGGAGTTCCGGCACTGCCCGGAGTGGTGTCTCGCCGATGACCGGCGGGCCCGTACACGACCAAGCAAGGACTCGCATGACGTGCGCCGTTGCGGCACGACACTTACCGACGAAGCGCCTGGTCGTGTTTTCGGCGAGGACCAATATTGCGAGAGCTGTTACGGCGAGCTCGCACTGGGGCAGCATGACGACCGGAATCCGCGGCGCCAGTCGCAGCGCCACCGCCCCGACCGAAACCTAACGACAACGCCGGCGGCGTGGCCGCCGGTTCGTGCCGAACACGGCTCCGCCGCGATATGCGTGGTTCTTGGCTGCTGTTCATGCTAGTCAGCGTGTATTTCGTCGTCGTTGCCCCGAGCGAAGGGTCGACAGAGTTCTTGGGAAGGACGCTAGCACTTACGCGTCTCCAGCGGCTCGCGATCGGGCAAACGAGCTCTATCACCGGCGCGAATTACTTGGCCGCAGGCTTTCGCCCGCGCTAGCCATCCGAAACGCGCCCGAAATCGTGCCGGATCGCCACACCACCCTCACAGCGCAAATCGCAAACCTGACCACCGCTTATGCGCTCGCCTAACGTTCCGGTTCAACGTTTAGCCGTCCGTGATAGAGCCACGCCCGACTAGGGCAGCGGAGGGAGACTCGCGCCTCCACTGATGCCTGGCAGCTCGGGCACCGCGGTCGGTTCCACGACGGTCGCCATCTCTGGGTGGCCGTGCGCCCGAAGCCAGCGTCCGAACGTCGCGCGTGGCGAATCCGGGCCGCTCGGGGTCGACAGCGCGACAAGGACCGCCCACGGACGCTCGGGCGGTGACCGTCCCATTGCGCGTGAACAAACGCTACGGGGTGCACCGTACCGCGCGATGCCGTCGGCGGGCGGGTGGTAGCGTCACGGCGTCTGCGAGACCGCCCCAGCGTGGGCGGAGGCGGGATCAACCTGGACATGCGTGTGCGACTCGGACAGGACCTGATGTGTGGGTGAGAGCCGGTATGAGCGATGCCCATACACATGGCGCGCGCAGCGCAGCTCGAGTGCTGTAATAGCTCGCCACGCTTGAACGCCGGCTATTGTCTCCCCCGTGCGGAAGCCATTAAGTTGCAAGGCTTTTCATAACGGGCGAATAACTCGTCCTTCATCCCTCCCCCTGCGTCCGGCAACCGGCGGGGGGCGGACCACGACCAAAGGGAGGATTGCCGAACGTGTCTCGCGTATACGAGGCGGTGTACATCTTCGACTCGACCCTCGAAGACGCCGCCATCAATGACAAGCTGACCCGATACCACGGGCTGCTGCACGCCGAGGGCGAGATCAAGACCGACCATTGGGGACGCCGCCAGCTCGCGTACCCCATAGGGCCTCGCGAAAACGGCTACTACGTCGTCGCCCACTTCAACACCGACCCCAAGACGCTCCCGGAATACGAGCGCGCGCTCAAGCTCGACGATGGCATCGTCCGCTACCTCGTCACGCTCCATGAGCACGAGGTCGGTGCACCGCCAATGTCCGAGGAAGAGATGCTCGCGGCGCGTCGCCGCGAGGAAGACGACGAGGATGAGGATTGATCATGCGACGAGCTCAGAAATCCTGCCCGTTCTGCGAAATGCGAGTCCGGTTCATCGACTACAAGGATGACCGCACGCTCGGGCGATTCATCACCGACCACGGGAAGATTCTCCCGAGCCGGCTGAGCGGTGTGTGCGCGCGGCACCAGCGCCAGCTGTCACAGGCGGTGAAGCGGGCCCGGTACCTCGCGATCATTCCCTACATCCGCGGCCACCAGGCCTAGGCCTGGAGCCTAACGCGTCAGACGGCGAGGGGGACCGATTCAGAACGGCGACCAGCCGAACGTCCCGGCGGCTCCAGCCCCGGCACCGCGTGAGCAAGGATGGAAGCGGATCCTCCTTGCTCTCCTGGCGTTCGTGCTGCTGCCGCTGGTTCCCCTGCTTCGCGTCGCGGTTCCGATCGAACAGTCGCTCCTGCTCATCGTCCCGGCGCTCGCCACGTGCGCGCTCGTCGGGTGGTGGGTGGGCGGCCGCTTCCTTCTCGCGCTGACGTGGACGGCGCTGGCGGTCTGGATGATCGTCGCGCCTCTGCCCGGCACGCCGGCATTCGTGGCGATCGCGAAGGGATGGTCGCTGCTCCTCGTCGCGTCGTTCGGTGTCGCATCGATCATGAGCCCGCGGCAGTCGTTCTTTCCGCGAGCGCTGTCTGCCGTCGGGTTGTCGTTCGCCGTCGGATTCGCTCTCGTGATGTTCGCGTCCAAGCGACCGGACACGGTCGAACGCGCGGTACGCGCCGAGTACACACGACGCGTCGATTCGTGGCTGGGAGACTGGGAGTCCGTTTCCAAAACGCGTGAATGGCAGGAGATCACGCGCGACAATCCGGGGATGGACTCGCTCGCACGTGAGAGTACCGAGCGCCTTCGGCGACTTCCGGTATTCACCGTCCCGCTGTATCCGTCGATCCTCGCGCTGGAGTCGCTCGCGGTGCTCGCACTCGCGTGGGGCCTCTATCACCGGGTGAGCCGAGCCCGCATCGGTGCGCCGCTGGCACCGCTCAAGGAGTTTCGCTTCAACGACCAGCTCGTTTGGGGGCTTGTCCTGGGAATCACCGCCGTGGCGGTGCCAACGCTCAAGGCGTTCAGCATCGTTGGGCTCAACCTGCTCGTGTTTTTCGGCGCACTGTACGCCCTGAGGGGGCTCGGCGTGTTGGCGTGGTTTTTTGCGCCCGGCCGCCTCATGGTAGCGCTCACCATTGGCCTTGCGATCTTCATCTGGCCGTTGCTCGGGGTGTTCGCCCTCGGCGTCGGCCTGGGAGACACCTGGCTCGACTGGCGCAGCAGACCGCGCCCGACCACATAACGACTGGAGTGAACATGGAAGTCATCCTGCGCCAGGCGGTCGAGAAGCTCGGCCAGCCCGGAGACGTCGTGAAGGTTTCGCCGGGCTTCGCCCGGAACTATCTGCTTCCCCGTGGCATCGCCTACGCGGCGACCGCCGGGAACCTCAAGCGAATCGCTCAGGAGAAAGCCCGTCTGCAGGCAGCCGAGGACGAGCGTCGCGGCGGCGCGCAGACGATCGCCACTCGCCTCGAGACCGTCTCGCTCACCTTTTCCGCACGCGTCGGTGAGGAGGGGAAACTCTTCGGTTCGGTCACCGCGTCCGATATCGCCGAGCAGCTTCACGCTCAGGGGTTCGAAATGATCGAGAAGCGGCAGATCGATCTGCACGAGCCGATCAAGGCGCTTGGTGTGTATCGCGTACCTGTCCGCCTCCACGCCGACGTGAAGCCCGAGATCAAGGTCTGGGTGATCAAGCAGTAGCACGACCTCGGTCGAGCAGACGATCTGGGACTTGCACGTCCCGGATCGTCGGCTCGACGCGACAACTGACCGTCGGCTCGACGCGACAAAAGGCCGGCCCGAGCGTTCGCGCTCGGCCGGCATTTGCGTTACGTCCACGGTTCGGGTATCGGCTGCGATGCACGCGCATTATGCTTGGCGGAACGGAGGTTGCGCGCACGTACCCGCGTCGTGGCGACGCGATGACCGCAAGCTGCGGAACCTTTCGCCCGCAATCGGCTACAACCATCCGCTTCGGAACCGACTGCATCGAATGACCGGATCCACCGCGCCCGCTCCGGCGTCTCTTGCTCAGCGCGCGGCAGCGCTGTGCCTCGATCTGAAGGCCAATGACGTCGTCGTACTGGACGTGCGCGGCGTCACCGACATGACTGATTACTTCGTGATTGCCAGCGGCACGTCGGACACTCACGTGCGCAGTGTTGCGGAACACGTGCTCGAGCACCTGCGCAAGGAAGGCACGCGCGCCCATCACGTCGAAGGGGTCCAGCAGGGCCGATGGGTGCTTCTCGATTACGTGGATATGGTGGTCCACATTTTCCACCCGACGCTCCGCGCGTTCTACCAGCTCGAACGGTTGTGGAGCGATGCGGCCGTAGTCGCGGTCGATCAGCCGCAAGGAGTACTCAAATGAGAATCGTGAAGGCGGGCGCATGTGCAGCAGCGCTCGTCGCCGCCGTTGGTGTGGCGACACGGCTCCACGCGCAAACGTACTTCGGTCAGAATCAGGTTCAGTACGACCACTTCAAGTGGAGCGTGCTCGAAACCGAACACTTCCTGGTGCACTACTATCCGCAGGAACGTGTTGCCGCGATGGATGCGGCCCGCATGGCTGAACGCGCCTACGCCCGCCTTTCGCGATTGTTGAACCACCAGTTCCGTGAGAAGAAGCCGCTGATCCTGTACTCCTCACGCGGCGACTTCGGGCAGAACAACGTGACGGGCGATCTCGGCGAGGGCACGGGTGGCGTGACCGAGGCGTTGCGCCATCGCATGCTGCTCCCGTTCACCGGCGACTACAAGAGCTTCGAGCACGTGCTCGCGCACGAGATGGTGCACGCATTCCAGTACGACATCTTCGCTCGCGGGCGTGCCGGCGCGGGACTGCAGACGCTGGCCCAGGTCGACCCGCCGCTGTGGTTCATGGAAGGCATGGCCGAGTACCTCGCCGGAGGCCCGAACCACATCCTGACGCAGGCGTGGGTGCGCGACGCGGCCGTGAACGGCCATCTGCCGTCGATCGAACAGATGACCGTCCGCCCGGATCAATACTTCCCGTATCGCTACGGCGAGGCGCTGTGGGAGTACGTCGGCAATCGGTGGGGAGACGAGATCATCGGGGAGGTGCTGAACTCGGCGCCTAACGTCGGAATCGAGCGCGCGTTCAAGCGCGAGACGGGCCTGACGCTGGAGGACCTGAGCGATGAGTGGCGCGAGGCCATGCAGACCAAGCACCTGCCCCAGATCGCGACTCTCGACCGTGCTCGCAAGTTTTCCCAGCCATTGTTGAGCGAACGCAAGACCGGCGGGCGCCTCTTCCTCGCTCCATCGCTCTCGAGCGACGGAAAACTCATCGCGTTCGTATCGCTTGGCAGCTTCCTCCGCGGCCAGGTCTTTCCGGACTTGTGGTTAGGCAACGGCGAGACGGGCAAGCGCATGAAGCGCCTCGTGAAATCCACGCTCGACCCGAACTACGAGGAGCTCCGCCTGCTCTACTCACAGAGCTCGTTCTCCCCTGACGCCAAACTGCTTGCATTCACGGCACAGCGCGAAGGGCGGGACGTGCTCTACCTGATGGATGTGAAACGCCAGAAGGTCATCCACCGATACGACCTGCCGCTCGAAGGCGTCACGAGCCCATCGTGGTCGCCCGACGGCCGCCAGCTCGTGTTCAGCGGCGGTCAGGGCGGGCTGACCGACCTGTACATCGTCGATCGCGATGGCCGGAACCTCCGTCGCCTGACGAATGACCGGAACGGCGACAATCAGCCACAATGGTCACCCGATGGGCGTACGATCGCGTTCGTGTCGGATCGCGGGCCGCAAACCGACTTCGACAACCTGAAGTTCAGTCGCTGGCAGGTGTCGCTCTACGATCTCGAGTCCGGCCGAGTGAGCGTGCTCCCGAACCAGGCGGGTCAGAACCTGAATCCGATGTGGGCGCCCGACGGCAAGTCGATCGCCTTCGTGTCGGATCGGACGGGTATCCCGAACATCTTCATCTACGACCTCGAGAAGAAAGAGCACTTCCAGATCACGAACGTCGTGGGGGCCGTGCTCGCCGTGACCGAGTACAGTCCGGTCATCACGTGGGCGCGGCAGGCGGATCGCCTCGCGTTCGCCTACTACGAGAACGGCGATTACACCGTCTGGTCGGTGAATAACCCTCGCCGGCTGATGAAGGAGCCGTTCCGTGATACCACGGCGATCAAGACGCAAACGGTCGCGAAAGCGTCTGTGCACCGGGACAGCGCGGCGGGCGAGGCCGTGACGGTCGCGGTTCCTCCGGTCGTCTCGTCCGCGCCTCGAGCGGAGCAGCCAGCGGACCCCATGCCCAAGTCGTCCGGGTCACAAGGCAGCGATACCTCGGCGCTGGCACCCATCGCCACGGCGAACCGCGATTCCGTGGCGCGCGATCGGTCGATCTATCGAAGCGCGACCGGGATTCGCGCGTCGGCAGACCTCCCCTCTGGGCCCGAGCGCGCGGAGACGGTCGTCAGCGTCGCTCAGCTGCTCGATAGTGCGGCGCTCGCGCTTCCCGACACGACGGAATTCAAGAGCTACGGCTACCGGATCGGGTACCAGCCGGAGTACGTCTCGCGCCCGAACATCGGATATGCGGCCGACAACTTTGGACGCGGGGTATTCGGTGGGACCACCATCGTCCTGAGCGATCTGCTTGGCGATCATCGCCTCGCGTTCTCGGGACAGGTGAACGGCCGAATTAGCGAGGCGTTTCTGCTCGCTGCATTCACCAGCATGGGCAAACGGCTGCAATACACCACCGGTATCATGCAACAGCCAGTCTGGTACCTCACATACGATCACACCGACCCGTTGCCCGTCGGCGACAGCCGGTACCAACAGACCCAGGGGGTCACGCGGTTCGTCACGCGCCAGGCATTCGGCATCGGCGCGTACCCGCTGAACCGGTTCACGCGCATCGAATTCGGCGGAAGCTTCAACTACGTCGATCAATTGACGTACTGGTACGGTCGCAAGATCGACTATGATCGCGGGCTGGCCGAACCCTTCCAGGTCGACAGCATAAGTAACCGATCGGGCATCGTGTACGGCGCACCGTATTTCGCGTACGTGTCCGACAACACACTGTTCGGCTACACGGGACCGATCGCCGGGCGGCGCTACCGATTCCAGATCGAGCCCACCCTCGGCTCGTACCAATGGGTGGAGTATCAGGCGGACTATCGCCGGTACTTCCCGATCCTGTTCAACTTCCTCACGGTCGCGCTCCGCGGGCAGACGAGCATCTCCGTCGGCCGGGACGAGATGATGCTGCAGAAGTACATCGGTCGCCCGGAGTTCGTCCGCGGCTACGATCGTGAGCAGTACAGTTTCAATTGCACACCAATCCCCGGCCTGCCACAGAACCCCAACACGCAGGGCGGGTGCAGCGCCATTCAACTGCTCGGCAGTCGCGTTGCGTTCGGGAACGCGGAGGTTCGATTCCCACTCGTCAGGCGGTTCGACCTCGGACTGCTGCCCATTTCGCTGCCGCCGGTGGACGGGTTGTTCTTCTACGACATCGGCCTCGCGTGGTCGCACGGGCAAAAGGTCGTGTGGGACAATTCGGTGAACCAGAACGTCTCGACGACTCGCGCGCCGGTTCACAGCTACGGCGCCGGGATCCGGATGAACCTGTTCGGATTCGCCCTGCTGCGGTGGGACTACTCGATTGCGCTCGATCGTCCCAACGGTAAGAAGGGCTATTGGTCGTGGACGCTCGGACCGAGTTTCTAACTCCCGGGAAGCGGGAGACGGGAGACGGGAAGCGGGTTAACAGCGGGAAC
>Ga0307408_100003665_pt1 | contig 10466 bp, 7 predicted proteins | sample 322Cmetagenome_FD_202116 | JGI IMG/M metagenome (GOLD analysis project Ga0307408, IMG submission 202116) | Maize rhizosphere microbial communities from greenhouse at UC Davis, California, United States - 322HYB-C-3 | ecosystem: Host-associated > Plants > Roots > Rhizosphere > Soil | place: USA... | reverse complement strand
CCGTATGATCAAATCTTTATTTATGCGCACGCCACCAATGCCGCTGGCGTAAGAACGACAATCTCCGCCAGCGCAAATGGATTTGACACTGCATTTGTCGGCGATACGCTCGATCTGACCGGCAGCACAACCTATATGGCCCAACCAGGAATCGATATGGGCGCCAACTTTACGCTGCTGGGCGAACATGTCTGGGCCGGCTTCATTGCCCGCGCCACAGACTTCACCGTTGATGTTGCTGATGTTCCAGCACCGGCTCCACTGGCCTTGCTTGGGATTGGCGGATTGGCCATGGCGGCGCTGCGCCGCCGGCGCGGCGAAGGTCCAGCGTAACCAGCCCCGCAATTACATCGCGGTCATGCCGTCATCGGCGGAAATCACGGCGCCATTGATGAAATGCGCTTCATCGCCGGCCAGCAACAGCAGCAAGCCATCGAGGTCTTCCGGCTTGCCGGGGCGTTTGCGGGGCAGCATCTCGATCAGCTTGCGGCCCGGCTCACTGGCAAAATAATCCTCGTTGATTTCCGTGGAAATGTAGCCGGGGCAGATGGCGTTGACGTTGATGCCATATTTGCCCCACTCGACCGCCATGGCCTTGGTCATTTGCACCACGCCGGCCTTGCTCATGCAGTAGACGCCGATTTGCGGCAACACGCGCAAGCCCGCGACCGAGGCGATATTGATGATGCGGTGCTGCTTTTTCGGATCGCCCTTGGCGCGGGTAATCATGCGCTTGGCGGTTTCCTGCGCCACGAAAAACGCGCCGCGCAAGTTGGTATCCATGACAAATGAATAATCTTCCGGCGTCACATCGACCAAACGTTGCGTTGTAGATACACCTGAATTATTCACCAGGATATCGATCTGGCCGGCCTCGGTTTCCGCATGGGCAATCGCGGATTTGATGCTGGCATAGTCGGTCACATCGAGCGCCACCACGTGCGCGGCGCCGCCGTCCGCCTCGATTTCCGCGCGCAGCTCCTTCAGGCGGTCTATCCGGCGCGACGCCAGCACCACTTGGGCTCCCGCCTGCGCCAGCACTTTGGCAAACCGGGCGCCGAGCCCGCTCGATGCGCCGGTGACCAGCGCGATTTTTCCCTCAAAATTGACTTCGATGCCCACGGCGCCACTCCTGTCTTGTTATTGGCTTCGCCAGTTGCGGAAAACGCTCTCTGGTCTGTGCGTAATGATTACATAAAAACCAGTATTAGATTGCGGCGTCTAGGATTGTCCCGCAAAATGGCGCCCAAGTTGCCCAAACGTTTACGCACGTTCGTGCTATTATTTTCAAAAGCCTTCGAAACACAGTTACTATAAAAACTATGACACAGCCCAACAACCTCGTAGAACAGTACGGCCCGCGCGACGCGATGGAATATGACGTCGTCATCGTGGGCGGCGGCCCCGCAGGCTTGGCCGCGGCCATTAAAATCAAACAACTGGCGGCAGCCAAGAACCAGGAAATTTCCGTCGTCGTACTGGAAAAAGGCGGCGAACTGGGCGCCCACACCCTGTCCGGCGCCGTGATGGATCCCAAAGCCCTCACCGAGCTGATCCCCGACTGGAAAGAAAAAGGCGCGCCGCTGAACACGGCCGTGACCGAAGACCGCTTCCTGCTGCTGACGGAGACCAAGGCGTACAAGGCGCCGGACATGCTGTTGCCGGAATGCTTCCAGAACCACGGCAACTATGTGATTTCCCTGGGCAACGTGGTGCGCTGGCTGGGCCAGCAAGCCGAGGCGCTGGGCGTGGAAATCTTCCCGGGCTTTGCCGCCGCCGAGGTGCTGTACAACGATGACGGTTCCGTCAAAGGCGTCGCCACCGGCAACATGGGCGTCAAACGCGACGGCGAAGCCGGTCCCGACTTCCAGTTGGGCATGGAATTGCATGGCAAGTACACGCTGTTCGCCGAAGGCGCGCGCGGCCACCTGGGCAAGCAAGTCATTGCCAAGTACAAGCTCGATGAGGGCAAGGACCCGCAAGCCTACGGGATCGGCATCAAGGAACTGTGGGAAATCGATCCGGCCAAACACCAGCCGGGCCTGGTGATCCACACGGCCGGCTGGCCGCTGGACAGCAAGACCTACGGCGGTTCGTTCCTGTACCACCTGGAAAACAACCAGGTCGTGATCGGCTACATTGTCGGGCTGAACTATGAAAACCCGTACCTGTCGCCGTTCGAGGAATTCCAGCGCTACAAGACCCATCCGGAAATCCGCCAGTTCCTCGAAGGCGGCAAGCGCATTTCGTATGGCGCCCGCGCGATTACCGCCGGCGGCATCCAGTCGCTGCCGAAGCTGGCCTTCCCGGGCGGCGCGCTGGTCGGCTGCGATGCCGGTTTCCTGAACATGAGCCGCATCAAGGGCAGCCACGCCGCGATCAAATCGGGCATGCTGGCCGCCGAAGCCGCGTTTGAAGCGCTGCTTGATAACCGCGCCAACGATGAACTGGTGTCGTACCCGGTGAAATTCGAACAGTCGTGGCTGTACGAGGAATTGTATGTGGCGCGCAACGTCAAGCAATGGCTGAGCCGTGGCCTGTACCTGGGCGCCATCATGACCGGCATCGACCAGTTGATCTTCCGTGGCAAGGCGCCATGGACCCTGCACCACACGCACGCCGACCACGAATGCCTGAAGCCGGCCTCGAACTACCAGCCGATCGTGTACCCGAAACCGGACAACAAGCTGACCTTCGACCGCCTGACGTCGGTATTTATTTCCAATACCAACCACGCGGAAGACCAGCCGATCCACCTGACCCTGAAAAACGCCAACATCCCGGTCGATGTCAACCTGGCCAAGTTTGCCGGTCCGGAAGCGCGCTACTGCCCGGCCGGCGTGTACGAATTCGTCAAGACCGACGAGGGCCGTGACCGCCTGCAGATCAATGCGCAAAACTGCGTGCACTGCAAGACCTGCGATATCAAGGACCCGACCCAGAACATCGTCTGGGTGACGCCGGAAGGCGGCGGCGGTCCGAACTATCCGAACATGTAATCTTCAATGTAAATTCGTGTAAACGAATAGCAACACAGCGCAGCCTCCGGACTGCGCTGTTTTGTTTTGTGGCATCATTGGAGGATGTAAAACTGCAGGTGTGGATGGGGGTGAAGTCCCTAAACGCAAAAAAATCAAAAAAACTTCGAAAATTTCTCTTAAGCACTTAATGCCCGCCCTGAAACGGTCGTCTAGTACTTGTGAGAGCGCAGATATCGCAACGCTGCTCTGAATCGAACCCACCTACACCAGGAGTTTTTCATGCTGAGCCTTCATACCAACAACGCAGCGCTGTCCGCGCAAAACTCGATCTCCCGGACGCAGAGCAACCTGTCGACGTCGATGACCCGCTTGAGCACCGGTTACCGCATCAATTCGGCGATGGATGACGCGGCGGGCCTGCAGATCGCAACCCGCCTGCAAGCACAAACGAGTGGTATGGGCATGGCGATGCGCAATACCCAGAACTCGATCTCGATGATCCAGACCGCCGACGGCGCACTGGACGAAACCACCTCGATCCTGGTTCGCATGAAAGACCTGGCGACCCAATCGGCGGACGGTTCGGCCACCGACGTTGACCGCGCTGCGATGCAGTCGGAATACGACGCGCTGACCGACGAGCTGACCAACATCATTTCGAACACGTCGTTCGGCGGCACCACGCTGCTGAGTTCGAAGGCCGACTCCAAGTTCAACGTGGCGATCAACTTCCAGATCGGTTCCGCTGAAACCGAGCAGATGGGCGTGGATATCACCACCCTGCTGCAAACCATGCACACCGACCTGACCGCCACCAACGCCACCCACACCTTCGCCTCGGACGGCACCGTGGGCGCCGGCACCGGCACCGGCATTGCCGCCGCCGCCGATGCCAACGACATGATTACCCTGCTGGACACCGCGATTGAGTCGGTGTCGAACGTGCGTTCGTCGCTGGGTGCCGCCGCCAACCGTCTGGACCACGTGTATAACAACTTGTCGAACATGTCGACCAACACGAAAAACGCGTCCGGCCGCATCATGGATGTGGACTTCGCGACGGAATCGGCATCGATGATGTCGAGCCAGATGCTGCTGCAAGCTGGCACCGCAATGCTGAAACAAAGCAACAGCCAGTCCTCGCTGGTTCTGTCCCTGCTGCAATAATTACAATAGTAATTACCGCCGCAGTGCGCTCCCGGACGGCTTGCCGTCCGGGACAACAGAAGCCAACCGGGATTTCGGTTGGCTTCTTTTATTTCAACTCGTAAAATCGGGTTATGGCAATAGATCGATTGACTCCTCCCGCAGCGACGCTGACGGTGCCGGAACGGATCGTCCGCGAGCAACCTGGCCAGGTCCAGATTATCCCGCCGGTCAATACCGTACCAGGCGAAGAGGCCAGCTTTTCCCTGCCACCGGGATTGCCCGCGGCAGTGGGTGCGATCGTCGATGCGCCGGACACCATCCTGCCCCACACGGGACTGAACTCCCTCGCCAACGTTTTACACGCGCAAGCCGCCAACATGGCGGACCCTGCCGCGCTGCGTCCCGATCAACTGCAAATGTCGCGCCAACTGGTCTGGCAACAGCCGGACGCCAATACCATGGCGCAATCGTGGGCCGTGATGGTGCGCACCTATGGCGAACAGCGCGCCGCGCTGATGGACCAGGCCCATGGCCGCAAATTGCCGTCCGGCATATTCATGACGGACCAGGCGCAAAACGCCGTGCGCGATGGCCGCGCCACGCCGCTGATGATCAGCGAAATGGAATCGTGGCGCTTCGCCGTCTATGCGTGGGGCGCGGAAAAACTCGTGCTGCGCGTGGTCTCGCGCGACCCGGGCCAGCCGGACGAACCGCGCCGAAAACGCGCCCGGATCGCCATCCGCCTCGAACTGACGCTGCCCGACATCGGCAAGGTGCTGGTGCAAATGGAACCGGCCGGCAACGGCGTGGTGCTGGAAATCGGCGCCAACCAGAATGCCGCCATGGAATACATGCGGGAAATGCTGCCGCAACTGGCCGCCATCATCAGCCGCAACGGCCTGACCCTGGTGCGCTGCCATTTGATGCGCGAACTGGCGCCGGTGCGCGAAGAATACAACAACCCGACCCGGGTGCAGACCGCCATGCTGACACAATCGGTCTTTAAATCCATGGCGGAAGTGGCGGTGCTGCTCTCTCAGCCCCAGCAACCCAAAGATTTATTTTCAGAGTCGGCCTGAAATGCGTAGGTCGGTTTCCGAAGGAAGCCGACATGCATGCGCCGCAACCAGCACATAGAGTACCGGCCCGCACGCATGGCGGCTTCCGCCAAAGCGGCAACCGCCCTACCGAATTGCGCTCCGGAATACCCGAACGCCGGCGGCGTTTTTACTTCGGCACCACTTCAAACGCCAGCAACTGCGTCACCTGCCCCGCGCCAAACACATCGAAATTATCGTCCGACACCAGCACGATGGAGTGATGGCCGTTGGCCAGGCGCGGGCCCCAGGCCATGCCCTCGATACAGTCGATCTTGATACCCAGCGTATTCAAGTCCAGCACCAGGCGCTTTGTCAGCGGGGTATGGCTGGCGCCGGCCAGCGACGCCAGTCGGCCGACATCGGTCGCGCCATCCGTATCGATTTCATAAATGCGCGCCTGGCACTGCGGCGGCTGCCCCGGCGCGGCCTGCACCACGGCACGCTCCAGCACCAGCAGGCGGCGGCTGTCGATGGCGAGGAGCTCACTGACGCCATTTTCCGCCGCGCCGGACGCTGGCGTGGCGCCGGGTACGGCATCGATCGGATAGGCGTACTGGGCCTTGATGCCGCCGCTCAGGTCATGCCGGCTGATGCGGGACAGCGCGCCGCTGGTGGCGGTGGCCGGCGCGCCATCGGCGTAGATCGGCCCTTCCATCGCGACCCACAGCGATTTTCCGTCGGCGGCAAAGCCCATCGACTCATAGCTGAGGTTCATGCGCGCGCCCTGGGTTTGCGCGGCCGACACGCTGAACAGGAACGGCGTCGGCAAGCTTTCCAGCGCCATGCCCTCCAGCGTGGCATGGCGCACGAACGGCTGCAGGCCCAGCGAGCGGTCGCCCTCGCTACTCCACCAGATCGAACCATCGCGCGGATCGAACCGGATCGATTCGGGATCGGCCACTTCGCCACCCCGCTGCGCATACTGGGCGCGCGACGGGAACTGGCTGCCATCGCCCTGGCGCAAATACACCACGTCGCGCCACTCCACGCCGCCAAAGCCATCGAGGCCATAGGCCAGGCGCGCGGTATAAAAACGCGACGGACTCTGGTCGGAACGATCGTCGCTGACCAGGATCCAGTTGCCCGACGCGGCATCGTAGTCGATGCCGGACAGCCCGCCCACCACGGATCCTTTAAAGGCCATTTTCAGCGGAATGCGCTGCTCGCCCAGCAGGCGCAAGCTGCCCACGGAGCGGTCGGGTTCGCCGCCGCCGCAACCGGCCAGGAGGGCGGCCACGGCGATCGCGCAGACCGTCAGGCGGGAAATAAAAGTGGGCAGGCTCATGAGGTGCGCTGTAATGATTGTTATGGCAACCATCACATTCTATGAGCCGGCTTCCCCGCTGGCCGCGGGGTGCACACTATAAAGAATATTGCTTTTCGATGATGGGCTGCGCACCACCTATACGCAGCCGATGATACTAATCCATCGTTTAACCGACCGTGCCGATAATCGACACTTCCCGGTTTTCCGGCACCTCGTTATACGACAGCACGTGCAGGCCCGGCGCGAACAGCCGCGCATAGCGCGCCAGCAGCGGCCGGATTTGCGGCAGCACCAGCAGCAGCGGCGGCGTGGCCTGCTGCTTCATCTGTTCGCGCGCCACCGGCATGTTGACCTGCAACTGCGCCAGCAAGTGGGGGTCGATCGGATAGTTATCCAGCACGACTTTACCGCCCTGGCGCGCTTGGTTCAATGAGCCGAGCAACATGTTTTCCAGTTCGCCGCCCAAATTGAAGGCCAGCATTTCCGGTTTCTGGCCGAACAGGCCGGAGACGATCTGGCGCCGCAGCGCGCAGCGCACCTCGGCCGCCAGCAGGATCGGATCCTTGGTGGTTTCCGACGAATCGAGCAAGGTGGTGGCGATTGGCACGATGTCCTTGAGTGAGACGTTTTCCGTCAGCAGCACGCGGAACACGCGCAGCAGCTGGGTGTGCGTCAGCGACTTTTCCAGCTGACTGGCCAGCTTGGGCGACAGCGCCGTCAGGCGCTCGAGGATGGCCGGCACGTCTTCATGGCGGAACAGTTCCGGCAGGTATTCGCGGGTCAGTTTCGACAAGTGGGTGGCAATCGCCGACGGCGCTTCCACCACCTGGTAGCCCAGGCCCAGCGCATTGGCTTTCTCGCCGTGCTCGATCCACGTCACCGGCATGCCGTACGCCGGCTCGACCCCGGGAATGCCGTCGATCTTGCCGTACACGGTGGGCGACGGGATCGCCATCAGCCGGTCGGGGAACACTTCGGCCTGCGCCACCACGGCGCCCGACAGCATCACCGCATACTGCGACGGCTTGAGACCCAGGTCGTCGCGCACCACCACTTGCGGCAGCACCATGCCCATCTGTTCGGAAATCGACTGGCGCACGCCGCGGATGCGCTTGGTCAGCGGCTCGCCGTGGTTCTTGTCGATCAGGCCGACCAATTTGTAGCCGACCGTCACCTGCAGCGGCTGCACGGCCGGCAGCGACTGCCATTCCAGTTCCGGCGTCTTTTCTTCCTTCAGCGCCGCTTCCACCGCCTTCATCGCGGTATTGTCCGGCGCGTCCACCCGCTGGCTCAGCTTCCAGGAGACAAAGCCCAGCACGCCAGCGAAGGTCAGGAACACCAGCCATGGCATGCCCGGCACCACCGCCAGGATCACCATCAGGCCGGCGGCGCCGCCAATCACGCTAGGCGACGACAGCACCTGCTTGGCCACGGTATCTTCGAAGTCGCCGGCATCGGAAATGCGCGTCACCAGGATCGCGGACGCCGCCGACAGCAGCAGCGCGGGGATTTGCGCCACCAGGCCGTCACCAATGGTCAGCAGCGCGTACTGGCGGAACGCGTCGCCAAACGACATGTTGTGCATCAGCGAACCGATCGCAACGCCACCCACCATGTTGATAATCAGGATCAGGATCGACGCCACCGCGTCGCCGCGCACGAACTTCGAGGCGCCGTCCATCGCGCCATAGAAGTCCGCTTCCATCGCCACGTCGCGGCGCCGCTCCTGCGCCTTTTCCTGGTTGATCAAGCCGGCATTGAGGTCGGCGTCGATCGCCATCTGCTTGCCCGGCAAGGCATCCAGCGTAAAACGGGCCGACACTTCGGCAATCCGTTCGGCGCCCTTGGTCACCACGATGAAGTTAATGATCATCAGGATCACGAACACCACCAGGCCCACCACGTAATTGCCGCCGATGACGACGTTACCGAATGCCTCGATCACGTGGCCGGCGGCGGCCGTGCCTTCATGGCCGCGCAGCAGCACCACCCGGGTCGAGGCCACGTTCAAGGTCAACCGCATCAATGTGGTGGCCAGGATCACGGTCGGGAACACCGAGAAGTCCAGCGGCCGCTTGGCCGACACGCTGACCAGGATGACGATCAGCGCCAGCACGATGTTGAAGGTGAACAGGATGTCCAGCAATGCCGGCGGCAACGGCAGGATGATCATGCCGAGGATCGCCATCACAAACACCGGGGTCGCGAACTTGTGGCGCCGCATTTCAGCAACGATTCGGTTCAGAAGATTCATCAGGTTCTTGCCTCACTCATACTTGCAGGTACTGGTACATCGGACGGGAACTGCGGCTCATTGCCGCGCTGCCCGTCCCGGAAGGATTTCAGGGCCAGCACATAGTTCAGCACTTGCGACACGGCCGCATACAGCTGCACGGGAATTTGCTGGTTCACCTGACTGGTATTGTAGATGGCCCGCGCCAGCGGCGGCAGGGGCATCACTTCAATGTTGTGTTCGATGGCAATCTGGCGGATATACAGCGCCATTTCATCGACGCCCTTGGCCAGCACGTACGGCGCCTCGGCGCGGGTCTCATCGTAGCGCAGCGCCACCGCATAGTGTTCCGGGTTGGTCACCACCACGTCGGCCTGCGGCACGGTCTTGCGCGCGGCGCGCTGCGCCATGGCGCGTTGCAACTGGCGGATCCGCTGCCGCACTTCAGGGCGGCCTTCATTGCTCTTGTATTCTTCCTTCAAGTCCTGCTTCGACATGCGCTGGTTTTGCGCATAGAAAAAGGCCTGGGCCGGCACGTCGATGATGGCAAAAATCACGAACACGGAAATCATCGACATCAGGCCGTCGAGCATCAGCGACGAGCCGCTCAGCAAGGCGTCATTGAACGGCAGCGCCTGCAGGCGCGTGTAATCCTTCATGGTCGACATGGCGATATGCACCAGCACCCAGATCAGCACGGTGGACTTGGCCAGCGACAGCGCGAATTCAAACGCATGTTTGCCGGAAAACAGCCGCCCCAGGTTGGTCACCGGCGAAAAACGCTCAAGTTTCGGTTCCCAGTGCTTGCTGGAAAATACCCAGCCACCCGGAATCATGCTGCCCAGGACGATCGCCATCGGCACCACGAACAGCGGCAACAGCATCTTGATCAGCAGCCAGGCGGCGGACGAAAAGATGATCGACAAGGTGTTCAGCATCGCGCCTTCCGACGCGTAGTTGCCGAACGACTGGTGGAACAATGCCCGCAGCTCGACCATGTAGGTGGGCATCAGGAAGATGAACAGTTTCAGCGTCACCAGGATGCCAAGCGCCGTCGCCAAGTCGCGCGAACGCACCACCTGGCCTTCGTCGCGCGCCTTTTTCAGCTTCTGCGCTGACGCCTTTTCTGACTTGTCGCCTGTGCTGCTGTCAGCCATGCGCCACCCGCATTTGCGTTTGTATCATGTCGAGCACCTGCCCCGAAATCCGCACGTAATGGGCGGGAATGAAGCGCACCACCTGGGCCAGCATGAACAGCCCGAATATCGTGATCACGGAAAAGCCCAGCGAGAACAGGTTCAGGGTCGGCGCCACGCGGTTCAGGAAACCAAAACCGATCTGCACCACGATGGTGGCAAACACAATCGGCACCGCCAGCAGCATGGCGGCGGCAAATACCCACGCCACATTCCACGCCACGGTTTGCAGCAGCAGCGGATGGTAGCCGGCGCCCAGCGGCCACGCCTTGAAACTGGCGCCGATCACGCCGGCGATCACCAGGTGGCCGTCGACCGCAAAGAAAATAATGATCGTCAACATCGTCAGCAGGGCCGACACCACGTCCGACGACTGGCCGTTGATCGGATCATTCATGACCGCCATGGAAAAGCCGATCTGGCTCGACACCATGAAACCCAGCACCATGATGACCGAGGTCGTGAAACTGAACGCCAGGCCCAGCACGCCGCCAATCACGGCCTGCTCGATGGTGGCCACCACGCCGTTGAGCGAAAACG
>Ga0307408_100003664_pt1 | contig 10469 bp, 8 predicted proteins | sample 322Cmetagenome_FD_202116 | JGI IMG/M metagenome (GOLD analysis project Ga0307408, IMG submission 202116) | Maize rhizosphere microbial communities from greenhouse at UC Davis, California, United States - 322HYB-C-3 | ecosystem: Host-associated > Plants > Roots > Rhizosphere > Soil | place: USA... | reverse complement strand
GCGCCGTTGAATTGGGCGATCTGCACGCCGTCCGGCTGCAACTCGTCGACGATGACGCGGGTAAGGCGTTGCACCGCCGCCATCATCGTGCCGAGGACTGCCGGGTCGACATCGAGGATATTGCGGGCCTGGGCCGCCTTGGGAATGACCAGCACATGGCCGCGTGATTGGGGAAAGATGTCGAGGAAGGCCAGCACATCGTCATCTTCGTAGATCTTGTAGGCAGGGGCTTCGCCGCGAAGGATCATCGCGAAGATGTTCTGGGAATCGTATTGGCCGTGCAGACTCATGGTTGCTCCTTGGACAGGCTTTGGTGGTTCAGGGTCAGCGCAATCTTCAACTGCAATTCGCTTTCTGAAAACGGCTTATGCAAAACCGGATACCGGGCAAACTCGGCGGGCACACCGCTGGCGCCGTATCCGGTGCTGAACAGAAATGGAATCTTACGATCCCGCAGGATTTCGGCAACCGGAAAAACCCGCTCCCCGGCGAGGTTGACGTCCAGGATCGCCAGGTCGAACTGCGCCGTACTTGCCACTTCACGGGCCCGGGCGAGCCGCGGGACGGAGGCCACCACCTCGCACCCCAGCTCTTCGAGCATTTCCTCGATCAGCATGGCAACGGTCCCCTCGTCCTCGACGAGCAGCACCTTGATCCCAGCAAATAACGTCATGCGTGATGCTCGGTGACCATGAACGAGAAGCGGCAGAGCACGCCCTCAGGTGCGAAGGTCAGCACGAATATCCCGCCCAGGTCGCGCTCGATGCAGCGTTTCATCAATCGCGACCCCAGCCCCTCGCGTTCCGGCGGTGACACTGGCGGACCGTCCTGCTCGCGCCAGTCCACGGTGAGCAACACGCCGTTCGATTGCGGCTGGACATTCCAGTTCACCGAAAGCCGGCCTGTCTCGACGGACATCGAACCGTATTTCAGGGCGTTGATCGCCAGTTCGTTGAGGGTCATCGTGAGGCCGAGCGCCACCCGGGTGTCGACCTCGATGGCGTCGCCCTCGATCGTGATACGAGCAGGGTCGGCGCCGAAAATGGGCATCAGCACTTCCTGGGCCAGGGACGCCAGGGCCGTATGCCCCCAATGCCGCCTCGTCAGCAGGTCGTGGGCGCGGGACAACGCGAGCAGCCGCGCTTCGAAGCGGTTGTAACCGTCCTTTGCGCTTTCTGCGTTGCGTGCGGTCTGGGCCGCCAGGGACTGCACGGTGGCCAAGGTGTTCTTGACCCGATGGTTGAGTTCGTCGATCAGGGTTTTCTGCCGATCTTCCGCCTGCTTTCGCTCGGAAATGTCCACCAGCATGTTGATGGCCCCCACCAGGTTGCCCTCGGCATCGTGCAGCGGCGTCGGGTATGGGGTAAACGGCACGCGGGTGCCGTCGGGACGTTCGGCAACCGCCTCGACACCGCGTATCGGCCGGTTTTCCTTCAGGGCCACCGCCATCGGGCATTGATCGTGGGGCAGGAAGGTGCCGTCGGTGTTGAACAATTTCCAGGTTACGCACCAAAGGTCGCCCAATTGTGGCGTTCGTCCCGACAGCTCCACCGCCGCGCGATTGAAGAACGTGATACGACCTTGCGCATCGGTGGTGTAGACCGCCGCCGGCAGTGCCTCGAGCAGGTTGCGCATATGCCGTTCGCTGTCGCGGATCTGGTTTTCCATGCGCCGCGCCAGCGTGACGTCCTGGAGTACCCGCACGCCATAGCGAAACGCGCCGTTGGCGTCCCGGACAGAAGAACTGTGGATGTCCAGGTAGACAGTCTCGCCATCGGGCTTGAAAGCGCGCTTGCGCAGCGCATAGTTGTCCATTTCACCCGCGACCTGGCGGGCATAGAGGGCCGCATCCTGGTCGATGCTCTCGGAGTGGGTGTAGTCCAGGAATGTCATCGCCAGCAGTTCTTCCCGCGTGCGGCCGAGCATGTTGCAGAAAGCGTCGTTGACGCGCAGCAGCCGGCCATCCGCCCCACACTCGGCAATGCCGATCGTGGCCGCTTCGTACGTTGCCGACAGCCTGTCGTCGCTCTCCTGGCGCGCCGTCTCGGCCGCATGGACACCCGTCATGTCCACCGTGAAGCAGCGCGTATTGAACAGTTTTCCCGCTTCGAAACGCCCGTTGGAGGTGATGGTGACATGCTTGATCGAACCGTCCTTGGCCCTCAGGCGCGCCGGGTAGTCCTGCAGGCACTCGCCGCTGCCAAGCTTATCCAGGATGTCATTGATGACCGGCTCGTCGATATGGAAATCAGTGATGCTGCGACCGATGTACTCCTCTGCCGAGTAACCCAGCAAAGCCAGTTCAGCCTTGTTGGCGCGCAGGATGAGGCCGTCGGCGCTGACGATGTGAAGGCCCACGGCGCTGTTTTCGAAAAAGTCCTCGAGGTCGGCATTCTTGCGCTGCAGCTCATCAGCCATGGCGTGCTGGGCGGAGACGTCCTGAAAGCAATTGATCGCCCCCTGGATGACGCCTTGTGCGTCTTTGAGGGGCCGGATGTTGACCAATGCCACGACGCGCGATCCGTCAGTACGCTCGATCAGCACTTCCTGGTTGCGCGTCGCGGCTCCCGCCTCGAGTGCCCAAGCCATCGGGCAATCTTCGAACGCGAGCGGGGTGCCGTCGGGCAGGAAAAGTCGATAGGAACCGCAGAAACGATCACCGCCCTTTCCCAATGTGGGCGTTCGCCCCCACAGGGTCGCCGCCTCGCTGTTGTACCGGACCAGCCAGCCGTCGTGATCGCACAGGTACACCGCGCCAGGAATCGCATCGAGCGCGCTGGCACCCATCGCCAAAAGACTTTCGTAATCGCTCTGCGCGCGCGTCTCCGTGGGAAACGCTTCTATGTTTGACATGGTTGATCCTCGATCCGCCTGGCTGAATACCTGCTACACAACGATCCCGGTATAAAACCGGGTAGAGATCCAGGCTCGGATATTTCATTGAATCTGCCAGCGCGGATTTTTTCATGCAGCAACAATGCATTCTAGATCGTTATTCATACCGCGAGTTCAGGAAAGTTGGATGCGGCGGCGCGGGGTTCAGAATTTGAACAGTGTCCGAGGTGTTTCCACCATGAGCGCACGCATCAGTTGCGGTGGGCACTCCAGTGCCTGCAACTGCTGCATCACGGTGTCGAAGCCCACATCGCTTTCATGTTGCGTATGCGGCCAATCACTCCCCCACACCAGCCTGCGAGGGCCGAAACTTTGCTCCAGCAACGCCAACGCGGCGTGGGCGAAGTCGAGGTTTTCCCGCTTCGTCCCGGCCAACCGGTAGATGCCGGAAACCTTCATCCAGACTTGCCCGCCCTGCCCCCACTTGAGCACCTCGGCGAAGCCCGGCTGCTCGACGCCCAGGCGCGCATCCGGACGGCCGAAATGGTCGATCACCAATTGGACGCCAAAAGGAATCAACTGCTGAATCAACCGCGGCAGATGATCGACCGGTGCATGCAATTCGACGTGCCAGCCCAGTTCGGCAAGATGGCCTAGGAATCCGCGCCAGATCGTTTCGCGAAAATCAGGCACGGCCTTGCCCATCAGGTTCAAGCGAACGCCGACCACGCCCAGCCGCGCCATGTCATCGAGCATCGCTCGGCTGACCTGCGGCTCCACCACCACGACGCCACGCAGTCGCTCCGGCGCCTGCCGGAGGGCCGCCAGCAGGTAACGGTTGTCGGTGCCGAGAAAACTCGGCTGGACCAACACCCCATGGCTCAGGCCGTAGCAACGCAGGTGTTCCAGGTATTGCGCCAGCGTGGCGTCATAGTCCGGTGTGTAGCGCCGCGCGGCAGCCAGCTCCAACTCACGGCTGAACACGTGGGCATGGCAGTCGATGCCGGTGATCGGCGTAGTGCAGGTATCAACCATGGGTATCCATCTTTCTGTAGATAAGCAGTAATCAGGCCCGTGCGCTTTCGCTGCCAGGCGCTACGTCGGATGCCGGTTGCGCCGTGGCCTCGAGACTTCGTCCGCGGGTTTCGGGCAGGCAAAGCGCCGCGAGCACCGCCACGCCGTAGGCGATGCCGGCATCGATCCCGATGGCCGACCCCAGGGACATGGAATCGCTCATGTGGCCGACCAGGAACGGAAACACCGCCGACAGGACCCGGCCGAAGTTGTAGCAGAAGCCGACGCCGGCGCCGCGCACATCCGCCGGGTACAACTCGTTGAAAAACGCGCCGAGACTCGCCGGAATGCCGGCCGCGAAAAAGCCGAGCGGGAAACCCAGGAACAACATCTGGGTGTTGGTCAGTGGCAAGAACACGTAGCACTGCACCGTAACCACACAGCACAGCGCGAACAGCAGGATGTTCTTGCGTCGGCCGATGCGGTCGATCAGCAGGCCGCTGACGACACAACCGCACCAGAAGGCGAAGATGATCACCGCCAGGTAGCCGCCGGAATTGAGCACCGACAGATTGCGCTCGGTCTTGAGAAAGGTTGGCAACCAGGTCATCACCGCGTGATAACCGCCATGGGCACCCAGCCCCAGCAAACCACCGAACAAGGTGACGCGAATCAGTTCAGGCCGAAAGATACCGCCCAGGGACTTGAAGAAACTCTGCGGGATGCCCTGTTCTTTTTGCAGGCGCTGGAAGCTGTCCGGCTCCTCGACATTACGACGCACCCAAATGATCAGGAACGACGGCAACAGGCCAACGATGAACATCACCCGCCAGGCCATGTCTTGCGGCACCAGGGAATAGATCAGCGTAAAGACCCCGACCGCCAGGCCCCAGCCCACCGCCCAGGCACTCTGCACTGTGCCCATGACCTTGCCGCGGTATTTCGGATTGATCGTCTCGGCCATCAACACCGCGCCGGCCGCCCACTCCCCGCCAATGCCAAAGCCCTGCAAGGCCTTGACGATCAGTAGCTGGTGAAAACCGCTGACGAACGCCGACAGGAAGGTGAAGAACGAAAACCAGAGGATCATCCACTGCAACGTGCGCACCCGGCCATAGCGATCGGACAACGTCCCGCCGACCCAACCACCCAGGGCCGAAGTGACCAGCGTGACGCCGCTGATCAACCCGGCATCGCCCTTGGACAAGGCGAATGCGGCGATCAGCGCCGGGATCGCCAGGCCGAACATCTGGACTTCCAGCGCGTCGAGCGACCAGCCGCCGAAACACGCCCAGAACGTCTTGCGCTCCCGCGAAGTGATTTGCCGATACCAACTGAACATGATTTTTATCCTTGTAGGTGGAACGAAAGGCAGCCGAAAGCGAACCGCGCCGCTACCGGCCAGTCAGGAAAACAAATACGGCAAGGGCAGCGATATCCGCTGCCGGGAGGTCAGTTGACGCGGCGTGGTCAGCGAATCTCCACGCTGTAGCGGAAATGCTCGGCATGTCCGCGCGAACGCCGCCATTCCAACGGGTTGCCCGCGTAATCCCGGGCCAGGCGCTCGATCACCACCACCGGGCTGTTGACCGGCACCTGCAACAGGCGCGCGTGCACGTCGTTGACCGACTCGGCGGTGAGGGTTTCCTGCGCATAAGCGACAACCTGTCCGCAGGTTTCTTCGTAGATGGGATACAGCAGCGGACCTTGCTGGCTCAGGTCGATTTCCAGCAGCGGCTGGAATCGGCTGCGAGGCAACCAGATCTCTTCGGCGAGCACTGGCTTAACATCCAACAGACGCACCCGGACAATGCGGATGACCGGCGCGTCCACCGGCAACCCCAACGCCTGGGCCACCGCTGACGGCGCGGCCACCGGCTCCACCGACAAGATGCGACTCTGCGGAACCCGACGCTCACCGGACGCGGACTGAAAACGGAAGAAACGGAACAGCGACGACTGGAACTGGGGACGACGAATGAAGGTGCCTCGGCCCTGCTGGCGCTCCAGGACGCCCTCGCTGACCAACGCATCGATCGCCTTGCGCACCGTCCCGGTGGACAGCCCGTATTCGGCTGAAAGCGCCGCCTCCGTGGGGATCGCCTCCCCCGGACGCCAGCGATTGTTGGCGATCTGCTCGGCCAACTGGTCACGCAAACGTTGATAGAGCGGCAGGCGGGCATCGCTGGAGAGTGGGTTCATGAGACGTTATCGACCTTATTATCTAGTCATCTATATGAATGTGCGCCGAGTATTTCCTCCTATCGGCAATGTTGTCAAGAACGGACAAGGTGATGGCTAGACGAACGGAGGCAAGCGAAGGCTCGCAGAGCTCAGCGATCTGGGGTTGCGTGCCGAGGCAACGCGAACGAAATCAATGCGGCGAGCAGCACGAACGCGCTGGAAATCCAGAGGCATGCGGCCAACCCGTACCCTTGATAAACCCAGCCCGAGAGCAGCGTCCCGACCAACCGCCCGAGCGCGTTGGACATGTAGTAGAACCCCACGTCCAGCGACACACCGTCCTCCTTGGCATACGACACGATCAAGTAACTGTGCAGGGACGAATTCACCGCGAACAGCGCGCCAAACAGCATGAGCCCACCCAACAGCACCGCCTGATGAGACAGCCCCAGCGCTATCGCCGCCGGCAACCCCGCCAGCGCCAGCGCCCAGAGGAACGCGGCGCGACCGTCGGGCACCTGGCCGCGCTTCCTTGCGGTGATAGTCGGCGCCAGGGATTGCACGATGCCGTAGCCAATCACCCAGGCGGCGAGGAAACCACCCACCGTCCAGAACTCCCAGCCCAAGACACTGCTCAGGTAAACCGGCAAGGCCACCACGAACCAGACGTCCCGGGCTCCGAACAGGAACATCCGGGCCGCAGACAGAATATTGATCGCCCGGCTTTTCGAGAAGATGTCCCGGAACTTCGGCTTGGCTTTGGCCTTGCCCAAGTCTTTTTTCAGCAGTATCAGGCTGCCGACCCAGATCAGCGCCAGCACAGCCGCCATCGCCAGCAGCGCACCCTGGAAACCAAGCAACGCGAGCAACGCCCCGCCGAGGAAAAAGCCGACACCTTTGAGCGCGTTCTTCGAGCCGGTGAGAATGGCGACCCATCGATAAAGCGTGCCCTGCTGCCCGGCCGGCACCAAGAGCTTGATCGAGGACTTGGCACTCATCTTGTTCAGATCCTTCGCAATGCCGGACAACGCCTGGGCGCTCATCACCCAGGCGACCGTCAGCAACGTGGAAGGAACGGTGAGCATCAACAGCGCCACGACCTGCAACCCCAAGCCGAGGTTCATGGTCCGGTTCAGGCCAAGCCGGGCGCCGAGATAGCCGCCCAACAGATTGGTGATCACCCCGAACAGCTCGTAGAACAGAAACAGCGCGGCAATCTGCAACGGGCTGTAGCCCAGCGCATGAAAGTGCAGCACCACCAACATGCGCAGGGCACCGTCGGTGAGCGTGAACGCCCAGTAGTTGCCCGTGACGAGCAGGTACTGGCGCACTTCTGGCGCGAGGGCCGACAAGATGTTCATCGCGACTCCTCAGCCAGCCAGGCCAACCATCCGGGCCAGCTCGACGGTACGGTTGGCATAGCCCCATTCGTTGTCGTACCAGGCATAGAGTTTGACCTGGGTGCCGTTGATGACCATGGTCGACAGGCCGTCGATGATCGAGGAACGCGGATCGGTGCGGTAATCGATGGACACCAGCGGGCGCTCTTCGAAACCGAGGATGTCCTTGAGCTCATGTTCGGCGGCGTCCTTGAGCAAGCGATTCACCTCTTCGACCGTGGTCGCTCGCTCGACCTCGAACACGCAATCGGTCAGCGATGCATTGGCCAACGGCACCCGCACGGCATGGCCGTTGAGGCGTCCGCGCAGTTCCGGGAAAATCTCCGCAATGGCAGTGGCCGAGCCGGTGCTGGTGGGAATCAGGCTCATGCCCGACGCCCGGGCGCGGCGCAGGTCCTTGTGCGGTTGGTCGAGAATGCTCTGGGTGTTGGTCAGGTCATGGATGGTGGTGATCGAACCGTGGCGGATGCCGAGTTTTTCGTGAATCACCTTGACCACGGGTGCCAGGCAGTTGGTGGTGCACGAAGCGGCAGTCACGATGCGATGTTGATCGGGCTTGAACTGCTGATGATTGACGCCCATGACGATGTTCAAGGCGCCGGGCTCCTTCACCGGGGCGCTGACCACTACGCGCCGCACACCCTGATCGAGATACCCCTGCAGGACCGCGACCGTTTTCATCTTGCCGCTGGCCTCGATCACCACGTCGCAGCCCGACCAATCCGTCTCGCCGATCGTCTTGTTGGCCGTGACCTTGATGCGTTGCCCCTCCACGACGATGTTGTCGCCCTCGGCTTCGGCCTGACGATGCCAGCGGCCATGCACCGAATCGAAGTTCAACAGATGGGCGTGGGTCGCCGCGTCACCTGCCGGGTCGTTGATCTGTACGAACTGAAACTCCGGCCAGCCCCAGGCTGCACGCAGGGCGAGGCGACCGATGCGGCCAAAACCGTTGATGCCAATTTTTATCGTCATGGAGGGGCACTCATATGTGTTTAGCCGAATATATGGTTTTTCGCATATAAGTGAAAGTCCAGCGTCACTTTGCTCGTCTGAGGTGTCGAGGCAATGCGCACCTTGTCCACAGTTCCTTTGTAATTCTCGATCGATGGAGTGCCCTCAGGTCACGCTCGTAGTACAGTCTCCACCCGATTATCAGAACCCATTTTGAAAGATGTGAAACCACCGGGACTCCGTTCGAACGGTTCCTCGCACACATCATTCACCAGCCGCAGCGGTCACAGCATGATTGAAATCACCGAAGTCTCCATCGCCCAACTCCGGGCTGCGCTCGAATCCGGCCAGACCACGGCGGTCGAATTGGTCCAGGCATACCTTGCCAGGATCGATGCGTACGACGGTCCGCAAACGCCCACGGCCCTCAACGCGGTGGTGGTTCGCAATCCCGACGCACTGGATGAGGCAAAGGCATCCGATGACCGTCGGGCCAGGGGCCAGACGCTGGGCCCACTCGACGGCATTCCCTACACGGCCAAGGACAGCTACCTGGTCAAAGGCCTTACCGCCGCCTCTGGCAGCCCGGCCTTCAAGGACCTGGTCGCCTATCGCGACGCCTTCACCATCGAGCGGTTGCGCGCCGCCGGGGCGATCTGCCTGGGCAAGACCAACATGCCGCCCATGGCGAACGGCGGCATGCAGCGCGGCGTGTATGGCCGTGCCGAAAGCCCCTACAACGGTGATTACCTTACGGCACCTTTCGCCTCGGGTTCTTCGAACGGTGCAGGCACCGCCACCGCCGCCAGTTTCGCCGCCTTTGGCCTGGCCGAGGAAACCTGGTCCAGCGGACGCGGCCCGGCTTCCAATAATGGGCTGTGTGCCTACACGCCGTCGCGCGGGGTGATCTCGGTGCGCGGCAACTGGCCGCTGACGCCGACCATGGACGTGGTCGTGCCCTACGCCCGGACCATGGCCGACCTGCTCGAAGTGCTGGACGTCGTGGTCGCGAACGACCCGGATACCCGCGGCGACCTGTGGCGCCTGCAACCCTGGGTGCCGATTCCCCCCGTCGATTCGGTTCGCCCCGCCTCCTACCCCAGCCTCGCTGCCAAACCCGAGACGCTGGCGGGCGTGCGCTTCGGCGTCCCGCGCATGTACATCAATGCCGATCCCGAGGCGGGTACTGCCGAAAAGCCTGGGATCGGTGGCCCGACCGGCCAGCGCATCATCACGCGCCCGTCGGTGATTGCGCTTTGGCAAGAAGCGCGCAAGGCCCTGGAAGCCCAAGGCGCCGAGGTGATCGAGGTGGATTTCCCACTGGTGTCCAACTGCGAGGGCGACCGTCCTGGCGCGCCGACGGTGTTCACCCGCGGCCTGGTGTCCAGGGAATTCCTGCACCATGAACTGTGGGACCTGTCGGCCTGGGCGTTCGATGATTTCCTGCGGGCCAACGGTGACCCGAAACTCAACCGCCTGGCGGACGTCGACGGACCGCTGATTTTCCCCCACGACCCAGGCACCCTGCCCAACCGCGAGGACGACCTCGCCGCAGGCATGGACGAGTACGTGAAGATGGCGCAGCGCGGCATTACGCCGTGGGACCAGATCCCCACCCTGCCCGAGGGTTTGCGCGGCCTCGAAGAGACACGCCGGATCGATCTGGAAGACTGGATGGCGCGCCTCGGCCTGGACGCGGTGATCTTCCCCACCGTGGCAGACGTCGGGCCGGCGGACGCGGACGTCAATCCAGCGTCGGCCGACATCGCCTGGAGCAACGGCGTCTGGGTCGCCAACGGCAACCTCGCCATCCGTCACCTGGGCGTGCCCACCGTCACCGTGCCGATGGGCGTCATGGCGGACATCGGCATGCCTGTCGGCTTGACGTTCGCCGGCCGCGCCTATGACGACTCGAAGCTGTTGCAGCTGGCTTCGGCATTCGAGTCGATGGGATCGAAACGGCGGATTCCGCCGAGGACTCCACCGTTGTAACCACAACAGGGACATGACCTGGAAAAGCAGGCCCACCGGGGTGAGGCCTGCGCCACCGTTGCTTCAGGCTATCGGTTAATCAAAACTTCC
>Ga0307408_100003662_pt1 | contig 10473 bp, 6 predicted proteins | sample 322Cmetagenome_FD_202116 | JGI IMG/M metagenome (GOLD analysis project Ga0307408, IMG submission 202116) | Maize rhizosphere microbial communities from greenhouse at UC Davis, California, United States - 322HYB-C-3 | ecosystem: Host-associated > Plants > Roots > Rhizosphere > Soil | place: USA... | reverse complement strand
TAAATCGTGACGCCTGCGGCATCCAGATCCGCCTGCCGCTTGAAAGCGGCCACAATCCGCTCACGAACATCCGAGGTGACCGGCAGCTTCTTCACTTCGATGAGGTTGCTGACCCCTGTTACACCCGAAATTCTCGCCGCCGACTTCCTGGCTTCAGCGCTCTGGTAAAAATAGTCCACCGTGCCGGAAAGCGTGACCCAGCCCTTCTCCACCTTCACATTGATCTTCTCGTGCGGGATCGAGACGTTCCAGGAGAAGATATCGAGGATACGCTTGGCGATTTCATGGTCGGCCGTATGCGGCTCGGATTTGAAGCGAACGTGGATTTCCTCGGCGATCGCTTTGACGCCGCTCACGCGCCTTGTGGCCTTCTCGGCGGCCATCTTCTCGACATAGTTGGGCACATAGCCTGACAGGGTTACGACCCCGTCATTTACAGCCACGCCGATATCAGCATGATCGACGCTCGGATCCCATTCAAGTTCGTCCATGACGTCACGCTGCAACTGTCCGTCGGTCTTCATCACAACTCTCCTTGTGCAAGGGGGATGCGCGCCATTCTCGAGCGCGTGATTTGCTGACAGCACCAAGCGCCACCGGCAAAAGCATGGCGACTACGGTGCCGAGGCCTGCGCCGGCACCACCGCGAATGCGTAATTTGCCATCCATGTCGCGGATCGCTCGCCGAACCCGGCTGAGACCAATACCGTGGCCTGATCCCGGCGCGGCGCTGGGCCATTTCGTGACACCATTCTGAAGGAGGCCCGGCCCGTCATCGGCAATTACAAGCCAGATCCGGTTACCAATCCTTCGGCAACGAAGCATGATGCGGCGGGCGCCAGCAGCTGTGGCGTTGGCGACAAGCTCCAGCATCACCGCTTCAAGCTCGGCGGGATCGGCACTCACGAGCGCAGCCGGGACGGCCACCTGCGTGTCGATTTCCAGCGAAGCCGGAGACCGGACGATCGCCTGGAGCATGGGAGCGGCTTCCGCCACTTGCGCGCCCACGTCCAGGAGGTGACGCTCTCCTTGAGCCTCCTTCGAGAGCAGTCGGGAAGCCAGTTCACCACCGCGCACAGCGGCTTCCTCCAGGCCCTGCAGCAGATTTTCCCGTTCGGGCCCGTCAATATTTTCCGTCAACAGATGCCGAATCGAGGCGATAACCGCGAACAGGTTGCGAAGATCATGAATGACCTCCCGGGCAGGATCCTGATTTGAAAGGCTGCCCTTCACTTCGCCCTGATGCTGCATGATCGCCTCCTCGCTGATCGAGGCGATTGTAGTTAATGCGTGGTGCGTCCCTATTCGCAACTTCCCGTAAGTAGCCCCTCATCATCTTCGGTTCGAACGGCAAGGTCTGCGGCATTTACGAATAGCAGCTGTGGGAATGCATCTCATAGGATCACGCAGGCAAGCGCCGCCAGGGCGCCTTTCTGCGAAAGGCGAGAAGCTCCATGACAATCCGCAACCTGCCTCCCCTTCTTCATGCCAAAAGCATCGTGCTGGTCGGAGGGTCGGACCGCAAGGGAGCCGTAGGCGCGCTCGTCCTCGACAATCTCCTCGCTGGCGGATTCGACGGCAAAATCTATGTCGTCAATCCGCGTCCCATCGCCAGAGAAGGCGCGATGTGGTTCGCGACGGTCGATAGCCTTCCGGAGGCACCAGAACTCGCGATCATCATGACGCCCGCATCGACCGTCGCGTCGATCATCGACCAGTTGGGAAGACGTGGCGCCCGCTGCGCGGTGATCCTTTCAGCTGGCCTTACGGATGTCGGCGGACATCGGCGCGCGGTTTTGGACGCAGCCAGCCGGCATGATCTGCGCATCGTCGGGCCTAATTGCCTCGGCATCATGGCGCCTCATGCCCGAATCAATGCCACCTTCGCGCGAAACTCGGCGCGGCCGGGGCATCTTGGCCTCATATCCCAGAGCGGCGCGATCATTACCGCCGTGCTGGATTGGGCACAGACCCGCAGTGTCGGCTTCTCCGCGATCGTCTCGGCCGGAGACATGGCCGATGCGGACCTGGGCGATCTCATAGACCTTCTTGCGGCCGATCCGCACACCCATGCGATCCTTCTCTATATCGAGGGCGTGACGCAGGCGGCCGAGTTCATGGCGGCGGCGCGGGCGGCGGCACTCACCAAACCCATCATCGCGATCAAGGCGGGAAAGAGCCAGCTCGCGGCGAAGGCGACGCTCTCCCATACCGGAGCGATGATCGGCTCCTATGACGTCTATGAAGCTGCGTTCGCCAGGGCGGGCATCATCCTGGTCGACAGCCTGACGGAGCTTTTCGATGCCGCCGAAATCCTCTGCACCTGCGAGCCGATCCCGGACAACCGGCTGGCGATCCTCACCAATGGTGGCGGAGCGGGCATATTGGCGGTCGATGCTCTTGCGAAGACCGGCGGCCAGCTGGCTACACTGGCGCCGGAGGCATTAGCCGCGCTTGAGAAGGACATGCCCGCCGATTGGTCGCACAGCAACCCCCTCGATGTGTTGGGCGACGCCGGGCCGGAGAGATACAGCAAGGCATTGCGGTCCCTCCTGCGCGACACGGGCAGTGACGCTGTCCTGGTGATGAACTGCCCGACCGCGCGCAGCGAAGCAGCCGAGACAGCCCTGGCCATATGCGAGGAAATCGCGGCAGCGGCAGAGGAGCGCATTCGCAAGCCTGTCCTGGCCTGCTGGCTCGGCGATACCAACGCCGATGCCGTCAGGCCGGTCTTCTCGGCAGCCGGCATTCCCGTCTTTTCCACGCCTGACGATGCCGTGCGTGCCTTTGGCTATTTGGCTGAGGCGCGTCGCGTGCGCAAATACCTGACCGATGCACCCACGCGAACGCGGGAGGTCAAGGCCGATCGCATTGCTGCCCTCGCGATCATCGCCAGCGCACAGGCTGAAAACTGCCCGCTGCTTTCAGAAATCAAGGTGAAGAAGCTGCTGGAGGCCTATGGCATCCCCGTCGCGGCCACGCGCTTCGCCGCCTCGGCGCAAGCGGTAGAGGAAGCCTGCTGCTGGCTGAGCGCACCCTATGCCGTCAAAATCGTCTCTCCCGACATTTCGCACAAAAGCGATGTCGGCGGAGTGGCGCTCAATCTCCGCGATGCTCGCGCCGCGGTAGCCGCAGCGCAGGACATGGAGCGGCGAATCCGGCGCGATTTCCCCGACGCGCATATTCAGGGATTTGCGGTCGAAGACATGATCAAGGTCGATGACGGCACCGAGATAATCGTCGGCATCACAGCCGATCCGGCATTTGGACCCATCATCATGGCTGGCGCTGGCGGCACCGCTACGCAGATTCTGGACGACAAGGCCATCGACCTGGTTCCCATCGATCATGCCCAGGCGCGCAGCCTGATAGCGCGGACGCGCATCTCGGCCATGCTAGCGGGGTACCGCAACGTGCCGGCCGCCGATGTGGCAGGCCTCGCTGATGTGCTAAATGCGGTGTCAGCGATGGCGGTCGATCTCCCTGACCTCCTCGAACTTGACATCAACCCTCTCGTCGTGAGCGCAGCGGGGGTCATTGCGCTCGACGCGCGGGCGCGGATCACGCCTGAGCCAGCCACTGCATCACGCCTGGTCATCCGCGCAGCACCTGAAGGCTGGGCATCTGACCTTGTGACGGAACATGGTTTTCGCTTCCATGTCCGGCCCGTGCGGCCTGACGACGAACCAGCCGTGACAAGTTTCTTCGACCAGGTTTCGCCTGAAGACCTGCGCTTCCGCTTCATGTCTGGCGTACCGAAGGTGCATCCTGAGCAGATTGTCTTGATGACGAGGGTCGATTATCTTCGCACGATCAGCTTCCTGGCCTTCGATGAACAGGGCAGCCTCATCGCGCTCTGTATGCTCGCGACCGATCCCGATCGCAGCCGCGCGGAAATCGCGCTCACAACGCGCGCAGACATGAAGGGCAAGGGCATAAGCTGGACACTGTTCGAGCATGTTCTGCGCTATGCACGGTCGGAAGGCATCGAGACTGTCGAGTCAATCGAATGCGCCGATCATGATGCGGCCCTGCGCATGGAGCGCGAGCTAGGTTTTGCAACCATCGTCGATCCTGACGACCCGACCATTCGCATCGCCAGGAAAGACATGGCTGGACCCAGGCCAACCAGCTGATCACCGTATCCGATTATCGCAATTGCCTGCCGTCAGCCGGCTTTCTTTTCGCGACGCCCCGCATCATCACCATGCCGGGGATGAGCGGCAGCCAGAGCGTGAACAGACGCAGCAGCATGGTCGCGGCAAAGGCCGCCTCCAGCGCCATCCCCAGCAGGTGCAGCATCGCGACCGATGTCGCTTCGAAACTTCCAAGGCCGAGGGGGATCGGTCCCAGCGTCGCAATGACCGACGCCATGATGAAGGCAATGAAGGCCGTTCCGAACGCCGCCTGCTGGCCGAGGCTGTGCAGGCAGGCGTAGAGTGTCCCGGCGTCGGCCAGGAAGATCATGGCATTGCAGCCCGTGACGGTAAGGATCAGCCGCCTGTCCTGCAAAAGCGCTGCTGGCGCTTGCGCCACCGTCTCCAATAGCCTGCGAACGACGTCGATCTGTTCGATCCGGTCAGGTAGCGGCCTGCTTCCGCGACGGCGGAGCCACAGCGCGAGCGAAGGAATCGCGAGCGCCACGAGCAGGAAGATCGTGACCGTGCCAGCCATCAGCGGCGTAGCACGGTCATGGAGCCAGAGCAGGATCAGCATCACCAGAGCGAAGAAGGCATAGGCCACATAGAAGCCGATCATGGACAGGAGAAGTGTGGCCACCGCCGTCCCCTTCGGCACGCCAAGCGTCCGAAGCTGATCGACGAGCAGGACGTTGCCGCCCATGCCCGCGCTGGGGAGCACCTGATCGGCGAACAGCTTGGTGAGGGCTATCCGCATCAGCGCCCGTATCGGCCTTGGGGCGCGGGCATGGCGCAACACTGCGGACCAGCCTCTCGCAACACTGGCATAGGTGGTCAATTGAAGAGCAAGCGCGAGGAGGATCCAGCCAGGCTCGGCTTCCCGCAGCAGAGCAGCGAACCGCCTCACCTCTCCCCAATGGACAACGACAGCGAACAATCCGGCGGCGATCAGGACCGCAAGGAACCAGCTTCGCCATCGCGCCGATGCCATATCTATCTCCGACCTCCACGGTGCTTGAGCGCAGCGATCATCCTGTCCCCGCCGACATTATGGCTACCGGCCGGCCAGCGAACTTCGGACAGTTACGTAGCTTAACGGATTCGAGCAGAGCGCAGGGTGGTTCATTTCATAAGCCTGATCGCCTCGCATTCCGGAGCTCAGATGGCTTTTCCCATTCCCCTGCAGCTTCGACATGCGGATCTTCAAGCGCCGGGGAGCGATCATGGCCCGATCGGCTCGACCACAGAAGGTAAAGGGGGCCGGATTCCGGTCGAATATTGGCGACTGCCCCCTGCCACGATTCTTGCTGCGCTCGCGGCGACGGAAGACGGCCTCTCTTCCCTTGAAGCGGACCGCAGGCTGGCGCTGGCTGGTCCCAACATCCTCTTCCAGCGGTCCCGGCGGCGCCTGGCAGTCGATCTGGCCCGCAGGCTTGGCAACCCGCTTGTGCTAATGCTGCTTGCCGCTGCCACCGTCGCGGGCGCGACCGGTGACATGCCCAGCTTCCTCCTGATCGTGGCCATGGTCTTGCTGTCCACGATCCTTGACACGGTGCAAGAACGGCGAGCAGAAGCGACTGCGGCGGCGCTGAGGGAGGCAATCGCCCTCACCGCGAGGACATTGCGAGATGGGGACGCTACCACCCTGCCCGTCCGCGAGCTCGTACCGGGAGACATCGTCCTGCTGGCCGCCGGCGATCTGGTGCCCGCCGATGGGCTCGTGCTGTCGGCGAATGCGGCCCAGGTCAATCAGGCTGCCCTGACAGGAGAACCCTTCCCGGTCGAGAAATCACCAGACGTCGAACCCGACGCTTCCATGGGCGAAGCACGAAACCTCCTGCTTCACGGCAGTTCCATGATCGGTGGCAGCGCGACCATGCTTGTGGTCCAGACAGGTGACCGGACCCATTTCGGCGGCATCGCGAAGTCGCTGGGCGATGAACAACCTCCCACCGCTTTCGAGCGAGGCATCCACAGGCTGGGGCTGCTGATCGTGCGGATGACGATCTTCCTCGTCCTCTTCGTGATCCTGGCACATCTGGCGCTCGGCCGGCCGCCGGTTGAATCCTTCCTGTTTGCGATGGCCCTGGCGGTCGGCCTCACGCCCGAGTTGCTGCCGATGATCATGACAATCGGTCTGGCGCGCGGCGCGCAGCGCATGGCAGCGGCAAAGGTGGTGGTGAAGCGGCTTTCGGCGATCCACGACCTTGGCGAAATGGACATGTTATGCACCGACAAGACCGGCACGCTCACCGAAGCCCGGATCTTGATGACTGGCCATCCTGGTATCGACGACACCGACAGCGAGCGCGTCTTCATGCTCTCCGCCGTCAATGCCCGGTTCGAAAGCGGCCTGCGCAGCCCGCTGGACGACGCGCTGCTTGCGCACACGGGGCATCATCCGCTCATCGGTTGGCGAAAGCTTGACGAACGGCCGTTCGATTTCGAAAGGCGGCGAGTGTCGGTTCTCGCCGAATGGCTGGGCGACAGGATCGAGATCGTCAAGGGTGCACCCGAAACGATCATCAGCCTGTGCACCCAGGCTGAAGCGCCGGACGGCACGATCCTGCCACTCGACGCTGCACTGAAGACGCGCCTCATGAAGCTGCACGATGACCATGCCGGCCAAGGCCTTCGCCTGCTCGGCATAGCCTGGAAATCAGCAGCGGGTCGTGAACGCATCGAAACCGACGATGACGACCATCTGATATTCGTCGGCTTCTGTCTGTTCCTTGATCCACCGAAAAATTCGGCCGCGGCCGCGATCAGGCGGCTGAAGGCGGCGGGCATCGGCACCAAAGTCATATCCGGCGACTCTGCAGCCGCCGTGCAGCATCTCATGACCGTTCTCGGCCATCCATCCTCCAACCTTCTCACGGGAGAGGAGATCGCCGCGCTCGACAATCAGGCGCTGGCCGTGCGGGTCGTGGAAACAGACCTTTTCGCCCGCGTCACCCCGGACCAGAAGTTGCGGATCGTGCGAGCACTACAGGCACGCGGCCATATCGTGGGATTTCTCGGCGATGGCATCAACGACGCGCCGGCCATCAGGGCAGCCGATGTCGGCCTTTCCGTCGATGGCGCGACCGACGTCGCGCGCGAGGCAGCGGACATGATCCTGCTGGCGCCCGATCTTGCAGTGCTGGCAGACGGGGTAGCGGAAGGGCGACGCACCTACGCCAATATCCTCAAATATATTCGCATGGGCACAAGTTCCAACTTCGGCAACATGCTGACAATGGCGCTGGCGTCCCTGTTCCTGCCCTTCCTGCCGCTGACGCCGGTGCAGATCCTCCTCAACAACATGCTCTACGATCTCTCCCAGACAGGCATTCCGTTCGACAGCGCCGAAAGCAGCGATCTTGCCTCGCCCCATGGCTGGGACATGCCGGGCCTTGTGCGCTTCACCATGATCATGGGACCTTTATCGTCGCTCTTCGATATTGCCACCTTCGGCGCGCTAATCGCCCTTTTCCATGTCGATGTGCCGACCTTCCGCACCGCATGGTTCATCGAATCAATGGCAACGCAGATATTGGTTGTCTTCGTCATCCGCACATCTGCGCCATTGTGGCGGCAACGGCCTCATCGCCTGCTGGTGACGACCGCCTGTCTGTGCCTCGGCGCAGCAGTCATGCTGCCTTTCCTGCCGATCGCCTCCACATTAAGCTTCGCCGCGCCGGAGGTTTCGATCATCGCAGTGACGGCGCTACTGGTTGCCGCTTACCTGCTGTCAGCCGAAGCGCTGAAGCGAGTGGCGATGCGATGATGGCGCGCGAGCGGTTCAGGGCGTGATCAGGACCTTAAGCGCCTGAGTCTCGGCAGCCCTGCCGAAGACATCATAGGCCTCCATGATACCGTCGAGCGTGAAACGGTGGGTGACGAGTTTCTTCGCGTCGATCTTCCCGCTCGCCACCGTCTTCAGCAGCATCGCCGTGGTCGCCGTGTCCACCAGCCGGGTCGTGATGGTGATATTATGCGCCCATAGACGCTCAAGGTGCAGGTCCGCCTTTTTCCCATGCACGCCGATGTTGGCGATGACGCCGCCGGGCGCGACCAGATCCTGGCACAATTCGAATGTCGCGGGAACGCCGACCGCCTCGATCGCGGTATCGACGCCCTGACCGCCGGTCAGCGCCTTAATGGCCGCCACCGGATCTTCCGTCCGACTGGCGATCGTTCGCGTCGCACCGAATTTTTCGGCGACAGCCAGCCGGTTCGCGTCGATGTCGATCATGATGATCTGGGCCGGCGAATAGAATTGCGCGGTCAACAACGTAGCAAGGCCGATCGGTCCCGCGCCGACGATCGCGACGGTGCTTCCGGGTGCGACCTTGCCGTTGAGGACGCCGCATTCGAACCCTGTCGGCAGAATGTCGCTCAACATCACGAGAGCTTCCTCGTCGGTCCCGGGCGGAACCGGATAAAGGCTCGTATCGGCATGCGGTATGCGAACATATTCGGCCTGCGTGCCGTCAATCGCATTCCCCAATATCCACCCACCGCTTGTGCAGTGCGAATAGATGCCCCGCCGGCAGTAATCGCATCTGCCGCACGCGGTGATGCAGGAAATGAGGACATGGTCGCCCGGCTTGAAGTTGGCGACCGCTGGGCCAACCTCCTCGACCACGCCCACGCCCTCATGCCCCAGAATCCGTCCCGGCTCGCAGCTGGGCACATCACCCTTCAATATGTGAAGGTCAGTGCCGCATATGGTCGTGTGGGTCACGCGAACGATCGCATCCCCGACTTCCACGATCCGGGGCGCTTCCCTTTGCCCAAGATGCTTCTGGCCCGGGCCATCATAGATCAACGCTCTCATATGGGTGCGTTCCTTTGCGATCCGCTCACCTTAATGGCCCAATATCGGGTCATCAGGCCGGGCAGCCTATGCGTAGATTCACGCACGGCGCTTGCCTTTGCAATCGGATAGACTTTGGGCTCCTGTGGCAAGAAAGGAACGCTGTCCATGAGCGCAATGGTTGCCATGCAAATCAGCGCCCCTGGCAAAGCTCTGGTTCGCATCGAGCGCCCCCTGCCCGAACCCGATACCAACGAATTGCTGATCGAGGTCGCCGCCTGCGGCGTATGCCGAACCGACCTGCATGTGCTCGATGGCGAAATTTCGGCACGCTACCCGATCATACCAGGGCACGAAATTGTGGGCCGCGTCGCCGCGATAGGGGCGCAGGTGGAAGGGTTTTCGCTTGGCCAGCGGGTGGGCGTGCCATGGCTGGGACATACATGCGGCCAATGCCCCTACTGCCATGCGGGACAGGAAAATCTCTGCGACGCGCCGCTCTTCACGGGCGCCACGCGCGATGGCGGTTATGCCAGCCATGTGGTCGCTGACGCCCGTTATTGCTTCGATCTGCCCGAGCGTTTTTCCGACGTGGAAGCAGCGCCTCTCCTGTGCGCCGGGTTGATCGGCTGGAGAGCTTTGCGTCTGGCTGGGGCGGCGCCTGTGATCGGCCTGTATGGCTTTGGAGCCGCGGCGCATATTCTGGCCCAGGTCGCCCGCCATCAGAAGCGCGACGTCTATGCCTTCACAAAGGATGGTGACGAGGAAGGGCAAGATTTCGCGCAGTCACTGGGCTGCGCCTGGGCGGGCGGCTCTTCCGACGACCCGCCGCGGTTGCTCGATGCCGCGCTCATCTTCGCGCCTGTGGGCGAGTTGGTGCCTCGAGCGCTGCGGGCGGTGAAGAAGGGAGGTCGCGTCATATGTGCAGGCATCCATATGAGCGACATTCCTTCCTTCCCCTATGCCGACCTGTGGGAGGAAAGGCAGATCCTCTCCGTCGCCAACCTGACGCGGGAAGACGGCACCTCCTTTTTCGAGGCTATCGGCAGCATCGACCTGCACATCGCCACGCAAACCTTCCGGCTCGAGGACGCCAATGAGGCACTGCAAAGCCTGCGCAGCGGCAAGGTGAAGGGCGCCGCCGTGCTGGTGTCCCGAAACGCGAATGCGTGACTCTACTTATGGCGGGAAATTGCCAGCCGCGCGAAACTTCGATGCAGAGTCTTTTACGGAGGACCGTTCATGCGCCGTTTCCTCGCAACTGCCTGTCTTTTGAACCTCATGTTCATTGCAGGCGTGTCAGCACAGACCGTAAAGCCGCACGCCGAACACCACCCGGCAGAAACACCAAAGCAGCCGCCCTCGGCATCTGCGGATGCCGGGCATGATTGCCCCATGATGAAGGGAGAAGGCGGTCATATGATGGGGCCGGATGGCGCGCCTTCGCCAATGGGACAAGTGCATCGGATGCCGGATGGCATGGAGCATTGCAGCGCCATGCACAGTTCAGCTGCCGCCCAGGAACAGCCACAT
>Ga0307408_100003661_pt1 | contig 10474 bp, 6 predicted proteins | sample 322Cmetagenome_FD_202116 | JGI IMG/M metagenome (GOLD analysis project Ga0307408, IMG submission 202116) | Maize rhizosphere microbial communities from greenhouse at UC Davis, California, United States - 322HYB-C-3 | ecosystem: Host-associated > Plants > Roots > Rhizosphere > Soil | place: USA... | reverse complement strand
AACAGATGGTGAGATCAGCGTAGATATAGCGAATATCACCGGAGGAAACCCGGGCTATACGTATGTGCTCGATCAGGATCCGTTAAACCTCAGCGGCTCTGCTGATGGAAGCTTCCAGGGGTTATCAGCCAATATACTCTATACCATCACTGTAACCGATTCAAAAGGATGTCAGAAGACTTCATTGCCTGAATTGTTGATCGACCCGATACCATTGTTTGCTGGGGTAGTTGGTTTTGATAAAGATATATGCGAAGGTGCAGACCCTACGGCTTTTCAGGAATTATCGCAGCCCTTCGGAGGTATCGGTAACTATATATACCGGTGGGAGGAATCTGCCGACAATATATCCTATAGTCCGGCTGCAGGTATAAATAATAACCCTACATACGATCCGCCTCCGTTAACAGACCTGATGTACTACCGCAGGGTAGTGGCTTCCGGTACATGCGCAGAAGATATGACGGACGTTGTGAAGGTTGTAGTACACACATTACCACAGGCAACACTCGCAGCACCAGGTGAAGTTTGCGAGAATGGTTTCTTTACGCTCGATTTCAAATTTACCAATGGACAGGCTCCTTATTTCTTCGACTACTCAGACGGTACTACAACGTATAGCCTGGTGGGCGGAGAAGACAGACCTGTGCCGGTATTAAATTATTCTCAAACCAAAACCTTTACACTCACACATCTGAAAGATTTCTATGGATGTGAACCCGTGTCCTATCCGCAACCAGTAACGGTAAAGATGATCAACATGAATACAAGCTTTACCGTAGCACCGGCAACACCACAATGTAGCGGTGGAGAATATACCTTTACGTGGACAGTTAATCCGGATGTAGAGTATGTATGGACGTGGAACGATGGTTCTCCCGATGAAGTGATCCCGGCTATAGCAAGTCCGGCCAGCCCGGTAGTAATGCATGTGAAGCACATCTTTACCAGTGCCAACGTAGGCGGTAACACGGTAATACCGGTAACACTCACTGCGCGTAGCACTACCGTTGCGGCCTGTGTGAAGCAGTCGGTTGCGCAGAACATTACCATTTACCCGAATATATTCATCAACGTTGCGCCTGACAGAACGCAGCTTTGCAGTGGTGAGAAAGTAAAATTTGTAAACTCTACCGTGGGTGGTTCTGTGCATCGCTGGTTCTATCGTACACAGGGTGGCGATCCGAACCAAGTTCTCGAAGAACGAACCTTTGCAACAGCAGCATCGCAGGAATATACATTAACAAACACCACGAGCCAGACAGTAGTATATGAAATTGTATACCAGGTAAACAACGGTTCATGTTCCGATGAGATCGTAATGCCGGTAACTGTATACCGTTCAATGGTTGCAGACTTCAATGCTACTTCGATCACATCGTATACCGGTGGACAGGCTTTCGCAGATTTTCAGAATTCATCATTGCCGGTTAATGATCCTGACTTTCGTTACGAATGGGATTTTGGTACAGCCTCTTCACCCACAACGTTTGATGGTTATATACCTCCGCAGATTCGCTATACGGCCATCGGTGAAAAAGATATTCACCTGGTAGTAACGAATAAAGCTGCAGAAACAGCAGGGCTCACGTGCTTCAAGAACAAAACGCTACGTATAGAGATACTCTTGCCTCCGTTGGCAGCTTCTTTTAAATATACTCCGCAGACAACCTGTTTCCCGGCTGCTATAACCATTACGGAGAACAATGCAACCGGTGACCTATACGAATGGACACTAAAAGACAAAGCCGGCAACACATTGGTAATTACGAATGAGACACTGCCGGTTTTTAAAGTAGCAGCTCCCGGAGAATATACTATATTTCTAAAAACCACAAATTCGATTACCGGTCAGATGGCTGAGTCGGATAACCGGAATACACCGGTGCAAATTATGGATAACCCGTATGCTGCATTTGAGGTTGTGCCGGATTCCATTGTGTTTGTGCCCGATGAAACGGGTATACAAATGCGTAACAATACACTTCGCGCCAATAAATACCTATGGGATTTTGATGACGGTGAGACATCCACAACGTTTCAGCCGCAGCATCATTACCAGATTGCGGGTAATTATACCATCGTGCTCACCGCCTCCTATAATTTCGGACCGAAAGATTTTGATGGTGATGGTGTGATTGATGGTGATCTGGTTTGTTACGACACGGCTACTCAAGTGATCATTGCTAAAAAAGGCGGTCGCATCAGAATACCGAATGCCTTTACACCAGATGTTACCGGTCCGAATGGCGGGTTTAGTGATGGACTCTTCAATGACGTATTCCGCCCGATCATGGATGGGGTAGAAGAATTTCAGATGCAGATCTTCGATCGTTGGGGTAACCTGATCTTTGAAAGTAATGATAAGAACCAGGGATGGGATGGTTACGACAAGAACGGTCGATTGCTGCCGGCAGGAGTATATGTATATAAAATTGTGATGCGTTTGTCGGACGATCAGCGTACAACACAACTTGGGGACGTAACACTTATCCGATAACACAAGATGAAGAACACGATGAAACGATGGATGGGCGTTGCTATAATGATGGTAATGGCGTGTGGGGCAGCCGTTGCGCAGGATCCCCAGTTCTCACAGTATTACCAGGCTCCGCTATATTTGAACCCCGGCTTTACAGGTGTTACACCACAACAGCGGGTTGCTATGAATTACCGTATACAATGGCCGAGTCTGCCGAAAGCCTTTACGACTTATGCAGCTTCGTATGATATTTTTGTAGAGGAGTTGCGCAGTGGTTTTGGTTTAATGCTTACTACCGACCAGATGGGTTCTGCCGGCTGGCGCACAACAACGGCCGGGCTACTGTATTCGTACAAAGTAAAGATCACCGACAAAGTTGTTTTCTCTCCGGGACTATATTTTGGATATGGTACGAATGGTATCGACAGGAGTAAAGTAAGGTTGGGTAAAGATCTGGATGTTGAATACGATGTACCCGGTTCATCACTCGATCCGGATGTAGCGCGCATTGGTAACACTTCGTATTTTGATTTTGGTTCGGGCTTTCTCATTTATAGCAGACAGCTTTGGTTTGGCGCTTCGTTCACGCACATGAACCAGCCAAGTATATCCGTGTTGAATGAATCAAGTCGTTTGCCAATGAAGACCGCTATACATGCCGGAGCACGCATCGATCTGAGCGGAGGTCCGCGCAACGGAGGAAGGGTTTCTTACCTGACACCTTCCTTTATATACCGTATGCAAGGCAAATCATTTTCGCAGTTAGACCTCGTTGTAAATTATCACATCGATCCCGTTTCAGTAGGGCTGTGGTATCGCGGTAAGCCTTTTGAAAAAACGGTAGTGAACTCTATTGCACAGGATGCGCTTATATTAACCCTTGGCCTATATTTCAAACAACTTTCGGTTGGCTATAGCTATGATTTTACAATCTCTGAAATGGAGACAGCTTCCGGGGGTGCACACGAAATTTCTCTGGTGTGGGAGTTCTCTTCAAAGCCGAGCAACCGCAGTTCCAAAAAGAAATATAAACTGATACCATGCCCGACCTTTAATAGTAAGGATGGATTCTGGAATTAGATACTGATATATATTCTAACGTATGGTGATGAGGGCTTTCTGTTACAGGAAGCCCTTGCTTTTTGATGCCGCTTCTTCCGAAATCTTATTGGCATTTTCTTTACCGAGATAACCATCGATCAGCGAATGTCCAACGTAAATGAGCGGAGTCAGGAGGATAGCTACTGCAAACTTGTATATATAATTGGTAATGCCAATCGCGATGATCTGCTGGTTCGAGAATATTCCTGCAAAGGCTATATATAGTACCACGAAGCTGTCTACAAATTGCGACACCAGGGTAGAACCCGTAGCACGCAGCCACAAAAATTTATTGCCGGTAACATTGCGCAGTTTATGGAAAACAAAAACATCTACAAGCTGTCCTAAAATAAAAGCAGTGAGCGAACCTATAATAATACGCTGGCCTTGTCCGAAGATCTTTCCATACGCATAATCAATATTAAAATAATTACCCTGAGGATCTTTGCTATAAGCATCAATCCACCAGCCGGCAGGAGGGAGCTTTATGGTGAGAAACAGCACCACAAATGCATACGTGATCAGAATAGCCGTAAAGTAACTGATGCGTTTAACACCGGGTTTACCAAAATATTCGTTGATGAGGTCGGTAGTAATAAAAACAACAGGCCAGATAATAACACCAGCCGTGAGGTTGAAATCCATAGTAAAGCCGAGAATGTTCAGGTTCATGGGCTGTAGCCCGACCGTTGTTTCGGCAGAGAATATTTTTACACCGATCATCTCTGCCATCAGTGCATTGGTTATAAATATTCCGGCCAGGATTATAAACAGACGGTTTCGTTTTTGTTCAAGCGTAGGCTCCATGGGCTATGTATATATCTTGCTTCCGTTGATGTTTTGTTGACTATATATTATTCCTGTATAGTAATTTCGTCACCCTCCAGTGCTAACTGCGAATTCAGGAAGATCGGTTTGGCTTCTTCCAATATAGGGTTGAGATCTTTATAACGTGCCGAAAAATGTCCGAGCAACAATTTGCTTACATTGGCCATTCTGGCAATAGTAGCAGCCTGTGCGGCTGTGCTATGCAGTGTATCTTTTGCTTTCGATTCCTCATCGTTTGCAAATGTAGCTTCGTGGTATAGCAGGTCGATGTTCCGGATTTGATCAACCATATTTATCTGCATTGCAGTATCGGAGCAATACGCATAGCTTCTTGATTTTCGCGCAGGCAATGTATAGTCTTCGTTTTTATACTTGATATTTCCATTCTCGTCCAATACATCTTCTCCTCTTTTCAAAGAAGCGATCTGTTGAATCAATATGCCAGCCGGAAGTTTTTCTTTATCAATGCGTTTTAATTTAGGTTTCTCTCGAAACAGAAAACCGGAGCAGCGAATCTTGTGAAGCAGCGGTATAGTCTCAACCGTTACGGCATCGTCTTCAAAAATAATTTTACGTTCATCTTTTTCAAGACGGTGAAAAATGATTTTGAACGAAGGCGATGACTGCGAGTATCGGAGTTGTGTGATGATGATCTCGTCAAGTCCGCGGTGACTATATAAATGCAGGTCATTCGTTCTGCGTTGCAGGTGCATGGTAAAGATCAACCCCATAAGACCGAGGTAATGGTCGCCATGCAAATGACTGATGAATATATGATTGATGCGATGGTAGCTTACATCAAGCCGCATCAGTTGCATCTGGGCAGCCTCACCACAATCGATCATAAAATACCGGTTCTGAATTTCCACCAACTGTGCGCTGGGATGCCGCCCGTAAGCAGGCATAGCACCACTGGAACCGAGTATGGTAATTTTAAAGCTCATGCGTGAAGAAATAAAAAGACCAAAACCCGGAGAGCTTTGGTCGTGTAGACGTTACGTTGCTGAAAGATTTAGTGATCTCCGCTTTTAAGATCTTTTTCAATCTCGTGCATATATACTGCATCTATAGCTTCTTCAGCTGTAGGCAGAATGTTCAGTACACTGTCAAGCTGCGAAATTTTGATAAGCTTCAATGTATGTTCAGAAAGTGAAGCCAATACAAAAATACCTCCGTCTTCCTGCATAATACGGTTTCCTACAAGTAAAGCGCTAAGACCGGATGAATCAGTATATTTTACATCGGCCAGATCGAGAATGATGTTCTTCATGCCTTCTGCATGTAACGTAATCAACTCTGATTTCAGGCCCGGTGCTACACTGGAATCCAGCTTTTCTTCATGCAGCTTCAGCATGCAGTACTTCTCTTGCTTGTCTATAGTATATTTCATCGCTGTATATAATTTTCGGTTATGCCTTCGGATGGAATTTACGATAACCCGTCTTTGTACCTTCCGCACGCACCCGGTGTATCTTCCACCTTTATCTTAAACTTCAGATTTTCTGACTTTCCAAGTTAACGGAATTTATTGAATTGAGAATGCTTTGCTCAATTCTTTGAAACATCCCGGTATAATCTACGGGTGCCAGCGCTTCGCCACGCACCTGCTCATACAGTTCCTTATAGCGGGCTGAGATTGAGTTCACGATCGCGTCCGTCATTTCCGGTATCTGTTGTCCATCCTTGCCCTGAAAACCATTTTCAATAAGCCACTGACGAACAAATTCTTTCGAAAGTTGCTTCTGTGGTTCTCCGGCTTTCTGGCGCGCTTCATATCCATCTGTATAAAAATAGCGTGACGAATCCGGAGTGTGAACTTCATCGATCAGGTAAATCTTTCCCTGGTGTTTACCAAATTCATACTTGGTATCTACAAGAATAAGACCGCGTTCAGCCGCAAGCTCAGTACCCTGCCTGAAAAGTTTAAAGGTATATTCTTCCAGAGTTTTATAGTCGCTCTCACTTACAATGCCACGCGTCAATATCTCTTCTCTTGAAATATCTTCATCGTGTCCTACATGTGCTTTGGTGGTAGGTGTGATGATGGGCGTTGGCAGCTTATCATTTTCTTTCAAGCCTTCCGGCAGCGGCACGCCACACAAAATTCTTTTACCGGCTTTATACTCGCGCCATGCATGGCCGGCCAGGTAGCCGCGCACCACCATCTCCACAGCAAAAGGCTCGCACTTGAAGCCGATCGTTACGTTCGGATCGGGTGTTGCAATAACCCAGTTGGGTACAAGATGTTTGGTAGCTTCGAGATTAAAAGCAGCGATCTGGTTCAAAACTCTTCCTTTATCCGGAATGGCGCGGGGCAGAATAACATCGAAGGCAGAAATCCGGTCGCTGGCAACCATTGCCATACGATCTCCGAAATAATAAACATCGCGAACTTTGCCCTTGTAGAAGCCCGTTTGGCCGGGAAATTTGAAGTTGGTTTCCTTGATTGCCTGCATACTCATAAACTAGATCGGGGGCAAATTAACGAAAGAATTTGAAGATCGAAGCAGACATTTACAAACGGATTATCTTTATTGATCCGTATAAAAACGAAAGATACGAGAGGTGAAGTTTAGAAGTGCACGCAAGGCTTATGTTAGAAATTATTTGCTCTTCCCTGACTCTCGCGAATGCGATCGGTTAACTGATTATACTGATCGGTGACAAAAAAAAGAGGCCGCCTTTCAGCAGCCTCTCTCCGGTAAATATGAATGATGTGTGAATGATAGTTATACCACTACATTTACAATTCTCCCTTGTACTACAATTACTTTCTTCGGGGCTTTACCTTCCGTCCATTTTTGAACGGCTTCAGATGCCATCACTACTTTCTCGATGTCTTCCTTCGGCATATCGAGAGCGAAGTTCATTTTTACACGAACCTTTCCATTAATAGAGATCGGATATTCAAATGAACTCTCGATGAGATACTGTTCATCAAATTTAGGGAAACTTGCGTTCAGCACAGAGGTTGTGTGGCCAAGTTTCTCCCACAGTTCTTCCGTAATGTGTGGTGCATACGGAGAGAGCGCTATCACCAGTGGTTCAAGTATAGCACGCTTGTTACTCTTTAATGAGCTCAGTTCGTTGCAGCAGATCATAAACTCACTTACTGACGTGTTGAACGAGAAGCGCTCTATATCTTCTTCAATCTTCTTGATCGTTTTATGCAAGATCTTTAATTCATCGCGTGTAGCTTCTTCATTGCTCACTATAAAGTTTTCATTCTTGTCGTGGAAGAGGTTCCAGAACCTGCGCAGGAATTTATATACACCATCTATACCGTTGGTATTCCATGGCTTCGATAATTCAAGTGGTCCTAAAAACATCTCGTACATACGCAGTGTATCGGCACCGTAGTTCACTACAATGTCATCGGGGTTAACCACGTTGTATTTTGATTTGGACATTTTTTCGATTTCGGTTCCGCAGATATACTTGCCATCTTCGAGTATAAATTCTGCATCGCTGAAATCGTCTCTCCATTTTTTGAATGCTTCTATATCCAGCACATCATTATCCACCATGCTTACATCTGCATGCAATGGTGTTACATCGTATTGTTTACGCAATCCATGTGATACAAATTTTTTAGTGCCGTTAACGCGATATACAAACTTCGACATACCTTGTATATGCCCCTGGTTGATCAGCTTCTTGAAAGGCTCTTCAGCATCTACATAGCCTAAATCTTTCAACACCTTGCACCAGAAACGGGAGTATAGCAAGTGACCGGTGGCATGCTCGGAGCCGCCCATATACAGGTCTACATCTTTCCAGTAATTTATTTTATCCTTGCTGGCAAACTCTTTTTCATTCTTCGAATCCATATAGCGGAACCAATACCAGCTTGAACCAGCCCAACCCGGCATCGTAGTTAATTCATACGCATGGCCATTATAGTTCCAGTCTTTCGCGCGGCCAAGTGGAGGTTCACCGGTTTCAGTAGGTTTATACTGATCGATCTCCGGTAATGTTACCGGCAGATCTTTATCCGGCACGAGCTTCGGTATACCGTTATCGAAATATACCGGGAACGGTTCGCCCCAGTAACGTTGCCTTCCGAAGATAGCATCGCGCATACGGAAATTTACTTTGCGTATACCTATACCAAGTTCTTCTACGCGTTGCAAAGCTTTTTCAATCGCTTCGTTCCATGGTAATCCATTCAGGAAATCTGAATTGATCATCGAGCCCGATTTCGGTTCGAAGTTATCTTTTGTTATATCACTGGTTGGTCCTTCCAATACATCAATGATCGGCAGGTTGAAATGTTTAGCAAAAGCATAGTCGCGTGTATCGCTGGATGGTACCGCCATTACAGCACCAGTGCCATAGCCTGCCAATACATAGTCAGCAATCCACACCGGTATTTTTTCATTGTTGAACGGGTTGATCACATACGCACCGGTAAAGGCACCGGAAATTCTTTTTACTTCGCTCATGCGATCGCGTTCGCTGCGGTTCTTCGCTATATCTATATAGTTTGTTACTTCTTCGCGTTGCTCCGGTGTTGTGATCTTCTCCACGAGTTCGTGCTCGGGGGCTATCACCATAAAGCTTACGCCATATATAGTATCAATGCGCGTAGTGAATACTCGAATGGACAAGTCTTGTGCGGCATCAACTTTAAAATCAAGCTCACAACCAATGCTCTTGCCAATCCAGTTGCGCTGCATTTCTCTTACAGGCTCCGGCCAGTCAATCGTATCCAGTCCTTTCAGCAGGCGTTCGGCATACGCAGTAATGCGCATACTCCACTGCATCATCTTGATGCGCTCTACCGGGTAGCCACCGCGTTCGCTCACACCATCTTTTACTTCATCGTTGGAGAGTACAGTGCCTAATGCCGCGCACCAGTTTACCATTGTTTCGCTCAGGTATGCAATGCGATACTTCTGCAGAAAGTCTTCTTTCGCTTTTTCGTTAAAGCTTTTCCATTGTTCAGCCGTTATAGCCGGTGTATCTTCATCGGCTACAGCCACTATATTTTTGTTGCCGTTCTTTTCCAGTTCAGCGATCAGTGTTGTGATCGGTTCTGCTTTACCATCGGCACCAGCCTTTTTATTATACCATGCGTTGAATAATTGTGAGAAGATCCACTGCGTCCATTTATAGTATGCAGGGTCTGAAGTTTGTACTTCACGATCCCAGTCGTACGAAAAACCGATCTGGCGTAACTGGCGTTTATAGGTCTCTATATTTTTAGCCGTTGTAACAGCGGGATGCTGACCGGTTTGTATAGCATATTGTTCTGCAGGCAACCCGAATGCATCAAAGCCCATGGGGTGCAATACATTAAATCCCTTTATACGCTTGTAGCGCGAAACGATATCGGAAGCTATATACCCGAGTGGGTGCCCAACGTGAAGGCCCGCTCCAGAAGGATACGGGAACATATCGAGTACATAATATTTAGGTTTGGAAGTATCGTCCTTCACCTTGTAAATACCATCAGCGGCCCATTTATCCTGCCACTTCTTTTCAATGCGTTTAATCTCGTCTTTGCTGTAATCGGCCATGTTGTAGTTCGTTCTGTTAGGCAAACGGCAAAAATAAGCCTTTTGTGAAAATTACTGTTCAGTAATGAAAGCTTACTGCATACTTTTTTGAAAGGCTTCGATCATGGTTCTCAAGGCTTTGTTGTTTTTATTTCGCTTTCGCAGGGTGCCTACGGGAACGGCCTTGAGCAAATCGAGCGGCCGGAACGAAACATGCGGATACTCCTCCTGCAGTGAAGCCGGTGCAAAAGTTAGTCCGAGTCCCTGGTGTACCAGCAACACGCGTGTGCGTGGCGAAGATAATTCACTGACGATTGACGGCTCACGATCATTCAACTTCAACTGCTGCATAACAGCATCGTGAAGCCACGGCTGATCTTGTCGCTTGTATAAAATGAACGATTGATCTTTGAGATCTTCGCGTGATAATGTTTTATGTTTTGCCAACGCATGATCAGCCGGTAATACAACATGATATTCTTCTTCGGTTATCGCGGTCCACTCCACGGCATCATCCTGCACGGGACCAAATACCAACGCGAGGTCGATTAAATTTTCTTTT
>Ga0307408_100003660_pt1 | contig 10474 bp, 8 predicted proteins | sample 322Cmetagenome_FD_202116 | JGI IMG/M metagenome (GOLD analysis project Ga0307408, IMG submission 202116) | Maize rhizosphere microbial communities from greenhouse at UC Davis, California, United States - 322HYB-C-3 | ecosystem: Host-associated > Plants > Roots > Rhizosphere > Soil | place: USA... | reverse complement strand
GTCTTTGAACAACAAGAAGCCCGCCTAGTGCGGGCTTTCTTGTGTCTGGGTATATCTCCCTGAATGCCCCGCAAGATTCAACTGTTCCCACGGGGCCTGGTGATTTATGCGGCTTCCTGGAAATCCATCTCCGGTGGCTGGCGACGAAAACCTCCCGTCAGCACCGCCAGGTACACCACGCCAATCGCCAGCCAACTCAGCCCCAGATAAATCGCCAGGTGATCGAGGCTGACCATCAGCCATAGGCCCGCCGCCAGCCCGATGAATGGGAACAGCAGGAACAACACGAACTCACGCAGCCCCTTCTTCTGCGCGCCGATCCAGTAGTGAAAGATCACTGACAGGTTCACCAGGCTGAACGCCAGGAACGCGCCGAAGTTGATGAATGAGGTTGAAGTGGTGACGTCCAGTTTCAGCGCCAGCAAAGCGACCACGGCGCACAAAAGGATGCTGTTGACCGGCGTACCAAAGCGTTCGTGCAAGGTGCCGAAGATCGATTTTGGCAGCACGCCATCACGCCCCATGGCGAACAACAGCCGCGAGCCGCTGGCCTGGGCCGACAGCCCCGACGCGAACTGGCCGACGATCAGGCCGATCAGGAAGATCGAGACGAACAGGTCGCCACCGATATTACGAGCAATTTCATAAGCCGCCGAGTCGACACTGTCGAACTGCGACGACGGATGCGCGATCTGTACGAAGTACGACACGCTGACGAAGATCAATCCGCCAATCAGCGTAATCAACATGATCGCCCGTGGGATGGTCCGGCGCGGGTCGCGGGTTTCTTCGGTCAAGGTGCTGACCGCGTCGAACCCCAGGAATGAATAACAGGCGATGGCTGCGCCGCTCATGATCAACGGCATCTGCATGTCACCGTCGAAGAACGGCTTGATCGACCACAAGGGTTTGCTCGCATCCCCGCCGACGTAATGTACGCACAGCGCGACGAAGGCGATCAGGACCAGGAACTGCACCAGCATCAACAGCGCGTTGATGCCGTTGGCCAATTTAAGACCGACGATGTTGATCCCGCTCGTGATGCCGATGAACACCAGCACCCAGAGCCATTGCGGCACGCCCGGGAACGCGGAGTGTAGGTAGGCCGCGCCGATCAGCCAGATCGCCATGGGCAAGAAGAGATAATCGAGCAATACCGCCCAACCGGCGATGAAACCCAGTTTCGGGCTGATCGCCTTGCGCACGTAGCTGTAGGCCGAACCGGCGACGGGGAATGCCGCGGCCATTCGGCCGTAGCTCATCGCGGTGAAAAACATGGCCACCAGTGCCGCCAGGTAAGCGGCGGGGACCATGCCGGAGGTGGATTGAGCGAGGATGCCAAAAGTGCCGAGGACAATGATCGGTGTCATGTAAGCGATGCCGAACAGCACCACCGACCCCAGTGACAGGGTGCGTTGCAAACGAGCCATGAGCGACTACTCCGAATTATTAGATTTATGGCAGAGCCGAGTTCGGCGCAATTTCGGGTGTTACGTTGTTGTTCTGGTTTTTGGCCAACAGGAATGTGTCGCTTGCCCGCGAAGGCGTTAGCCCTGGCGACACAGGATCAGGATCAATGCGAAGGAATCAGCAGCTCCCGCAATCCGCAGGCATGCTCAATGATGTCTCCCGGAATTTTCAGTCGCTGATCGTCCAGATACCGATAATCACGTCGCGCCGTCGTCAGTTGATCCAGGTCCAACACGACCGAGAACTGCCCTTGCTCACGTCCGGCCTCGAACAACAACGTGCCTAGCGGGTCCACCAATGCACTGCCGCCTGCGAACACCAACCCGCCATCGCCCTCTTCCACCCGATTGACCATCAGCGCGAAGGCCTGGTTTTCCTGGGCACGGGCCATGATCGCGGTGCGGTGAGTCGGGCCATACGGATCCATGTTGCCGTTGGTGACGATCAGCAGCTCGGCCCCCAGTTGCGCCAGGGCCCGGGCGGTTTCCGGAAATTCAATGTCGTAGCAGATCAGCAGGCCGACCCGTACACCGTTCCACTCACACGTGGCGTAACGATCACCGGCCTCGAATACGCCGCGATCCGACGCCCAGAGGTGCGTCTTGCGATATTTCAGGGCAATGCCCTCTGGTGTGATCAGCAACGTGGTGTTGTAGAAACGGCCGCCATCGTTCTCGGCCACGCCGATTACCACGGCAATGTCCTGTTCCCGGGCCGCAGCGAGCACCGAACTGACGGTCGGGCCGTCCAGCGGTTCGGCGGTTTCGGCCAATGCCTCACGCGACGGAAAGCCCATCAGGTGCGTTTCGGGAAATACGATCATCTGCGTGTCGGCAGCACAGGCGGCAATCGCCTCGAGGGCGCGTTCCAGGTTGTAAGCCGTATCGTTATCACGGCCCGCCAATTGGGCGAGTTCAACTTTCATGGGTATTCCTTGTTCTTGACCAGGCGGGTAGAAAGATTGCCCGGTCGGTGTCTGTGCGCCAGTATGCGCAGCAAGCCCGCGGCCGGGAAATCACGCCGCTGGGGTAACCCGATGGGGGTAGAGGCATGACACTTTCGCTGGATGACATCGCGTGGCACCGCTCGGTCGGGCAACTGATCGATGCCCTGGACAAGCCCAATTTCTGGACGCAGCTGGTCCGTTTGCTCGATCAATACGTACCTTTCGACAGTTGGGTGGCACTGCTTTTCAGTGCCGACCAGCGCCCGCAGGTGTTCGCCGAATGCCCGGCCGCGGATGGCAGTCCGGACCAGCTTTTCCAGGACTATCTGCGGGGGCTGTATCTGCTCGATCCGTTCTACATCGCCTGTCGCGAACAGTCGCGCACCGGGCTGTATCGCCTGTCGGAAGTCGCACCGGAACATTTCGAGTTGACTGAGTATTACCAGCGCTACTTCCGTCTGAATGTGGTGTCCGATGAAGTCCAGTTCAATTGCCAGCTCGAAGGCGACCGCACGCTGTGCCTGTCGCTGGGCAGCAAGCAGCGGTTCAGTGGCGAGGAGATTGCCTTGCTGTCGCTCATCCAGCCCTGGGTCCTCGGCCTGCTGCGCCAGCGCCTGCCTTACGAAATCAACGAAGTGGTGGCCCTTGCCCCAGCACCGCCGCAAGCCGACTGGCGCGTGCAGTTGGAAGCGTCAGTCCAACAGCTCAAAGGCGCGCAACTGACCGCGCGGGAACTGGACGTCGGGCGCTTGATGCTCAGCGGTTGCTCCAGCAAGGAAATCGCCCGCAAGCTGGAAATTTCCGTCGAAACCGTGAAAGTTCATAAGAAACACATGTACAGCAAACTGGGAATCAAGTCCCAGTCCGAGCTGTTTTCGATTTTTCTCCAGGCGCAGAATGCCTGATTGGCCTTCATGTGTAGCCAACCCGCACTCAAAACGGTCTATCGAAAGATAAGCCGTTTTTTATGCCCCAAGTGAATCACCGCCGCTAAGACCGCCTCCCGCTGATTTGCGCCCCGCGTCTCGCATCGCTACAGTCGACCTGAATATCCCCGGGCCATGGACGGAGCGACACGTGCTTTCAGATCTCAAACCGAATCTTCATCGCCTGTCAGCCGTTTCGCTGCTGGCTGTCGCCTTGGCACTGGTCGCTTGCAAGGCTCCGCCCTCCTCCACGACCGCTCCCCTATCGCCCACTGCCCCGGAAATGGCTTCCGGCTACCGCACCGACCTGCAGACACGCCACGCGGATAAACACATGGCCGCCGCGGCGAACCCGCTTGCCGCCGAAGCCGGCCGGGAAATGTTGCGGCGCGGCGGTTCGGCCATCGACGCGGCGATCGCTATGCAGGCGGTGCTGACCTTGGTGGAGCCGCAGTCTTCCGGCATCGGCGGCGGTGCTTTCATTGTGCTGTGGGACGGCAAGGCGGTGCGCACCTATGACGGGCGCGAAACGGCACCGGCCGGCGCTAGCGAAAAGCTGTTTCTCCAGGCCGATGGCAAACCCATGCCGTTTACCGCCGCGCAGATCGGCGGGCGCTCGGTGGGAACGCCGGGCGTATTAAGAGCCCTGGAGCTGGCCCATCGCAAGCATGGTCGCCTCAAATGGGCCGCGCTGTTCGAGCCGGCGATTGCGCTGGCAGACCAGGGTTTCAGGATTTCCCCCCGGTTGCACTCGATGATTGCGTCCGATGCGTCCTTGCCGGGCTCGCCCGACATGGCCGCGTATTTCCTGAACGCCGACGGCAGCCCCAAGGCGGCCGGCACGCTGCTGAAAAACCCCGCACTGGCGCGTGTCCTCCAACGCATTGCCAACGAAGGGCCGGACGCGTTGTACGAAGGGCCGATCGCCGAGGAGATGGTCGCCAAGGTCCAGGGGCACGCCAATCCCGGCAGCCTTTCGCTAAAGGATCTGAAGGGCTATGCCGCCCGGGAACGTGCCCCGTTGTGTACCGACTACAAGCGGTGGCAGGTCTGCGGAATGGCACCGCCGTCTTCGGGTGGCATTGCCGTGGCGCAGATCCTCGGGACACTGCAAAGCCTGGAACAGCGTGACGGTCGCATGTCCCTCGCGGCGTTGAAACCGCACAGGTCCGACAAACCTGCAGGCATCGAGCCTGCGCCCGAAGCGGTGCACCTGATCGCGGAAGCTGAACGCCTGGCGTACGCCGACCGCGCTTTATACGTCGCCGACTCGGATTTTGTTCCCGTACCGGTCAAAGGCCTGGTCGACCGCGGTTATCTGGCGAGCCGCGCAAGCCTGATCGGCCCGCGCAGCATGGGCGTTGCCAAGCCAGGAACACCGCCGGGCATACAAATGGCCTTCGCGCCAGACCGCTCGCCCCTGCGCATTTCCACATCGCAAGTGGTGGCCGTGGATGACCAGGGCGGTGCCGTGTCGATGACGACCACGGTCGAGTCGGCGTTCGGCTCGCACCTGATGGTCCAGGGATTCATGCTCAACAACCAGATGACCGATTTTTCGTTCATCCCCGAAGAGAATGGGCAGAAAGTCGCCAACCGCGTCGAACCCGGCAAACGCCCGCGCTCGTCCATGGCGCCGACATTGATCTTCGACCGTCAGAATGGCGAACTGCTGGCTGCGGTCGGTTCACCGGGGGGATCGCAGATCATTGAATACGTTGCCAAGTCAGTGATCGGCCTGCTGGATTGGAATCTGGATCCGCAGAAGGCCATCAATCTGCCCAACTTCGGCAGCCGCAACGGCCCCACGGAGCTGGAACAGGGGCAATTCAGCGCGACGCTGATCCAGGCGCTGAAAGACAAAGGTCACGCTGTGAGCGAGATCGACATGACCAGCGGCACCCAGGCGATTGTCCGGGTGCGCGATGGCCAAGGAAAAGCCTCGTTGGCGGGCGGGGCGGATCCGCGGCGAGAAGGAGAAGCGCTGGGGGACTGAGCGCTCATCGATCAGGTCGACAACTGGTTGGCAAACTGGCTCACCGCATCCACGACCTTCTTCGCCCCGTCCTGAATCTCGACGATCACGCTGCCCGCCTCGGCCGCCAGGGCCAGGCCTTGTTCGGCCTGGTGCTGACCGTCGGTCATCAGCGCCACGGCATTGCGTGCCATGTCCTGGTTCTGGCGGACAACGCCGACGATCTCATCGGTTGCCTGGCTGGTACGCGACGCCAATTGCCGTACTTCATCGGCTACCACCGCAAACCCGCGGCCCTGTTCGCCGGCACGAGCGGCTTCAATGGCGGCGTTGAGCGCCAGCAGGTTGGTCTGTTCGGCGATGCCGCTGATGGTCTTGACGATGGTACCGATCACCACGGATTGTTCGTTCAATGCCTCGATCCCCTGGCCGGCAGTCTGCATGTGCCGCGCCAGGTCGCGCATCACATCCACGGCCTGAGTCACGACGGTAGTGCCGCGCTGGGCACAGTGGTCGGTTTGCTGCGATGTGCTGTAGGCAATACTGGCAGCCTCGGCGACGGCTTTTTCCTGGTTGACCTGATCAGTGATGTTGGTAGCGAACTTGACGATTTTGTATAGACGGTCGTTGGCGTCGACCACCGGGTTATAGGAGGCTTCCAGCCAGACCTCGCGGCCGCTGCTGTCGAGACGCTTGAAACGTCCGGCCACGAACTCGCCGCTGTTCAAGCGCTTCCAAAAGTGCTGGTAGGTCGCGCTGTTGTATTCCTCGGGCTCGCAAAACGTGCGGTGGTGCTTGCCCTTGATCTGCGCAAGGCTGTAACCCATCGCGTTGAGGAAACGATCATTGGCCGTCAACACGTGCCCGCCCAGGTCGAACTCGATCACCGCGGTCGAACGCACCAAGGCGCCAATCAGGTTCTCGTGCTCGCGAGAATTCTCGATGGTGCGGGTCAGGTCGTTGGAGTACATCGAGAAAAAACGAATTCGCCCGTCCGCATTGCGTACCGGCTGGAGAATCGAGCGCAACCAGGCCTCCTTGCCGTCGCCCCGCACCAGGCGCACGGCGCCGGAGAAGTGCTCGCCACGGGTCAACGCGGTCTTGAAGCGAATCTGGAATTCATTGGACTTCAGGTAGGCCGGAACCAAATCCTCGACAGACCGGCCAATCAAGTCTTGGCTCTTGTACTGCATGTCGTCGAGAAAGTTCTGGTTGACTGACTGTATCCGCCCTTCGGCATCGAGGGTCAGGCCCATCATTTCTCGATCCAGGCTCTCTTTTACTTGCATAAGACTAGAGAGTTCTTGGCGAAGAGCGAGCAGCTCCTGCTTCAGGCGATTGTTGAACATGGCAAGCTCCGGCAGGCAGGAGAAATACTGCTATTCCCTTGCCATCGGCCCGGCATTTTTTTTCTAAAGAGTGCCACTGGTCGGTCTGAAAAATAGTCAGGTCGTGCTCGAACGCCGGTCCGTCTCCCACGGTCATTGAAATGTTCCATTGTTGGCGTCCGACCGCCGATGCTTCGTCGTCCCAGGTACCGATAACCATAAAAAACCGAGGTAATTGCCGTGACCACTGACATTGAAGACAGCCGTTCCGCCCGCTTTGCGCTGCGCTGTTCCAATTTTGCCGAGCGCTGGTTTCCCGACTCCTGGGTCTTTGCCGCATTGGCGGTGCTGGTGGTCGCCTTGGCGACGCAGCTCATTGGCGCCAAACCCGCCGCGGCCGCCATGGCCTTCGGCGACGGGTTCTGGAGCTTGATCCCCTTCACCATGCAGATGGCGTTCGTGGTGATTGGCGGTTACGTGGTCGCCAGCTCGCCACCGGCCGTCAAGCTGATCGACCGCCTGGCGCGCATTCCCAAGAACGGCCGTTCCGCCGTGGCGTGGGTGGCACTGATTTCCATGATCGCGTCACTGCTGAATTGGGGCCTGTCGCTGGTGTTCGGCGGTTTGCTGGTGCGCGCCCTCGCCCGCCGCACCGACTTGAAGATGGATTATCGCGCCGCCGGTGCCGCCGCTTATCTGGGCCTTGGCGCGGTGTGGGCGCTGGGGTTGTCTTCCTCGGCCGCGCAATTGCAAGCCAACCCGGCAAGCCTGCCGCCGTCGATCCTGTCGATTACCGGCGTCATTCCATTTACCCAGACGATTTTCCTTTGGCAGTCCGGGGTGATGCTGCTGGCGCTGATCGTGATTTCGGTGATCATCGCGTATGCCACCGCCCCCGGCTCCAACAGCGCACGTGATGCCGAAGCCTGCGGGATCGACCCCAGTTTCAGCATGCCGGCGCTGCAACCGCGAACCCGCCCCGGGGAATGGCTGGAACACAGCCCATTGCTGACCATCGCCCTGGTCCTGCTGGCCGCCGGCTGGCTGTTCCATGAGTTCTCGACCAAGCCGGCGATCAGTGCCATTTCCGGGCTCAACACCTATAACTTCCTGTTCATCATGCTCGGCGCCTTGCTCCATTGGCGGCCACGCAGTTTTCTCGACGCCGTGGCCCGCGCGGTGCCGACCACCACCGGCGTGTTGATCCAATTCCCGCTGTATGGCTCGATCGCCGCGCTGCTGACCACGGTCAAGGGCAGCGACGCACAGACATTGGCTCACCATATCTCGACCTTTTTCGTACAGATCGCCAACCATGACACCTACGCCCTGTTGATGGGCGTCTACTCGGCCGTGCTGGGATTTTTCATTCCTTCCGGCGGCGGTAAATGGATCATCGAAGCGCCCTACGTGATGCAGGTGGCCAACGACTTGAACTATCACCTGGGCTGGGCCGTGCAGATCTATAACGCCGCCGAAGCGCTGCCGAACCTGATCAATCCGTTCTATATGCTGCCATTGCTCGGCGTGCTGGGGCTGAAGGCCAGGGACTTGATCGGGTTTTCCTTCGTGCAGTTGCTGGTGCACACGCCATTGGTACTGGTGCTGCTATGGGCGCTCGGGACGACCTTGACGTATTTGCCGCCGGTGATGCCATAAAGCCATAAAAAAGGGCCGATTTTTCCATCGGCCCACTTCTTCTTCGGCTCCGTCTGTTTCAGTATGGATACACCCTGTTTCGAGGGGCCCACGCTGAAAAGGATCTGAGCATGTTCAAACTCGCCGTACTTCCTCTCGCCGCCCTGGCCTTGAGCGCCACCGCCCAAGCCGCAGACATCGATGTAAACCTCGGCAGCACCGAACGCGTCACCCGTCTCTTCGCTTATCCCAACAACTGCAACGTCATTTGTTTTCGCGACTGGACACTGGAACAGACCGTCGAGCATTACCTGACCCAAAGCGTGCAGCGCGACGGCTACGACGCGGCCAAGGTCAGCGTCAAAAGCGACAACGGCACCGTCTACGCCAACATCAGCGGCGTGCCCAAGAGCTATGGCCAGCCGCTGAAGGCCCTGCTCGATGCCGGAGACCTTGCGTACAACGGCGCCACCAAACTCAACAACGACAAGAAATGGGCCTACAACTGGTACCTGTTCCTACCGTTGGGCATGGCCTTGGACAACCGCAAGAGTGTCGAGCTGTTGCACTTCCCGCCGGATTATTCCCTGACCCAGGCCCAGGATTACCTCGAGTCGGCCACCACTGATCGCTGGGCCACGCTGCTGACCGTCAATGGCATCGCCGCGCCAAACACGCCCGCTTACCAGACCATCATCGACATCGCGCCCATCGCGGCACCGTCCAACGCGGGCAGCACACTGGCGGGGCTCTACAGTTACTTCAACGATTACCAGACCACCATGGTTTCCCAGGTTACCCGGTCCTCAAGCGGCGCCGCGTTGCCAATGGTGGCCTTCGGCGCGCCCGTCCGGGACTGGATCAAGACCCAGTACGGCCCGACCGTGAATGTGCTCGGCCTGGCGACCATTACAACCGGCAGCGGGACCAAGGTCCCGGTCCTCGGCTCCAATCACCCCAGCTACATCTGGTATGCCGCCGACCCGGACAGCTACGACGGTGACCAGGCCAAGGCCGACGCCGCTGGTTTGAAAGTCATGGGCCAGGACCTGAGCGCCGCCTGCTGGCAAGCCGGAATGGGCAGCAAGCCAGGCACCGACCCGAGCACATTGCTGAACCAATGCACGCAAACCTGGCAGGTGACGCAAAAAGAGAAGACTTGCGAGTTGTTCTACACCTCGGTTCGTAAACTGAGCGAGGCGGATGCGCAGAAGAAATGTGCGACTGCACCGGTCAAGTCGGAACTGCAACAGCTGAAAGTGCCGATGCCATTGCCTGCCGAAGCCGTATAGAGACCGCCAAGCGTTCCCGCGTAAGCCACCGCTTACACGGGAACGTTGCCCTCAGGGCGCGTCGACCGGGCGTAGCCGATACTGCGGCGGCAGCTGCTCGAAACCGCTGATCGTGGTGTCCAGGCTTTTCCAGCGGCCATCCTTGATGCCGTAGATGCAGCCATGGATCGATAACTTCTGCCCTCGGTGCCAGGCGTTCTGCACAATGCTGGTGTGGCCGACGTTCGCCACCTGCTGGATCACGTTGAGTTCGCACAAGCGGTCCACGCGCTCTTCCTCGGTCGGCAGCTTGGCCAGGGCGTCGCGGTGTTCGTAATACAAGTCGCGAATCGAGCGCAGCCAGCCATCGATCAGGCCCAACTGGCGGTCCTGCATCGAAGCACGCACACCGCCGCAGCCATAGTGACCCGTCACCAGGATGTGCTTGACCTTGAGCACATCGACTGCGTACTGGATGACCGAGAGGCAGTTCAGGTCGGTGTGCAGCACCACGTTGGCAACGTTGCGGTGCACAAACAGATCACCCGGCAGCATGCCGACGATTTCGTTGGCCGGCACCCGCGCATCGGAGCAGCCGATCCACAGGTATTCAGGGGTCTGCTGACGAGCCAGCTTGGCGAAGAAGTCAGGATCCTCCTGCTTGATCGCATCGGCCCAGCGCGCGTTGTTATCAATCAGATCTTGTAATTCATTCATGCTGTCCAGCCTCGATAGAGAGTGCGCAACTGTGACAGACGACCGCCGGTCGAGGTCACGTCGGCGACGCGTTGGAATTCCTGGCCGCGCAGCCGGTCGACTCTTAGTAAGGCCCACAGTATGAGGAATTGCCATGAATGATTCACGACGTCCCTTCGATGCGACGCAACCGGAACCCATCGATGACAATGAAGACCGCATGG
>Ga0307408_100003658_pt1 | contig 10478 bp, 7 predicted proteins | sample 322Cmetagenome_FD_202116 | JGI IMG/M metagenome (GOLD analysis project Ga0307408, IMG submission 202116) | Maize rhizosphere microbial communities from greenhouse at UC Davis, California, United States - 322HYB-C-3 | ecosystem: Host-associated > Plants > Roots > Rhizosphere > Soil | place: USA... | reverse complement strand
TTTCGAATCAGTCGCAGAATCCCTCAGATTGTGAAGAATACCCCCACCGGGAATCGAACCCAGATCTAGAGTTTAGGAAACCCTTGTTCTATCCGTTGAACTATGGGAGCGGAGCGGCGGGAGACTAATGGCGGGTTCGGGAGGCTGGCAAGCCCCGGGGCTTGCCGGAGGCGGCGTGGGTGTGGAAAGTCCGGCCGCGCATGAGCGAAGCTGCCGATGAGACCCCGAAAGCGCCGACCCTGGCCCACAAGCTGGAGTATGCGGCGTTCCGCGCGGCGGAGGGGTTTCTCTCGCTCTTTTCGCTAGAAACCACGGTCAGGGTCGGCCAAGCGCTCGGGTTGGCGGCTTGGGCGTTGTTTCCGAAGTGGCGGAAGCTGGTGGCCCGCAACCTTCGGATTGCCACTGCGGCGGAGGCCCCGGATGCGGCGGAGATTTCCAGACGGGTGCGCGAGACCTTCCGGCGTGCGGGCAACAATATGCTGAGCAGCCAGCGCGCGGCGCTGATGACGCCGGAGCAGTTGGAAAAGCATATCGAGTTCGAGGGTCTGGAGCACCTACTCACTCACATCGAATCCGGTCGCGGGGTGGTGCTCGTGTGGTCGCACATGGGCAATTGGGAAGTGCTCGCCCAGCTCGTTAAAACCCTCGGCCCCCATGCCAAGGGCGGGCCGATTTTCCGGCGACTCGAAAACCCATTGCTGGACGAGCTGACAGTAAAGCGCCGGACGCAGCAGGGCGCGGTACTCTTCGACAAGCACGATGGCTTCAATGGCCCTGCCGCGCTGCTGCGCGAGGGCGGAGTGGTCACGGTGATGACCGACCAACGCGCCGGCGGCCATGGCGAACTCTGCCCGTTCTTCGGCCGGCTCTCCTCCTGCACTCCCCTGCCCGCCCTGCTCGCCCGCCGGACCGGCGCGGCCATGGTCACGCTCTCGGTCTTCTGCGTCGGCACCGGTCGCTGGCGGTTGAAGGTCCGCCCGGTGCCGGAGAAGGCGCGCACTGCCGAAGTCGTCGCTCACTTGGAAACGGCGATGCGCGACCGCCTGACCGATGTCTTCTGGTTTCATGACCGCTGGCGCATCGATAAGGTGCGCCCGCTTTGCTTCTTCACGAAACAAGCGCCCACCGAAGCCGCGCGTGCAGCCACGGTGCCGACGCGCTTCGCGGTCACGCTGCCCGATGGCAAACCCGAGGCGGTGGGGGCTCTTGCCACATTGTTAGAGCTGCGCCCCGACATCCGCATCGACGTGCTCGATCCCGGCAACCTCCCAGCGCTGCCGGATGATCCCCGGATAGTGCGCTATCCTTGGGACCGCGAGGTGCCCGGGCACCTTGCCGATGGTCTGTTAGAGCAATGCGAAGCGTCGCATCCCACGCCGCTGGACTTCGTGCTGCTGCTTGGCGGCGAGCTGTCGCTTGCCAAGGCGGCGAAGCGCATGGGGCTGCGTGCCATCCTCGGTGCCGGAGTGTCCGGCAAGCCGTGGACCCGAACCTTTCCCCTTCCCGCGGACGCCGATGGTTGGCGACGCATGGCCGAAGATCTGGTGCTCACAGCCAAGAACCGCAAGGCATGACATCGCTTGAAATCCATGTCCTGTCCGATGGCAAGCCCGGCCATGAGAACCAGTCCTACGGGCTGGCCGAGGCGATCGGGCGGTTGCGGCCGGTGACCACGTCCAAGATTCACCTAGCCGGCTTGCGAGGGCCTTTTTCGCGGCTCAAGAACGCATTCAAGGAGACGGAGCATCTGCCAAAAGCCCGGCTCTTGATCGGCGCTGGCCATGCGGTGCATCCGGCCTTGTTAGCATTGTCCCGGGCCAATGACGTCCCGTGTGTGCTGCTGATGAAGCCGACCTTGCCAGCAGCGCTCTTTGATCTGTGCCTGGTGCCAGAACACGATTTGGAAGGCCGCGAGCCGCAGGATCATGTGATTCCCACCATTGGCGCGCTCAATCGCGTGTTACCTCCCGATGGACGACCACGACATGGCGGGCTAATCCTGTTAGGCGGACCTTCATCGTCGCATGGCTGGGACGCCACGCCGTTGGAGAAGGCAATCAGTGCAATCGTTGCCGCAGGCAAGGACCGCCCGTGGCGGGTCACCGATTCGCGCCGGTCACCGGCGGGATCCTTGGATTCTTTGACAAAGGCCTGCCCGGCCTTGGCCGCCTATCCCCATGGAGACACCGGTCGCGATTGGTTGCCGCAGATGCTGGCAGAAGCCGCCGAGGTTTGGGTCACTGAGGATAGCATCTCAATGATCTACGAGGCCCTTAGTAGTGGCGCGAATGTCGGGCTGCTGCCCGTGCCTGCCACGAAGAAAGCGGGACGAGTCGCTCGCGGCGTCGAGCGGTTGGTAAAAGAAGGCTTTGTCACCCGCTTCGCCGATTGGTCATCTGAAGCAGGCTTGGCCGAGCCGCCACAGGTGCTCCGCGAGGCTGACCGCTGCGCCGCCATCGTTCTCAAGCGGCTGATCCCGTCATGACCATGAAGGTGCTGCAAATGATCCCCGAGATGGAGTCCGGCGGCGTTGAGCGCGGCACGCTGGAGCTTGCCCGTCATTTGGGCGAACTGGGCCATGAGTCGCTGGTCGTTTCCGGGGGTGGCAAGATGGTCAAGCAGCTCGAAACCTGCGGCACCCGCCACATCACAATGCCGGTCGGTCGCAAGCGCTTGTCGTCGCTGCTACTGGTGTCGAAGCTACGCCGCCTCTTCATCGAAGAGAAACCGGACATCCTGCATCTGCGCTCGCGTGTGCCGGCGTGGATTGCCTGGCTCGCTTGGCGCGGCATGGATCCTAAGATGCGGCCGCGACTGGTCACCACCGTGCACGGCTTCAATTCGGTGAACCGCTACTCCGAAATCATGACCTGCGGCGAGCGGGTGATTTGCGTTTCGGAAAGCATCCGGGATCACGTGCTGAAGCACTATCCGAAGGCATCGCCAGACAAGCTACGGGTCATTCACCGCGGGATCGATCCCGCCGACTATCCGCACGGCTACGAGCCGCCGAACGAGTGGAAGGAACGCTTTTTCCACGAGTTCCCCGAAGCGCGAGGCAAGCACCTGCTAACCTTGCCCGGCCGCATTACGCGGCTGAAGGGGCATGAGGACTTCGCGAAGATCCTGAAGGCGCTGTCATCGGATGAGCAGTTGCACGCAGTGATTGCCGGTGGAGCACACCCGAAGAAGGCGGCATACTTGGATGAGATCCGCGCGCTATTCGCGGCTGAAGGTTTGGCAGAGCGAGTGACCTTTACCGGCGGACGATCGGACTTGAAGGAGATCCTCGCGATTTCATCCGTCGTTCTATCGCTCACGACGCAGCCGGAGTCCTTTGGGCGAACCACGTTGGAAGCGCTCGGCCTAGGCATCCCGGTCGCCGGGTATGATCATGGCGGCGTGGGAGAGCAGTTGGCGATGCTGTATCCCGTGGGGCGGATTCCGGCGAACGATCCTGCGGCAGCGGTGCCGGTCGTGAAGGCGTTGTTAGAGAATCCACCGCCGGTGCCGACCGAGCATCCGTTCACGCTTCGGGCAATGCTGGAGGGGACGATGGGGGTTTACGAGGATCTGCTGTCCCAAGGAGGTCCCGCACCCTCCGTGTGTGGTTAGGGGCTTGAAGCACCGGAGATCTCACACAGCCACCACCGCGGCTTCATCCCGCACACGGAGTGCGCGGACCACTATGGATGAAACGGCCAGATCAGCGGAATCAGCAGGCAAGAGACGATCCAGCAAATGGCATTCAGCGGAATGCCAACGCGCAGGAAGTCCGAGAATTTGAAACCGCCCGGGCCATACACCATCATGTGCGTCTGATAGCCCATCGGCAGGGCGAAGGCAGTCGAAGCTGCAACGGTTACCGCCATCACGAAGGGCCAATGATTCACGCCGAGGCTGTGGGCGAGCGTCACCACGATGGGCACCATCATTACAGCCGTGGCATTATTCGAGAGCACTTCGGTCAGCAAAAGGGTGAGCAGGAAAATCAGCCACAACATCACGATCGGCAGCCATTGCGGCGACACGAAGTCATTCGCCACGTCCACCAGTCCCTCGGCCAGCCACTTCGCCGTGTCGGTCGACTGCATCGCCATGCCAAGGCCTAACAAACCGTAGAGCATCAGCAGCACCTGCCAATCGATGCTGGCATAGGCCTCACGCGGCGTGACGATCTTTGACCACAGCAGAACCAACGCTCCAACCATAGCTGCGTAATGAATCGGGATGACCGGGAGCCAAGGCAAGATCCCGTCTTTCCCGCCAAGCACATCAGTGAGGGTAGCCACGGCCACTACGCCGATGAGCACAGCCCACGAGACCCACGCATGATGTGGCGGCTTGCGGTTCTCCGTAGTGACCGGAGTATCCTCCGGCGCATCAGTGAGGATGAAGTCGCGGGTTGCCTCGAGCGCATCGAGGTTGTTGAGCCCCGTGATGACCAGCAGGGTGTCCGCACCTTCTATCGGAATCTCGGCAAGCTGGTTGGTGATGTTCACCCCGTTGCGATGCACGGCCATCACCACGCTATTGTAGCGCTGGCGGAAATCGGACCGGGCAAGGGTCTGGCCAGCGAGCGATGACTCCTCGCGAACCACAAGCTCGGTCACCACGCCATCGATCGTCGAAAGCAGGCTTGCACCGATTTCCTCACAAAGATCTTCCGCCTTGCCGGCTTTGGCGCGGCGCCCGTGGAGGGCGATCAAGAAACGGTCGTTCTTCTCGATCGTCAGCGTATTGAGTGCGTGCATTTCACGCGCGCCCTTGCGGCGGACTTCCATGATGTGGACATGGCGACCGCGGTCAAAGAGCGGCGTCTCGCTCAGCCGCTTCCCGATCAGCGGGGAATTCTCTCCAATCAGGATGTGATAGAGCGGTGTCGCCCGGTCCTTGATGTCCAGGCTGCCGGAGATGGTGGCGCGGGATGGGATAAGCTTCGGTCCGAAGATTGCCAAATAGGCGATGCCTGCGATCGACAGCGGGATCCCGATGGGAGCGAGTTGGAACATCGTCATCGGCTCCATCTTGAGGTCCTTCAAGGTGCCATTGACGAGGAGGTTGGTCGAGGTGCCGATCAAGGTGCAGACCCCACCGAGGATCGAACAGTAGGACAGCGGCATCAGCAGGCGGGACGGCGCGAAGTCGCGCGAGCGGGCGAAGCCGAGGGCCACGGGCAACAAGATGGCCACGATGGCTGTATTGTTCATCCACGCGCTGAAAAAGGCGGTCAGAACGGAGAACCCGAGGATGGCCAGCCGCATATTACTCGGCAGCTTGTCTCGCAGCACCCGGCCGATGTGATCGACCGCGCCAGAGGCCTCCAGGGCCCCGCCGATGATGAAAAGCGCGGCGATCGCCAGCGGTGCCTCGTTCTTGAAGACCAAGGTCATCTCGGACATGCCGACCAAGCCGAGCGCGACAACGACGCAAAGGACTGTCAGGGCGATCACGTCAGGCGCTGCCCACTCGCGGATGAAGGCGATCAGGGTCAGGGCGATGACCGCCAGGGTAAGGCCGATATCAAAGGTCATGGGATTTTTGTCTCCCCGTGTGGGGTTGACCGGCCCCGGCCATGCACCGCGGGGACGGAAATGGCAAGCACCGGGACAGCCATCGACTGAGGGCTGCATTCGGGATTGGCCAGCGGGAAATCCTCCGTCACGCTCCCCGCCAGCCGCTTTCCCGAAATGCCCTACCTCGTCACCATCGGCCTTGAAGTCCACTGTCAGGTCAAAACGCGCACGAAGATGTTCTGCGCCTGCGAAACGTCCTTCGGCGAGGAGCCGAATACCCGCACCTGCCCGGTCTGCCTCGGCCTGCCCGGCGCCCTGCCGGTCCTGAACCGCTACGCCATCGAGAAGACCCTGCTGGCTGGCCTCCTACTGGATTGCGGATCGCCCGAAATCTCCCGCTGGGACCGGAAGAGCTACTTCTACCCGGACATGCCGAAGAATTTCCAGACGACGCAGATGGACTTCCCCCTCTGCCTGGGCGGCGCCGTCCCACTCTACGACCACTGCTATCCGACCGACGCGCGGAAAAACATCGCCCGTCCCGGCCACAAGGTCCGCCTGAACCGCATCCACCTCGAGGAGGACGTTGCAAAATCCACGCACCTCGGAAGCTCCTCGCTGATTGACTTCAACCGCGCCGGCACCCCGCTGATGGAGATCGTCACCGAGCCGGATCTCGAATCCGGCGAAGAAGCCGGTGCCTACCTGCGCTCGCTGCAGATGATTCTCCAACAAGGCGGCATTTCCGATGCCGACATGGAGAAGGGCCAGATGCGCTGCGACGTGAATATTTCCCTGCGCAAGCAGGAGAGCGATCCGCTCGGCGCGAAGGTCGAGCTGAAGAACCTCAATTCCATCTCCGCCGTCCGCCGTGCCATCGCGCACGAGGTTGAGCGTCAGGCCGAAGAACTCGACGCGGGCATCCCGCAGATCCAATCAACCCGCCGCTGGGACGACGATCGCGGTGAGACGCAGCTGATGCGCACGAAGGAAGACGCGCACGATTACCGCTACTTCCCCTGCCCTGACCTGCTGCCGATCGTCACTGCGCCGATTCTTGAAAAGGTGCGCCCCATGCTGACCGAGCGGCCGCACGAACGCTCCGCACGCTATGAGGCGGACTTCGGCGTGAGTGCCTACGATGCCTCGGTGCTGTCGTCTGATCTCCCGCTGGCAAAGTATTTCGAAGCTCTCGCGGCTACCGGCGTTCCCGGCAAGAAAGCCGCGAACTTCCTGCTCAACAACCTCCTTGGCTCGCTGAACGATCGTTCCGTGGCGATCTCTGACTCGCCGATTTCGGCGGAGAAAACGGGTGCGCTGTTAGGCCTGGTGGAAAGCGGCACGCTCGCGCTGAGCCAAGCGAAGGAAGTGCTGGTCGTGCTACTGGACGCTCCGGACAAAGATCCCGCCGCCGTCGCGAAGGAACTCGGCTTCGAGCCCGCCGATGCCGGTGAGCTTGAGGCGCTGTGCGACCAAGTCATTGAGGCCAATCCGAAACAGGTCGCCGAAATCAAAGCCGGCAACGAGAAGCTCCTGAACTTCCTCACCGGCCAGGTGATGAAAGCATCTTCCACCAAGCCGAATCCGAAGCAGGTGACGGATCTGCTGAAGGGAAAGCTTGGAGTATGACGACTCTCCGCGCTTTCTCTGCGACCTGTGGATCTCCGCGGTTCGATCCATGCCCGATCTGAAGCTCCATCACGGCGATTGTTTGAAGGTCCTCCCCACCCTGCCCGCTGGCTCGGTGGATCTGGTCGTCACATCGCCGCCATACAACCTCGGCATCAACTACCGCAGCTTCGACGACACCGCTGGCCGCGCTGAGTTCCTGGAGTGGTGCAAGACTTGGGCGACCGAGCTGAAGCGCGTGCTCACCGACGATGGCTCATTCTTTCTCAATGTCGGCGCTGCTCCCGTGAACCCACTGATGCCTCACCAGATCGTGCTGGCACTGACCGACGGACCCGACGCGCTCTTCACGCTCCAGAACACCTTCCACTGGATCAAGTCGATCACCGTCGAGACTCGTCGTGGCGATCAGATCAGCGCGGGGCATTTCAAGCCGATCAACTCGCAGCGCTTCGTCAATGACTGCCACGAGTATGTCTTCCACCTGACGAAGTCCGGTAACGTGAAGCTCGATCGCCGTGCCGCGGGCGTACCGTATCAGGACAAATCGAACATCGCGCGGTGGGGTCACACGGCTGGCGTCGACAAGCGCTGCCGCGGGAACACGTGGTTCATTCCCTACGACACGATCAAGTCGAGGGAGAATGATCGACCCCACCCGGCCAGCTTCCCCATCGCGCTTGTGGAGCAATGCATCCGCCTCCACGGCAAGAGCGCGGAGACCCGCTTGCTCGATCCGTTCCTCGGAATCGGCAGCTCCGCGGTGGCGGCAAAGCGCCAAGGCGTGAAGGAGTTCACCGGCATCGAGCTGGATGACTACTATCTTTCGGTGGCGAAGGAGCGGCTTGAAGAGTCAGCTACTCAGAAGCCTTGAGCGATGCGGCTGATGCCGCAAAAGTGCGACGGTTCATAGACCACCGCAGCAGGCTCAAGCCCCCACCTCTGGATCGTAGTCCTTCGGCGCACGGACGATCCGGTCGATCGGCAGCTTCGTGACGATGTTACCGCCGCTGCTGCGGCCCTTGATGGGCACTTCGCCGAAGTTGAAGGGACGGCTCACATTCCGCAGGCGTAGCGCCGGCTTGATGTGAACGATGAGCAACTGCTCCCCGCTCTCGGTCTCGCTCTTGTGCACGGCGAAATAAAAGATGCGGCTACCCGGCGTGCCCTTCATCAGGTCATACTCCTTGTCGCGGGTGACGCCGCCGACGCGGAAGCGCTTGGCGAGGATCGCGCCTTCTTTCCCGTCGCGATAGATCATCGAGTAGATGAGATCCTCATCCTTCTTCAAAATCGCCACGCGCAGCGGGCGCTGACCGACGAAGAACTTCTCCGCCACCTTGATGATGCGCATTTTGCCGTCCTGGCCGAAGATGATCACGTCATCGAGCGTGGAGCACCTCTCAAGCGGAGTTTCCTTCTTCAGCCCGTAACCGGCGAAACCGTTCTTGTCGTCGAGGTAAAGCGTCTCGGTGGCGAGGATGACCTGGCTACGATCGACGCGGTCGAAGGTCGTGATCTCGGTCTTCCGCTCGCGGCCCTTGCCGTATTTCTTCTTCAGCTCCTCGAACCAGCGAATGGAGTATTTAGTGAGCTGCTTGAGATTCTTCTCTGTCTCGTCGATGTCCTTCTCCAGCGCCTTGATCTCCTCGTCGGCCTTGAAGGAGTCGAACTTGGAGATGCGCTTGATCTTAATCTCGGTGAGGCGGACCAGGTCTTCCTCGGTGACCTCGCGCTTGAGCAGCTTCTTGAAGGGCTTCAAGCCATCGTCGATGGCCTTCAGCACGGCTTCCCAAGTGGTGCACTCTTCGATGTCGCGGTAGATGCGGTTCTCGATGAAGATCTTCTCCAGCGAGCTGAAGTGCCACTTCTCAGCGAGTTCGCCGAGGCGAATCTCCAGCTCCATGCGGAGCAGTTCCTTGGTGTTTTCGGCGTTGCGCTTGAGGATCTCGGTGACGCCGAGGAACTGCGGCTTGTCATCGACGATGACGCAGGCGTTCGGTGAAAGGCTGAGCTCGCAATCGGTGAAGGCGTAGAGCGCGTCACGTAGATTCTCCGCATCCACACCGGACGGCAGGTGGACGAGGATGTCAACGTGCGCGGCGGTATTGTCCTCGATCTTGGCGATCTTGATCTTCCCCTTGTCGGCAGCGGCAACGATGGAATCCATCACGGCACCGGTAGTGGTGCCGAAAGGGATCTCGGTGATCCGCAGGATGCCCTTCTTTTCCGTGGAAATGCGCGCACGGACGCGAACCCGGCCACCGCGCAGACCGTCCTTGTAGTCGGTCGCGTCCATGATCCCGCCGGTCGGGAAATCAGGGAGCAGTTCGAAGGGTTCCTTCCGCAGCGCCGCGATCGAGGCATCGATGAGCTCGATGAAATTGTGCGGCAGCATCTTGCACGCGAGGCCGACTGCGATGCCTTCCACTCCCTGCGCGAGTAGCAGCGGGAACTTCACCGGGAGGGTGATCGGCTCCTTGTTCCGGCCGTCGTAGGACGGCGTCCACTCGGTCGTTTTCGGGTTGAAAGTGATATCGAGGGCGAACTTGGTGAGCCGGGCCTCGATGTATCGAGGGGCTGCCGCGCCGTCGCCAGTGAGGGTATTGCCCCAGTTCCCCTGGCAGTCGATGAGCAGGTCTTTCTGGCCGATCTGCACCATGGCGTCACCGATCGAGGTATCGCCGTGAGGATGATACTTCATCGTGTTGCCGACGACGTTGGCCACCTTGTTGTAGCGGCCGTCGTCGAGTTCCTTCATCGAGTGGAGGATGCGCCGCTGGACAGGCTTGAGGCCATCGTTGAGGTGGGGCACCGCGCGCTCGAGAATGACGTAGGAGGCGTAGTCGAGGAAGTAGTCGGAATACATCGCCCCCAAGGAGGCGTGCTGGTCCGGATCGTGCATCATGGAGGGCGGAGGCTGGGCGGTCCGGGCGGGGGGTGCAAGTGCGGAAGCGGACTGCGGCAAATCCCGCCAAACTGGCCATTTCCGCCCCTATGGACCACCTTGGGGCTCTCAAGCCCCTTTTGCGCATCTTTCCCGATCCACCAGGCGGCAGGATTGTCCAAGACGGCGAGGCGTTTCGCGACGGCCACTGCGGCCTTATGGAGGGACAGGCTCCGCCTTCCCGTAGCTCTCAGGGCCATATTCACCGACTTCTTCACGAAATTCCGCTCGTCAGTGGCGGCCTGCTCGATGAGTTCCAGCCCCCGCAGGAACGGCTTGTCGTCGCCATCGCCCCCGGCTAACGCCCAAATCAGTGCGAAGGCTCCCCGCCGCTGGAACTCGTCCGTCCGGGAAGCCCATGCCTCCACTTTCGGCCACGCATGAGG
>Ga0307408_100003657_pt1 | contig 10478 bp, 9 predicted proteins | sample 322Cmetagenome_FD_202116 | JGI IMG/M metagenome (GOLD analysis project Ga0307408, IMG submission 202116) | Maize rhizosphere microbial communities from greenhouse at UC Davis, California, United States - 322HYB-C-3 | ecosystem: Host-associated > Plants > Roots > Rhizosphere > Soil | place: USA... | reverse complement strand
TGGCATTTTACGGCGGCGCCAGCGGGTGGCTTGCGCCGCCGTCAAATGCCAGCGTGGCGCAGGTGAAGTCGGCGCCTTCCACCGGGGCATTGTGGAAGTCATGCGCCAGCGGACGCGGATAGAACACCAGGCTGGGTTCGTTCACCGCCACCCGCCTGGGCGCGCCGGTGCCCGCGCGGTGCGTCACCACCATGGTCCCGCGCCGCATCACGTGCAAAAAGCCCAGCCCGGCTTCGGGCGTGAAGTGCGTGACGCCGCACAGCGGCCCGTTGTGGAACAAATGGGCCCGCACGCGGAAACGGTCCATCAGCGCGGAGAGGCGATCCAGGCCTTCATTCATAGATAAGCGGGTGGGCAGGCGGAGTTGGACGATAAGGATGGTTTCATGGATGAATTCATCCAATTGGTCTTGATTGTCGCGGGAAACTTCATCCCGTGCAGCGAAGGGCCCAAAACCTTCGCCGCGCGAAATTCCATCCCTTCAACCTCTTACTCTTCAAGGACCATCGCCATGTCACGCATTCCTCTCATAGACCGCACCGCCGCTTCCGCCGACCGCAAGGCCCTGCTCGACCAGGTGAACCAGGCCTTTGGCGCGACGCCCAATATGTTCAAGGCCGTCGCCCATTCACCGGCGGCGCTCAAAAGCATGTGGGGCTCGTTTGGGGCGCTCGGCGGCGGCGTCATCGGCGCCAGGCTGGGCGAGCAGATCGCCGTGGCCGTGGCCGACCGCAACGCCTGCGAGTACTGCCTGGCCGCCCACACCGCGCTGGGCCGCAAGGCCGGCGTGAGCGCCGAAGGCATGGCCGCCGCGCAGCGCGGCGAGTCGGCAGATCCGGCCACCGCCGCGGCGCTGGCGTTCGCGCTCAAGCTGGTGGATGCGCGCGGCCATGTGTCCGAGGCCGACGTGCAGGCCGTGCGCAAGGCCGGCTTCAGCGACGAACAGATCGTGGAGATCCTCGCGCACGTGGCGCTCAACCTCTTCACCAATTACGTCAACGTGGCCTTTGCGGTGCCGGTTGATTTCGCGCCCGTCAAGCTGAGCCGCGCCGCCTGAGGCTGTCCTGCCGGGCGCGGCGCTACTGCGGATACAGCGCCGCGCCCGCCGCGAACTCCGCCTTGAACACCGTCGCGCTGGTCGGCTCGCGCACGCTCAAGCAGCTCGATGAGCCTCTGGGCGCCTTGAAGTTCACCCTTGGCGCTGAAGACCTCCAACGCATCGAAGCCGCACTGCCAGCCGGTGCCGTGGTTGGCATGCGCTACGGGGCGCGAGCAAATACGGCTCAAAAAATGAGCCGTATTTCTGAAAATGCGGCTCAGGGGCTTTTACATGCCTTGGTTCAGGCGCTTGCCAGCCAGCTTCCGTTCCCTAAATCACATTTTTTTCAACCAAAGCCTCGCCGCGCACCAGCCGCTGCGCCGCCAGCGGCGACAAGTCCAGGCTGGTGTAGCGGCCGTCGCAGATCCACTCCGCCAGGCCGCGCCCCACAGCGGGTGACTGCTGCAGGCCGTGGCCGCTGAAACCATTGGCCAGCAGCAGGTTGGGCAGCGCGGGGTGCGGGCCCAGCAGCGCGTTCTGGTCGTGCGTGTTGTATTCGTAGTAGCCGGCCCAGGCGCGCTGCAGGCGCAGCGCTTCAAAGCCCGGCACGCGGTGCGCGAGTGTCAGCCAGGCCTGGTCGAAGAGCTCGTGGTCTACATCCAGCGGCGCATCGTTGTGGTCGCTGCCCTCGGCCGGCGGCAGGCCGCAAATCCAGATATCACCCTCGGGCCGGAACCACAGGCCGCTGGTGTCAATCACCAGCGGGCAGTCCGGCGTCTTCGCGGGGCTGGCGAAGGCGTACACACATCGCCTGCGGCCATACACCGGCAAGTCCAGCCCGGTGCCCGCCAGCAGCGGCCGCGCCCACGCGCCCGCCGCATTCACCGCCCAGTCGCAGGGCAGCTGCGCGCCGCCCTGCAGCGTCACCGCCGTCACGCGGCCCGCGTTGTGCGCAAAGCCCGTGGCCTCGGCCTTCACATACTGCACACCCAGGCTGCGCGCCTTTTGCTTGAAGGCCATCAACAAGCCATAGCCATCAAACCAGCCTTCACCCGAGAGGCCCAGGGAACCCAGCGCGAGGTCGTCCACATTGAGCCAGGGAAAGCGTTGACGCAACTGCGCGGGCTCCAGCAATGCGACTTCCACACCCATGGCGCGCTGCGTCTCATGGTTCTCGCGCAAGGTCGCAGCGCCGGCATCCGTTGCCAGGTACAGGTAGCCGCGTTCCGCCAGGCCGATCTCGGGCACATCGCCGTCCACCGCCAGGTGCTGGTGGATGTTGCGCAAGAACTCAATGCCGAATTGCGACACCGCGATGTTCACCGGTTGCGAAAACTGCTGGCGAATCGAGCTGGCCGACAGCGCCGACGAAGCCTGCGCATAAGTCGGGTCGCGCTCCAGCACCGTCACCTCGCCGGCAAAGCTCGGGTGGCTCGCGAGGAAGTAAGCGATCGCACTGCCGATCACGCCGCCGCCGGCGATCACGACTTTTTGTTTTGTGGCCTGGTTCATGTTTTGATTTTTCTGAATAGTAGATGAGCCTCATCCTACCGAGTCCTACTCCCTCTCCCTCTCCCTCTGGGAGAGGGCGGGGGTGAGGGCTGCGGGTCGCGCACTCCACGGGCGGTATTTGCCTGCCGCTGCCCTCACCCCAACCCTCTCCCAGAGGGAGAGGGAGTAATAACCCCTTGTCGCCGCGCGGCGACAAAAACATGTAAGGCAGCAGCGGCAAATGCAAGCTTGTGTGTCCCGGGTCAACAGGGCCTCGTGCATGCCGTTGAACACGTGGCTACGTGCTATTCAACGATTCATCCACCTTCTTCCAAAGGACATTCTCATGAACAAACTGCTCGCATCCCTGATCGCCACCCTGTTCGTCGGCATCGCCGCCGCACAAACCACCGCACCGGCAACGCCTGCGACCCCTGCAACGCCCGCAACGCCTGCGGCCAAGGCCGAAGCCAAGGCTGAGAAATCCGTGGCCGCCGCCGCAAAGAGCGAAGCCAAGGTCGATGCCAAGGCTGACGCCAAGGTAGAGAAGGCCGAAGCCAAGGCCGCTGAAAAATCCAGCAAGGCCGACGCCAAGGCCGCCAAGACGAAGGCCAAGGCAGAAGCCAAAGCCGCCAAGGCAGACCCCGAAGACAAAACCAAGGCAGAAGCCAAGGCTGAAAAAGCCAGCGTCAAGGCTGACACCAAGGCCGCATCCACCAAGATCGACGCCAATGCCAAAGTCGACTCGCTGAAGGCCAAGACCGACGCCGACAAGGCCAACGCCAAGCTCGACACCAACGCAGCCAAGGCAGAAGCCAAGGCCGACGTGAAGGCCGCTGCAAGCAAGTAAGCAAGTGAGCCGTTAGCGAAATCAAAAAGGGGCAGGTTCAACACCTGCCCCTTTTTCGTTGCCGCTGTAGAGGCTTACCCCTTCTCCAGCTCCTGCTTCGCGTGCGCCGCGCCCGGCCCCGTGGGCGCCAGCTCCAGGTAGGCGCGAAAGGCCTTCTTCGCCTTCTCGCTGTCGCCGGCTTTGGCATGCGCATCACCCAGGTTCAGGTAGGCAATCGCGCGTGAAGGGTCCATCTTCACCGTGTTCTCAAACCAGCGCGCCGCTTCCTTGAACTTGTCCTGCTTGAAGTAGACAAAGCCCAGGTTGTTGGCGGCCAGCGCGAAGTCCGGGCGCAACTTCAGCGCCTCGGTGAACTGCGCCTCGGCCTCGGCATACAGCTTTTCCTTGTAGAGCTGCAGGCCGCGGTCATTGGCGCGCTGCGCGAGCTGGCGCGCCGAGCTTGGCACGGCCAGCGGCGTGACGATCTTCTGCTCGCCGCCCTGCAAATCCTTCACCACCACGGTGGCCGATACCGGCAGCGCCACGGGCACGTCACCGGTAGTGGCAGCAGCAGCGGCGGGAGCGGCAGCCGGTGCAGGCCGCGCCGCATCCAGCTTGCTGTTCAGCGCGATGGCATCGCCCGAAAGCTGGCTGGTCTGCGCGCTCAAAAATTCTGCCTCGGCCGGCAGTGCAAACACAAAGTCGCCGCCCTCCGAGCCCGGCAGGCTGCCAAAGGCCGGCGTCTGCCGCGAGACGGCCGACACTGCCGGCGCCACATAGGCCGCCAGCTCGGTCGCGGTGATCAGGCCGTCGCCGTTCAAATCAGCCTTGCCGGCCATGGCCTGCAGCAGCGTCCAGGTGAAGACCGAATGCCCGTTCGGCCCGCCGTCGGCCACCAGCTGGTCGGCGCCGCCGGCCGTCAGCATCTGCCGGCCCAGGCGCTTGGCGTTGTCGCGCAAAAAGTTGGCCGGGCCCGCGCCGCGCGTCAGCCCCAGGCCGCTGTAGCAAGCATCCATCACAAACAGCACATGCTTGGCCGTCAGGTTCTCGGCGATGTTCTGCAGCTCCGTCATCGGCACCGCATCGGTCGCGAGCTTGTTCGGGTCCGAATCGGCCGGGATGATGTAGCCCAGGTCGCGGCCCGAACTCAGCTGGCGCGTCGCGCCGTGGCCCGCGAAGAACACAAACAGCCTGTCGTTCTTCTTCATGCCGCTGCGCGCCAGCTTGTCATGAAAGGCCGCGAGGATGCCGGCGCGCGTCGCCTCGCGGTTCTCCAGCGACAGCACATGCTCCGCGCTGAAGCCGAAGCGCTGCACCAGCGTCCCGCGGATTGCCCGCGCATCACGCACCGCGTACTGCAGCTTGGGCCAGCTGGCGTAGTCGTCAATGCCGATCACCACCGCCCATGAATCGCTGTAGCCCGGGTTGGCCGCCACCGGCGCGGGGGCCGCGGCCGCACCCTTGGCAAGGCTGAAACCGCTGCCGTCCCAGTTCGCGAACTGGTAGCCCTCGGCCACCAGCCGGTCCAGGATGGCCGGCAAGGCCTTCACCGTGCGTTCGTGAATGTCGTGGAACAGGATGATGCCGCGGCCTTCCTTTTCCACCGTGCGCAGCACGCGCTCCACGATGGAGCTGGGTACCGGGTCAGCCCAGTCCAGCGAATCGATGTTCCACATCACCGAACGCAGCTGCGCGCCCGACAGCAGGTCCAGGCCCTCGTCATTGCGCGCGCCATACGGAAAGCGAAATAACGGCGAGCGCCGCGCATCCACCGCCTTGAGCAGCTCGTCGGTGCCTATCACCTCCGACTTGAGCCCATCGCCCTTGAGCTTGGAAAGCTGCGCGTGCGTCATGCTGTGGTTGGCCAGCGTGTGGCCGGCCTCCAGCAGCTTGCGGCTCACCTCGGCGCGCGGCCCCAGCCTGGCCTTGCCGTCCGCACCCACCGTGCCCAGGTTGCTGCCCACCTGGAAAAAGATCGCAGGCGCGCCGTACTGCTTGAGGATGGCCGCGATCTCCGCCGTGTACACGCCGTGCGGGCCGTCGTCAAAGGTCAGCACCACCGTCTTGGGCGGCAGGCTGTAGCCGAACACCTCGCCGTCTTCCTCGTTCTTGGCCTTGCGCGTAGGCGCCTTGGGCGCCGGGTAAGGCATCACCACGCCGAAGTCTTTCAGAATCTGCGCGCGTGAATAGAGCTTCTTCAGGCTGGCCACATAGTCTTCCCAGCGTTCGCGTTTCAGCTCAATCGCGCGCGGCTCAAAGCGGCCGAAGACCTGGCGGATCTCCTTTTCGTAGTTGCGCTCAATCTCCAGCAGCGCATCCAGGTCTTCGCCGATGCGCTTGTGCAGCTTGATCGCCGGCAGCGAGGTGTCCGCCGCCACCGCGGCCTGCAGGCTGCGCAGCAATTCGCGAAACGCCAGGCGGTCCGCGTCGAACAGGCTTTTGTCGCTCTCGATGTAGTCCAGCAGGCCGGCCATCGCATCAAAGCGCTGCGCATTGCCCGAGGCCGCCAGCGCCGCCATCTGCGTTTCCAGCGCGGCGGCGCGCTCGCGGTTTTCATGGAACAGGCCCTGGCCCACCTGGTTGGCCTGCGCCCGCTCATTCACGCCCAGGGTTTTTTCATCGGCAAACAGCACGATGATCTTGCGGTAGCCGGCCAGCACCTCGCGCAGGCCCTCCAGCAGCTTGCTGGTGTCCATCGGCGCGGCCGTGACTTCGGCGGCGATGGGCGGTGGCGGCGTCTTGCCGCGCCAGATCCGGCTGTCCACGCCGATCACGACGGCTGTGGCGACAGCCAGCAGCAGCACGGCGCCCGTGGCCCCCAGGGCCAGTTTGGTGTTTTTCTTCATGGTGGTGTTTTTGTTGTTGCAGCCCGGCCAGCCCGGTGTTGCTTTCATCGCCTCCGGCGCACCGCTGGCCCTGCCTGCGGCGGCGCACCCCCTACGCGATGGATCATAGCTTTGCGCCGTGGATGGGCTGCGGACGCTCTTGTCTTCCTTATCTCCTCCCCGCTGGGGGGAGGGTTGGGGTGGGCGCCAGCGCAGCCTTTGAACAAATCCAGCGTAACTACACTCGCCTCCGGCCCCCCGCCTTCCCCCAGAGGGGAAAGGAGTAAGACGTCGCATTGGGCCTGTCAGCGCATTCCGACTTCTCCGGGCTCCGGTGGCTGGCACCGGCGAAACCCAGCGGCCACCAGCATGGAAATTTTGATCAGGAGATTCCCATGCACATCATTCTTGGCGGAACCGGCCATGTCGGCTCCGCATTGACCCAGCGCCTCATCGATGCCGGTGAGCCCGTCACCGTCGTCACCCACGACCCGAAGAAAACCGGCAGGACCGGCAAGGCCAAACACGAGCTGCCCCAGCGGGCCAAGGTCGCCTTGGCCGACGTCCACGATGTACTCGCATTGCGGAAGGTATTCCAGCAAGGCACGCGGCTGTTTCTGCTCAACCCGTCCGCCGCGCCCGCCACCGACACCGATGCCGAAGAGCGCGCCACGGTCAAATCCATCATCGAGGCCTTGCAGGGCCTGCGGCTGGAGAAGATCGTCGCCGAATCCACCTACGGCGCGCAGCCCGTGCAGCGCGCGGGCGACCTGGGCATTCTGTATGACATGGAAAAAGCCCTGGAAGCCCAGCCCATCCCTTTCAGCGTGATACGCGCGGCCTATTACATGAGCAACTGGGATGCGGCGCTGAAGACTGCGCGCGAGGAAGGCGTGATCGACTCCATGTTCCCGGCCGACTTCAAGTTGCCCATGGTGGCGCCGCAAGACCTGGGCGAGCTCGCCGCGCGGCTCATGACCGAGCCCGCCGAAAAAACCGGCCTCTTCTATGCCGAAGGCCCCGAGAAATACAGCCCCGGCGACGTGGCCGCGGCTTTTTCGGAAGCCCTGGGCAAGCCGGTGTCGGTGCGCGTCACGCCGCGCGAGCGATGGGAAGAGGGTTTCAAGGCCATGGGCTTCTCACCCGCCGCCGCAAAGTCCTATGCGGAGATGACGCGCCTCACGCTGGACCACCCCTATAGCGCCGATGCCCCGGTGCGCGGCCGCACTTCGCTGCGCGCCTATGCACAGGCGCTGGTGGGCCGGCAAGGCGCCTAGGAGGTCCCCCTATCCACACGGTACGGCACGGCATGGCGCGGCGGCCCGGGCGGTGGCATCATGAGCCCATGCCCGCAGCGCCCCAACACCAATGCCGCGTCCTGGCCACGCCGTGGGAGGGCGTGTACGCCACGCACATCGACAGCGCGCGCCACTACCGCCGGCATTCGCACATCGTTTTTGGTGTGGGGCTGGTGGAGCATGGCGCGCAAAAATCCGCCAGCGGCCGCGGCCAGGTCGAGGCTTTTGCCGGCGACGTCATCATGTGCAACCCCGGTGAGGTGCATGACGGCCAGCCGCTGGGCGGGCCTTCGCGGCGCTGGCGCATGGTGTACCTGGAGCCCGGCGCCATGGCTGCGGCCATGGGGGTGACTGATGCCGCTGCGATGGAGCTCACACACCCCGTTGCGCAGGACGCGCGGCTTCGCCTCGCCCTGGGGCAATTGCTGCAACGGCTTCAGCGGTGGAATGACGGCGCTGCCCGTGCACTGGCCTGTGAGGAATCGCTGGCGCGCGTCTGCGAGCTGCTCACGCGCCACCACACCCTGGGCGCGCAGCGCCCCGCCAAACCCGTCACCGCCATTGCGCCGCACGTCCACCAGGTGCGCGACCGCCTTGCCGCCGACCTGCTCGCGCCGCCCACCCTGGCCGAGATGGCGCGCATGGCCGGCCTCAGCCGCTTCCAGCTGCTGCGGCATTTTGAGAAAGCTTACGGCCTCACGCCCCATGCGTGGCTGCAGCAGCAGCGCGCCGAGCGGGCGCGCGGGTTGATACGTGGCGGCGCCGGCCTCGCGCAGGCGGCCGCGTCCTGCGGCTTCGCGGACCAGAGCCACATGACGCGGCTCTTTACGCGCCAGTTCGGTTTCACACCCGGCGCCTGGCGGCAGGCGGTGCGCGCGGGCGGCCTGCAATAACGTTCAAGACGCCGGTGCGGCGCGGCGGCAGACTGCGCGGTGAATCAGATCCTCTTTACCTGACACCGGAGCGCCGCGCATGTTCTTTCGCCATTCAGATTCGATTTGGGCCGACCACCCCACCCTGGCGCCGGGTGTGCTGCATGCGGGCGGCATCAACGCCGATGCGGATGTGGGTGCGCGAGTCGCCCACTTCAACGCGATGGCGCAAGCCCGCTTGGCCGCCGGACCCGAGGGTGAGTTCCCCGAGGTGCAGGCCTGGCGGCGCACGTTCTCCAGCATGGGCCTCAAGCCCACGCAATACCGCTGTGCGTCCGAATCGCTGCTGCGGCGCTTCCGCAAGGAACATGCGCTTCCTTCGCTGCACCCGCTGGTGGACTTGTGCAATGCCGTCTCGCTGGCCTTCGCCATTCCCATCGCCGTGTTTGATCTTGCCAAGGTGCGGCAGCAGCTGGAGGTGCGCTACGCCACCGGCGCTGAAAACTACCTGAGTTTTGGCGGCGAGATCGAGCACCCCGAGCCCGGTGAAGTCATCTTCGCCGACGCTGCGGAGCCGGCGCCCAACGCCCACGCGCGCCGCTGGACGCACCGGCAAAGCGGCCTCTCGGCCGTGAGTGCGGAGACCCGCGAGGTGCTGATCGTGGCGGAGGCTTTGCATGCTTCGGCGGTGGAGGATGTGGGGCGGCTGGTCGGCACGCTGGCACAGGAGCTGGCGGGCGTTTGGGCTGCGGAGCCGAAGGTGCAGTTGTTGAGCCGCGCTGCATCGCGCTTTGACTTCTAGTTTTCGGCTCCCTCTCCCTCGGGGAGAGGGCAGGGGTGAGGGAGGACGGCCTTTGATTTTTGCGCAGCGCGAACATCAGACGCCGCTGGCCCTCATCCCCACCTTCTCCCAGAGGGAGAAGGGGTAAAACCGTCGGGATTAAACCGCCCCCCGCTTTCGCTCCCTCCCCCCGCTGGGGGAGGGTTGGGGTGGGGGCCCGTACGGCCTTTGGACAAGCGCGGCGAAGTTTCAGGCGCAGTCGGCCCTCATCCCCACCTTCTCCCAGAGGGAGAAGGAGCAAACACCCTCGGGAATAAAACCCTCAAGCCGGCTGCTTGTTCACAAACCCAACCACCAGCCCCTTCGCCGTCACGGTGATCGTGCCGGGCTGCACGCCCATGCTGTCGGGCAGCGCCAGGTCTTGCGGCTTCAGGGTGTGCAGCACCGCGCCCTGCAGCGCCTGCTCCGCCAGCTGCGGCCCGTAGCTGGCCAGCAGCATCGAAGCCTCCACCGGCAGGCCCTCGAATTGCAGCGTGTTCACGCGCAGCTCGTGGGCGCGTATCGTCATGTCGCTGGCCTCATAGCGCAGCGCGAAGTCCAGGTCAAAGGTGCCGGGGTAGGCGCGCCGCAGCGCCGGGCCGCCCGCCTCCACCGCCATCCTGGCGCCCAGCCGGTTCTGCTCCGGCATCATGCGCAGCTGCGGCGCCAGCACCGTGATGTCGAGGATGCCGTTGGCGCGCTTGCGCACCGGAAAGCGCTGGGCCACCGCCTCCTGCAGCTGCGCCGTTGTGACGGTGTAGCTGGGCTGGCCGCGCGCGCCGAACAGCGCAAAGTAGGCCGCGCCGCCCAGGGCCAGGCGGGTGGACGCGGCCAGGAGCCGGCGCCGCTGGATGCCGTGCGTCAGTTGGTGTGCTTTCAGGGTCATGCCGGCTTCGATGGTGCCGGCGGCCCAAGGGTTCCCGCGTCAGCCAAAGCCGCGACACGCTGGAAGGCCCTTGCGCCTTTGGCGGCGACCCTGTTGCCGAAGTGGCGATCATTTGACCGGCTCCACCAGCAGGCCTATTCTGGAATCGCCCAGTCACTTCATTCGGGAGACACATCATGTACAAACGAATTTTGCTGGCATACGACGGTTCCACCTCCGGCCAGAAAGCCTTGCTGGACTGCCGCGAGATCGCGCAGTGGAGCCAGGCTTCCCTCACGCTGATCGCTGTCATGCCCCTGCAGCGGCAGGTCGTCGCCGCCGAAGGTGTGATTTATGAGCAAAGCGTCGTGGAGGAAGACAGGCAGCGCTACCAGGGCATCCTCAACGACGGCCTGCGCCGGCTCATCGAAGCCGGCCA
>Ga0307408_100003656_pt1 | contig 10480 bp, 7 predicted proteins | sample 322Cmetagenome_FD_202116 | JGI IMG/M metagenome (GOLD analysis project Ga0307408, IMG submission 202116) | Maize rhizosphere microbial communities from greenhouse at UC Davis, California, United States - 322HYB-C-3 | ecosystem: Host-associated > Plants > Roots > Rhizosphere > Soil | place: USA... | reverse complement strand
ATTCCCTGGACCTGGATTGCGGTCAGTGGCGCGTTCCTGTTGCTTGCAATCCTCGGCTTGCGCGGCATTGTCACGTCCACGGCGCCGTGGTGGCGGCATGAATGGCTTTCCGCCACCGTCGCGTTCTTCGCTGTGGCGGCCGCAGCGATGTACGCGGCAGTGCACAGAACCGCGGAGACCCTGACGCTGTTCAGCGCGCACGGGCGGGCGAAACTGCTGTTCCATGCGGGGGGACCCGGGACCTTGCGCGCGTTCCGCATGTTCCTGCCGCGCCTCGAGGCGCACCTGAGGATCGCCGGTGCCCGCCGCCGCGCCGGTGCGGACCACCTGCGGGACGAGATGCGCGAGCACTTCCGGCTCAAGGAGGCCGGCGCTCTGACCGAGGCGGAGTACGAAGCGGCCAAGAAGAAAATCCTGGCGACGCACGGGCTCGCGCCAGCCGCCAGGGGCGCGACGAAGCCCGCCGCTCGTGTCGCGCCGCGGATGGCGGTGCGCAGGCAGTCACCGAAGAAAATTACGGAGCCGCGGGCTCGGGTTTCCGCCCGAACGTAAGGCCTCGCGGCGCTACGGTCGTCGGCAAAGGCTATTCCAAGCTGCCAGCACTGCCGGCCGATGGCGTCAGGCGCGCCATGACTATCGCCATGCGCGGATCGTCACGAATCCGATCGAACGCGGGATCGAATCGCAGCACCACAAGCGGCATCGCACGCTCTTCGATTGCCCTGTCCAGCCAGGCGAATGCCTCGTCCGGGTTTCCCACGCTGACGTGGATGGCCGCAATGTCGTACGCCGAGACGTAACGCTCGCGCGACAGTTGCATGAGCCGTTCGAGCTCCGCGAGTGCCTCCGGCCGACGGCCGGCCAGCGCGTAAGCCGCCGCGAGATCCGAATAGCTCTGCACTGACAGCGACTTGCGCATCCGGAACTCCCGGATGGCGCGGTCGTAGTCTCCCTTGCGCATGTACGCGCGCCCCAGCCAGCTGCGTGCGTGGTCCATTCCCGGTGCCATTTCGAGCACCCTGTGCAGATGCTCGATCGCGGCGTCGTAGCGCCGCGCGAAGTACAGGATCATGCCGATGTTCGCGCTCGTGCCGAGCTGCAGGGGCTCCAGTTGCTGTGCGTGGCGCAGGCTGGCCAGGGCCTGGTCGAACTCTCCGCTCCAGGCCAGGAACAGTCCGTACCACATGTGAGCGACCGCGTAACGGGGCGCGATGCTCAAGGCGCGCTGGTACTCGCGCCTCGCCGTTTCATGGTCGTGTTCGAACTGGATCTTGATGTGGGCGAGAGATGCGTGCGCTTCGCCGAGCTCGCTGTCGAGCTCCAGAGCCTTGTTCGCAGCGGCGAGCGCAGGAGCGAACGCATCATTGGGTGCCACGATGCCGAATACGGCGAGCATTGCATAAGAATCGGCAAGACCGACGTAGGGCAAAGGATAGGCCGGGTCGCGCGCGATCGCCCGGTTGAAGAAGTCGATGGAGCGCCTGAACCCGTCGGCATCGCTCCGGCTGCGCTGGAACCAGCCGCTCACGTAAAGCTGGTAAGCCTCGGCGTCGTTGGTGTAACGATGCGTGAGCTGTCGCCTCTCGGTACCGGTCAGTCGTACCGCCAGCGCGTTGGCGACCCGCGCCGCGATGGCGTCCTGTACGGAAAAGATGTCGGTGAAGTCTTCGAGGAACTGGTCCGACCAGAGCTGGCGGCCGCTCTCGACCTCGATGAGGCTGGCGCTGACGCGCACACGATCGCCGTTGCGCTGTATCGTGCCATCGAGCACCGAGGCGACCCCCAGTTCCCTACCCGCTGACTGTGCATCCTGATCCGGGTCGCCGAACCGCCTCACGGAGCTGAACGGTTGCACCGCCACCCCACCCAGACTGCTCAGGCGGGAGATCAAGGTATCCGTCATGCCGTACTGGAGTGACCTGTCGGCGTCGGTCGGATCGATCGGCTTGAAAGGCAGCACGGCCAACGTGCGGACCTGCGATTGGGCCGCGCGCTGCGGCAGCAGCACATAGCCGGCGACTGCGACCGCAACGGCAACGGCCCCGGCAATCGCGACGACCCGGCGATGCCTGGCCGGTTTGCCCGCCCGGCCGCCGCCGGGTGCGGGAGATTCGGACGGCAAGGCATCCATCGCTGGCGTGCCCGGCGGCTGCGGCGTGCTCGCCTCCGTCAGCCTGCGAACCTGTGAAACGAAACGGAAGCCACGCCCGGGGATCGTGACGATGTACTTGTGCTCCCCGGGCCGCTCGCCCAGTGCACGGCGAATGGCCGCGATGCTCTGGCTCAGGTTGTTGTCTTCCACGACCGTATCGGGCCAGACGGCGCGCATCAGCGCTTCCTTGCCGACGAGCTCGCCGGGATGCTGTACGAGATGGAGCAGCGTGTCGAAAGCGCGGGAAAGAAGCGGGACTACGAGCCCGCTGCTGATGCACAGCAGCTGCCGCTGGTCCGCATCAAGGCGGAAGTCCCCGAATTCGAAGACCACGTGTCCTTGCCGCGATGGCATGGAAGACATACGGTTGCGTTATTCAGAGGGATTCAGACGAATTCACGGCCCCGGCCATGGCCACGTCCTCGCGGGACTATAGCATCAAACCCCGTCAGCTCTGCCCAGCGGAGGGCCCATGAGCTTCGAACGACGGACCGCGTCTTTGGGACTGCTCGCGCTGCTGTTCGCGCTGCCGATTCCCGCCTTGTCGGCAGACGTTGCACTCGAGGAAGTTCTGGTCACGGCACAGCGGCAACCCGAGCCACTTTCAGGCGTGCCGATCTCGATCAGCGTAGTTGGCTCCAGGTTGCTCATCGAAACAGCGGCCCGCGACCTGTCAGCGGTCGCCGCGTTTGCGCCGAACGTATCCCTCGACAGCGTCGTCACGAGCGGCGGCTCGACCGCGACCTCGATCTACATTCGTGGCATCGGCCAGAGCGACATCCTGCAGACGACCGACCCCGGTGTCGGACTCTTTGTCGACGGCGTCTACGTGGCACGAGCGGTGGGCTCGCTCGTCGACGTGGCGGATGTCGAACGCATAGAGGTGTTGCGCGGCCCGCAAGGAACCCTGTTCGGCCGCAACACGATTGGGGGTGCGATCAACCTGGTCACGAAGGCACCGGGGAATGAATCCGCCTTCGGGGCACGTGTAACCGCCGGCAGCCCCGACCGCCTAGATGCCTTCGCGCGCCTGGACCATCCGTTCTCGGACAACGTGCGATCGAAGCTGTCCCTGGCAAGCTTCGACCAGGACGGCTACGTCACTCGCGTGGATGCCGGCGACCGTATCGGCGACAGGCATCGCCGCGTTGCGCGGGCACAGCTCGAATACTCCGACCAGGCAATATTCAAGCTTTCACTGTCCGGGGATTACACCCGCATTGACGAATCGGGCGTTCCCGCCACGCTGGTTCGCGTCGTGCAGTACTGCCCGGCAGGCGTCACGGATGCGATCGGCGGTTGTGACGGTAACATCGCGCCCGGTGCGCCGCCGGGCCAGTCATTCCTGTTCAACAACGTGATGCCGGTCAACCTGGCCGGCGGCGGGGCCGGTGTCGGCACCAGCATCTACGACGAGCGCTTCATACCGGACGATCCATTCACGAACTATGGGACGGGACTGGAGAAGTCCACGCTCGACCTGCTGGGCCTCGGCGCAACGCTCGACTGGAAATTCCCGGGCTTCGACCTGCGCTCGATCACCGCCTGGCGATCCTTCGATGCCTTCTTCACGCGCGACACCGACGTATCGCCATATCGACTGGTCACGCCGAGCTCGCGCGTGGATCAACGGCAGTTCTCCCAGGAATTCCAGGCGTTCAGCAAGTCCGGATCGCAACTGGCGTGGGTGACCGGCCTCTTCTATCTCGACGAGGAAGCCGACGACGACTCGACCTTCGAGACGGCCTCGTTCATGTCGAGGAACGGCGGCGTGAACATCGTGAGTCGCAGCGCGGCCGTGTTCGGCCAGGCGACCTGGCATTTCACCGACGCATTCTCCATCACCGCCGGCGGACGATACACGGAAGAAGAAAAAAGCTATCTGCCGGTTCAGTTCGTCGTGAGCAGCGTCACCGGGCAGCCGCCCGCGGGACTGGTAATCATTCCACCGGTGAAGAATGTGCTGGAAGACTCGAAGTCCACGTGGCGTGCGGTCGCCGAGTACGCGCCGACGACGCAGCAGCTCCTGTACATGTCGTGGTCGACCGGCTTCAAGAGCGGCGGCTTCGTGCAAAGAAACATCGCTCCACGCCCGTCGCTCCCGACTTTCGGGCCGGAGACCGCGGAAGTGCTCGAGCTGGGCGCCAAGACCACGATGCTGGACGGCCGCATGCGTGTGAGCGCCGCCGTGTTCACGAGCGATTATGACGACATCCAGGTCCGGACGATCGAGGTCGCCGGGCTCGCTCCGGTGACGAGCAATGCGGGCGATGCCCGCATCCGGGGCGGCGAGCTCGAGTTCGACGTGGCGGCGGGCTCGAACGTGAGATTGACCGGAGGAATCGGGCACCTGGACGCTCGGTACACGCGTATCGATACGGGCGTCGAAGATATTACGCTGCAGTCACGGTTGACCGACACGCCCGACTGGTCCGGCCACCTGGGCATCGACGGCGAGGTTCCAATGGGGCGTCATCTCCTTTCGGGACGCGTCGACTGGAGCTATCGCTCCGCGCACTTCAACGATGTCGAGAACACCCCGGACCTCAGGCAGGACGCCATAGGAGTGCTGGATGCATCCGTGGGCTGGCGCTGCACGGCTTGCGGCGCTTCGGAATGGTCCGTCAGGTTGGGGGTGAGCAACGCAACGGACGAGCTGTACCTCATCACGGGCAATCAGCTTGCCGTGCAGGGACCGATCGCGGCGAGCTACGCGCGCCCGCGGCAGTGGTACCTGACGGTCGCATTGGGGCTTTGACGGGGCGGGCGTCAGAACGGTTCACGACGTTTCAAGACGATTCATGCCGCGTACATAGCGGCGAGGAAACTCCGGGCTCGAGTATTCGTTCGCGACATGAGTCGCGGCGACCTTCAATACATCGAACCCGAGAGGAGGTTTTATGAAACGCGGACCGTGCATCATGCTGACCACAGGCCTTGTCGTTGCGTACGCGGGGATTGCCAGCATCGTCCTCGATGCGGGTGCAAATCCGGCGCGTGCCGCCGTCGCAAGCCCGGAGCGATTCGAGTGCGGCAACAGGCTGCTCAAGGGCACCTACGGCATCCAGATGCAGGGCACACGACCGGTGCCGGGCGGAACGGGCCTCGAGGCGGTGATCGGAGTCGTCGTTCGTACGTACGACGGCGAAGGGAACTTCACGCAGTTCGACAACATCAAGGGTGCGGTGTCGGGCTTCACGCCGGACCGGCCGGGTTCCGGCATCTATAACGTCAATGCCGATTGTTCCGGGACCACGCGTTTCGAGCCGGCACCCGGGGTAGTCCTCGAGGAGCGGATCGTGGTGCTCGACTACGGGCACGAAATCCGCTCGATCTCGTCGACACCGCAGCCCATCATGGTCACGACCGTCGGTAAGAGGACGGGTTTCTGATGAGAGCCGCCGCAGGTTGACGCGGCGTACAAAAAGGCCCGGGTGTCGCCACCCGGGCCCTTTTTCGGACCGCAAAGCCTGGCGGCCTTACATATCCATGCCGCCCATGCCGCCCATGCCGCCGCCACCCATCGGCGGGTGGTCGTGCTCCTCCTTCGGAGCCTCGGCGACCATCACCTCGGTGGTGAGCAGGAGGCCGGCGACGGATGCTGCGTTCTGCAGCGCCAGGCGCGCGACTTTGGTCGGGTCCAGGATGCCCATCTCGATCAAATCGCCATACTCGCCGGTTGCGGCGTTGTAGCCGTAGCTGCCCTTGCCCTCGCGCACCTTGGCGAGCACGACCGAGCCGTCTTCACCCGCGTTCTGCACGATCTGGCGCAGCGGCTCCTCGATCGCACGGGACAGGATGCGGATGCCGACGTTCTGGTCCTCGTTGATGCCGGTGAGCTTGTCGAGCGCCTTCTGGGCACGGACCAGGGCCACGCCGCCGCCCGGGACCACGCCCTCCTCGACCGCCGCGCGCGTGGCATGCAGCGCGTCCTCAAGGCGGGCCTTCTTCTCCTTCATCTCAATCTCGGTGGCCGCGCCGACCTTGATGACCGCGACGCCGCCTGAGAGCTTCGCAACGCGCTCCTGCAGCTTCTCCTTGTCGTAGTCGGAAGTGGCATCCTCGATCTGCTGGCGGATGTTCTCAACCCGCGCCTTGATGTCGGAAGCCTTGCCGGCGCCGTCGATGATCGTGGTGTTTTCCTTGTCAGCGACGATCTTCTTGGCCTTGCCGAGGTCGTTGAGCGTCGCCTTCTCGAGCGACAGGCCCACTTCCTCGGCGATCACGGTGCCGCCCGTCAGGATGGCGATGTCCTTCAGCATTTCCTTGCGGCGGTCGCCGAAGCCCGGCGCCTTGACGGCGCAGACCTTCACGATGCCACGGATCGTGTTCACGACGAGCGTCGCCAGCGCCTCGCCCTCGACGTCCTCGGCGATCACGAGCAGCGGCTTGCCCGCCTTCGCGATGCCCTCGAGCAGCGGCAGCATTTCGCGGATGTTCGAGATCTTCTTGTCGTAAAGCAGGACGTAGGGGCTCTCGAGCTCGCTGGTCTGGTTCTGCGCGTTGTTGATGAAGTACGGCGACAGGTAGCCGCGGTCGAACTGCATGCCCTCGACCACCTCGAGCTCGTTCTCGAGGCCCGAGCCCTCTTCGACCGTGATCACGCCTTCCTTGCCAACCTTCTCCATCGCCTCGGCGATCTTCTTGCCGATCGCCTCGTCGCTGTTGGCCGAGATCGTGCCGACCTGGGCGATGGCCTTCGAGTCCTTGCAGGGCTTCGAGAGCTTCTTCAGCTCCTCGACCGTCGCGATGACCGCGAGGTCGACGCCGCGCTTGACGTCCATCGGGTTGATGCCCGACGCCACGGCCTTCATGCCCTCGCGGATGATCGCTTGGGCGAGCACGGTCGCGGTGGTGGTGCCGTCACCGGCCTCGTCGGAGGTCGAGGACGCGACTTCCTTGACCATCTGCGCGCCCATGTTCTCGAACTTGTCCTTCAGCTCGATTTCCTTGGCGACGGAGACGCCGTCCTTGGTGACGGTCGGGGCGCCGAAGCTCTTCTCGAGCACGGCATTGCGTCCCTTCGGGCCCAGCGTCGCCTTGACGGCGTTCGCGAGCAGGTTGACGCCGCGGACCATGCGGGTGCGCGCGTCGTCGGAAAAACGGACTTCCTTGGCAGCCATGATTCGTGTTCCTCTGGATTACTTTTCGATGACGGCCATGACGTCTTCCTCGCGCATCACGAGGAGCTCTTCGCCGTCGACCTTGACTTCGGTTCCGCCGTACTTGCCGAACAGGATCTTGTCGCCGACCTTGAGGTCGAGCGGACGGATCTTGCCGTCCTCCAGGATCTTGCCCTTGCCGACCGCGACGATCTTTCCGCGGATCGGCTTCTCGGCCGCCGTATCCGGGATCACGATGCCGCCGGGGGATTTGCGCTCTTCGTCTTCGCGCTTGACGATCACTCGATCATGAAGCGGACGGATCTTCATGGTTCAACACTCCTTGGATGGTCGCTGTAAATGCCCGGGACAGCGCGGACAAAATGGCCTTAGCACTCTCCCCGATCGGCTGCTAATGATAGGGATCCCCGACCCAATTTCAAGCACTCTCGCGCCGCGAGTGATAATAAACTCTAACCCATTGATGTTACAGGAATATCTCGACAAGCCTGCATCCTACGTCTAACCTGTCGCCCGCCATGACCAAAATCCGCAAGGCTTTTGCCTGTCTCGCACTCCTCGTCTCAGGTGCCGCCCTGGCCCAAGGCCTGCTCGGACCGGTCTCCAACGAGGACCAGTTTCTCCCGGTGGACCAGGCCTTCGTGTTCACCGCGATCGCGGACGGCGCTGATCGCGTGCTGCTCGACTGGCAGGTCGCGCCCGGGTACTACCTGTACCGCCATCGCACCTCGGCCAAGACGTCGACGCCGGGCTTTTCGCTCGGCGAGATTGCGATGCCGGAGGGCAAGAAGAAGACGGACGAGTTCTTCGGGGACGTCGAGGTCTACTACGGCATCCTGACCGCAACGGTGCCGGTGACGCGCCCCACGGGCGCCTCCTCGTTCGAAGTCGAGGTGACTTACCAGGGCTGCGCGGACGCGGGCCTTTGCTATCCGCCGGTGACGAAGACCATGGCGATCGAGCTGCCGCCGCCGGGCACGCCTTCCACGAGCGACGTCGCGCCCATGGTCTCGGAGCAGGACCGCCTGTCGAGCCTGATCTCCGGTGGCAACTTGCTCGCGATACTGGCGAGCTTCTTCGGGTTCGGCTTGCTGCTCGCGTTCACGCCCTGCGTGCTGCCCATGATCCCAATCCTGTCCGGCATCATCGCCGGCCAGGGCGCCGCGGCGACTCCGAGCCGGTCTTTCCTGCTCTCCGTGACTTACGTGCTCGGCATGGCGCTGACTTATACGATCGCCGGCGCCGCCTTCGCCGCCGCGGGCCAGCAGGCGCAGGCATTCTTCCAGCAACCCTGGATCATCATCGCGTTCGCGGCGCTCTTCGTGGTGCTCGCGCTCGCGATGTTCGGGCTGTTCGACCTCAAGATCCCCTCGGCCCTCGAGACGCGGCTCGCGAACGTGTCGGGACGCCAGAAGGCCGGCAGCTTCGTCGGCACGGCCGTCATGGGCGCACTGTCGGCGCTCGTCGTCACGGCCTGCGTGGCGCCGCCGATGGTCGCGGCCCTCGCGGTCATCGGGCAGACGGGTGACGTCCTGCGCGGAGCCCTCGCCCTCTTCGTGATGGCGATCGGCATGGGCACGCCGCTCCTGTTCGTCGGCATCGCGGGTGGCCGTTTCCTGCCGCACGCGGGGCCCTGGATGACGACCATCAAGGCACTGTTCGGGGTGCTTTTCCTCGGCGTTGCGGTCTGGATGCTGGAGCGCATCCTCCCCGGCGCGCTGACGCTGGCGCTGTGGGCTTTGCTCGTCATCGTCGGCGGTTACTACTTCGGCGGTTTCGGCCGGACGAGCGCGGGCGCCGCCGCGCCCCGGCTCCTCGCCCGCGGGCTCGGCCTCGCGGCCATCGTCTGGGGCACGATCATGATGATCGGCGCGGCGGCGGGCGGGCACGATCCCTTGCAGCCGCTGCGCGGAGCGACGTTGCCGGGCTTCGGCGGGCAGGCAGGCGCGACGGCTTCGGAGGCGCTACCGTTCCGCAAGATCGCCTCCGTCGGCGATCTGGACCGAGAGCTTGCTGCGGCCCAGGCCGCCGGCCAGCCGGTCATGCTCGACTTCTATGCCGACTGGTGCGTGTCCTGCAAGGAAATGGAGAAGTACACGTTCTCGGTGCCGGAGGTGCAGCAGGACCTTGCGGGCTTCGTCCTCCTGAAAGCCGACGTGACCGCGAACAGCGAGGCGGACCAGGCGCTGTTCCGCCGCTTCGGCGTCTATGGGCCGCCCACGACCGCCTTCTTCGGCACGCAAGGCCGCGAATGCCGGGCATTCCGGCTCGTCGGCTACGTCAAGGCGGATGACTTCCGTTCGCATCTCGCGCGCTTCGCGCGAGAATGCTGATGATGGGTCTGGCCGGCCGCTGGATTTCCGTTTTCCTCCTCGCGCTCGCCGCAGGCATTGGCAGCTATTGGCTGGCCGGCCGCGGTGATGAGCCCGCCGCGCCCGCACCGATTCCGGTCGCGGGTGAAACCGCTTCGCCCCCGGCATCGGTGATCCCGGAGCGCCGCCCGGACATCACGCTTGCGGACCGCGACGGCAAGCCGCGCAGCCTCTCCGAATGGAACGGCAAGCCGCAGGTCATCAATTTCTGGGCGACCTGGTGCGCGCCCTGCCGGCGCGAGATCCCGATGCTGAATGCGCTCGCCGGCGACGGTGCCTGGCCGGAGATCGTGCTCATCGGCATCGCCATCGATTTTCGCGAGGATGTCCTGCGCTACCTGCAGGCGACGCCCATCGACTACACGGTGCTGATCGGCGAACAGGATGGCCTCGATGCGGCCAGCGCCTTCGGCGTCGAGTCGCTGGGACTGCCGTTCACCGCCTTCGTGGATGCCTCCGGCCGGATCGTCACGATCCACGTCGGCGAGTTGCACCGGCCACAGGCGGACGTCATCCTGTCGATCGTCCGCGCCGTGGATGCCGGCAAAATCGACCTCAAGACCGCCCAGACCCGGATCCGGGCTCAAGTACCCAAGATCAGCTAGATTGGCGCCAGTTCGGCGCCGTTCGACCCCGTATTGCCACTTTTTCTGGACAATATGCCGGTTGTCCGGTTGAATGGCGCGACCTCTGACGGGGAAACAGGAGGCTAAAGGCCGTCGATGCCTCGGATCCTGCTCATCAATGGACCCAACCTCAACCTGCTCGGCCGTCGGGAACCCGGCTGGTACGGGGACGTCACCCTCTCCGCCATCGAGGAGCGCCTGCAGGCA
>Ga0307408_100003655_pt1 | contig 10482 bp, 7 predicted proteins | sample 322Cmetagenome_FD_202116 | JGI IMG/M metagenome (GOLD analysis project Ga0307408, IMG submission 202116) | Maize rhizosphere microbial communities from greenhouse at UC Davis, California, United States - 322HYB-C-3 | ecosystem: Host-associated > Plants > Roots > Rhizosphere > Soil | place: USA... | reverse complement strand
TTGCGGTGCCAGGCCGCCCTCGGCGACGACGCCTTGCCAGCGATCGAGTTCGTGCCGGACGCGATCCCGCAGTGCGGAGGGGGAGCCGGCCTCGACCCGCGCGCCTTGGCGCTCGAATCGAGCGACGACTCGTGGATTGGCAAGAACTTCGTTCAGGGCCCGGTTGAGCCGGGCGATCACCGGGGGCGGGGTGCGTGCGGGGGCAAACAGCCCGTACCACTGCGACACGTCGACTTCCCGGATGCCGGACTCCGACAGCGTCGGCACCGCGGGCAATGCGTCGAGACGCGCCGGGGCCGCGACGGCCAGGGCGCGCAGCCGGCCGTCGAGGATGAAAGGATGCGCGGTGAACAGGCTCGGAAACATGACCTGCGAGTGGCCGTCGAGCGTGTCGACGATGGCGGGCGCGGCACCTTCGTGCGTCCTGCCTTCCATCTTCGTCCCCGTGTTCAGCTGGAACAGTTCCGCCGCGAAGTGCGGCGGCGTACCGTCGCCGGCCGACGCGTACCGGATGCTCCCCGGCCCGCTGCGCAAACGCTGCAGGAGACCGCGAACGTCGTCGAAGCCCGCGTGACGGTTGGCGACCATCAACGTCGGCGACGATCCGACCAATCCGACCGGCTCGAAGTCCTTCAGCGGGTGATAGCCCAGCCTCTGGAGCGCCGGGTTCATGGCATGGGTGCCCACGTAGCCGAACATGAGGGTGTGGCCGTCCGGCTCGGCTTTCGCAACATACTCGCTCGCGACGGCGCCGTTGGCGCCGGCCCGGTTGTCCACCAGGACTTCCTGGCCGAGCAGGGGCTTCAGTTCGGCCGCGATGATCCTGGCCATCGTGTCGTTGCCTCCCCCTGCGCGGGTGGGCACGATCACGGTGATGGGCTTGCGCGGGAAGGTCGCCAACGCAGGCGCGGCGGCCTCGGGCCGCGTGAAGACATAGTCGGGCAACTGCATCTCGCCCTGCATGATCTTTCTGGCGGTACGCACCAGGGCGGCGGCTTTCACCGTGGCCTCGTCAGCCCGGCCTTCGAGCTCGACTTCCACATCGATTTGCCCGGCCGGGTGCAGCAGAACCAGGTTGTGGCGGCCCGGCTCGCGAGCCGTGGCGCTGGCCACCGTGCCCGGAAGCGCAAAGGCGCTGAGCACGCCGATGGCACCAGTGACCGCGTGCGAGGCATGGCAGCGGCGCGGCGTGAAGTAGCGTGAGGTGATGCTGTCTGGCGAGTCGCCCGCGCTGACCAGCACCGGCTTGGGAATGACGCTGGCCGATACGTCGCCGAGGCCCATCAGCAGGCCGGCCTGCAGGCGCAACTTTTCAAGTCGTTCCAGCAGTGCCGCGTTCGAGTCCAGCGCCGCCGGCTTTTCGGAACCGGTGACGCCCAGGTCCTGCGCGCGCACGATCATGAGCGGCATCGCCGCATCGATGCAGGTCACCTCGACCCCGTCGATCGTGTCGATTCGCCGTCCCGACGGAAAGATCCTGCCCGTGACGGCGCCCCACGCGTCCAGGAAGTTCAGGAGGATCGGTGCGGCCGTGCCGGCCACGCCGTCGATGCGCGCATCGCCCTCGTAGGTGACCCGCTTGCCGGGCGTCCTGACGGTGACGTCGATGCGGGAACGCGTATTGACGTTGAAGACGCGCACCCGTGTGACCCCCTCCTGCGCCTCGACCAGGCCCTGCTCGATGGCGAAAGGCGCGACGCCCGACAGCATGTTCCCGCAGTTCGGTCGGGTGTCGACGGAGCGGTGACCGACCCCCACCTGTGCGAACAGGTAGTCCAGATCGCAACCTGGCTCCTTGGAGCGCGAAACGATGGCCACTTTGCTGTTGAGGGTGCTGCCGCCGCCCACGCCGTCGAGCTGCAGCGGGTCGGAGGCGCCGATCGCGCCGATCAGGGCCTGGTCGCGCTCCTCGTCGTCCTCAGGCAACCACTCGCGCAGGAAAAAGGGGCCGCGCGACGTGCCCGCACGCATCAGCACGCAGGGGATGGTCCGGCTCATCTCAGTCCGCCGTCAGCTTTGCAGCCTGGACAACCTTCTTCCACTTGACCTGCTCTTGCTGCACATAGGTGCGCATCTGCTCGGAGGTCATGGTTTCCACCTCGGCGCCGTGGTCCTCCAGCTTCTTAATGACGCTTTTGTCCGCCAGAGCCTGGTTGAGAACCTTGTTGAGCTGCTCGATCACGGGCTGGGGCGTCTTGGCCGGCGCGAAGATGCCGTACCACTGCGAGACGTCCACGTTGTCGATGCCTTGCTCCTTGAGCGTCGGCACCTCCGGCATCAGCGGAGAACGCTTGCTGCCTGCCACGCCGATCGCCTTGAGCTTGCCGCCTTTCACGTAGGGAATGGCCGTGAAGAGGCTCGGGAACATGACCTGTGTCTGGCCGCCGATGGTGTCGGTCACGGCGGGCGCGGAACCCTTGTACGGCACGTGAAGCATGCTGGTGCCGGTCGACAGCTTGAACATCTCCGCGGCGAAATGCGGCGCAGTCCCGTTGCCGGCGGACGCATAGCTCGTCTTGTCGGGTGCGGCCTTCAGCGCGGCGACGAGCTCCTTGGCGTTGTTTGCCTTGACCGAGGGATTGACGACCATCAGCGTCGCCGATGTTCCGACCATGCCCACCGGCTCGAAATCCTTGACGGGGTCGTAGCGCAGCTTTTGCAGGGCCGGATTCATCGCATGCGTGGCGACGTAGCCCAGCATCAGCGTGTAGCCGTCCGGCGCGGCGCGCATGACGAACTCGCTGGCGATCGCACCGTTGGCACCTGCCTTGTTGTCGACGACGACCGGCACTTTGAGCGCCGCGGACATGGCCTGGCCGACCACGCGTGCCATGGCATCGTTGGCGCCGCCGGCAGCGGTGGGCACGACAATGGTGATCGATTTCTCGGGGTAGGCAGCGAGCGCGCCGCCGCAGAAAAGCGCGGCCGCCGAGGCCAGGGCGCACAGGCCGGGTGCGTTGCGAAAGTTCATGGGGTGTCTCCGATGGTTGAAAGATGGGCGTCCAGGTCGTCTTCTTGACCGTGGGCCTATGGTCTTTGGAACGGAGCCCGCTGTGAATTGCATGTTTACGAAGGATTGATGCACACTGTCGATCAGTCAACCGGCTGCTTGAGGAGCGAGGCGTGGCGATCAACTTCAATCTCAACGATCTGCAGGCGTTCCGGGCGGTGGCGGAGCTCAACAGCTTCCGGAAGGCGGCCGAGGCGCTGCACGTCTCGCAGCCGGCCTTCAGCCGGCGTATCGAGAAGCTCGAGGAAGCGCTCGGCGTGCGACTGCTCGATCGCACCACCCGGCGTGTGAGCCTGACCTCCGTGGGACGCGACTTCGATCGCAAGGTGCAGCAGCTCCTGGACGACCTCGACCACACGCTGCTGGGCATTCGCGGTGTCGCGGCGACGCGGCTGGGGGAGGTGACCATCGCCTGCGTACCCTCGACCGTCTATTACTTCCTGTCGCAGGTGATCTCGCGCTACCACGAGCGCTACCCGAAAATCCGTGTCAAGGTGTTCGACGCCAGTGCCAACGAGGTGCTCTCGGCGGTCGCGCGCGGCGAGGCCGACTTCGGGCTCAACTTCGTGGGTGGCCAGGAGGCCGACATCGAGTTCAAGCCCTTGCTGGAGGAGCGCTTCGTCGCCGCTTGCCGGCGGGACCATCCGCTCGCGAAAAAGCGCCGCGTGAGCTGGAGCGAACTCGCGCAGTACGACTACATCTCGGTCAGCAAGGCGTCGGGCAACAGGCTGCTGCTCGACCAGGCGCTCTCGGGATTGTCCGGCCGGCCGCAGAGCATCTACGAGACCCAGCATGTCACGACGATGCTCGGGCTGGTGGAGGCCGGCCTGGGTGTGGCCGCGGTGCCTTCGATCGCCATGCCGGACGCGGACCATCCCTTGCTCGTGAGCGTGCCGCTCCACGACCCGGTGATCACCCGCAAGATCGGACTCATCCGGCGCAAAGGCCGCACGCTCTCTCCGGCTGCGCAGCAGCTCTACGCGTTCTTCTCGGAGATGAAGGCGAAGCGCGGGAAGCCGGATGGCCGCCGCGCCGGCAATTGAAGCGTTCGAAGCGGGACGGACCGGTGGCCCGCCGGGCTTCAGTGTGCGCCGCCGGAATGGCCGAGCGGCAGCTGCAAGTCCCCGGACCCCTCTTCGAGTTCGTGTTCGGTGTTGGCGCAGTTCGCCGCCAGTTCGCGCTTCAGGACGTCCTTGTCGCAGGCCTTTTCCCACATCGAGACCACAATGCAGGCCACTGCGTTGCTGACGGTGCTGGTGAGTGCCCGTGCCTCGGACATGAAGCGGTCGATCCCGACGATCAGCGCCACGCCGGCGACAGGAAGATCCGGCATGACCGTGAGCGTGGCCACCAGGGCGACGAAGCCGCTGCCCGTCACGCCCGCGGCGCCTTTGGAGGTGAGCAGCATGATGCCCAGCATCGAACCGATCTGGAGCCAGGACAGGTGGACGTCGCAAGCCTGGGCGATGAACATGGACGCCAGCGTCAGGTAGATGGCCGTGCCGTCCAGGTTGAACGAGTAGCCGGTCGGAAGCACCAGCCCGACCACGCCTTTCTTGCAGCCCAGCCGCTCCAGCTTGAGCAGGAGACGAGGAAGCACGGGCTCGCTGGAGGAGGTGCCGAGCACGACCAGCAGTTCCTCCTTGATGTAGCGCAGCAGCTGCCACAGCTTGAAGCCGTGCAAACGGGACAGCACGCCGAGCACCACGAAGACGAAGAAGATGCAGGCGATGTAGAAGGTCCCGATCAGCATTCCGAGCGAACCGATGGACTTGATGCCGTAGCGCCCGACGGTGAAGGCCATGGCGCCGAATGCACCGATCGGTGCCAGGCGCATGATGATGCCGAAGGCGGCAAAGAGCATGTGCGAGAAGCCGTCGACGGCCTCCAGCACCGGCTTGGCCGCCGCACCGATCTTCGTCAGGCCGAATCCGCAGAGCACGGCCAGCAGCAGGACCGGCAGCACCTCGCCTTCGGCGAAGGCGCCGACGAACGCGTTGGGGATGATGTGCATGACGAAATCGGTGAAGCCATGAATATGGACCTGGCTCGCGAAGCGGCTCGCCACCGACGCATCGAGGTTCTTGGGATCGATGTGCATGCCGGCGCCCGGCTGGATCAGCAGAACGGCGGCCAAGCCCGTCATGAGCGCCACGATCGTCAGGGCGTAGAAGAGCCCCATCGCCTTCAGCAAGGTCTTGCCGATCTCCTTCGAGTCGCCGAGCGATGTGATGCCGCTCACGATGGTGCAGAACACCACCGGTGCGATCATCATCTTGACCAGCTTGACGAAACCGTCGCCGAGCGGCTTGAGGGCGGCGCCGAACTCGGGCCAGTAGTGGCCGACGGTGATGCCGAGGATCAGGCCGATGAGGACCTGTACGTAGAGCAGCTTGAGCAGTTTCGGGATGTTCATGGTGTTGTCTCCAAATTCAGGGCGCACGGGGGCGTACCGGTCTGCGCCGGTTTGCTCGATGGCGAAGGCCCGTCGCCCTAGCCTCGCGCCGTGAGCACGCGATCGACCATGACGCCGGCCTGGCCGAGGTTGTTGGCCGGGTCGCACATCGCTTCGAGCTGGGCTCGCGTGACGTGCTTGTTGATCTCCGGGTGGGCGGCCAGGATCTCGATCAAGGGCCGGTTGTCGGCGATGGCCTGGCGGCAGAGGTCATACACCAGGTCGTGGGCGTATTCGCGCCCGATGTACGGGCCCAGGCCCATCATCACGGCCTCCGACATCACCAGGCCGTTCGTGATGTCGATGTTGGCCCGCATCCGGCTCGCATCCACTTCCAGGCCCTTGAGGATGAACTTGGTCTGCTTCAGGGCACCGGACATCAGGCAGAAGATCTCCGGGAGCGACACCCATTCGATTTCCCACGGTCCGGTCGAGCGCTCGTGGTCCGCCACCATGGCGTCCATCAGCGCCGCCGCATGCTGGCGGGCCACCGAAATGTTGGCGTGGATGTAAAGGCAGGAGATCGGATTGCGCTTCTGCGGCATGGTCGACGACGAGCCGCGCCCGGGTGCGAAGGGCTCGAAGACTTCTGCCACCTCGGTCTGCATCATCAGCTTGACATCCATTGCGATCTTGCCCAGCGAGCCGCCGACGAGCCCGAGGAAGGCCCCGACTTCTGCGATGGTGTCGCGCACCGTGTGCCAGGAGATGAGCGGCTGGGCCAGCCCCAGTTCCTTCATCAGTCCGGTCTGGGTCTCCATGGCACCCTTCTCGAGCGAGGACAGGGTGCCGGACGCACCGCCGAACTCGCCCATGAGGACGCGGGGCTTGAGCTGCTGCAGGCGCTCGCGGTGGCGGTCGATGCCGGCCAGGATGCTCGCCATCTTGTAGCCGAAGGTGATCGGCGTGGCCTGCTGCAGGTTGGAGCGTCCGATGACGGGCGTGTCGCGGTACTTCCTGGCCAGGGCGGCGAGCGCGTCCCCGATCTCGTCCAGGTCCTGCTCGACCAGCGCGAGGCCTTCGCGCATCTGCAGCACAGCGGCGGTGTCGGTAATGTCCTGCGTCGTGGCGCCCCAGTGGCAATACTCACCGAGCTTGTCGCGGCAGTTCGCGTTGATCTGATTGACGACGGCGATGATCGGATAGCCGATCTGCTCGGTCTTGGCCTTCAGCCTGGGCCAGTCGATCTGCGACAGGTTGCAGTTGCGCACGATCTCGTCCGCCGCTTCCTTGGGAATGATGCCGAGCTCGCCCTGCACTTTCGCGAGGGCACGCTCGATGTCCAGGTACTTGGCGGTGCGGTTCTCGTCGGACCAGACCTCGCGCATGCGCGCGTCGCTGAACATGTCGCCGAAGATGCGCGAGTCGATGATGGTGGAGCCCATGGTGTTGTCTCTTTCCGAGGGGGTTGTGGATGAGGTCAGTCGCGGGCCAGCGCCAGCGTGCGTTGCGCCTGCAGCACGACCGGCCGGTCGACCATGCGGCCGTCCAGCCGGGCGGCGCCGGGCGATGCGGCATCGGCCGCCAGGACGCGCCGGGCCCATGCCAGCGCCTCTGCGCTCGGACGCAGCGCCGCGTGGACGGGCTTCACCTGGCGGGGGTGGATGCACAGCTTGGCGCCGAAGCCGAGCCTGCGCGCATCGGCAAGATCCGACAGCAAACGTGCTTCGTCGTCGAGTTGCGCAGTGATGCCGGCGACCGGTGCCGGCAGGCCCGCCAGCCGCGAGGCGATCGCGATACGGCTGGCGGCATAGCCCAGCCCGGAGGCGTCGGTCGTGATGTCCATGTCGAGGTCGAGTGCGAAATCCAGCGTTCCGAACGCCAGGCGCTGGGCGCCGGCGGCGGCGATGCGGTTCACTTCCGACACGCCGCGCGCGCTTTCGATGAGCGCCAGGACGGCGGCATCGGGCAGCGCGGCCTGCGTGTCGACGATCTGGCCGGCCGATTCGGCCTTGGGCAGGAGCACGCTGATGCCGCGCATGCCGCCCAGCGCCGCTAGGTCGGCGGCAAAGCAGGACGAGCCGGCGTCGTTGATGCGCACCACAATGCGCGAACGGTCTGCCGGCCTCGCCTCTGCCAGCCAGCCGGCGACCGTGCTGCGTGCATGGGCCTTGTCGTCGGGAGCCACGGCGTCCTCGAGGTCCAGCACCACCTTGTCGGCGCCGCTGGCCAGCGCCTTGTCGAAGCGCTCAGGCCGCGTGCCGGGCACGAAGAGGTAGGTGCGTGCAGGGGGCGGCAGTTCGGCGGACATGACGGCACCCTCAGACGGCGTGGGAGGCGTGCAGCCCGGCGATCTCGTCCGCGCTGTAGCCCAGTTCGGCCAGGATCTTGTCCGTGTGCTCGCCGAGTGCAGGCACCGGGTCCATGCGGGGGCCGGTGTCCCAGGTGCCGGGCGGCAGCATGGCGGGCACCGGGCCCACGGCAGTCCCCACCTCGGTCCAGCGTCCCCGTGCCTCGAGCTGCGGATGCGCCCACACATCCTTCATCGTATTGACCTGGGCATTGGCGATCTGCGCGAGCTCGAGGCGCTCCACCACCTGCCTGCCGGTCAGCGGCTGGAAGGCCTCGACGATGATCCGTCGCAGCGCATCCCGTTCCGCCACACGCTTGAAGTTGGCGGTGAAACGCGGGTCCTTCGCGAGATCCGGCTGCTGCAACACCTTGTCGCAGAAGCTGACCCATTCGCGCTCGTTCTGCAGGCCAAGCATCACGGTGGTGCCATCGCCCGCCGGGAACGGTCCGTAAGGGTAGATCGTTGCATGGCTGGCGCCGGTGCGCGGTGGCGGCGGAGCGCCTTCGAAGGCGTAGTAGAGCGGGTAGCTGGTCCATTCGGCCAGCGACTCCAGCATCGAGATATCGATGCGCTGGCCATTGCCGGTCTGCCCGCGCTGCAGCAGCGCCGCGAGGATGCTACTGTAGGCATACATGCCGGCAGCGATGTCGGCGATCGAGGGGCCCGCCTTGCACGGCTCGTCGGATGTGCCGGTGACGGAAACGAATCCGGCCTCGCTCTGGATCAACAGGTCGTACGCCTTCTTGTCCCGGTACGGGCCGGGGCAGTGGGGGTCGTCGCCGTATCCGGAGATGTCGCAAACGATCAAGCCCGGCTTGGCCTCGGACAGCTTGTCGTAGCCCAGGCCGAGGCGCGTTGCGGCACCCGGTGCCAGGTTCTGCACGACGACGTCGGCCTTCTCCATGACCAGCCGTTCGAGCACCCGGGCTGCCTCGGGGTGCTTCACGTCGAGGGTGAGGCTTTCCTTGGAACGGTTGGTCCAGACGAAGTGGGACGCCAGGCCGCGCACGCGCTCGTCGTAGCCGCGGGCGAAGTCGCCCGAACCGGGACGCTCGATCTTGATGACGCGGGCGCCGAGGTCGGCCAGCTGGCGCGTGGCGAAGGGCGCGGCAATGGCGTGCTCCAGCGTCACGACGGTGATGCCTTTGAGTGGCTGCATGGGTGGGTCTCTCTCGGGTTGTGGTGCCGGATCAGCGCAGCACTGCGGTGGCGTCCATCGTGAGCCAGCCTTCGTGGTCGGAGGCCCAGAGACGGATCGTCTTGCCGTCGGCCTGGGGTTGGCCGTTGACGTGGAAGGCGTTCAGGTCGAAGGTCGGCCGGATGGCCTTGAAGCAAAAGCTCGCCACGTCAGCATCCGGCAACTGGCGGCGCAGCAGGTCCATCAGCAGCGTCGCGATCAGCGGGCCGTGCACGATCAGGCCCGGATAGCCTTCGACCTGCGTCACGTACTGGCGGTCGTAGTGGATGCGGTGGCCGTTGAAGGTCAGCGCCGAGTAACGGAAGAGCAGCACGTCGTCGGGCACGATCTGGCGGCGCCAGGCGGCCTCGGCCGGTGCGGATTGGGGTGGGGGCACGACATCTTCCGGGCGCTGCGCTTCGCGGTAGACGATGTCGTGAAACTCGACCAGCGCCGGCTCAGTGGCATCGTTGCAGCGCACCTCGTGCCGCACTTTCACGAATACGAGCTTGCCGGTACGGCCTTCCTTGGCCGTGACGTCATCGATGGTCGAGGTTCGCGTGACACGGTCGCCCACGCGGATCGGGGAGCGGAACTCGAACTGGCTGCCGGCCCACATGCGCCGAGGCAGCGGAACCGGCGGCAGGAAGCCGCCGCGCTTGGCGTGCCCGTCCTCGCCGATGTCGCTCTGCCGATGCATCGGCAGGAAGTAGAGCCAATGCCACAGCGGGGGAAGCGCCGTGCCTGCAACGACCGGGGTCGCGGGATGGTCCAGCGTGGCCGTCAGCGCGACCACGGGGGTGGGGTTGATGGTGTCTTCGACGCTCTCGGTCCGTCCTACCCACGATTTCAGCTGATCTTGCTGTGCGTCCAATGCCGTCTCCTTTGCTGACTGCGCCACGCGGCGGCAGTTCTGAGCGGCAAGTGTGCAACGCAGGTCTCGTTAGGAGAATTGCATTGTTTGGTCTTATTGATGCATTCTACGCAATATAAACCACGTTCAAGCCGAAGGAGCCTAATGTTTGCTGCCCCCGACGTACAGCAGGCTTCGCACTCGGGTTAGCTCAAAGTTGACCGTTCAGGGCGGTGAAATCGACAGGGTGAAAGTCCGCAACGGGCCCCGCTGCAGTCCTAGCTCCTGCGACTTGCAGTAGCGGTCAGTGATGCCAAAATCGCGCTCTACCCGAACTCGCTGCACAACGGTATTCGATAGGTCAATCATCGAAGCCGTCGGGCAGCCCAAGCGGACATGCCACTCAAATAGCTTGGTGACGTCGGACCTCAGCCAACAAATAAGCAGGCTGGAAAGCGAACTCAGCACGAGACTGCTTCGGCGCAGCAGCACCGGCGTCATCCCTTTGGACGCCGGCGTGGCCTTCTTGCAGCAGGCCCAACTTGGCCGATCCGATAGTTCAGCCGCCTAGGGACGGTCTGCATAACCCGGTCGGCGAGAGCTGATCTGGGGTGATCGACCAAGGTCGTCTCGCAATTCGAACTCGGTGGCGCTTCGCTCGCGCAAGCATCGCCAGAACTGCCCATTTCGAGGC
>Ga0307408_100003654_pt1 | contig 10484 bp, 11 predicted proteins | sample 322Cmetagenome_FD_202116 | JGI IMG/M metagenome (GOLD analysis project Ga0307408, IMG submission 202116) | Maize rhizosphere microbial communities from greenhouse at UC Davis, California, United States - 322HYB-C-3 | ecosystem: Host-associated > Plants > Roots > Rhizosphere > Soil | place... | reverse complement strand
GGCCAGGGTGGGGGACGATATTTTCATGGGCGCAACCTTTCATGGATGGGTACCTGCCCATTCACTATAGGCCGCGCCGAAAAGAATGCAAATATTGAAATATTGCATTGCGTGCCATCAATGTGGCGCGCGATTTAGCGTTACAGCGCCGTACGCAGCGCAAACAGCTCCGGGAACAGCACCACGTCCAACATCTTGCGCAGGTACGAGACGCCGGCGGTGCCGCCGGTGCCGGTCTTGAAGCCGATGATGCGTTCGACGGTGGTGACGTGGCGGAAGCGCCAGAAGCGGAACGCGGTCTCCATGTCCACCAGCTTTTCCGCCAGTTCATACAGCGCCCAGTGCTTTTGCGGGTCGCGGTAGACTTCCAGCCAGGCTTCCTTGACGGATTCGTCCGCGACGGTCGGCTGCGACCAGTCGCGGTTCAACCGTTCCGGCGCAATGTGCAGGCCGTGGCGCGCCAGCAGGCGGATCGCTTCATCGTAAATCGACGGCGACCGCAGCGCTTTTTGCAGCCGGGCGTGGTTGTCGTTCGCGGTTTCATGCACGGCCAGCATGTGCGGGTTCTTGTTGCCGAGGATGAACTCGATCTCGCGGTACTGGAAGGACTGGAAGCCGGAGGAGGCGCCGAGGTAGGGGCGGATCGCCGTGTATTCCGGCGGTGTCATGGTGGCCAGCACGTCCCAGGCGTGCACCAGCTGGTCCATGATGCGCGCCACGCGCGCCAGCATCTTGAAGGCGGGCGACAGGTTGTCGGCCTGGATGTTGGCGACCACCGCGTGCATCTCATGCAGCATCAGCTTCATCCACAATTCACTGGTCTGGTGCTGGACAATGAACAGCATTTCATTGTGTTCCGGCGACAGCGGGTGCTGCGCCGTCAAGATGCGGTCCAGGCCCAGGTAATCGCCATAGCTCATGGACTTGCTGAAATCCATTTGCGCGCCGTGCCACTGGGCGTCGCCGGCGGCCGTGGCGTTACCGGTCGCGGCCGGGGCGGGGTTGTGGAACGGGCAACCGCCGCCGTTGTTGGCGCCATCGTTTTGGGTCTTGTCAGTCATGGCGATTCCTCAAGTCACTGCGCCGCGTTCGGCGGCCACATCGTATTCCCCGTTGTCGAGGATCTGTTTCAGGATGTCCACCGCATCCCATACGTCGGCGTAGCTGGTATACAACGGCGTGAAGCCGAAGCGCATGATCTGCGGTTCGCGGTAGTCGCCAATCACGCCACGGGCGATCAGCGCCGCCATGACCGCATAGCCATGCGGGTGCGTAAAGCTGACCTGGCTGCCACGGCGCGCATGCTCGCGCGGCGTCACCAGGCCCAGCGGGTGGCCGCCGCAGCGCTGTTCCACCAGTTCAATGAACAAATCCGTCAGCGCCAGCGATTTGGCGCGGATGGCTTCCATCGTGGTTTGCTCGAACACTTCCAGTCCGCATTCGACCAGCGCCAGCGACGTCACCGGCTGCGTGCCGCACAGCGCGCGGCCGATGCCTTCGGCGGGCGCGAAGTCCGGCGCCATCGCGAACGGCGCGGCATGGCCCCACCAGCCGGACAGCGGCTGCGTAAAGGCGGCCTGGTGGTGCCGCGGCACCCAGATGAAGGCCGGCGAGCCGGGGCCGCCGTTCAGGTATTTATAGGTACAGCCCACCGCCAGGTCGGCGCCCGCCGCATGCAGGTCGAGCGGCACCGCGCCCACCGAGTGGCACAAGTCCCACACCACCACCGCGCCGGCTTCCCGCGCCAGGCGGGTGAGGGCGGCCATGTCGTGCTGATAACCGGTGCGGTAGTTCACGTGCGTCAGCATCAGCACCGCCGTGTCGCCATCGAGGGCGGCGGGGATCTGGTCCGCGCTGTCGACCAGTTTCACGGTGTACCCCCGGTCCAGCCAGCTCGACAGCCCCTGCGCCATATAGATGTCGGTCGGGAAGTTGGTGCGCTCCGTGACAATCACGCGGCGCCCGCCGCGTCCGGGATGCCGCGCCTGCATGTGGATGGCGGCCGCCAGGGCCTTGAACAGGTTCAGCGACGTGGTATCGGTGACCACCACTTCGCCGTCGCGCGCACCGATCAGCGGCGCGAGGCGGTTGCCCAGGCGCTTGGGCAGGTCGAACCAGCCGGCCGTGTTCCAGCTGCGGATCAGATCCTTGCCCCATTCGTGGCCGATCACGTGCTGGGCGCGGGCCAGCGACGCTTTCGGACGGGCGCCCAGCGAGTTGCCATCCAAATAGATGACGCCGGCCGGCAAGTCGAACTGGTCGCGCAAGGCCGCGAGCGGATCTTGCGCGTCGCGGGTAAGGCAGTCGTTACGGGTAGTCATGACGGAAGATAGTTTAGGTTTAATCTAATTGGAAGCTGAAGTTTAGCAATTTTTAGCGGGGAGGGGGATGATTACCTGATGGTATTTTTCAACTTCCATCGATGGAACTCGCGGACTTTAGTGTTGAATGCCGATAAAAATTCCGACATTATGATAATTTTCAGAATTTTGAATGTTCTTCCAATTTTTTCCAAATTCACCCTAAAGTTCCCTCAAGCCGTGCCGTTACCAGTTTTAGATACGCGGAAAAGCGTGTTTGGAGCGGGGTGTAAAAAGTCGAAAATTTTTTAAATTTTTTGCTGAAAACCCTAAAGTTCCTCAAAACCCTGCCGTTACCGGGTTGCATGTCGTTAAAAAGAGTCAGTTTTCCATCGCTGTTTACGGCTTTAAAAACAGGTTTCAGATTGCTGTCCGACACCCCGCAAACCCGCGCCAATACTGGCGTTGCACCCTGATTGCCCCGCCTTTGTCAGACAAAGGCTGACAGGGCATGTCCGCCATTGCCGGACGTAAAATACAGAAGTCGTCCACTTCTCCCCACCAGTCCGCTCCAGCAGAATGTATCTCAACGGAAACGCAATTGCGTTAAAACTACCGAGGAGATGGGAAATGACTGCAAACGACATGATGGCTGAGATCCGCGACGCAAACCTGAGCTACCTGATGCTGGCGCAGCAAATGATCCGCGCGGACAAGGTGACCGCCATCTTCCGCCTGGGCATCTCGGCGGACATCGCCGACCTGATCGAAAGCATGAGCAATGCGCAAATCTTGAAGTTGGCAGGCGGCAATATGATGCTGGCCCGCTTCCGCTTCGACGACAGCGCCATCCTGGGCATGTTGACCAATTACAATAAGGACCGTTCGCTGGCACAATCGCATGCCGCCATCCTGATGGCCGGCCAGCCAGTCGAAGAGATTGCTTAAGCCAGGAGAACATCATGAGCAAGAAAAGCGTCGTATCCGAAGCGCAGGAAATCCAGCTGGCTATCGAGCTGATCAACCTGGGCGCCCGCCTGCAATTGCTGGAATCGGAAGTGTCGCTGTCGCGTGAGCGCTTGCTCAAGCTGTACAAGGAATTGAAGGGCGTGTCGCCGCCGAAAGGCATGCTGCCTTTCTCGACCGACTGGTTCCTGACCTGGCAACCGAATATCCACTCGTCGCTGTTCGTTAATATCCATCACTTCCTGGTAACCCATGCGGGCGCCACCGGCATCCACGCCGTGATGAAGGCATACCAGCTGTACCTGGAGCAAATGCCGCCGGCGCCGGGCGAAGAGCCGGTGCTGTCGCTGACCCGGGCCTGGACTCTGGTACGTTTCTTTAACAGCGACATGCTGAAGCTGGAACCGTGCGGCAAATGCCAGGGCAAGTTCGTGGTCGATGCGATGGATTTGAACGGCGGCTATGTATGCGGCCTGTGTCATATGCCGTCGCGCGCCGGCAAGACCAAGAAAGCCAGGGAAGCGGAGTCGCAGGCGGCGTGAACCTGCATCCCGCACTCATCACACCCATGCCAACACCGGCGCCGGCTCCTCGGCTGCGCCGGTGTTTGCTTTTGCCGGTGGCCGGGCTGGCGGCTTCCGCGTTGCGGAAACCGCCCTGCGGAATGGTGTCGCGGGGGCGGGTTTGAGCTGGGGGCGTTTCTTTTCCATACCGGCGGTGCAGGCGGCGCTGGTGCAGCTGGCCGCCTTGCCGACCACGTATTTTTTGCTCAGTGTGCTCGGCGCCGTCCGTGTCCCGGTGACCTTTGCGGCTTTTGCCGTCGTGCAGGCCTGTGTCGCGCTGGTGTTTACCTGGAAGCTGGGACTGGCGCCCTGGTGGCGCGTGATCCAATTGGTGTTCCCGATTGCCGTGCTGCTGGCACTGGCGCTGGCCTTGCCGCCGCTGTTCTATTTACTGGCCTTCCTGCTGTTGCTGGGGGTGTACTGGTCGACCTACCGCACCCAGGTCCCGCTGTATAACTCGGGCGCGGCCGTGTGGCAGGCGGTGGAGCGGGAGTTGCCGCGCCGGCCGGGCTTGAACCTGATCGATATCGGCAGCGGCCTGGGCGGCATGGCGCTGCATCTGGCGCGTTCGCGCCCCGATGCGCTGGTGACTGGGATCGAACTGGCGCCGCTGCCGTGGCTGCTGTCGCAATTGCGCGCGAAGATCAGCGGCAGCGCGGCCCGGTTCATCCGGGGGGATTACGAAACGCTTGATTTCAGCACCTACGACCTGGTGTTTGCCTACCTGTCACCCGCCGCCATGCCGGGTTTGTGGGCCAAGGCGACGCGTGAAATGCGGCCCGGAAGCTTGCTCATCAGTTATGAGTTTGAAATTGCCGATTGCCCGCCCGACAAGACCATAGTTACCACAGAGCACGGTCCGGCACTCTATGTTTGGCGCTTTTGAGGCGCTTTCGCTTGCCCGACCCCCCTGTCTCACGCTATTGTAGTTCCACGTGTAAATTTACCCATATTTCACTCTGCGGAGCTCGGTCACTTGTTCGTCATTATTGGTTATCTCGTCGTTCTGGCTTGTGTGTTTGGCGGCTTCGCCTGGGCCGGCGGCCATCTGGCGTCATTGTTCCAGCCAGTCGAATTATTGCAAATTGGCGGTGCGGCCATCGGCGCTTTCCTGGTTGGGAATAATCTGAAGGCGATCAAGGCAACCGTCGCGGCCATCCCCAAATTGTTCAGCGGTTCCCGCTACACCAAAGAGCTGTACATGGAACTGATGTCGCTGCTGTTCGACATCCTGTCCAAGGTGCGCAAGGAAGGGCTGATGTCGATCGAGGGCGATATCGATTCACCCAATGAAAGCCCGCTGTTTTCCAAATACCCGATGGTGCTGGAAGACCACCACATCGTCGAGTTCATGAGCGATTACCTGCGCCTGATGGTTTCCGGGAACATGGATGCATTCCAGATCGAAAACCTGATGGACAACGAGATTGAAACCCATCACCACGAAGGCATGGTGCCGGCCGGCGCGCTGGCCAAGCTGGGCGACGGCATGCCGGCGTTCGGCATCGTCGCGTGCGTGATGGGGGTGGTGCACACCATGGAATCGGTGGGGATCCCGCCGTCCGAACTGGGCTTGCTGATCGCCAAGGCGCTGGTCGGCACCTTCCTCGGTATTTTGCTGGCGTACGGCTTCGTCGGTCCGCTGGCCACCCTGCACGAGCAAAAGCTCGAAGAATCGACCAAGATGTTCCAGTGCGTGAAAGTCACCCTGCTGGCCAGCCTGAATGGCTATGCGCCGGCGCTGGCGGTGGAATTCGGCCGCAAAGTGCTGTATTCGACCGAACGCCCGACTTTCTCCGAACTAGAAGAACATATCAAGAAATCGAAGTCCAAGTAAGCCGGCGCTTCGCGTATCATTACACTATGGCAATTTTAAGGAACCGGTATGGCTGACGAAGGGATGCGGCCTATCATCGTCAAACGCATTAAAAAGGGTGGCCACGCACATCATGGTGGCGCCTGGAAAATCGCGTATGCCGACTTCGTCACCGCCATGATGGCGTTTTTCCTGCTGATGTGGCTGCTGGGTTCCACCACCAAGGGCGACTTGAACGGCATTTCCGAGTATTTCAAAACGCCGCTGAAAGTGGCGATGCAGGGCGGCTCCGGTTCCGGCGACAGTTCGTCCGTGATTCCCGGCGGCGGCAAGGACCTGACGCGCAAGGAAGGCCAGGTCAAATTGGCCGACGACCCGACCACCAAGAAGAGCTATAACCTGACGGCCGCCAAGGCGGAAATGGAGCGCCAGGAAACCCTGCGCCTGCAGCAGCTGAAGGAAAAGATCGAAGAAAAGATTGAAAACAATCCGATGCTGAAGAAGTACAAGGACCAGTTGTTGCTGGACTTTACATCGGAAGGCTTGCGGATCCAGATCGTCGATGAACAAAACCGGCCGATGTTTGCGCTGGCCTCGTCCGCCCTGCAGCCGTACACCAAGGACATCCTGCATGAAATCGGCGTGGTGTTGAATGAAGTGCCGAACCGCATCGGCCTGTCCGGCCATACGGACTCGACCCCGTATTTCACGGATGTCGGTTACAGCAACTGGGAATTGTCCGCCGACCGCGCCAACGCGTCGCGCCGCGCGCTGGTTGCCGGCGGCATGCAGGAAAACAAGATCATGCGCGTGGTGGGCCTGGGCTCGGCCGTGCACCTCGACCGCCAGGATCCGTTCAATCCGATCAACCGCCGCATCAGCATCATCGTGATGAACAAGAAGACCGAAGAGGGCTTGCTGAAAGAAGGTTCGCAGAAAATGGAGGTCGGTGCCGCGACCGAGGCGAGCAGGGCAGCCGCCGAAGCGGGCGCCGTGGCACCGAAGAAGTAACGCAGGCAGCACTGCAGGCTTTGAAACGAGACTGATATGACGAGAAAAAAAATCCTTGGCTCCCATGTGAAACGCCTGCTGTCCGGCGTCTCCGACCATGGACGCCGGCATTTGACGGAAGTGGAGACGGATTTAATCCAGACCAACCTCCTGCTGGAAGAGGCGATTGAAAAACTGTCGCGCAACTTCATGGCCATCCACGAGACGGTCAGCGCCCAGCAAACGGCCATCGATGCCCTGCTGGCCGGCGCCACGCCCAGCGCCGAGCAAAAGGAGCAGCTGTCCGCCTTGTCCGACCAGGTCGGCATGTATGTCAATGCGGCGGTCACCAGCATGCAATTCCAGGACATGACGAGCCAGTTGATCGACCGGACCCTGAAGCGGGTGACGGGCTTGCGCGAGTTCCTCGGCACACTGGGCGCCCACGGCGCCGAGATGGTGCCGGAAAGCGATAACGATGAAATCGTTGAATTGCTGGGCAAGGTCAGCATGGCGCTGGCGATCCAGAGCCTGGAACTACGCAGCGTGCTGCGCAAGGCGGTCAGCCAGAAACACCTGGAGAGCGGCGATATTGAATTGTTCTGAACTGTTTTGACAATTCGACCCGCGATACCGATACCGATGTAATCCCGGGGGCCAGCCGCCCCCGCTTTGATAGAGTGAGATAAAACAAAATGGCGAAAACGATACTTGCAGTTGATGATTCCAGCTCGCTGCGACAGATGGTGGCCTTCAGCCTGAAGGCTGCCGGTTACCAGGTGGTGGAGGCGGTCGACGGCCAGGACGGACTGGAAAAAGCCAAGGGCCAGACGGTGGACCTGGTGCTGACCGACCAGAACATGCCGCGCATGGATGGCCTGCAACTGATCAAACACCTGCGCGAACTGCCAAGCTACCAAAAAGTGCCTATTTTGATGCTGACCACGGAATCGTCCGACGAGATGAAGGCCAAGGGCCGCGCGGCCGGCGCCAATGGCTGGCTGGTCAAGCCGTTTGATCCGCAGCGTCTGATCGAGGTAGTCAAGAAAGTCATCGGCTGAGGACTTCCCATGTATCCAGTACCTGATGGAGTCGCGCCATGACCATCGACATTAGCCAGTTCTACCAGGTCTTCTTCGATGAAGCCGAGGAGCTGCTGGCTGAAATGGAGCGCTTGCTGCTGGGCGTCGATCTCGCCGCGCCCACCGAAGAAGACTTGAATGCGATTTTCCGTACCGCCCACTCTGTCAAGGGGGGCGCGGGCACGTTCGGCCTGAACGACATGACGGAAATCACGCACGTGCTGGAAACCCTGCTGGACCGCATCCGCAAGGGCGAGATGGCCTTGACCGGGGAGCACGTGGATGCGTTCCTGGCGGCCAAGGACATCCTGAAAATGCAGCTGGACGGCCATCGTTCCGGCGCGACGGTGGACCAGGACGCGGTCGGCAATGTGCGCATGATGCTGCAATCGCTGGCGCAGGACGTGGTGGTGGCGGACTTGACGCACATCGCGCCGTCTTTCAACAGCACGGCGGACGACGACAAGGTCGACCACAGCGATGGCCGCCGCTACCGGCTCGAATTGCCGCCGATGAGCCAGCGCGAAGTGGCGGCGCTGGCGGCCGAAGTGGGCTTGCTGGGCCTGGTGTCGAACACGCCGCTCGATGGCGGCCGCACCGCGCTGCTGGTGACCACCCATGAGAGCCTGGACGACATCGTTTCGATTTGTTCCTTCATCCTGAATCCGGATGACATGACCATCACGGAATTGCCGGCGCTGACGCCGACCCAGCAAGCCCGTGAACATGCCGAGCGCAACCGCATCGAAGCGGCGCAAGGCTATGGTTTCTTTGACCCGGTGGAACCGTCCGCCGCGCCGGCCCAGCCGGCGCGGGGCGGCGATCCGGGCTATGGTTTCTTCCAGCCGCTTGAGCAGATCCGCGCCGATGCGGCGCTGGCGGCCGATGACAACAAGGGCTACGGCTTCTTCGAGCCGCTCGATACCATCCGCGCGCGCGCCGGCATCAAGGATGAACCGACCGCCGCGCCGACGCCGGAACCGGAAAAGAAGGCCGCCGCGAAAAAAGACGACAAGCCCGCCGCCGGTGGCGGCGGTGGCGAATCGTCGTCGATCCGGGTCTCGATCGAAAAGGTGGACCAGTTGATCAACCTGGTGGGCGAACTGGTGATCACGCAGGCGATGATCGAACAGCGGGTCGATACGCTGGACCCGATGGTGCACGAACGGCTGCTGTCGTCGGTCAGCCAGCTCACGCGCAATACGCGCGACTTGCAGGAAGCCGTGATGTCGATCCGCATGATGCCGATGGACTTCGTGTTTTCCCGCTTCCCGCGCATGGTGCGCGACCTGGCGGCCAAGCTGGGCAAGAAAGTCGATTTCATCACCAATGGCGCCGCCACCGAACTGGACAAGGGCCTGATCGAACGCATCGTCGATCCGCTGACGCACCTGGTGCGCAACAGCATCGACCATGGCGTGGAAATGCCGGACGTGCGGCGCGCGGCCGGCAAGAGCGATGCCGGGCGCCTGCTGCTGTCGGCCAGCCACCAGGGCGGCAACATCATCATTGAAGTGGCGGACGATGGCGGTGGCCTGAACCGCGAAAAAATCCTGGCCAAGGCGCGCCAGAACGGCCTGCCGGTGTCGGACCACATGGCCGACGCCGATGTGTGGCAACTGATTTTCGCGCCGGGCTTCTCGACCGCAGAAACCGTGACCGACGTGTCCGGCCGCGGGGTCGGCATGGACGTGGTCAAGCGCAACATCACCGCCATGGGCGGTTCGGTCGATATCCGTTCCGCCAAGGGCTTCGGCACCACGATTTCGATTTCATTGCCGCTGACGCTGGCGATCCTCGACGGCATGACGATCCGCGTCGGCGAGGAGATTTATATCTTGCCGCTGGGCTTTGTCATTGAATCGCTGCAGCCGGTGCCGGACGACGTCAAGGAAATCACGGGCAAGGGCAAGGTCATCAAGGTGCGCGGCGAATACCTGCCGTTGATCCCGCTGTACCAGATGTTCGACATCACGCCGCGCTTCACCGATCCGTGCGAAGGCATCATCGTGATCCTGGAAACCGATGGCCGCAAGGCGGCGCTGTTCATCGACGACCTGGTGGGGCAGCAGCAAGTGGTGGTCAAGAACCTCGAATCGAATTACCGTAAAGTGGCCGGCATTTCCGGCGCCACCATCCTGGGCGATGGCGGTGTCTCGCTGATCCTCGATGTCGCCGCATTGATCCGTTCGTCCCGCCAGTTGGCCGACGAAACCATTTTTTCACAATAAACGCTAGAGGGTAACCATATGGCAGACGCAAATCAGGCAGCAGGGGCGGAAGATATCGCCGGTCGCGAATTCCTGGCGTTCAAGCTGGGCAAGGAAGAATACGGCATCGATATCCTGAAAGTGCAGGAAATCCGTGGCTATGAAGCGGTGACCCGCATTGCCAGCGCGCCGGAATTCATCAAGGGGGTGATCAATCTGCGCGGCATCATCATCCCGGTGGTGGACATGCGCATCAAGTTCCAGCTGGGCGAGGTGGTGTACGACCAGTTCACGGTGGTGATCATCCTGAACATCAATGGCCGCGTGGTGGGCATGGTGGTCGATTCGGTGTCGGACGTCACCACGCTGACCCAGGACCAGGTCAAGCCGTCGCCGGAAATGGGGACGGCGTTCTCCACCGAATATATTATCGGCCTCGGCACCATCGATGAGCGTATGCTGATCCTGGTGGACATCGACCGCCTGATGTCGAGCCCGGATATGGGCTTGAACGACCAGTTGGCGGCGTAATTTAATAAAACTAAAAGAATGCGCGC
>Ga0307408_100003651_pt1 | contig 10489 bp, 9 predicted proteins | sample 322Cmetagenome_FD_202116 | JGI IMG/M metagenome (GOLD analysis project Ga0307408, IMG submission 202116) | Maize rhizosphere microbial communities from greenhouse at UC Davis, California, United States - 322HYB-C-3 | ecosystem: Host-associated > Plants > Roots > Rhizosphere > Soil | place: USA... | reverse complement strand
AGTACTTCATATGCTGCACTCAAGGAGCAACTTGGTTCCTATAGCACTATACAAAGTATAGCTGCCGCCTCACACATCCCGGCCACTGGTGTTACGTATGGCGATAATTTTAAAAAAACGCTCGGTGATAAAGAGGGGACGCCATTGGATTACTTCGTTGTTGACGAAGGATACCTGGAAAACATGAATATACCTTTAATAGCCGGAAAGAATTTTGATGCACTGGCGGGAGAGAAAAACAAAAGTTCAATCATCATCAACGAAGAGGCCGTAAAGACATTGCAGTTCAGCACAGCGCACGATGCAATTGGTGAGTTCATCTATCTTGAATCAGATTCATCTAAACACGAGATCATTGGCGTTATTAAAAATTATAACCACCAGATGATGATGAGCAAAGTGGAGGCGATGGCGTTGAAGTATAATCCGGATCAATTCAATATTATACAGATAAAATATACCGGAAGTCGTGAAGACGCGATTAAAAATATAGAAGCGGCCTGGGCGAAAATAAATGCGTCTTCAAAACTTGACTATCGCGATTTTGAAGAGGAGGTACGTTCATTTTATAAAACTGTGTTCTCTGATTTTGTGAGCATCATCGGTGTGATAGCCTTTATGGCCATTATCATTTCATGTCTCGGTCTGCTTGGTATGGCTACATACGCTACCGAGACAAGATTAAAAGAAATTTCGATTCGTAAAGTTTTAGGCTCCAGTAATCAGGCACTGGTACTTTTACTGTCGAAGAGTTTTATATTTCTGCTTATTATAGCTATCGCGCTGGCGGTTCCCGCAGCATGGTTTATCAACAACTTATGGTTACAACTGATTGCCTATCGTACGGAGTTAAGTATAGGTGTAATCGGCTGTGGCATTTTGGTTTTGATAATACTAGGTGGCCTTACCATTGGTTCACAAACTATACGTGCTGCATGGGCTAACCCGGTTGATAATCTGAAGAACGATTAAGCCTCGGCAATGCAGGCTATATTTATTTCTGCACAACCGTTTTGCTTAAGTATATGTGCACATGCCTCTATAGTAGCACCTGTTGTAACAACATCATCCACAAGGAGGATCCTTTTACCTTTCACGGTAAGAGGATCTTTCACGTGAAAAACTTCGCTAACATTTTGCCAGCGGTTAAGTTTGTTTTTTTTCGTTTGTGTTTCAGTCTTTACAAGTCTCGCTATAATCGTATCCGAGAAAGGTATATTTAGTTTTACCGATAATCCTTCGGCAAACTTTGCACTCTGATTATAGCCTCGTTTTCTTTTTCGCGATGGATGAAGCGGTATCGGTATAATAATATCGGGTTTCATAATGCAGGCATCGACAATCTTTTGTCCTAAAACCTTACCAAGCATAACACCAACTTCTGGTCTGTTTTTATACTTCAACGCATGAAGTATATATTGTACACGACTGCTCTTGGCGAACTTGAAGAGCGCAGCTGCATGTGCTACTTCGAAACGGTTCGACAATCTTACCTGCAACTCACTGTTGATTTCTTTATGATGACTTGTCTGTGGCATTTCAAGCATGCAGTTTGTACAAACAAGCTCTTCGCCTTTCGCTAGCGAGTCAGAACAGGCCACACAACAATTTGGAAAGAAGAGGGATACGAAATCGGAGAATAGCTCCGTGAAAAGAGAATTAGCCATTTTAGAAATATATTTGCCAGCAACTGTGTTTTTAAAAGTACTAAATCAAAAATTATTTTATGGGACTTGTTGAAGATTTTAATACATATCGTAGTAAGATGAATGATAAGATCATGGCTTCCGATAGTCTGATCATTAAACGAATATTCAACCTTGATACAAATGCGTATGCTGAAGGGCACCTGGATGTAAAAGCAAAAGAACTTATCGGTTTAACCTGTTCACTTGTACTTCGCTGTGACGATTGTGTTCGTTATCATTTAGGGAAATGTAAAGAAGTGGGTTTTACAACTGAAGAAGTTCACGAAGCCATGGGCGTTGCAACATTAGTGGGAGGCACCATAGTAATTCCGCATTTACGAAGAGCATTTGAATATTGGGAGGAACTGCAAAATGTTTAAGCGCGATCTTGAACTTGAACGAACCTGGTCTGCATTGCTCTTGGGTATAGAGAGCATGGTTGGAAAAAAACCGAAAGATCTTAACAGCGTACTCTTTCTTATAGGTGTACAAGAGTTAGGAAGAGGCAATCGGGTTTTCAGCAAAGAAGAGAAGCAGGACCTGATGCACATAGGCATCTGCAAAGTGTTGAGTTACTCCGGATACTATGAACTTGAAGGTCAGGATAAAGATGGATGGCCACATTGGAAGCTGATAAAAAAGCTACCTCATTTTGATTTACTCGAACAGGAAAAGTTACTGAAGATGCATGTGATCGAGTACTTCGAAAAAGAATTTGATTGGTCTAAGCCCGAACACAATCCTTAGCCCAGCTGCGTTTTATATCAGCACTTTGTTTTGAAAGTTGGGAGCCGCTATCTTAGGTGTCTCTCAACTTTAAATCAGGTTGTTGCGTTTTGACTATAAATATATTTACATATGGGAACGGGTGTAGAGCAGATACATGAAAAGATAAAGTCTTTCAAGCGGAAGTACTATCTCAACATTTTCATAAGGGGTGCCATTCTTTCACTGTCCATTCTCGCATCGTACTTTCTCATCGCTGCACTCATTGAATATAATTTATGGTTAAGTCCCTGGGCCAGGTTTCTCATCTTCTTTACATTCCTGGCTGTAGCAGCATTTTGCACATATCGCTTTTTAAAAGAGCCACTCGGTTGGTGGATCATAAAACGAGGAATGGATGAAGAGCAAAGTGCAAAAATTATAGGTAACCATATACCTTCTGTTAACGATCGACTTCTCAACCTCATTCAACTCAGTTCTTCCAAAAGCGATTCCGCGCTCACGTATGCCAGTATCCAGCAAAAGTCTCAGGATTTCGCACCCATTCAGTTTGATAGTTTTATTGATATCCGTGAAAACAGAAAATACCTGCGCTATCTCATTATACCGTTCATTGCTATTTTCGCCATCATTATTTTTAACAGCAGTATATTAACACTGAGCACCAGGCGCATTGTAAATTTCACACAACAGTACTCGCCACAAGCTCCATTTAAATTTAATGTCGAGCATAAATCTCTCACCGCATTTTACAACGAAGACCTTTCCATCAACATAACGTTGGATGGCCAAGCTGTGCCTGACGAAGCTTATATTATTACAGGTGAACGCAGAATTAAGCTAGATCACAAAGGCAATAGCGAATTCACATCAGTTTTTGAAAATGTGCAAACAGCATTCGACTTCCAAGTTGAGGCAGCAGGGTTTTATTCAGAGATGTTCCACGTTTCACTTGTTAACAGACCTGAGCTTACTCAATTCAATATAGAACTTGAGTATCCGCGTTACCTTCAACGCCAACCTGAAAAGATTGTAAACTCTGGAAATCTCGAAATCCCGGAAGGAACAAAAGTCAAGTGGAATCTTGCCACCGCAAATGCAGATAAAGCGAATATTCTGTTTGCATCAGAGAATACTCCAAAATCATTTCAAGAATTTGATAATCAGCTATTTAGCTACATGAAAGAATTTAAAGACCCTGATCAATACGAAATTTTACTGGAAAATGATAACAGTAAAAACAAGGAGAAAATAGCTTATCAGGTTGATGTTATTAAAGATCAGCATCCGCAGATTTCTGTTAATAACTTTAAAGACTCAGTTTTATACCAAAGAATTATTTTGGGAGGGTCAATCGGAGATGATTATGGTATCACACAATTGGCACTTCATTTCAGAATTAGAAATGAAAACCAAAAAGAGATTTTATCACGTTCTGTGAATATTCCAATTTCTAAAGGTCAAAATCTACAAAGCTTTTTTTACAATTGGTCTGTTGATTCATTGAAATTAAACCCAGGCGAACAATTAGAGTATTACCTGCAAGTATGGGATAATGATGGCGTGAATGGCAGAAAATCCAGCAAAACAGGTTACTACACATTTTTAATTCCCACCAAGGATAATTTAGTCACTGAGATCAGAAATTCTCAAAGCCAAACAGAGCAGAAAATCAATCAAAGCGAATCAAAAGCAGATAAACTACAGAATCAAATAGAACAGGTCGCTCAGAAGTTAAAAGGAAAACAAAATCTTGATTGGCAAGACAAAAAGATGTTGGAAGATATTGTGCAACAGAAACAAAGTCTTGACCAGATGCTGGAAAAACTAAAAGAAGAGAACAAGTTGTTGGAAGAGAAAAAAGAAGCTTTTACAAAGCAGGACGAACGCATTCGCGAAAAGGCTCAACAAATACAGAAGTTAATGGAACAGCTTTTAGATGAAGAAACTAAAAAGTTGTTTGAGGAGCTACAAAAGCTATTGAAGGAAAACGCAGACATCAACAAACTTCAAAAAGTACTCGATAAGCTAAACCAAAACACAAATAACCTGGAGAAGGAACTTGAGCGCACATTGGAACTATTCAAGCAGCTTCAATTCGATTACAAACTCGATCAGGCTATTGAAGACATAAAAGAGCAAGTTCAGGATCAAAAATCACTTTTAGAAAAAACACAATCGCTGGAAAAAGACAAAGCGGGAAAGAACCAAAAAGGAGCGAAAAAAAACGAAGACAAAAGCCAAAATGGAGAGAAGAGCGAGCAACAGCAAAACGGAGTTAATCAGAAATCAGAAAGCCAGGAGTTAGCAAAGGAGCAGGAGAAACTGAAAGAAGAATTCAAGCAGACTTCTGAAAAACTTCAAGAACTCAAAAAGCTAGGAGAAGAATTGGATAAGAACGAAGAGTTGCCTTCTCAGGAAGAAATGGAGCAAAATGAGCAACAACAGGATGAGAGCAAGGAAATGTTGGAACAAAATCAACCATCAAAATCCAAAACACCTCAGCAGAAATCCATTCAGCAAATGCAGAAGATGCAGGAGCAAATGGAAGGAGCTCAAAGTTCTATGGAAATGGAAATGAACACGGAAAACATGGAATCTCTTCGCCAAATCATTCACGGACTTGTTAAACTCTCTTTTGATCAGGAAAATCTCATGAAAGGCTTAACAGAGTTAAACCAGAGCGATCCTCGTTTCAATACTCTGGCTCAACAACAACTGAAATTAAAAGATGACGCCCGCGTTTTAGAAGATAGCCTGTTAGCGTTGGGTAAACGCGATCCCTTTATGGGTTCATTTGTTACAAAAGAGGTAGGAGAGTTAAACGATCATCTGGATAAGGTAATTGAAGCAAATCGGGAGCGAAAAAGACCGCAGGCTTCTTCTGAGATGCAGTCAAGCATGACATCCATCAATAACCTGGCACTTATGCTGGATGATCACTTTGATATGATGATGCAAATGATGGCTAATGCTAAACCATCCATGGGTAAATCAAAAAAAGGCCAAAAGCCTAGCTTAAGTCAAATGCAACAGCAACTCAATCAAAAGATTCAGCAACTAAAAGGAAGCGGTAAATCCGGACGGGAACTATCAGAAGAACTGGCTGAAATGGCCGCAGAGCAGGAGCGCATAAGAAAAGCCCTCCAGGAAATGCAAGAGAAGATGAAAGAAGGCGGAAAGAGTCCCGGAGGGGATCTTCCTGCAAAAATGGAGCAAACAGAAATGGACCTTGTCAATAAACAGCTCACAGATCAGCTTATCAGACGTCAGCAAGATATCTTGACCAGAATGCTTGAAACAGAGAAGTCAGCCCGAGAACAGGACATGGACGAAGAGAGAAAAGGAGAGACAGCAAAGGATTACGACAAAGAAATTCCCAAGGCATTTGAAGAATATTTGCGACTCAAGGAAAAAGAAGTAGAATTGCTGAAAACAGTTCCACCAAAACTTTACCCCTACTATAAGAAAGAGGTAAACGACTATTTTAAAAGAATGAATAACCAATAACAGGATTTACGGCACATGAACACGATCAGCATCCAGGTTCCATCAATTATGGAGAACATCAGAATGATTGAAAGCTTTATTGATAATGCTAAGGAGCGCTTCCATCTGGACGATGATATTTATGGGAATATAATGATAGCCGTAACAGAGGCAGTTAACAACGCCATTAAACATGGCAATTCAAGTGACAAATCGAAGAATGTTCATTTAAGCCTCTCTCTTGACGATAGCATGATCAAGTTTGTAATCAAAGATGAAGGTAATGGCTTTAACTATGGTAATCTGCCGGATCCTACAGCTCCTGAAAACTTAGAAAAGCCTGGAGGTCGTGGAATCTTTCTAATGAAACATCTTTCAGATGAAGTTGATTTTAAAGAAGAGGGACGTGTTGTAGAACTTAGCTTTTACGTGAATTCCTGATGGCTTCAATTCGATTCTTTACAGAAGACATACAATTCAAACTTTTACATCCACGAAAGACTGGAAACTGGATTAAAGAGACCATTCTAAAAGAGAAAAAGGAGCAAGGCAATTTAAATTTCGTTTTTTGCTCCGATGAATATCTACACTCTATAAACGTTCAATATCTAAATCACACCACCTACACAGATATTGTCACGTTCGATTCTAGCGAAACAAAGGGACTGATAGAGGGGGACATTTTTATTAGCGTTGAACGAATTAAAGAAAATGCCTCCAAGTTTGAAACATCCTTTGATGAAGAACTACACCGGGTAATTATCCATGGCATCCTACATCTAATTGGCTACTCAGACAAGGGAGCTTCCAAAAAAACTCTCATGAGAAGAAAAGAAGACACTTACCTATCTTTGAGAAAAAAATGACCGTTCCACGTGGAACAACCCAACAGCAACACTCAATAGTTCCACGTGGAACACGAATGTGGAAATGTGGAAGAATTTTGTGGGCAACTTTTGTTTCACGTGAAACAACTATAGCTAAATAACAAATTATGATATTTCAAGAGTACGATGTAATAGTAGTGGGTGCTGGCCACGCTGGCTGCGAGGCCGCTCACGCTGCGGCCCGTATGGGATCCAAAGTGCTGATGGTTACTATGAACATGAATACCATAGCCCAGATGTCTTGCAATCCTGCGATGGGCGGTGTAGCCAAAGGGCAGATAGTTCGGGAAATAGATGCCCTTGGGGGAATGTCTGGAATTATATCAGACAAGTCGATGATTCAGTTCCGCATGCTCAATAGATCTAAAGGTCCAGCAATGTGGAGTCCAAGAACTCAGAATGATCGAATGAGATTCTCTGAAGAATGGAGACTAGCGTTAGAAAGAACGCATAACCTGGATTTTTGGCAGGAAATGGTGAAAGAGATATTGATAAAAGACGGAAAAGCTATAGGAATCAAGACCAGTTTGGGTATCGAAATAAAGGCTAAAGCAGTCGTACTTACCAACGGAACCTTCCTCAATGGAAAGATTCATATCGGGGAAAAGAACTTTGGAGGAGGACGAACAGCGGAGGGCGCGGCTACAGGGCTTACAGAGCAATTGATTTCCTTAGGATTTGAATCAGGAAGAATGAAAACAGGAACTCCACCGCGCATTGATGGAAGGAGTCTGGATTATTCAAAGATGGAGGAACAACCCGGTGATGACATTCCAGGAAAGTTTTCTTATAGCGACACCAAACCGTTAGAAAGTCAAGTTAGTTGCTGGATTACCTACACCAATGAAGATGTTCATCAGGAGTTAAAGAAAGGTTTCGAGAAGTCCCCAATGTTTCAAGGTCGCATTAAAGGGCTTGGTCCGCGGTATTGTCCTTCTATTGAAGACAAGATTAATCGATTCGCAGAGCGTGAAAGGCATCAAATCTTTGTAGAGCCAGAGGGATGGAGTACCGTGGAAATATATGTCAACGGCTTCTCTACTTCTCTACCTGAGGATGTTCAATATCAAGCGCTGACTAAAATTCCAGGATTCGAAAAGGCAAAAATGTTTAGACCTGGCTACGCTATAGAATACGACTTTTTTCCACCCACACAACTTCAGCTAAACTTGGAAACTCACTTGATAGGAAGCTTATTCTTTGCCGGTCAGATTAATGGAACCACAGGATATGAAGAAGCAGCATGCCAAGGGTTGATGGCTGGTATCAATGCTCATAACAAAGCACATGAAAAGGAGCCACTCATATTAAAGAGATCTCAAGCCTACATTGGTGTACTAATAGATGACTTAGTTAGCAAAGGCACACAAGAACCATACAGAATGTTCACTTCTCGGGCAGAGTACAGAATACTATTAAGACAAGACAATGCTGATCTTCGGTTAACCGAAATAGGGCATAAAATAGGATTGGCCAGTGATGAAAGACTTGAAAAGGTGCAATCCAAAAAAGACCACGTTAACTATCTCCTTCAACAACTAAAAAAGATAAAGCTTGATCCAGTCCTGGCAAACGAAGGTCTTATGCAGTTTAATACTTCAACCATTGATGAAAAGGTATCCGCAGCCCATCTGCTGAAGAGACCACAATTAAGCATTAATGAAATTAAATCAATAAGTACAGAAGTAAAAGAGCTCTTCGATAAGTATGAAACCCAAGTACAGGAGCAAGTAGAAATAAGCATTAAGTATGAGAGCTACATAGATCGCGAACAAAAGCTGGCTGAAAAGATTGGAACCCTTGAAAATTTCAAGATCAAATTAGATTTTGATTACGACCGGGTAAAGGCCCTTTCTTCAGAAGCGAGAGAAAAACTAAAGAAGATCAAACCAGAAACATTAGGACAAGCTACCCGCATTAGTGGTGTATCGCCATCTGATATCTCTGTGTTAACTATTTATCTAGGCAAATGATTAACGTTATAAGCTGCCCGGTATGCGGCAACAATACTTTTAAAGACATATTCACCTGTAAAGATTATACAGTCTCTCAAGAAAGCTTCACGCTTATAAAATGCCAGCAATGTCATTTTGTTATTACTAGTCCACGCCCCGATGATAGTACACTCGGCAAATACTATTTATCAGACGACTATATATCACATAGCAATGAAGCAAAGTCTCTGATAGATAAAGTATACTTGGTGGCCAGAAATTATACTCTGGCATGGAAGCGTAAACTCATCCTAAACCACACGAATCAAGTTGAAAGCAAACTGCTCGATTATGGCTGCGGAACTGGAGCCTTCATTAACGCCACTACTCAAGATGGTTGGAAGGCTTTCGGAGTAGAGCCTTCCAAAGAAGCCAGAGAAGAAGCAAAACGTGTAACTCAATCAAAAGTATATGAATCGTTAAACGAAATAGAAGGGCACGTATTTAATGCGATAACACTATGGCACGTGTTAGAGCACGTACCCGACCTTAACGATCTCCTTCAAAAATTAAAATCCATACTAGCACACAATGGCACAATGTTTATTGCTGTACCCAATCATTCCAGCTGGGACGGGAATAAATACAAAGAGCATTGGGCCGGATATGATGTACCGAGGCACCTCTGGCATTTTTCACATGAAACAATGAAAACACTACTGGAGAATAATGGGCTCACACTAAAAGAAATTATACCAATGAAACTCGATGCATACTATATATCTCTGCTAAGTGAAAAGTATAAAAAGGGAAATACAACAATTAGCGGAATGCTGAACGCGTTTATGAATGGATTAAAATCAAATATACTTGCGAAGAGAAGCAGTCAATATTCAAGCCTGATATATATAGTTAAAAAATGAAATTGAGAAAAAGTTTACACTGGTTAATATTTCCGTTGTTCATTCTTTCATGCGCAAGGCAAACTTCACCTACCGGCGGCCCTAAAGATACTATACCACCTATACTACTACGATCGTTTCCAGTAAAGGAGCAGACCAACTTCAAAGACAACACCATTGAACTTTTGTTCGATGAAGCTGTAGCTGTTAATAATCCGAAGGAACAAATTATTATAACACCTGATATAAATAAGGAGTACGACATCATTGCCCATAAAAATAAAATTAGCCTCACACTTAAAACTAAACTTAAAGACAGCACCACATATTCATTCAACTTTCGAGATGCTGTGCAGGATATCACTGAAAAAAATCCGGCTGCAAATCTCAAGCTTGCACTAAGCACAGGTTCTTATATTGACTCACTTTCAATTGAAGGTATAACAATCGATCCAATCAAAGACAAAGAATATAAAAATGTCACTATAGCGTTATATCAAAGCGACACTTTTAATATACTAAAACACAAACCTGTATATCTTACCAAGAGCAATGACAAAGGCCGTTACAGATTGGAAAATCTTAAACCGGGCATCTATCATCTTTACGCTATAGATGACAAAAACCGGAATCTGATTGTTGATAGTAAAAGTGAGTCGTATGGATTCCTTATAGATAGCATTACTCTAACGAAGAATATTAAATCTATTGCCATCCCGTTGATTAAGCTTGATGCACGACCTCTCAAACTCACAAACTCAAGACCGTACAATACATACTTCAATATAAAAACCTCGAAAAATCTGAAGTACTACAAACTATCATCAACCGGGGAAATTGTAATGGCTTCTTTCGCAGATGAC
>Ga0307408_100003650_pt1 | contig 10489 bp, 8 predicted proteins | sample 322Cmetagenome_FD_202116 | JGI IMG/M metagenome (GOLD analysis project Ga0307408, IMG submission 202116) | Maize rhizosphere microbial communities from greenhouse at UC Davis, California, United States - 322HYB-C-3 | ecosystem: Host-associated > Plants > Roots > Rhizosphere > Soil | place: USA... | reverse complement strand
TGCTGGCGGCCGAAGAAGTCGAGCTCGTACGACGTGACGCCGGCCTGGATGTCGAAGCTGCTGGAAGCCCGGCCGTCGGTCGGCACGTTGCCCAGCGGGCTGAGCGAGCCCTGCGGGGTGGTCTGCGCCCGCTGCGCATGGCCCGACAGGCCGATCTGCGGAAACAGCGAGGCGCGGCTGCCGGCATACACGGCCCGGGCTTCGCGGGCGCGCGCAGCATAGGCGCGCAGGTCGCGGTTCTGCGCCAGCGCGGTTGCAATCAGCCCTCGCAGTTCATCGTCCTGCACGAAGCTGCGCCAGTCGACGGGTTCCGCGTTCGGCACGGTCGTGCCGGCCGGCCATTGCGAAGGCACCGTCAGGTCGGGCTGCTTGAGCGGCGGCGTGAGATTGCATCCGCTCACCACCAGCACCACGCAGGCCGCCAGCACCAGCAGCAGCAGCCGCAGGGCCATGCGCACGAAGCCCGCCCCCGGAGATCCGAAGCCCGCGCTCGCCAGCAGGGCCGACGCGGCCTGCCATGGCCGCACCTGGACCGCGACGTGGCTCGGCGGCACGTTGAACACGTGGCTCACCAATTGCTCGCGCTGGGCCTCGGTGCCGGCAAAGCGCAGCTCGACGCCCGCGGAGCTTCTGGCGGCCAGGCGGGCCGGGAGCCATCCCACCGGGTCGACGTAGACCTCCAGCGGCTGTCCCACACGCAGGCGTTTCAGCGGGGCCTTGGCTTCCAGCAGCGCGCCGTCGGCCGCGATGTTGACGAAGCGCGATTCGCCCTCGCCCGCCGCGGTGCGCACCCGGGTGCGCGCACGCCAGGGAAAGCGCTCTTCCTGCTCCGGTCGCGGCAGGTCGACGCAGGCCATGAGCGCAGCCAGGCAGAGCAGCAGTGCGATACCGGTCCACACCAGGTTGAGCTCGTCGCCTGGCGTGAGCGCCTCGCCGCTCAAGGCGACCGACGCGCCGCCGAGCTGCAGCGCCAGCAGAAGCCCGCCGAAGATCGCGACCAGCTTCCAGTGCACGACGGTCTTGGTGCGGTCGAGCCCCTTGTTCGTGACCTTGAAGGGCCGCCCGAAGGGCCGCAGCATGGCGCTGGCCAGCGTGCTGGTGACGGCCATGGCCGCCACCAGCTGGCTCACCTCGCTGAACACGGGCAGGCAGCGCCGCCCGCTGATCCAGTAGCTGTAGGCCCAGAACATCATGAGCGGCGGCAGCCCGAAGGCGGCAAAGGCCTGCGGCGTGGCATGGAACACCGAGACCCCGGTATACCAGTAGAGCGCAGGCGCCAGCATGACCATCGCCAAGAACGGCTTGCCGAGCCAGTGCAGCAGTCCGTGCAGGAAGTGCATCCGCGCCGAGAAGCTGAAGCCCCGGCCGCGCAGCGGGCCGTCGGGCAGCAGCGCGAGCTGCACCGTTCCCAGGCACCAGCGGCTGCGCTGGTTGATGTAATCGATGATGCTCTCGGCCGACAGCCCGTTCGACAGCCGCTCGCCAAGCCAGCGCGTGATGTGGCCGTGCCGCAGCAGCAGGTAGGTGGTGTGGATGTCTTCGCACACGCTGCCCACCGGGAAGCCGCCCGCGGCGGTGATCAGGTCGCGCCGCACGATGAAGGAGGTGCCCACGCAGAAGGCCGAATCGGCAGCATCCTTGGCGGGCTGCAGCACGTCGAAGAACACGCGCTGCTCGTCGACCCAGCTGTCGGTGGCGCGCAGGTTGTGCTGGATGGGGTCGGCGTTGTAGTAGAACTGCGGCGTCTGCACCAGCCCGACCTTGCGGTCCGCGAACAGGCCCAGCATGCGGTAGACGATCTGGCGCTGCGGCGCGAAGTCGGCATCGAGCACCAGGATGTAGGGCGCATTGGTCACGCCCGCCGACAGCCGCAGGCCGTTGTTGAGGTTGCCGGCCTTGGCATGGCTGTTGTCGGGCCGGCGCGCGTAGTGCACGCCCTTGCGTTCGCAATACTCGCGCAGCCAGTCGCGCCGGGTGTCGTCGAGCACCCACACGTTCAGGTTCGGATAGTCGATGGCCTGCGCGGCAATGATGGTCTTCTCCAGCACCGCAAGTTCTTCGTTGTACGTGCAGATGAAGACGTCCACCGCCGGCACCTGTGCGCCCCGCCCGCGCAGCAGCGCTTCGCCGCGGTCGGCCAGATGGTGGTTGTCGCGCCGCCGGACCAGCATGTGGATGGACATCAGCGTGTAGACGATGGCCGTCAGCTCGAAGCACAGGAACACCCAGGCGAACAGGGTCTCGAAGCCCAGGTCCGAAGGCGGCATGGTCGCAACCACGCGCCAGATGGCATAGCGCATCAGCAGCAGCGCGGTCAGCGCGCCGAACAGCACGCGGTGGGAGGTGCGGTCGATCCGCCCCCACGTCATCAGGAGGAGGGCCAGGCCCGCAACGAGTGCGTTGAGCTGAAACTCCGGTGTGGCGATCAGGTGGGACATGGTGGCGTAGCTCCTGTTGCGGCGGTCTTGCCGGTGAAGGGGTTGAACCCCGTGGCGGCCAGCGCGATCCAGGCAGTCGCGCCCAAGTGTGGCCAGCGGTAGTAGAAGAAGTCGGCCCCGGTAGAGTCCGGGCCGATGGCCAGCCCGGTCGATATGCGGGCGCTGGGGGTGGCGTAGTACAGGCCGTTGCCGGCGCGCTGCGACGCCAGCAGCTGCCACAGGGCCTCGGGCGCCGCGCCCTTGCGCGCCACCAGCGTGGCGGCGGCCTGGGCCGTGCCCTCGGTCCAGATGCCGTCCGGGCTGCGCGAGAAACCATAGCCTTCGCCGAAGCGGTGGTGCTTCTCCACCCAGTCGAGCCCCCGCATCCAGGAGCAGGAACCCTCGGGCGCCGCCAGCAGCGGCCACAGCTGGGCATCCAGGCCGGAGCCCTCGGTGGCGATGGTGGCGCCGTCTTCCTTGGTGCCGATGTTGAAGCGCTGCTCCGATGCGTTCCACATGCGGCTGACAAAGTCGAGCGCAGTGCGCGCCTGCTGGCGTTCGGCTTCGGCCTGCCCGCCGGCACGCCTGGCCGCCCAGGCGGCCGCCATCGCGATGTCGATGTTGTGCTCGGTGGATTTCCAGGTCTGGGCGCGCTGCGCGTTGTCCCAGCCGTACCAGCCGCCGTTGTAGCCGTCGGGTGCATTCCTGGCGCGGGTGCGCTGCTCGATCCAGTCGAGCAGCCGGCGCGCGGCCGCCAGGTAGGCGGGCGAGGGCTCGGCCTCGTTCAGGTTGAGCAGCAGCAAGGCGGCCCAGGCCACGTTGCCGGTGGCCGTGCTCACCTGGTAGGCGTCGGCGATCCACTGGTTCCTGGCCGCATCCCAGCGCCCGGGCAGCGCGGCCTTTTCCTCGGTCATCGGGCCGGCGCGGTAGGCGTTGCGCACGCGCCCATCGGCCGCGTTCGGGTCGCGCTCCATCGCGCGCACCACTGCGTCGCCGATGCGCCTGGCCGAGGCCGCGTCGCCGCAAGCCAAGAGCGCGATGCCCGCGAGCGCGTTGTCATAGGTGAAGGCGGCGCCCGCCAATGCAGGCTCCAGCGGCGCACCCTGCTTCGGATCGGCGACGCGATAGCTGGCAAGAAACAGCGGTCCGGAAGCCGCGCCCTTCTGCTCCTCCGCCACCGCGCGCCGCAGCCCTTCGCAGCTCTGCCGCGCAAGCGCTTGCTGGGTGGCGCTGGCGGCCTGCCGGCCGGACGGCAGGGCGACCGCTGCGGACATCGGCAAGGCCAGTGCCATCGATGCGGCAACGCAGGACACCAGGGTCCGGGGAAAGGGGAAGACCGACATGGCTCTGTTCCGATGCAGGTGGGAGGTGCATTTGCGCCTGCGCTCAGGACCTGAGGCTGGCCGACACCACCTTGCCGGGGGCGCACATGTTGCTGCCGCCGTCCGGCGGAGCCTCCTGCGGCTCCTTGCCTTCGATGCGGGCCACGGCATAGATGGAGCCCTGCTCGGCATACGGGAACGGCACGCTGTAGGTGCTCTGCAGCGCGTCCGAGGCCACAGGCAGCAATTGCTCCACGCGCGCCGGCACCGGCCTCGCGGATTCGGCGAGCTTCACGTCGAGCACCGAGCCGATGCCCAGCCGCTTGGCCACCCGCGCCGGAAACACCGCCACCACGCCGAGCCGGCTGCAATCGGTCACTCGCACCAGCGAGGCACCCGCCGTGACATACGCGCCTTCGGGCGCGAGCACGGAATGGACCTGCCCCGCCTGCGACGCCTTGATTTCGTAGAAGGACAGCTTCTCCACCCGGCGGCGTTCCTCTTCCTCGAGGTCCCTGACCTGCTTGAGCTGCTTGAAGATGGCGGTGGCGTCCTGCTGGGCGCGGCCGACGCTGTTGCGCAGCGCCTCGCGGCGGCTGGCGAGCGTCTGGAACAGGTTGCTGCCCCCGGTGCCCACGAAGGCGCCCTGCCCCGCGCTCGCCACCGTCTGGGCCTGGCCCGCAAAGGACTGCTCCGCCACCGCGGCATTGGCGCGCGCCGTGTTCAGCTGCGCCAGGGACGAGTTCATGACCTGCTCGCTGATCGCTCCCTGCTCCAGCAGGGCCTGGTTGGTCCGGACCTTGTTTTCCTGCTCTTCCACCACGCTGTGCGCCACGTCGCGTTGCCGCCGCGCGATCTGCCAGGCCTCCCAGGCCTGCGCCAGCGAGGCTTCGCGGTGCACGCCGGCCTCCTGTCCGACAGACCTCATTTCCTGGTTGTCGGACTTGTACTGGTTGCCCAGCTGGGCCAGCTGGCTTTGCAGCGCGAGGTGCTGCGACCGCAGGGTGGTGAGGATTTCCTGGCTCACGGTCGGGTTGCGCACCGTGGCCACGATGGTGCCGGGCTGCACCTTGTCGCGCGCATGCACCACCATCTGCGACACCACCCCGTTGATCGGCGAAGTGATCAGCGTCACGGGCGCCTGCAGGACGGCGCGGGTGGCCTGCGAAGACAACAGCGGCTGGACCAGCGTTGCGACCATCAGCCACAGCACGAAGGCCAGCAGCGCATAGGCCGCCAGCTTGGGGACGAAGGCGCCCGATTGCCATCGGCGCCGGCAACCAGCGCCGGGAACACGGCCGCCCATGGCACCAGCGATGCGCCGCTGGCGGTGAGAAAAGAGAACCGAACCCGGTTTTGACACACGCATAGCCACCTCTCGTGAAAACCAGATCGCGCCGCAAGGAGCGGCGCGACATCAGATTGAAGGACCCGCCCGCAGCACATGGACGCCGAGCCACGAACTCGCGTCCGCATGTTGCGGTGCAATATCAAGGTACGTCCAAACCCCGGTCAGGACTGCTTCGGTGCGAAACAAGATGTGCTGAATTCACATTCAGACAACACCGATAGTCGGGAAAAAGTCCTACATTGGTGTCGGATTGCGCGCAATTGACCACAAAAGGCCGCATTGGGCATGCGGAGCAGTCCAAGGGCCGGGTTTCCCCTGGGAAGGCCAGGGCGCAGGGTGCCGCCACCCGGCATGGCGGGCACCCCGTCATTTGAACGCGAAGCCGCGGGAATGTGGCTGCGGGGAAGATTCAGTAACGATACCGATCGTGTCCGGGGCTGTTCAGGCCGCCTGGCGCAGCCGTGGCAGCGGGGATGCAGCCGGAAACGCGCCAGCCGGGCACATGGTCATCCTGGCGCTCGCTGCTCTGACGCTGCTGGCGCAGCTGATACGGGATCGCCGCGACGCCGCGCCACGCACATCAGCGACAGCGCGCTCGTAGGCGACGAGGGCCGCCGGCCGGACAGCATGTTGCCCAGCCGGTATTTCCATTGCGCCGGCCCCACCACGCCGCGCAGCGCATCGGCACCGATCTGGTGGTTGTGCGGATAGACGCGCACCTCGAAACCCAGCGGCTCCAGCGTGGAGTGGAAGAACTCCCGGGTCACGCCATCGCCCGGCTGGTGATGGACCTCGGTTCGCAGGCCCCACGACTGCTGGCTGCCGGTCTTGTGGAAGCCGTGCCCGATCGCCCGGTAGATCCACAGCCGCGCATCCCACATCAGCTTGGCAAGGCCCTTGTAGTCCCAGGCGGTGAGCTGCGGATCATGGTCGGTGACCAGGAGGCCATGCGGCTTCACCAGCCGCGCCCCTTCGCGCAGCACCGCGGCCATGTCGTCGCAGTGGTGCAGCGACGCATTGATGGCGACGATGTCCGCCACCTGCGAGCGGAAAGGCGTGTAGGCCGCATCGGCCAGCACCGCCGTATAGCCCAGCTTGGCCGCCAGCTCCAGCGAGCCGGGCGCCACGTCCACGCCGATCAGGAGCCGCGGCTTTCCTCCGAGGGTGGCAAAGATATTGCCCGGCCCGCAGCCCAGGTCGATGACCACCTTGTCCGTCCAGTCGCCGGCAGCCGCGAGCCACCGGCTCTTGAAATGCGCATCGCGGTGGCAGAAATCCAGGTATTCCTGGGCCCACTGCACGTTTCCAAAATAGGTGGCATTGGCGGTAATGGCGTCGGTTTTTCGTTCGAGCCCCGATTCGAAGTAAGCCCCCGAGCGCTTCAGGCTGGCGTCTGGCAATAAGATGTCTCCGATCATTTTGAATCCTTCAAAAATCTGGGCCGGCATTGAGACAAGTTATGCTTAAGAATTACATGACTTTCGGTTCCACTGTTAATATTTTTAATACGCTTACAAGCTGCGCGATTTAAAAACTGACCTATTGGCTACCTCATTTGGGTGATATCAGGCATTGATATTTGCCCGTCATCGGCCAATGAAACCGGCCACCCCGTCGCGGAATGCCTGGCTGCCATATACCTCCTCGATCAGGTCCTCGTCATCCAGCCGCTGCTCGACGACGATGCGGCGGATGCTCTCCTTCACGGCCTTGTGCGTGACCGGCGACAGCGCGATGATGCGCGACGACAAAGTGTTGGACAGCGTCCTGGCAATCGGCGCGCCGAAGCGCGATGCGTCGCTGCAGACCGGGAAATCGCAGGCCGTCGCCTTTTTCATGCCCCACTTGAATCTCGAATCGCGTCCCCGGCTTGCACGGTTAGTTATGACCGATATGTACTACCAAATGTGTACAACTCTGCGCCATGACGTCCTCCAAGATACCCATCACAGAGAGCGAGTTCTCCACCATTGCGGTGGATAAGACGGTGGAAAAGCCTGTGCGCATCGCCGAAAGACGTTGCCGCGCCTGCGCCGCGACACTGCGCCTGTAAAAGCGGCACCGCATCCCGGAAGACGAGATGCCGCTGGCATCGAGGGCCCGCCTCGAACAGGCCGGGCCGTACCTCGGACACGAGCGACTCAGTAGAACGAATACCAATCTGCGTAGAGACCATCAGGACAAACGTGAGCACCCGCCCGTGGGCGCACAGTTCCGAAATACGCATCGCTTCTGCGTGATGGCCGCGGGAACGCACTGCTGCAAATTCCCGAAGTTGATCGCCTTGGCGAGTGCGTCGCCATAGTTGTCGTGCAGATATTTTTTGCACGCATGGCTCATTGACCGGCGGCTGCGGTTGGAGCCTCAGCTGGCGGAGAGTGTGAGATTCGAACTCACGGACGCTTTCACGTCGGCAGTTTTCAAGACTGCTGGTTTAAACCACTCACCCAACTCTCCGGAACCGTCGATTTTATGCTGACGCCGGCCCGTCACTCCTCGGGCAGGAAGAGCGATTGCAGGTCGCTCAGAAAATCCAGCCCGCGCTCGGTGGGCCACACGCGATGCAGGTCGCGCGCCACAAGGCCTTTCCGCTCGGCTTCCTCCAGTCCTTTCTGGATGCTGGTCATGGCCAGCCCGGTGCGCTCGCTGAACTGGGGCAGCGTGAAGCCTTCCTTCAGGCGCAGCGCATTGAGCATGAACTCGAACGGCAGGTCGGCCAGCGCCACTTCGTCGCTTTGCGCCACCGCGGCGCCGGCGCGGGCGTTGTTCATGTACAGGCGCGGTTCGCGGAAGCGCACCTGGCGCACGATGCGGTGCGCGAAGCTCAGCTTGCTGTGCGCCCCGGCGCCGATGCCCAGGTAGTCGCCGAACTGCCAGTAGTTGAGGTTGTGCGCGCACACATGGCCGTTGCGCGCATAGGCCGATACCTCGTAGCGCGACATGCCGCTGGCGGCGGTTCGCTCGGTGATGCGGTCGAGCATGGCGTAGGCCAGGTCGTCCTCGGGCAGGACCGGCGGAAACTTGGCGAACCAGGTGTTGGGCTCGATGGTGAGGTGATACACCGAGATGTGCGGCGGCGCGAGCGCCAGCGCCCGCGACAGGTCGGCATCCAGCCCCTCGAGCGTCTGGCCCGGCAGCGCATACATCAGGTCGAGGTTGAAGGTGTCGAACGCGCTCGCGGCTTCTTCCACGGCGGCGATGGCCTGGGCACGGTCGTGCACGCGGCCCAGCGCCTTCAGATGCTCGTCGTTGAAGCTCTGCACGCCCACCGACAGCCGCGTGACGCCGGCGCTGCGGTAGGCGCGGAAGCGGTTGCGCTCGAAGGTGCCGGGATTGGCTTCGAGCGTGATCTCGCACTCGGGCGCCAGCTTCAGGCGGGCGCGCACGTCGCCCAGCAGGCGGTCGATGGACTGAGGCGAAAAAAGGCTCGGCGTTCCGCCGCCGATGAAGATGGTGTGGACAGTGCGGCCCCAGATGAGCGGCAGCGCGGCGTCCAGGTCGGCAATGAGCGCGTCGACGTACGCCGCCTCGGGAATGCCCTCAGCCTCGGCCTCGCTGGAGGCGCGCCACTCGTGCGAGTTGAAGTCGCAGTAAGGGCACTTGCGCAGGCACCAGGGCAGATGGATGTAGAGCGACAGCGGCGGGAGCGCCGCCAGCTGCAACGGTCCAGGCCGCATCCAGTGCAGCACATCGTTGGCCTGCGGCGCGCCCGTGGCCTGCGCGGGCTGGATCGGAACGACAGAGGCCATCGCTCAGAACCAGCGTTCGCGCATCAGGGCCAGCATGGCCTTGGCCGCCTGGCCCCTGTGGCTGTGGGCGTTCTTCACCTCGGGCGGCAGCTGGGCAAAGGTCTTGCCGAAGCCGGGCAGGTACATGACAGGATCGAAGCCGAAGCCGTTGTCGCCGATGGGCGCGTGCGTGATTTCTCCGACCACGCGGCCGACTGCAATGAGCGGCTCGGGGTCGTCGTGCCCGCGCAGCGCGACCAGCGTGCTGACGAGCGCAGCACGCCGGTTGGCGACGCCGTCGAGCTGCTCGAGCAGCGCCTTGACGTTGTTGGCATCGCCCTTGGCATAGCCGAACTGCGTGGCATAGAACGCAGTGTCGACGCCCGGCAGGCCGCCGAAGGCATCGACGCAAAGGCCCGCGTCATCGGCGATCGCCGGCAGGCCGGTTGCGGCGCTGGCATGGCGCGCCTTGGCCAGCGCGTTTTCGACGAAGGTGCGAAACGGCTCCTCGGCCTCGCCCACGCCCAATGCCGATTGAGGCACGAGGGTCACGGCCAGCTCCGCAAACAGCTGCTGGAGCTCGGCAAGCTTGCCGGCGTTGTTGGAGGCCAGGACCAGTTTCATCGCCATCGACCGATCACTTCGAAACGAGGGACTGCTGCTGCAGCACGATCAGTTCGCCGATGCCCTTCTCGGCCAGGCCGAGCAGCAGGTTCATCTCCTCGCGCGAGAAGGCCGCGCCCTCGGCAGTGCCCTGCACTTCGACGAAGTGGCCGGCGCCGGTCATCACGACGTTCATGTCGGTATCGCAGGCGGAGTCTTCGGTGTATTCGAGGTCGAGCAGCGGCGTGCCGGCGACGATGCCGACGGAAATCGCGGCCACGTGGCCCCTGATGGGCGACGCGGGGATCGTGCCGGCGGCCAGCAGCTTGTTGACGGCGTCTTGCGCGGCGACGAAGGCGCCGGTGATGGCGGCGGTGCGGGTGCCGCCGTCGGCCTGCAGCACGTCGCAGTCGAGGTGAATGGTGCGCTCGCCCAGCGCGGCCAGGTCGAACACGGCACGCATCGAGCGGCCGATGAGGCGCTGGATCTCCTGCGTGCGGCCGCTTTGCTTGCCGCGGGCGGCTTCGCGGTCGCTGCGCGTGTGGGTGGCGCGCGGCAGCATGCCGTATTCGGCCGTGACCCAGCCTTCACCGCTGCCGCGCTTGTGCGGCGGCACGCGCTCTTCGACCGAGGCGGTGCACAGCACGCGGGTCTGGCCGAATTCGATGAGCACCGAGCCCTCGGCATGGATGGTGAAACCGCGCGTGATGCGCACCGGGCGCAGCTGGTCGGCGGCACGGCCGCCGCTTCGTGTGAAAGCAGTCATTTTTTGTGAGAGGTATGTGGAACAAAGAGCGCAGGCGGCCCCGCAAGCCGAAGCAGCCAGGGATCAGATTTTCTTGGCGGCAGAGCGGCGAATGGCTTCGTTGATTTCGGCAATCGAGCGCTCGATGGCGTCTTCGTCGAGGTCGTCGAGCGCATCGAGCTCGCCGTCCGCGGGCATGCCGGCCTGGATGGTGGAAGCAAAGACGCCGTCGTCGATGGTCTCGGTGGAAACGCCGTGGTCTTCGCCCGCCGCGTCGGGCATTTCCCATTCGAGGGCGATGAGCGTGACGTTGTCGCTGTGCG